>Ga0335074_10015467_pt1 | contig 10722 bp, 8 predicted proteins | sample Lox_Sample_23_FD_206715 | JGI IMG/M metagenome (GOLD analysis project Ga0335074, IMG submission 206715) | Soil microbial communities from Loxahatchee National Wildlife Refuge, Florida, United States - Lox_Sample_2.3 | ecosystem: Environmental > Terrestrial > Soil > Wetlands | place: USA: Florida...
GTCGGCACAGACGCCGCAGCCGAGCGCATCGACCCTCTCATCTTCGACTCGCTCGTGCAGCGCAATGAACACTTCGGTCTCGATCCCGACCTCGCGCTCAGCTGGCAAATGCCCGATCCGCTCACTTACATCTTTCACCTCCGCACCGGAGTCCGCTTTCAGGACGGCCGCCCGCTCACCTCGCGCGATGTGAAGTGGACGCTCGACTCCGTTCTTAACGGAACCGTCATCTCCATCAAGGCTGGAGCCTACAAAAACATCTCCCGGGTCGACGCCCCCGACGCCGCCACCGTCATCATCCATCTCAGGCAGCCCGATCCTGCCCTGCTCTGGAACCTCTGCAATAACGCAATCGGTATCGTGCCCTACGGCAGCGGACGCAACTTCTGGCAGCACCCCATTGGTAGCGGCCCGTACCGCCTTGTCACTCAGGCCGTCGATAGGGATGTAATTCTCGAGCGTTCGCCAACCTACTGGAGCACTCCGCCGCATATCGAACGCATCCGCTTTAACGTAGTGCCCGACGCAACCACCCGCGCTCTTGAACTGGAAAAAGGATCAGCAGACGTCGCCGTCAATGCGCTCTCGCCCGACATGGTGGAAGCGCTCAAGCACAGATCAAATCTCGTCGTGGAAGACGGCCCCGGCTCCGAGATCGAATTCCTTGTCTTCAACCTCCGCGCACCCTACCTCAAGGACGTACGTGTCCGCCGCGCCATTGCTATGGCCATCAACCGTCCACTCATTATTCATTCGCTGATGCGGGGCCTGGCTCATCCCGCTGACAGCCTGCTGCCCGCGCATCATTGGGCTTGGACAGACGATCTACAGCATTACCCCTTCGATCCCGCCGCCGCGAATGCCCTGCTCGACAGCGCTGGATACAAGCGCGGCCCCGACGGCATCCGCTTCCACATCGGATTCAAAACCTCCACCGACGAAACTACCCGCCTCCTGGCCGTCGTGCTGCAGCAACAACTCGCCCGCGTCGGCATCGCGCTCGACCTGCGCAGTTATGAGTTCGCCACCTTTTACTCTGACCTTACTCACGGCGCATTTCAAATGTCTCCTTCCCGCTGGATAGGCGGCAATGAGCAGCCTGATATCTTTCACTACGCATACTCCTCCGCCAGCTTCCCGCCGCACGGGGGAAACCGAGGCTTTTACTCCAATCCGCAGCTCGACTCGTTGCTCACCGGCGCCGCCGGCACCCTCGACCAAGCACAACAGCGCGCCGACTACGTGAAAGTACAGCAGATCCTCGCCCGCGACCTACCCACCGTTGACCTCTGGTACATCGACACCGTCATCGTCCACTCGCGCAGGCTCAAGGGTGTCCACACCTCGCCATCAGGCGACTTCAATTTCCTCCGCAGCGCTTATCTTGCGCCTTGAAGCGCGCCTCAGCCACACCTAACGCCAGGGCGCTTTGTTCTTCCCGTCCAGCTCTCGATCAAGAAACGTTGCCGCCGAAATCAGCGCAAGATGCGTGAACGCCTGCGGAAAGTTCCCCAGATGTTCGCCACCAGAGCCCAGCTCCTCCGCATACAGTCCTAGATGATTCGCATAGCCCAGCATCTTATCGAAGAGTAACTGAGCCTTTTCCGTCTGGTGCGCCCGCGCCAGGCATTCGATGTACCAGAACGAACACGCCGTAAAGCTGCCTTCGGCTCCCTGCAATCCGTCAATCGGCGCAGCCGCATTGTTGTAGCGATACACTAGGCTGTCTTCCACCAGATTCTCTTCCACCGCTTTCATCGTTGAAAGCCAGCGCGGATCCACTGGGCTGATGAACCGCATCAGCGGCATCAATAGTACAGATGCGTCAACCACGTCCGCTCCCTTCGACTGCACAAAGCATTGCAGCTTCTCGTTCCAGAAGCTCTCGTAGATGTCGTCGTGAATGGCGTCCCGAATCTCGCGCCATTTCTCCACAGGCCCCGCAAGCGATCGTTTATCTGCTAGCCGGACGGCGCGGTCAAATGCCACCCAGGACATCAGTCGTGAATGCAGAAATTCGCGCTGACCTCCGCGAACCTCCCAAATGCCCTCATCCGGGCGCTCCCAGTTGCCCGCCAGCCACTCCAGAATCCTCTGCAGACTGATCCACTCATCATTTGAAATCCCGTCGCCATACTTGTTGGAGAGATACACCGCGTCCATGAACTCCCCGTATACATCCAACTGCAGCTGCTGATACGCTCCATTGCCAATGCGGACTGGCCGTGAATTTTTATAGCCGCAAAGCGAGTCCAGAATCTTCTCTTCCAGGTCCTTCTCGCCATTCGGCCTGTACATGATCTGCAGCGGTCCGCGCTGCGCGTCGTCGTGCATGCGCTCTCGAATCCAACGCGTAAAGGCCTCCGCCTCATCCACAAACCCCAGGCGAATGAACGCATACAGGCTGAATGACGCATCCCGCAGCCACGTGTAGCGATAATCCCAGTTCCGCTCGCCCCCTACATGCTCGGGCAGTCCAAACGTGGGGGCCGCAATCAGCGACCCGTATTCCTCGCAAGATAGCAGCTTCAGCATCAGAATCGAGCGATGTACCACCTCCCGCCACCGGCCCGTGTAGCGCGACTTCGCAATCCACGCCCGCCAGAAGTTCGTCGTCTCGCTGAAGTGCCGCTGCACATTCTCCTTCGCCAGCACATCAGCCCCTGCTGCTTGCTCTTCGGCGACCTCGCCAAACACCACCGTCGCCGTCTCGCCCGCCTTCAGCGTGAACTCCGCCTTCGCATCACCGCCTTCAATCTTCATCGGAAAGGTCGCGTGCAACGCCATGCAGAGACACTCTTCAGCCTCAGGCGCAAAGAAGATCGAACCATCCTTGTGTGTCGCCTTATGCTTTGCGCGCGAGTAGTCAAAGCGCGGCGCGCAACGCATCGTAAAGCGCACCTCGCCCTTCGTCACGCTGATCATCCGCAGGATGTGGTGGCCAAAACGCTGCAAGTCGCCATCTTCGACAATCGGCATAAAGTCCGTAACCTCGGCAACGCCATCGTCGGAAAGAAAACGCGTCAGCAGAACATTCGTATCCGGCAAATAGAGCTGCCGGGTTCGCATCTCTTCCATCTGCGGCTGAATGCTGAACTGACCGCCCCGCTCCGCGTCCAGCAACCCTGCAAACACCGTTGGAGAATCAAAGCCGGGAAAGCAAAGAAAATCGATGCTCCCGTTGGTGCCTACCAGAGCAATCGACCGCATGTTCCCAATGACGCCGTAGTTCTCAATGGGCTGAAAGATCTCTCTATTTTTCATGGTCTCAACAGGATAGATGCTTCGATGCTGCTTTGGGTTTGGCTCGCGGTAATCGCAGATCGGCGCAATGCAACCTGCGCGATTACGAAAACAAGCGCATAAACCCTGTCGGCGGCAGGTCCGGCACAAGAAACTTCCGCGCGTTTCCGTCGTCGCTCGTGATGGCCGCAGCTGCAATGTACCCGCTCCTCACGCCGCTCTCCATCGTCGAAGGCCATCCCGTCGCAGTCCAGTCTCCCGCCAGGTAAATACCCGGCCACGGGCTCCTCGCACCCGGGCGCGCCCTGTCCAGCATTGGCCGAATCGAATATGTCGCGCGCACTTCCTTCGTCACCGCTGCTTTCACCAGCGTCGCCCGCTTCACCTCAGGGAAAAACATCGCCAGCTCTTGCGTGGCAAGGTCAATGATCTCCTGCCTCTTCATCGCAATCAGCGCCTTAGACGCACTGATCACCAGCTCCAGATAGCTTCCCTCGTCTTTGCGCGATTCTTTATGCAGCGCCGACTTGTTGTACATCCACTGGATCGTCGTATCAAGCAGCGCCGCATGCGTCAGCTCCGTGAACTCACGATCGAACCACAAATGCACACTCGTAATCGGCGAATGGTGAAATTCGCCCAGGTCTTTGCCCAGCGCCTCGCTCGACTCATTCCTCGGCAGCAGTGGCAACAGTTTCTGCATTGCCTCAAACGGCACAGCGAGGACAATCTTGTCGCTCTCGATCGATTCCGCGCCCGTCCGAACCACCCATTGCTCTCCCCGGCGCACAAAGTCCTCCGCCAACGAGCTTAGCCGCACGTCGCCGCCACGCGCCTGAATGTACTTCACGGCATGAGCATAAAGCTCGCTCAAAGGCAGCTTTGGAATCCCCATCCGTCCGCCTTCCGCGGAAAACAGGAATGCCTCGCGAAACACCTTCGCCGCGTAGCGGACGGATATATTCTCCGGGTCTTCATTCAGCGCGCTCGCCAGCACAGGATGCCAGAACCGCTCAACCGTCCGAGGCGTTTGCCGATATCGCACCAGCCACGAAGCAAAGTTCTCCGCCCCGTCCGCTGGCGTCTCCCGCAAAAATCCAAGAATCCCGCGCGCAATCGTCAGCTTCTCCGCAAGCGTCAGGCACTTCGCGCTCATGAACGACAGTGCCGTATGCAGTGGAGCCGGCAGCGATGAAGCAGCAAGCGTGCTCCGCCGCCCGCCCGGCTCGATGAATGTGATCGCGCCCGACCAGAAGATCTCGCCCTGCACGCCCAGCCTGCGGTAAAGATCAATCAGGTTCGTGCAGCATCCCAGTAAAATGTGCTGGCAGTTGTCGATCACCTCGCCCGTGCCCGGATGCTCATATGACGACGCGCGCCCGCCCACATACGGCCGTCGCTCCAGCAGTGTCACGCGATACTCGCTGTCCGCCAGCGCACACGCCGCAGCAAGCCCCGCCACGCCACCGCCGACAATGGTGACAGACTGCTGCATCCGCCTAGTTCCCTGCTCCCAGCCGATGCATCGTTACTCGCCCGATCCCCCGCATCAGAATCAACAGCTTTGTCGCCCTCGGCACCGACGCCCGCTTTGCAAACACCTCGTAGCCGCTCTGCTCAATCTGCTTCAGCAAACGGTGATAAATCGTAATCAATACCCACAGCGCCGGGCGCGAATCCGCATCAATCAGCAGCAACAGCGCCTCGCCAGACGCGTAATACCTCTCAGCGCGCGCCGCCATCGAACGCAGCAACTCACGCTCATTCTCCTTTAGCGACTTCGGCTGCGTCGCCAGTTCTTCAATTGTCACGCCGTGCCGCCGCAATTCCTCGAGCGGCAAATACACACGCTTCCGCTCCACATCCTCCTTCACATCGCGAAGAATATTCGTGAGCTGAAATGCAATCCCTGTTTCCTCGGCCAGCTTCTCCGCACGCGCGTCCGTGTATCCAAAGATGCGGATGCACACCAACCCCACAACCGACGCCACCAGATAGCAATACCGGTACAGATCCTCGAATGTCTCATAGGTATCGTAGGATCCGGAATCGCTCACCCGTTGCAGGTCCATCGCCGTGCCTTCCACCAGCTCATCCAGCAGAGCAGGCGTTATATCAAACCTGGCCCGCGCGTCGGCCAGCGCAATAAACACAGGATCCTCCGTCGTCCCGCCCTTCAGCACTCTGTGCCATGTGTCCAACCACGCTCCCAGCCGCGCGCGTCGTTCCGCAATCGATAGCGTCTCATCGTCAGACAAATCATCGGCATGCCGCATAAAGGCATACACCGCGCAAATCGCGTCGCGCTTGTGCCTCGGAAGCGCCACAAAGGCGTAGTAAAAGTTCTTCGCCTCCCGGCGGGCGATCTGTCTGCAAATCTCGTAGGCTTCAGCGACAGTCACGCTGCTGGTCTCTGCTGCGCCAGGCCTCGGCCCAACAGCTTGCCGGTAAGCGCGCGCACGAGTAACGCCGCCTTGCGGGTCTTTGAGATTGCGGGGCGTGCCCGCAGTACGTCATAACCCTGCTCCTCGATCGCGCGCAGAATCTCCAGCCCGCCTCGCGAAAATAAATCGAGGTCCACAGCCAGCTCCGGGTCCACCATCCCGATCAGCGCCAGCCCCTTGCGCATTGTCTCGCGCGCATACTCCACCTCATAGCGCATCAATTCACCAAACTCAGGCGTAAACTTCCCCGCGGCAATCATCGCTTCGGTTACACCAAACCGCCGCATGTCCTCCGCTGGAAAATAAATCCGGTCGCGCGCATAGTCCTGGCGCACATCCTGCCAGAAGTTCGCCAACTGCAGCGCTGTGCACGTGTAGTCCGAGAACCGGAACCGCTCTTCATCGCGGTAGCCGCAAACATACAGCACCAGTTGACCCACCGGATTCGCCGAGTAATGGCAGTAGTCGAGTACCTCCTCCATCGACTCCATTCGCACCCGGCGCTGGTCTCTGCGAAACGCCACCAGCAAATCGGCAAACGGCTGGCTGGGAATATCACACTCCCGAATCGTCTCCGCCAGCGCCACAAATACCGGATGCAGCGTCTCACCGCGGTAACACGCATCAAGCTCCTGCCCCCACATGTCCAACAGCGCCAGTGACTGTTCGCGGTCGCCTGTCTCGTCTCCCAGATCATCCGACACGCGGCAATACGCATAAATCGCATGGAAATGCGGACGCAGCCGCTTCGGCAAAAACCATGATGCAACATGGAAATTCTCGTAGTGCGTCTCCGTCAGCCGCTGGCACCACGAGCGCGCCTCAGCCAGTGTCGGAGGCGTTTGCGGCATGCGATATTCCGTCGGCAGCGCAGCCCAGCCCTGCTCGATCAATTGTGCGGTGCTCGCCGTCATCCTTGCCTCAGGGAATAATCGCCGTCTTAATGTCCGCAGAGCGATTCATCAGGTTGCGGAATACATCGCCCACTTCAATCAGCGACGCCCGCCCCGTAATGTACTCGCGGCACTTGAACTTCCCGCTCCGGATCAGCTCAAATGCCTTTCTCGCCGTCGCTGGAGTATGGTGGAAGCTTGCCTTCATTGTAATGTCGTTGTAGTGCAACCGGTTGGTGTCAAACTCAACCTTGGTGCCCGACGGCGGCCCGCCGAAAAAGTTCACCGTTCCACCTTTGCGGACCATCTCCACCGCCCACTGCCAGGTCGTCGGAATCGCCACTGCTTCAATCGCCAGATCCACGCCGCGATGGTTTGGGGTCAACATACGCACAGCGGTCACCGGATCATCCGTCGCCGTCGTTTGCACAACTTTCTCTGCCCCGAAAATCCGCGCCGCAGCGACCTGGTCATCGTGCTTCACTACCGCGATCACATGCAGCCCGGCAATCTGCGCGGCGTGCATAAACATCAGTCCAATCGGCCCCGCGCCAATCACCACCACCGTGTCGCCCGGCTTCGGCGCAGATTCATCCAGCCCGCGAATTACGCAGGCCAGGGGCTCCGTCAGTGCCGCATGCTCATACGGCACACTCTCCGGAATCAGCAGCGTGTTCTTCTCCACAATTCGCGGCGGTATGCGGATAAACTCCGCATACGCTCCGTTGTTGAACAGCAGATCGTCGCACAGGTTCTGTTGGTCGTTTTTGCAGAAGTAGCACACGTCGCAGGGCGCCGAGTTTAGCGCCACCACGCGGTCACCCACTTTGAATTGCTTTACGCCCTTGCCAACCTCATACACCGTCCCAGCCAACTCATGCCCAAACGGAACAGGTGGAGTCAGCATCCTGGCATGATAGCCGCGCCGATACACCTTCAGGTCCGTCCCGCAGGTCAGCGCCGCGTGCACGCGAACCACCAGCTCGCCCGGGCCTGCCGTTGGTATAGGAAGCCGCTCAATTCGAACATCCTCTTTGCCGTAGAGAACGGCGGCTGTCATCTCCCGTTCCATCGCATCTATTTTCTCAGACTTGCGGCGTTTCCGGCGCTTTCGGCTCAATGAAGATTTTCATCGACCCCGGCCCCGGATTCGACGCCACACGAATCGCCTCGACCGCATCCTCCAGTGAATACCGGTGGGAAATAAGCCGCGTCAAGTCAAACCCATCGCTGTACCCGCCAAAAACCAGATCCGCCCCCTCATCCTGAATCTCTTCCGACGCGCTGTACGACCCAATCAAAGACTTCTCATCCATGCAGATCGCTGCCGGATCAATCATCGCCTCGCCGTGCTGCGTCTGCGCAAAGAGCAGTACGCGCCCGCCCGGCCGCGCCGCGTCCATCGCTGTTTTAATCAACGAATTCCCGCCAACAGCCAGAATCACCGCATCCGCTCCACGTCTTTCGCTGGCCGCTCGCGTCAGGCCGATCACGTCCTGTTTCCCCGCATCAATCGGCCGCGACAATCCATACGTCGCCGCAATCTTATGCCGCTCAGGAAAAAGATCGGACGTAAGCACCCGCGCACCGCTCCGCGCCGCCAGCGCCGCCAGCAGAATCCCAATCGGCCCCTGGCCAATCACCAGCACCGTCTCATCCGGAGCCAGGTCCACGTTCTTGATCGCCTTGTAACAAGTATTCACCGGCTCCACAAACGCCGCCTGCTCAAACGGCACACCGTCAGGAATCTTCACCAGCCCGCGACGCACAATCCAGTCCATCACGCGCACATACTCGGCAAAGCCGCCGCCGGACGGCTCAAACCCCGCCGTGCAGCCCACCTTCTTATACACCGGACACTGCGCAAAGGTCTTCTTGCGGCAGTAATAGCACTGCCCGCAGGGGATGTGATGGAACACCATCACCCGATCGCCGACCGCAAAGTCGTGGACTCCCTCGCCCACCGCCGCAATTGTTCCTGCCGTTTCATGTCCAAAAATACGCGGCGCATCGTGCGACCCGGTATGGATCTTCTTCAGGTCCGTGCCGCAAATGCCGCACGCCGCCACTCGAATCAACACCTCGCCTGGCCCGATCTCGGGCACTGGCACCGTCTCAACCCTCACATCATTGATGCCGCGATAAACTGCGGCCCGCATCGTTTCTGGAATCGTCGTCATCCCTTCTCACACTACTGCGATTTCCCGCTTGCCGCTCCCTCGCTCACCGCAACTGCTCCAGGCTCTCCTTCAGTGAGCCTGCCAGGGCCTCCGCCGCCGCGCCGCTGTTCCTGCCCAGCCGCGCCAGCGTTCCCCAGTACTGCGGATGCGTCAGCGCATATGCGACAAACGCGGCCATTTGCATCTCCCCCTCGGCATCTATAAACCGATTGAAGTCCGGCAGCCGGTCGTCATACCCGTCACACACTCCCTTGAAACAATAGAAGGCAGCTCCATGCTTCGCCGCAACCCGCGCAACCGCCGCCGCCTCCATATCCACCAGCACAGACTGATGCTTCTGCGCCAGTCCGCGCTTCTCATCTCCGCGCGCTACATGATCGAGCGTTATCAACCGAAATCCATCCGTGATGGCCGTCTTGTAGCGCTCGCCGTTCGCATCGTCCACCACCTCAGAGATCGCGCACACCGCGGGCGGCTTCACCGCGCACGTCAGCGCGCCGGCCCATCCATAGGAAACGAGCACATTCGCATTCATCTCCGCAATCGTCCGCTCCGTAGCCCGCTCCGCAGCAGCCGCGCCCATGCCTCCGGCGATCGCGACGCCTTCACAGCCCGCAATCTCGCCGGCCCACACGTTGCGCCCGCGCTCCCGCCAGCCGTGAACCAGCGGCTTCAGCTCTCCCGGCAGCGCGGCAACAATGCCTACTCTGTTCATGCCGTCACATATCCATGCGCCCGGAACCAGTCAATCGCCGCCCGCAGAGCCTCATATACAGGAATAATCCGGAAGCCCAGCTCGCGCTGAGCCTTCGCCGACGAAGCAAACATCTTCTTCTTCCCCATGCGCACCGCCTCAACCGTCGCCCGCGGCTCTTTGCCCTGGATGCGCCCGGTTACCATCTCATCGAAAAATGCAAACGTCATCGCCACGGCGTGCGGCACCCTCATGGTCGGGGAAGGCAGCCCGGTGATCGCCGACATCTTGTCAAGAATCTGCTTCAGCGTCAGGTTTTCGCCGCCCAGAATATACGGCTCGCCCGGCCTTCCCGCTTCGAGCGCCACGCAGTGCGTTCTGGCCACCTCCGACACGTCCACCAGATTCAGCCCCGTATCCACATACGCCGGAAACTTCCTGTTAAGAAAGTCCACCACAATTCGCCCCGTCGGCGTCGGCTTTACATCCTGCGCGCCAATCGGCGTTGTCGGATTCAGAATGATCACCTCCTGTCCGGCCCTCGCCGCGTCAATCGCAGCCTGCTCCGCCCGGAACTTCGACCGCTTGTAGTGCCCGATCATGTCCTCGATAGTGACCGGACTCGCCTCATCCACAATCGTCCCGTCCGCCTTAAAACCCATCGTCGCCACGCTTGACGTATATACGAAACGCCGTACGGTTTCTTCGCGCGCAATCCGCAGCAAAGACCGCGTTCCCTCTACGTTCGCCGCATACATCGTCTTCGGATCGCGCACCCACAGCCGGTAGTCCGCCGCCACATGCATCAGGGCATCGCATCCGCGAATCGCCGGTCGCAGACCCTCCGGCTGCAGCAGATCGCCCACCGCCGTCTCGGCATTCAACCCTTCAATGTTTGCAAGATTGCTCGTCGGCCGCACCAGCAGGCGCAGTTGCGCGCCCTGATCCGCCAGATGCCGCGCAACATGCGCGCCCACAAATCCGGTCGCCCCGGTCAGGAAGATTCTCATCCGCGTAGAAGTCTAGGACCTGTTAACCCTATTAGGGCGAACAGTGTTGCGAGCCAAAATTCGTCCAGTCGAGGCGGAGTTCGAAGGCTGTGGCGGGACCACAGTCGAGAACGACAACGAAGGATGGGCGAATATTGGCCGCAACCCGAAGGGAAAGGGCGGATTTTCCCGATTGCTTTGTCCCTCGTCGCTAAAATACACCCGGTATTCGTCACTCCTCGCTCCTCGCACTCAGAAAAATCCGCTCCTTTCGATGCC
>Ga0335074_10015468_pt1 | contig 10721 bp, 7 predicted proteins | sample Lox_Sample_23_FD_206715 | JGI IMG/M metagenome (GOLD analysis project Ga0335074, IMG submission 206715) | Soil microbial communities from Loxahatchee National Wildlife Refuge, Florida, United States - Lox_Sample_2.3 | ecosystem: Environmental > Terrestrial > Soil > Wetlands | place: USA: Florida...
GCGCCGGACACTCCCCGTCCCGATCCCCCACCACCATTAAGGTTGGCGTCCGCACGTTCTTCACAAAATCGATCGCCGAGCTCTTCGCGTAGACCGCCGGATCGTCGTACACCGACGCCCCGAAGAACGGGATCATCCACTGATCGATGGAGTTCTCCCCGTAATAGCTCAGCCAGTCCGACAGCCCCGCGCCCGAGACCGCCGCGCGGAAGCGGTGCGTCTGCGTCACCGCAAACATGGTCATGAACCCGCCGTAACTCCATCCCGTGATCCCCACTCGATGGTCGTCCACCGGATACTGCTTTTCGACCGCATCCACCCCGGCCAGAATGTCGCGCAGATCCCCGTACCCGAAATCCTTCCGGTTGGCCTGCGTGAACTTCTCCCCCTGGCCGTAGCTGCCCCGCGGATTCGGCATCAGCACGAAATAATCCAGCCCCGAAAACGGAGCCGGCCCATACCCGGCGCCCGGCCAGCGCGCCATATTCGCCGCCGACGGCCCCCCATGCACGAACACGACCATCGGATACTTCTTCGCCGGATCGTAGTGCGCCGGCAGCAGCAGCCATCCCTGCACGTGGAATCCCTCGTCCGTCCACTCCATCGACTTCGCCTCGCCCCACACCGGCTTCAGGCCGTCATTCGCGTGGGTCACCTGCTGCATGTGCATCAGCTCGCCCGCCCATACCTCCGGCGGATCCGAGAACGAAGAGCGGATGAAGGCGATGGTGCTCGTATTGGAAGTCGCCACCCGCATCTGCAACCCTCCCGCGCTCACCGAGTCGGGCAGCGTCAGGTTGTCGGTCGGCGAATCGGTCTCCGTCTCGATGTTGTAGACGAACAGGTGCGATGATCCGCCTTTGATCCCCGCAATGCCGAGCCGCTGCTCATCGATCCACGTAAACCAGGCCGGCGTCCCATCGCGCCCAGGCGTCACATCCTTCGGTTCCCCGCCCGTCGCCGGCACAACATAGATATCCCCGCCCGTCACACCCTGGTCCGACATCAGCCCGCCGATGAACGCGATCTTCGATCCATCCGGCGACCACCGCGGCACCGCCATCTGCAGCCCGTGCAGCGACCCCGTCACCGTCCCCGGATCCACCACCGCCGTCGGATCCGCCCCCGGCGCCTGCGTGTACAGCTTCGCCACCCACCAGTTGTTCTCGCCCGGCGGCGGCGCGGCAATGTACGCAATCTTCCCGGAGTCCGGCGACCAGTCGAACTCATACACATAAAGCTCCGCCGGCGTAATCTGCGTCAGTTGCCCGCTCGCCACATCGACGCTCGCCACGCGCTGGATCTTCACGTTCTCTACTCCGATCACGCCGGCCGGCAGCGGCTCCGGAGCCACCGGGCTGGGCCGCCGCATCGACCCTTCCACGTAGAGAAAGCTCAGCTGCTTGCCATCCGGCGACCACGCCAGCTCGTGCGCGTAGCCGTCCAGCTCCGCCAGTTGCTTCGGCGTACCGCTCCCGTCGGCAGCCGCCAGAAAGATCGCATTCCTGTGGTCCGCCGTGCAGTCGGAAAAAAACGCAATCTGCTGCGAATCCGGCGAGAACACCGCTTCGCCCTCCTCGCCGCGCTGCCCCTCCGCGCAGGCCGTAAGCGTGCGCGCGGAATCAGGATCGCTCACCGGCGCCACGCGCAGGCCGAACCCCGCGTGCCCGGCCTCGTTCCACACAATCACCTTCCCGTCCGGCGAGAGATTCGTCTCCCGGAACTGCTCCGCGTGGCCCATCTCGCCGACCAGCTGGTCCAGCTGCGGATTGGGCGGAGGATTCACCGGCGGGTTTTGCGCGAAAATCGGCGTGGCGCACAACGCGCCGCACACCACGAGAGTCAAGGCACCTGGACGGCGTTTAGTCCGGAAAATCGTCATGCGCGCCTTTCTATCAGGTCATGCGCCGCCCGCGCAATGAAGGTGGGTATCATTTCCGGTATGGCTCCGGTTGCGGCTCACGTGCGGCTTGCGGAATTCGGCGGCGACGGCGACGACACCGCCCTGTGCCGCACCCTCATGCGCGAATACGCCGCGCATCTCAACGCCTCCGTCGGCGGCGAGCACATTTGTGTCGACAGCCTCGAAGCCGAGCTGGCCGCGCTGCCCGGCCCCTACGCCTCGCCCGAGGGCGCCGTGCTTCTCGCGTATGCCAACGATGAGCCCTCGGGCTGCGTCGCGCTCAAGCCGGTCCACCTCGGCGAAAAACGCGTGGGCGCCGGCACGCACGCCTCTGGCGCGCGGGGGTCCGAACGCCTCTGCGAGATGAAGCGCCTCTGGGTGCGCCCCGGGCATCAGGGACTCGGCATGGGCCGCCTGCTGGCCGATTCGGTCATCGCTCTCGCTCGCGAGCGCGGCTACGCCGCCATGGTTCTCGACACCATGCCGCGCACCATGCCCGCCGCCTACGCCCTCTACCGCGCCATGGGCTTTGTGCCCGTCGAGCGCTACAACGACAACCCGACGCTGCGCCGGATCGACGCGAGCGAGATCGCCTGGCTGCGCAAGGAGCTGTGAATGGGAGCTGTGGACACCGCGCCGGTTTTGCCGGTCCTCAATAACGCACCGCATCCGCATGAGCAATTCGCCGCTGGGCGCGAACTGGAAGCGAAACTTCGCGTCGCCCTCCGCGGCGAGGTCCGCTTCGACGCCGCCTCCCGCGCCCTCTACGCCACCGACGCCTCCAATTACCGCCAGACGCCCATCGGAGTCGTCCTGCCCCACGATGCCGCCGACGTCGAGGCGACCATCGCCGCCTGCCGCGATCTCGGCGCGGCCATCCTGCCGCGCGGCGCGGGCACCAGCCTCGCCGGCCAGTGCTGCAATGTCGCCGTCATCCTCGATTTTTCGAAATACATGCGCCGCCTCGTCTCGCTCGATCCCGCGCAAAAGCTGGCCGTCGTCGAGCCGGGCATCGTCCTCGACCGCGTGCGCGAGGCCGCCGAGCAGCATCACCTCACCTTCGCGCCCGATCCCGCCACCCACTCCCGCTGCACCATCGGCGGCATGATCGGCAACAACTCCTGCGGCACGCACAGCGTCATGGGCGGCCTCACCGCTAACAACATCCGTTCCCTCGACGTCCTTCTCGCCGACGGCACGCGCATGACCGTCGGCGCCACCAGCGATGAGGAATTTGCGCGCATCGTTGCCGAGGGCGGACGCCGCGGCCAGATCTACGCCGGGATGCGCCGCCTGCGCGACCGCTATGCCGACGAGATCCGCCGCAAATTCCCCAACATTCCGCGCCGCGTCTCCGGCTACAACCTCAACGAGTTGCTGCCCGAGAACGGCTTCCACGTCGCCCGCGCCCTGGTCGGCAGCGAAGGCACGCTCGCCACGGTCGTCAGCGCCACGCTCGACCTGATGCACTCGCCGCCCTGCCGCCGCCTCGCCGTGCTCGGATTCCCCGATCCCTTTCTCGCCGCCGACGCCGTCCCCGAGGTCGTCCACCACCACCCCATCGGCCTCGAAGGCATCGACTCCATGCTCATCGACTTCATGCGCCGCAAGCATCTGGTCGATGACGACCTGCACCTGCTGCCTGCCGGCGGCGGATTTCTGCTCGCCGAATTCGGCGCCGCGAGTAACGAAGAAGCCGAAGCCCAGGCACGCGCCCTGCTCGCCATCGCCGCGCAGCTTCCCGGCTCCCCCACCGGCCGCCTCTGCACGCCCGCCGAAGCCGCACGCATCTGGCACATCCGCGAATCCGCCCTCGGCGCCACCGTCTTCGTGCCCGGCGAGCCCCACGGCTGGGAGGGCTGGGAGGACGCCGCCGTGCCCCCCGAGCGCCTCGGCTCCTACCTGCGCGCCATCTTCGCGCTGATGCGCGAGTACGGCTATCGCAGCCCGATGTACGGCCACTTCGGCCAGGGCTGCGTCCACCTGCGCATCAATTTCGACCTCGAGAGCTCCGAAGGCATCCGCAATTTCCGCTCTTTCCTCGATCGTGCAACGGATATCGTCATCGACCACGGCGGCTCCATCTCCGGCGAACACGGCGACGGCCAGGCCAGGGGCGCGCTGCTGCCGAAAATGTTCGGGCCTGAACTGATGGACGCCTTCCGCGAATTCAAATCCCTCTGGGATCCCGGCAATCGCATGAATCCCGGCAAAATGATCGACCCGGTCGCGGTCTACCAACCCGAAGAAGGTCTCCGTCTCGGCGCCGGTTACGAGTCAAAACGCCCCGAAACCTTCTTCCAGTTCCCTGACGATCGCGGATCCTTCGGCGAAGCCACGCTGCGCTGCGTCGGCGTCGGCGCCTGCCGCAAAGCCGGCGGCGGCACCATGTGCCCCAGCTACATGGCCACCCGCGAAGAGCAGCACTCCACGCGCGGCCGCGCCCATCTGCTCTGGGAACTGCTGGAAGGCAAAGTCCTGCCCACCGGCTGGCACAACCACAGCGTCCACGACGCCCTCGACCTCTGCCTTTCCTGCAAAGCCTGCAAAACCGAGTGCCCCGTCAACGTGGACATGGCCACCTACAAGGCCGAATTCCTCGCTCACTTCCACGGCGACCGCCTGCGCCCGCTGCGCCACTATGCGTTCGGCTTCATGGATCGACTGGCGCACGCCGCCTCGCTCATCCCCGGCGTGACTCCGCGCCTCGCGAATCTCCCGCTCGCCACGCCCGGCCTCTCGCACGCGATCAAAGCCATCCTCGGCGTCGCGCCGCAGCGCACATTGCCCCGCTTCGCCCCGCAGAGTTTTCGACATCAGTGGCACCGCACCCACCATTCGCCGCGCGAAGCGCCGCCGCCTGGACGGCTGGTTTTGAAGGGGCTCGGCTTCAGCCGTGCCGACTCCGGCCATGGAGGACAAAGGGCTTTAGCCCCTGAGGGAAGGGTTCTTCTTTTTCCCGACACCTGGAACAACTACTACCACCCGCAATCCCTCCACGCCGCTGCGCGCGTCCTCACCTCCGCTGGATTCGCCCCCGAAGTCCCGCGCCAGCACGTCTGCTGCGGCCGCCCGCTCTACGATTTCGGATTCCTCAGGCAGGCCCGCGCCTATCTCGAGCGCATCCTCGAACAATTCGCCCCGCAGATCGACGCCGGCCTGCCCTTCGTCTTCCTCGAGCCCAGCTGTGCCAGCGTCTTCCGCGATGAGCTGGTGAACTTCTTCCCCGCCGACGCTCGCGCGCAGCGCCTTCGCTCGCAAACGCTGCTCCTCAGCGAATTCCTCGTCCGCCACGCGCCCGACTACCAGCCCCCGCAACTCCCCGGCACAAAGATCGTCCTCCACGGCCACTGCCACCACAAATCCGTGATGAAGATGACCGACGAAGTCGCGCTGCTGTGCCGCACCGGAGCCGAGGTCGAGCTGCTCGACTCCGGCTGCTGCGGCATGGCCGGCCCCTTCGGCTTCGAGCGCGAAAAATTCGAGGTCTCGCAGATCCTCGGCGAGCGCGTTCTGCTCCCCGCCGTCCGCAACGCCGCCCCCGACACCCTCCTCGTCGCCGACGGCTTCAGTTGCCGCGAGCAAATCGCGCAGAACTCGGCGCGGCGGGCTGTGCATTTCGCGGAGGTCATCGCGGAAAGAGAACTGTAGGGCCGGTTCCTGACTGGCGACGGAACAGTACCGCTTCCGCAAGCGGTATGATCGCGCAATGCACCGGACAGCCGTGCTTCTTTTGCTGTTACCAATCCTCATTTCGGGGCAGGAGGCGTTTCCGGCTCGTCCCGCATTTGACGCATACCCGGTAATGCGAATCTATAAGGGCAAGCCCGCTCCTCCCAGGCTGGACAAAGGCCAGCGAATGTACGGCAAGGTCATACGAAGGGGTGCGGAATCCCCAGTCCAGTTCGCGGGCCACTACACGGTACCTCAATTCGGCTGCGGAGCGGCCTGCAGCGCTTTTTTCATTGTGGATTCAGTCAGCGGCAGAGTATACAACGGCGTTGGCATAATGGACCTTCCCCAAAAATGGCTTGAGCGCCAGACCGGTGACCAGCCGCTCCGCATTCAGTTTGTCCCGTCGAGCCGTCTTCTGAAAATCAACGGCTGCCCAAACGAGCACGATTGCGGATACTACGATTTCGTGATGGTCGACGGAAAGGGATTGAAGCTCATTCAGAAATCGCTTCTACCCAAAGAATTCCAGTATTGATTAGGCGAAATGGGCGCTTCTATCTTTGTTGACCGCCCTAACCGCCCGTCAACATCGGGTGATTTGACAATCCGCGCAGTCCTCCCCTAATCTCAATTCCAGATGCAGGTTCGCACCCATCATCGTCATCATTCCCATCATCACGTGACGAGCGTGCCGGCGAACTTCCGCATCCCAGGTTAGCAAGAGCAACCCCTCAGGATTCCAGAAGCCCGCCGGCGCCAAGCGCTGACGGGCTTTTTAGTTCTTACGCCACAATGAAGGAAGGATTCATGACCGAACCCGCAATCGACTTCGCCAAAATGGACGGCCTCGCCCCCGGTATCGTGCAGGATGCGCGCTCGGGCCAGGTGCTGATGCTGGGCTTCCTCAACGAGGAAAGCTGGCGCAAAACAAAAGAAACCGGCTTTGTTACATTCTGGAGCCGCACCCGCCAGAAGCTCTGGATGAAGGGTGAAACCAGCGGCAATCGCCTGCGCATCGTCGAAGTCTCCACCGACTGCGACCAGGACGCCATCCTCTTCCGCGTGGAAGTCGAAGGCGACGGCCTCGTCTGCCACGAAGGCACGGTCAGCTGCTTCACGCGCCCCCTCACCGCCGGCAGCGGAGCGCGCGCATGACATCGACTGCGAATAAGCTCCGCCTCGGCATCCCCAAAGGCAGCCTGCAGGAAGCGACCATCGCTCTCTTCCGCCGCGCCGGTTGGAACATCTACGCCGACGGCCGTTCCTACTTTCCCTCCATCGACGACGCCGAAATCGAGTGCATGCTCATCCGCGCCCAGGAAATGGCCCGCTACGTCGATCACGGCGTTCTCGACGCCGGCCTCACCGGCATCGACTGGGTCGTCGAAAGCGGCCTCAGCGTCGAATCCGTCACCAGCCTCGTCTATGCCAAGCAGAGCCGCCGCCGCGTGCGCTGGGTGCTGGCCGTCCCCGAAGCCTCGCCATGGCAGCGCGCCGAAGATCTCAGCGGCAAAATCATCGCCACCGAGCTGGTCGAAGTCACGAAGCGCTACTTCGCCGCGAAGAATGTCCCGGTGAAAGTTGAATTCAGCTGGGGCGCGACCGAAGTGAAGCCGCCCACCCTCGCTGACGCCATCGTGGAAGTCACCGAAACCGGCAGTTCCCTGCGCGCCAACCGCCTCCGCATCATTGACACCGTGATGGAAAGCGAGACACACCTGATCGCCAACAAATCCGCGCTCGCCGATCCCTGGAAAAAGCAGAAGATCGACTCCCTCGCGCTCATGCTGCGCGGTGCCATCGACGCCCAGGGCCAGGTCGGCCTCATGCTCAACGTCGAGAAAGAGAATCTCTCCAGCGTCCTCGGCGTTTTGCCCGCGCTGAATGCACCCACCATCTCCGAGCTCAGCGACTCAAAGTGGGTCGCGGTCAACACCATCCTCGAAGAGAGCACCGTCCGCGACGTCATCCCTAAACTGAAAGCTGCCAAAGCCACAGGCATCGTCGAATACCCGCTGAATAAGGTCGTTTTATGAGGTCGCCCTTTGAAGCTGCTTAGGATCGATGGCCGCAAGGCGGCCGCCGAGCGGCTAGCTCCTCTCACCGATCGCCGCACTGCCGCCCACGAGCGCGTGCTTCCTCGCGCCCGCCGCATTGTTGATGCGGTGCGGCGCGGTGGCGATCCCGCGCTCCTGCGCCTCCGCGCGAAGCTCGACGGCATATCGTCACAGGTTCCGTTACGTATTCCCGAAGTCGAAATGCAGCTCGCCTGGGAATCCACCCCCGCCGAGCTCCGCGAGGCGTTCAAATCCGCCGCACGCAACATCCGCGCCTTCGCCGCGCGCCAGCGCCCCCTTGATTTCGACCTGAAACTCGCGCCCGGCGTCGTCACCGGCCAGCGCGTTCTGCCCATTCGTTCGGTCGGCTGTTACATTCCCAGCGGCCGCTACCCGCTCCCCTCCACCCTGCTCATGACCGCCATCCCCGCGCAGGTTGCGGGCGTCGAGCGCATCGTCGCCATTTCGCCGCGCCCCGCAAAAGAAACCCTCGCTGCCGCATATTTCCTCGGCGTCACCGAGTTCTACCGTGTGGGCGGCGCGCACGCCATCGCTGCCCTGGCATACGGCACGCCAACCATTCCCCGGGTCGACAAGATCGTCGGCCCCGGCAACGCCTGGGTCACCGCGGCCAAGAAACTCGTCGCCTTCGACTGCGCCATCGACATGCTCGCCGGTCCCACCGAGATTGTCGTCACCAGCGAATCCGGCGACCCCGCCTCGATCGCCTCCGATCTCGTCGCCCAGGCCGAGCATGATCCCGACGCCATCGCCATCCTCATCACCACCAGCGCCGCCCTCGCCAAATCCGTCCTCGCTGAAGTAAAGCGCCGTGCAGGCGGCAACAGGATCGCAACCGAAGCCCTCGCCCGCAATGGCTTCGCCATCATCGCGCGCTCCGTCGAAGAAGCCCGCGACCTCACCAATCGCATCGCCCCCGAACACCTCACCATCGACGACGCCGCCGACCTCGCCTGGGTTCGTAATGCCGGTTCTATCTTCATCGGCCGCTGGTCGGCGCAGCCCCTCGGCGACTACGTTTCCGGCCCCAACCACACGCTGCCCACCAGCGGCCTCGCCCGCACCCGCGGCGGCCTCAGCGTCCTCGACTTCGTCAAACTCGTCACCGTGCAGGAGTACACCCAGGCCGGCGTGCGGCAACTCGGCCCCGCCGCCATCCGCCTAGCCGAAGCCGAAGGTCTCGCCGCCCACGCGGAATCCGTCCGCGCGCGAGGTGTTAAGGATGGAGTCGCCCATGACTAAGCACATTTCAGAAGGTTCGGCCGCTTTGAAGGGGCACGGCTTCAGCCGTGCCGAAAAGTCTGCGAAAGATGATGGGGCTTTAGCCCCTGAGGCGAGTTCTGTAGTCCCGCAGCCCTCCGCCGTGTACCCACAGCCTTCAACGATGGTCCGCCGCATGAAGGACTATCACCCGCCCCTCGGCGACCGCAGCGGCCTGCGCCTCGACTTCAACGAGAACACCCTCGCCTGCTCGCCGCGCGTGCTCGAGGCCCTGCGTGGCATCTCCGCCGCTGACCTCACCCGCTACCCCGAGCGCGAGCCTCTGGAGCGCCGCATCGCCGAGCATCTGGGCCTCGACGCTGCGCAGGTCCTGCTCACCAATGGCGTCGATGAGGCCATCCACGTCCTCTGCCAGGCGTACCTTGACGCGGACACAGAGGTGCTGCTCCCCGTCCCCACCTATTCCATGTACGAGGTCTACGCGTCGGGCACTCCCGCGCGCCTCGTCCCTGTTCGCGCTGAAAGTGGATTCCAGTTTCCGCTCGCGGCAGTCCTCGCCGCCATCACGCCCGCCACGCGCCTCATCGCCATCGCCAACCCCAACAGCCCCACCGGCCAGGCTGTCCGCCGCGAAGATCTGCTGCGGATCGTCGACGCCGCGCCCCACGCCGCCGTCCTCGTCGACGAAGCCTATTTCCATTTCCACGGCGAAACCGTCCTCGACCTCATCGGCCGCGCGCCAAATGTAATCGTCGCCCGTACATTTTCAAAAGCCTATGGCCTCGCGGGCCTTCGCCTCGGCGTGCTCTGCGCCGCCGAAGAGCCGATGCAGTGGATGCGCCGCGCCATCTCACCCTACAGCGTCAACTCCGTCGCCCTCGCCTGCCTCGCCGCCGCGCTCGACGACGAAGACTACCTCCGCTGGTATGTCGCCGAAGTCCTCGCCGCCCGCGCAGACTTCGAATCCGCGCTCCGCCGCGTCGGCCTGCCCTTCTGGCCCTCCAGCGCCAACTTTGTGCTCGTCAACATCGGCTCTCAGCATCGCGAATTCGTCGAGGCCATGCGCTCCCGCAGCATCCTGGTCCGCGACCGCTCCAGCGACCCCGGCTGCGACGGCTGCGTCCGCATCACCATCGGCACCCGCGAGCAGACGCACCACGCGATCGCCGCGCTTGAAGAATCTCTGCGCGAGATCGGCTGGAACCTGCAGTTCGCCCACGAATCAATCCCGAGACTGCTTTGAAGGGGCACGGCTTCAGCCGTGCCGATCCGCTACGCAGAGAAACCGGGGCTTTGGCCCCTGAGGCAAACCAGAGATCGCCGCACCAGGGCTCAGATCCATGAAGAAGACCTCCACAAGACGCACCGCATCCATCGACCGCAAAACCACCGAGACGGAGATTCACCTGCGCCTCGTCATCGAAGGCCAGGGCCGCTACAGCATCTCCACCGGCATCCGCTTCTTCGACCACATGCTCGAGCTCTTCGCGCGCCACGGCGCCTTCGATCTCGATCTCCAGTGCAAAGGCGACCTCGACGTCGACCAGCACCACACCGTCGAGGATGTCGGCATCGCTCTCGGCGAAGCCTTCAATCAGGCCCTCGGCGATAAACGCGGCATTCTTCGCGCCGGATATTTCCTCATGACCATGGACGAGACCCTCGGCCTCGCGGCCGTCGACCTCAGCGGCCGCGCGGCCCACCACGTCGAGACCAAAGTCCGCACGCGCCTCGTCGGCGACCTGCAATCCGAGCTGGTCGAGGACTTCTTCGAGGGCTTCGCCCGCGGCGCCCGCGCCAACGTCCACGTCAAGACGATGTACGGCCGCTCCAACCACCACAAG
>Ga0335074_10015469_pt1 | contig 10721 bp, 6 predicted proteins | sample Lox_Sample_23_FD_206715 | JGI IMG/M metagenome (GOLD analysis project Ga0335074, IMG submission 206715) | Soil microbial communities from Loxahatchee National Wildlife Refuge, Florida, United States - Lox_Sample_2.3 | ecosystem: Environmental > Terrestrial > Soil > Wetlands | place: USA: Florida...
CCGAACATTAAAGGTGATGCCGAGACCCGGCTTGTCCCAAACGTCAATAAAGCCGTTTTTGACGATCGGATCCGGCAGGCCATCCACAATGTCACTCCACCACTCCGGCTGCGCCTTGGCGTATTCGAAAGCGATATAGTTCTGCGGACATACTGCCCCCAGATGCACCTGCGCGGCCACTCCAAACAATCCGTCGAAGATTCCGTGCGGAGCCACCTCAATGCCGTGGAGATTGGCGTATTCGGCAATCCACTTTAATTCGGCTATGCCACCCACGTCCGCCGGATCGGGGCCGAGCACATTGACTGCCTGCGTCTCGATCAGGTCCTTGAAGTTCTCACGCAGATAAATCTCTTCTCCAGTGTGAATCCGCGTCGAGGTGCTGTCTGTCACTTCCTTAAAGACCTGGGCGTTGGGGTAAGGCGTGTAGTCGCCCGTGATCAGGTCTTCGAGCCACGCAAGGTCGTACGGCTCAACTGCGCGCGCAAAACGAATGGCGTCTTTGACGGTCCAGCCCGGCCCGCAATCGAACGCCAGCCCAATGTCATTGCCAACAGCCTTCTTCGCCGCTTCCACACAGGCGATCACATGGTCAATGCCAGGCTGTGTCAGCATACCGCGATCCATATACGGAGGCATGCGCCCCGTCCATTGCGTGCCGTACCAGGCATTCGGAATCGCCTCCAGCATTGCGTCATTGTGGAAGCCGACGGGCAGCTTGATCAGCGTGTAGCCCTCTTTCGCTTCCTTCACCTGTGTCGCGAGCTCGGCGTAATCCTGTGGCGTGCGGGGCACAAGGCTGGAATTGTTTTCAGAGTTCCCATAGGGGCGAACGCGGTCGTGGATCTTTCCGCCCAGCAGCTTATATACGGGCAATCCGGCAGCTTGTCCGGCGACATCCCAGAGGGCGATTTCAATGGCGCTCACCGCAGCACCCCAGGGCTTGAAAGCGCCCATGCGGCGAATCTTCAGCATGATGCGGTTCACGTCTGTGGGGTCTTCGCCCAGCAGATAGTTCTTATAGAACAGCACCATCGGCTTGAGATACGGCTTGGCGGATTCCGCTTCGCCGTATCCAGAAATGCCCTGATCGGTAACAATTCGCACCACCGGATTGCGCCCAATAATGGCGCACTTCAGGTCTGTGATCTTGATCTTTCCGCTGTTGCGCGTTACCGGAGAGCCCGTCTGCTGAGCGGCAAAAGCGGTTGCAGCGGCCGCGCCCGAAAGCGCTCCGATAAACCCTCTACGCGACCAATCACCCATAGCTTTCTCCCCGTAGAAACTCTAATCAATTGCAGAGCCGATTAGCATCCTTAGCGACCGGCTTTTGTGCGGCTTCTAATCCTCCGCCATCATACCGGTGAGCCATCGCGAACGAGTCCGCACGCAGGCTAATACAAGCCGCCGGCCTGGCCGCATGAACCGCAATGCGAAGCGGAGGCCTGGAAAAGCTGCAATCGCAGCAGTGGATTTTATGGAGCCGGAGAGCCGCTTGGCCGCTGGCGTTGATTCGCCGGTTCCATTCTTTCGTTCACAAGATTTTCAAACTCATCCCTGGGCATCTTCAGCTTGTCAGGATGCGCAGCAATCCATTGCTTGAACCCGGCAAACTTCTCCGCGTTCCAGCCGCCTTCAAACTGCGCTCCATTCTTGCCTTCTTGATTGAGTAAGAAATTATATTCGTCCATCAGGCCGGTCAGTTCGGCCGAGCTGATAGCCTCTTCGGCCAGGATGGCAGGAACGAAAATGACACCCTGCGCATTGGCAATGACCAGATCGCCCGGCAATACGGTGGCGCGTCCAATGCGAATAGGGCAGTTGATGCAGGTCAGCTCCTCCTGCCGCCATGCCGAGGGATCGTACCCTTTGTAGAAACCGTTGAAGTCGGGAATCTCGCGATTCTCCGCTTCATCGCGAATGCCGCCGTCAAACACGAATCCATTGTGGGTGTGCGCGGCAATGCCGTTGCCCAGGTTCGATCCAATGAGCGTGCCCTCGATGATTTTGCCGTAGCCGTCTGCCACATAGACGTCGCCCTGCACCAGCTCCGCAATTGGCCAACTGTTGTTCATGCCAAATGGGATGCGGCCTTCCGCCTTGCCCTCTGCGGCTTCGGCTTTGGCGATGTCCGGCCGGCTGGGCATGTACTGCGTAGTCAAGGCGCGGCCGGAGAACGGCTTGTCAGGGTGCAGCGCGAGCCAGCCGGATTCAAACTGATTCTCGTATCCCTTTCCGCGAAGGAACTCCCAGACATCCTCCGTGGAGACATCGAGCGCGCGCTTGAGCAAGTCGTCGGGAATCTTGGGGCGCCCATCGGGGAAACGCGCGCCTTTCCAATCCGACGTATAAAACATGATCTGTTCGCGGGTTTGTTTCACCTGCGCAAAGGCGCGGGTACCGAGCAAGCCGATAACCGCAAGCACAGCAAGAATGCACTTTTTCATCACACCCCGATGGGCCTTACGGCTGTGTCAATTTTGGTAACGTTTTCGGGTGTTCTGCAACAACAGATGGCGCAATGCATTGCGCCTCGATCATGAATCCCATCATAACTGGGGAAATCAACGTGCCTGACTTGGATCTATATTTTTTTGAGTCCGATAGGGGATAGGTAAACCCCTCGCCTTCAGGCGACGGATGTGTAATTGTTTTCGGCCAGCGGCAGGCAAGAGTCTCTGAGAGTCGTTCCGAATCTGGTCGATCATAGAGGTTAAGGAGCACAACGGCCGTAAACCGGACTGAGATGCTTGTGCATTCTAATCGGCCGCATGGCCGATAAATCCGGCTTTCAGCCGTAACCGATCGTGAAGGAGAAGCTCTCCTTTACGACGGAAGAGAATGCCATGTCGAAGCTTCTCCTGAGCGTCATGGGTGCCTTCGCTGAATTCGAGCGATCGCTCATCGAAGAACGCCAACGCGAGGGCATCGCCTTGGCCAAAAAAGCTGGCGTCTACAAAGGCCGAAAGCCGGCACTCACGAGAGAACGAGCTCAGGAGCTCTCCCGGCGCGCGTGCAGGCGAGAAGCGAACGATCCTGTCTCGAGAGTTTGGGATCAGTCGCGAGACGCTTTATCAATACATTCGCGCGACACGGGCCGCGATGAACCGATGACGGCGCGCAAATGACTCGGATCTGCTGCAGAATCGATCGGTCATTGGAACCCCGTTTTCAATACCTATTGGGGAGCTCAATTGCTACTGGAGCAGGGCTGGCCGGAATGCTCAATTGGGGGGCGGTTTCTCTCGGCCACCTCCATGCGTACCAAACGATCAGCGAAGTACAAACCACTTCTATCGCTCCAAAGAACAAATAGTAAGAACTTGTTCCCGTGAGATGAAGCATTGGAAGGATGAAACTGGTCAAGAGAACAGCAGCAGTTTCTATGATGCCTGCGACGATGTTCGCCCAGCGATTTGCTGAGGGCTTCAGGATCCGTGATAGCAGAATCATGGCCATCGGGATCTCCATGAGTACCGCGATTCCTAACCACGCTCCCGGGGAAAAATGGAGAACACCGGGACCTCCTTTTCCCGAACCCAAGACATCAATGCAGAAGAACACGTCTGCATAGATATAGTTGAGCGTCGCAAACAGCCAAAAGACTGAGAGCCTGACTCGAATGTCTTCCATGCGTGTCTCCTGTGCTGCCTTGGTATTTGCCAGATATTCAAGAACTCGCTTGAACTCACTCGTCGCGCAGCAGGGCCAATGGATCAACGAGTAGGACGCGTTGTGCCGGAATCCATGTGGCCACAAGACCCAGGAGGGCCATGGCCACAACCACACCGGAAAGCACAAACGGGTCGCGCGGTGTTGCCTGATAGACAATTGAAGCCAGGACACGCGACGCCAAGATCCCGAGCACGAGTCCGATACACGAACCAATCGCAAGCAACTTCAACGCCCGTCCCAACGCAGTTTTGAGCACTTCACCGCGCCGAGCACCAAGAGCGATGCGAATTCCGAGTTCTTTTAACCTCTTGCTGACCGAGTACGCAGCCATACCGAAGATTCCCGTGATCGCTAGCAGTCCCCCCATGAATCCAAGCACGCCTAAGGCAACGGTGGCCACGCGCGAAGGAAAGAGAGCGATGTCAAGGCCCTGCGTCCAAGTCTGAATGTACATTGGCAGGCTGTCATCAAGACCGAGCAGTTGTTCCCGGATGGCAGTCGCGAGTTGTTGTGGATCGCGTGCGGAGCGCACGACGAGACCGGTCTCCCCGGTGGGGAATTGCAGGAAAGACAGAAAGATCGCCGGCTTCGGATCTTCGGTCATTTGATAGTACTTGCCGTCTTCGGCGACTCCCACCACCTGCACCCGCGCTCCGTCTTCCATTTTGAATGATCTACCCAAAGCGTTGCTCACCGAGCCGAAAAGTCTGCGGGCGAAGAGTGCGTTCACCACTGCAACGCGCGGCGAGCTCTTGTCATCCTGCCACGAGATGCTTCTGCCGACCAGCAATGATGTACCCGCCGCATGAAGGTATTCGGGAGATATCTTGAAGACCGAAACGTTCGCAGCGGCATTGGAGGTTTTCAGGTCCGTTGTGTCATCGGTGAAAACATCATCAGTCGATCCGCCGCCGCCCAAAGGGAATACACTCACGAATCCCACGGTCTCGACGCCGGGAATTGTCTTGAGAGCGTCGATCATGCGTCTCTGCATCGGCTGCACGTGGTCGCCTGAGTATCCGGCCATGCTCAGAGTGGTATCGACGAGCATCGCGTTCCTCGGATTGAAGCCGAAGTTGCTATGCATGGAGCGCGCGAGGCCGCGCAGGGCTACCAGAGAAGACGTGACCAGCACGGCACAGATAGCAATCTGCGCGACCAGCAACACGTCGCGATGAGTAATGCGGCGCCTGGTGCTGCCTGTAATGATTCCGGTTGAGCCGGCCTTTACGACTTCATAAGGGTTGGTGCCGAGAATCTGCCTTACCGGGACCGCACCGAAGAGGAATCCGCTGGCGAGCGCCAGAAGCAGCGCAACAACGTAGACCTTGACGTCAGGGATTACGGAGACGTGCATGGGATACTGGGGAATCGGCTGCCAGACGCTTAGTTGACGCAGGAGCGCGATGCTGCCGAGGAGTCCAATACCGCCGCCGACGAGCGAGATCACAACAGCTTCGGTAAAGATGCTGCGGAGAATACGGCGGCGGCTCGATCCGAGCGCGAGGCGAAGAGCAACTTCGCGGGAACGGTCAGCGGCGCGTGCGGCAAACAGACTGCCGAGGTTGGCGCAGGCGGCGAGGAGAATCAATCCGGCGAGAAGCATCATTCCGGTCATGAATCCCTTCACGGCAGGTCCTAGCATATCTCCGATGAGGCTGGGGCGAGCCAAAGAATAATTCATGTCGGCGTCGTCTTTGGGATAGGTCTTCTCCAGATACGACCCGATCGAGTTCAAATCGGAGATGGCTTGAGCCGGAGTGACTCCGGCCTTGATGTGGCCGAGCACCATGAAGATGTTGCGGCGCCCCCGATCGCCCATGAATCCTTGCCGATCCCCATTCTCCTGGTTCACCATCGGCACAAAGAAGTCAGGGTAGAAAAACAGCAACGTTCCATTGAAATTGGGCGGACTGACTCCCAGGATGGTGTATGGATGTTTGTTGACCTGAACCACGCGGCCAGCAACGCTGCGATCGTCGTGAAAATGGCTGTGCCAATAAGCGTAGGTCAGGACAATATAAGGCGCGCTGTCGGGACCGTGCTCGTCGGCTAGGTGGAAGAAGCGTCCGAGATACGGCTGGACCTTCATGGCATCGAAGTAGTTCCCGGTCACTTCGTAGCCCCAGATCTCGGATGGATTGCGGCCTGTGTCGAACACGACCTGGGTAAGGATGTACGCGGTGAGACCGTCGAAGGTGCGGTTGCGATCGCGCAGATCGACGTAGTCCGGATAGGACGTCGCCTGCTCCTTATATGCGCCGCGCTCGATGGCGTAGAGGCTTTGCGCATCCGGTACGTTGAGAGGGCGCAGAATCAGCGCGTTCAGTACGCCAAACACCACGGAATTTGCCCCGATTGCGAGCGCAAGGGTTACGATGGCGGCGAATGCAAATCCAGGAGAGCTGCGGAGATTGCGCAGCGCGATGCGCACGTCGGTCCAGATGGACTCCAGCGTCGGCCATTGCCACACCTCTAGGCTGCGCTCCTCAACCAGCGAGAGATTGCCAAGAGCAATACGCGCCTGCCGTTCCGCTTCCTGGGGGCTCAAGCCTTCCCCAGTCAACTGCTCTACACGTTCTTCCAAATGAAGACGTAACTCTTCGGCGAGATCGTTTTGGAGCTTGCGACGACGAAAGATTCCGGGTATCCAGTCCATCGGAAACTTCTCCTAACTGGCAGAGGATTTATCCAGATTCAGGACGAGTGTGATGCCCTCGAACATGCGTTCGAAGCTCGATATCTGCTTCTCCAGGTGGCGAAGGCCCAGTGCGGTGATCTGATAGGTCCTAACGCGGCGATTTGTAGAGGACACGCCCCACTCCGCTTTGACCATCTTCGCCTTGAGCAGCCTTTGGAGCGCCGGATACAGTGAGCCTTCTTCCACTTGGAGCAAGTTGTTGGATCGCTGCCGGATGTGCTGGACGAGCGCATATCCGTGAGCAGGCTGGCGGCGAAGCGACTCAAGGATCATCATTTCCAGCGCGCCAGGGAACAGATCGCGAGAATTGTCGGGCATAGGCTTGTTCACTACAGACCTAGAGTAAACAGGTATTGAAGAGAGTTTGTCAAGTCTAAACTCTCACCTTCGGTTGTTCAGTACTGGCAAGTCGGCATGGCGACTGGAATCCGGTGTTCGGAGTTCCGGTAAAGTTTCCGCGGTGCTCCCTGACCCTGACGCGTTTATCAGTACTGATCCGATCACAACTCAATTGTTGGAAGCGATGAGATTGCTAACCGTGCCGCCCAACGAAGGAAGGGCGTAGGCGCCGTTCCTCTGCTGGCACACTGTGGAACTCAAAAACCGCGCCGCTCTATTCGGTCGAGGATGGTTTACCTGCAGCGCCTGCCCGGAAGAGCTAGGGCATGTTAACACTGTTGCAGAGACGCTATGGCATCTGGTTGTCTGAGGACTTCATGGGTGATGCAGCCGCAACGCGGCAAGGGTCATGTGACGCTTACCAGGGACGCCGGCCCGTAGAACGCCAGCCAGTACGACACCAAGCCGGGATCGTAAGGCGTGGTGTCGTCGGGGGCGCACGGCGTGCTGTTGTAACCCGCCTTCACGGCGTACGTGCCCAACGCCTCGCCGAAATTGACCACGACAACCTGCACAGTCTGGGTCTGGCCAACCGCCAGGATGTTGTCGCCGGGCAACGGGGATTGCGGGGGTGCATAGCTGACCTCGCCGCCCGGCGCGTCGATCTCGATCCCCAGGCTCTCGTAGTGGGCCTGGAACTCGCCAATGTTCTTTACAACGAAGATGTCGGTGAGCTGGCTTCCGGGCACTATCGCGGGGTCTGCGGCGACAGGCGCGTTGATGATCGGGCCGGTGAACTGAAGCACCTGCGACGAGTCGATGGCGATGTCCTGGCCATAGGTTGGCTTCTGGCTCTGGTAGTGGTCCTCCACAAGCAGGCCCTCCCAAGTACCGTTGTTGCCGCCGGGCAAGGGGGATCCGTCCGTCAGGGTCTCGACGACCTTGACGGGGTCTTGGGAATCCATCGCCAGCATGCATACGGTGTCATGGAGGCGGTTATCGTAGACGTAGATGAAGGTCTGTGGGCCGGCGATGGCGTAGCCGTAGGCGACCACCTGGTGGCTCTCGCCGATATGGGAGATATCGCGGTCATAGATGAGACCGAGCGGAGCTGGCTTACCATTGTCCAGGAAGTCGCCGATCAGCCGCGGCAGCTCCTTCTTGGTCATGCCTTGCGCCCCGCCGCCCGGACAGTCGAAAGCCCCGTGCAACTCGCCGAATACCCAGCCGGCCACGCCTAGAATGCCGGCCACGGCCGCATCGAGATCGGGGTAGATGCAGCTCCACTTGTCGAAGTTGTCGGCGAAGCTATCGATCAGCCGCCTGAAGATCATCGAGCGCAGACGGCCGTTGGGCGGACAGGTGCCGGGGGTAGTGCATTGGCCGGTATCGGGGAAATCGCCCCGCCGATGGGTGGGTATGGGCATGCCGTTGAAGTAGTAGTCCAGCGACGAATAGGCCATGCCGCCGCAGAGGCCATAGGTGGTGATGAGGCCTGCCAGCAGCTCGTTGACGAAGGTGTTGTCGAAATGCCAGCCGTGCTTCTCGGGCCAGAAGCCGGTCATCACCTGCGCGCCTCCAGCGACGCCCCAGACCGCGCCATTGTAGTCGGTCGAGAAGAGGCCGAGCCCCGTACCGGCCGTGACCAGGGTGGCGGGCGAACCAGCTGCGGCGATGAGGCTCGGGACCGGCACCCATGAGGTGAGGTTGATCTCGGGATTGCCTGTCGACGCACGTACCACGCCGGCATAGTCGACAGCGATGAGGGCGAAGGCCTCGTTCCAGGGAATAACCGCCACGGCCGCGCCGGCCGTGAAGGTGAAGCCGTCCGACATAACCTTCCATGGCCCCATCAGGCCGGTCTCCAGGTAGCAGCCGGCCAAGCGAATCGCGCCCTGGGCGTCGGTGGCGAACAGGGCGAAGTGGTTGCCCCATGGCTGCGCGCTCACCGGCGCGCCCGGCGTGCCAGCGAAGTCGTCGGAGATCGGCTCCCAGGGGCCCACCAATCCGTGTTGGGGGTCGGCCCCGGCACAGCGCACGATACCGCCGGCGTCGATCGCGAACAGGGCGAAACGCTGGCTCCAGGGCAGCACGGTCACCGGCGCGCCTGGCACGCCTGAAAAGTCCTCTGTGATCGGCTTCCAGGGCCCCATCAGGCCGTGCTGCGGATCGGCCCCGGCGCAACAGACGCGGCCCTGCCCGTCGGTGGCGAACAGGGCGAAGCGATGGCCCCAGGCGAGCGCTGTCACGGGCGCGCCCGGCTTGGTCTCGAAGCCCTCGGTGATCGGCTTCCAGGGTCCCATCAGGCCGTTCTCGGGATCACCGCCGGCGCACATAGCTTGCCCCTTGGCGTCGACTGCGAAGAGGGCGAAGCGCTTGCCCCAGGGAACGACGGCCACCGGCGCGCCGGGAACGCCGAAAAAGTCGGTGGAAAACGGCTTCCATGGCCCCATCAGGCCGGTCTGCAGATAGCAGCCGGCGCAGCAGACCTGGCCGATTTTATTGGTCGCGAAGAGGGCGAAGTGGTTGCCCCAGGGAACGGCGGCCACTTGCGTTCCCGGCGTGCCGGAAAAGTCTGTCGACAGGTTCATCCATGACTTGAAGGCCAGGACCATGATGCTCTCTCTTAAGTCGGAATTTCGGTTGTCGGTTTCAACCCGGCCGTCGGTTTTGTATCCTTCCGGTGCTGTTCCCAACACCCTTCCGGGATGAAAATGATGCGCCGCTGGGATTGAGACAGTTATGAAGATGTCCCGTCGATGCCACGGCGTCATCGACGGAAACATTAAACTACAGGATTCCGCTGGGCGCCGGACCTATCGATCCCTATCTTTCTCGTCCGGATCGGTTGCCGCGATCTTTACTACGCCGTGGATCGCCTGCGGCCCAAAGTGGGTCGTCGCCGGCCCGGTGAATACCATCGTCATGTTTGCGTTGGGGACCGAGTACGGGGCGTCGGTTACTCCTGTGACGCAGACCTGCAGCACGGACGAAGGGGGCGTCGTCTCGAAGGGAGCGTTGTTTCCATTCCCGGTCAACAGACTCACCGTCCCATTGATCTGAAAACCGCTGGTGGGAGAGGGAGCCAGGTAAGTGGGGCAGCCGATCATGTCCCAGTTGATCTTGATGTTGGTCAGCCGAATGTGGTGCGTGTGAGGGTTCACCAAGGGCTGCGTCGGGTCGACCGCCCCCGCGGCTGTCTTTCCATAACCGGACATCGTCATATCTGCGGAGAAGTCGGCCGTCCCGCGGTCCAGCCGCAGGTCCATGGACCATTGGCCATGCATCTCCCAAGGACTTCCTTTGACATTCGCACTCAAGGGAGAATAGTCGTTGATCAGGCCGCTGAGGTGCACCGGTTCGCGCTCCTGGCCTAAAGCAAAGTTGGCTGAAACCAATACAAGAACGGAGAGCGCGCGTACCGCAGAACTTAGGATCCGGCTTTTCATATCAAACCTCTGTTATTGCGATTGACTTCCAGACTCACGGACAAAATTGAACATGCGGACGGATGCTTTCAAGAGGTAAAATGCATAATCACCGTAGTTTCCGCGGTATGCCGCCGAATACCGTTTTTTGCAGTGCCTTCGCTGGGCAGAGGTAAAACTTGGTTCCCAGCACGTTACGACTGCGCACCAAATGGGAGAACGCGATGGGCGAACCATCTCTTGGCGCACCGCCGGCCGAGGCACAGCCAAAAGATCGACTAGATTCGTGGAAGGAGATCGCGGTCTACCTCAAGCGCGATGTGACTACGGTCCAGCGCTGGGAAAAGCGTGAGGGAATGCCTGTCCACCGGCACCTGCATGACAAGATAGGCTCGGTCTACGCTTCCAGGGCGGAGTTGGACGCATGGGCGCGCAGCCGAAATCCTCCCCCCGCGCAGGAGAATGGGAACGGCGCCGTGGCGACTGCCCCTCCTGCACCACCGTCTCCGTCCGTATTGACGGTCCCGGCCAGGTGGAAAATCGGCACGCTGGCGTCAGTTCTGGGCCTGCTGGCGATT
>Ga0335074_10015470_pt1 | contig 10721 bp, 8 predicted proteins | sample Lox_Sample_23_FD_206715 | JGI IMG/M metagenome (GOLD analysis project Ga0335074, IMG submission 206715) | Soil microbial communities from Loxahatchee National Wildlife Refuge, Florida, United States - Lox_Sample_2.3 | ecosystem: Environmental > Terrestrial > Soil > Wetlands | place: USA: Florida...
AGGTGCTGCGGGCCGTGGTGAGCGAGATCTCCGCGCGGGCCGCGCTCGACGAGGTGATGCCGCGGCTAGCGCCGGAGACCGAGGCGCTGATCGACGAACTGCTGCCGTCGTGGCGGTCGTCAGCGGCATGAAGTGACATAAGGGTCAGTTGAGGACGGGACTATGAGGGCAATCACACGACCAGTAACGGGGCTTTTCATCGGCGTGGCCGCGCTGGCGGCGGTCACCGCGTGCTCTTCTTCGCAGTCGGTTGGCACGTTCACGCCCGCGGGCGCCGGGGCGTCGCCAGCCACCGGCCAGTCGCCGGGGACTGGCGGGTCCGGGACCAGCTACGTGATGCCGCCGTTCGGCAAGAACGTGCACATCGACATGACGTCGTGGGTGCCCGGTGACGGGGCCGAGGCGCAGGCAGTGATCACGGACAAGGACTACGAGCTCGCCTACCTCTACGCGGAGTACAAAGGCGGGCAGGATCAGAGCTGGGCGAGTTACGTGAGCCCGGGGATGCAAGCGGCGGTTCAGCAGTCGCTGCAGGCGTCGGACGTCACCACCGAGTCGTTCACCGGAACGATCAGCTATTTCGACATGACCGTGATCGCGGACCCGCTAGTGCACGGCGACCTCGACGTGTCGACGTGCTTCGACAACGCCGGCTCGTCGAACACGAACCTGACGACGGGCGCGGTGTTGCCTAACACCAGTTCGGCGGACTCGCACTACGTCCGCATCACGGACGAGCTTCGCAAGGATTCCGGCGGCCAGTGGCAGGTCGTCTCGAGCCTGCCGGCCGTCTACTACCCGGACGGGGGAGCGGCAGCATGCAAGCCATCCTGAGATTCCGAGTTCTCGTCGTCGGTGGCTTCGCCCTGGCGGCGGCGCTGCTGGTCGCCACGTCGGCCCCGGCCAGCGCGGCCGACGGCCCGCCGGTGGTCGGCTGCACTACCGGCTCCAGCTGCTTTGTCCAGCTGAACTACTACATTCAGTACACCGGCAGCGGCGGCGGCAATAACGGCGTGACAGTGCCGCCGCCGCCGTGCATAGCGGTTCCGGTGGGCGACGCGCACAGCGGCAGCCAGCTCATCATCGGCCTCTACGGCACCACCGCTGCACCTCCGCCGACCACGACCCCGACGCCCGCAGACTCGGCTACCGCCACCGGCACGGCGTCGGCTACCGCCACGGGCACGGCGTCGGCTACCCCCACGGCGTCGCCCGCACCGTCGGCCGCCCCTGGCCTCAGCCCAGCGGAACTGCAGGTCTTCCATCAAGCGGAAGGGCTGGTCAACAGCAACCCCATCACGCCTGGCGAGTGGTACGCGGTCGACGCCAATCCCTACGTCTCATCGACCGCCTCGGCGGTGTGCAGTAGCCTGCCGCCGTACGTCTTCGCCAATGGGCAGCTGCCAAGAGAGCATGGCCTGCACATCCCGCCCGCCACGCTCGCCGGGCTCGCCTACGGCCAGCTCACCACGCCCCAGTTCGGCAAGCTCATACTCAATCCGCAGGGCACGAGCGACACCAACCTGCCAACGTTCGTCGACGTCGTGCTGAACCCGCCGAAGTACTGCACGGGGACCGCGGCGGATCCTGTTTGCCGCACCGGCGTGCTCTCCTACTATCAGGACTCCAATAAGAAAGATGTCCCGTACGTATATGCCACCGCCACCGCCCCGGACGGGACCAGCGCGACGGTATACGCGAAGCCGACCGCGCTGACCATCACGCCTGGTACGCCGGACGCCACGGTATGGCCCTCATCGGGGGATGACTCCACGACGTGCATCGAGGCGCAAGCGGTCCCGAACCCGGAGAACCTCCCGGGGCTGGCGAACAAGGTGATGATCGGGTCCCAGGACTACGTAAACGCGAGCAAGTACGGTGCCGGCCAGCAGATCGACTGCGGCGTGACCTATACGGCGCCCGGGTCGTTCCAGCTTCAGGTGAACCTCGGCTGGACCGCCTGCTGGGCACCAGGTCCGGTCGACCCCAACGGCCCGCCAGCCGACTGCGACACGCACTTCAACGGCGCTGGCGGGCTCCAGCCCAGCGCTCTGAACCCAACGCCGACAGTGAACGTCAGGGAGATCCAGTCCGTCAACAACGGCTGACCCGTAAGCCCGTGCCGTACGGCCGCCCTCAAAGCCGCCGTACGGCACGTCCAAACGTCGGGCACGCTAACCGATGACGATGCGCTCGTCGCCGAAGTCGGCGACGAGTTCCAGCCGACCGCCAAGGGCCGCGACGTAGTCGGCCAGCCCTCGAATGGCAGCACGGTCCACTTGGCCGTGCTCGATCTGGCTGACCCGAGCCTTCGTAATGCCAAGTTCGGAGGCGACTTGCTGCTGGGTGAGGCGCCGGGTACGCCTGATCTCAGCTAGCCGGTAGGCGCGGACCTCACCGCGGAGTTGCTCGCGCGCGGCGCGAAGCTCCTCCTCGCGGCCGCTAAACAGCTCTTCTTTTACTTCGTCCCACTTGCGAGCGGTCATCACGTATCCCCCTCTCGTTCTTCGTCCTGCGTGCGCAGGTGCTCGTCATATAAGCGCTCGGCCAACTCGATCGCTGACTTGTACCACCCCTGCCAGTTGCCGCTCTTATCTCCCGCCACCAGCAGGACGGCTTGCCGCCACCGATCGAATACGAACAAGATCCTGATCTTCTTGCGGCCGGAAGACCCGGGCCTGAGCTCTTTGAGGTTCGCGAGTCTGGAACCCTTGATCGTGTCTGCCAGCGGACGATCGAGCGCGGGGCCGCGCTCCTTGATCGGTCAAAAGGACAACCCATGCCATCCGGTCTCCCCTCTAAGTTAAGTGAACGCTTGACGTTTAGCAAACACTTAACCTGTCTTTGTGCACATGGGGACGGGCACGTGTCAGCCACGCCCGGATGACGTCAGTCGACGGGGCATCTCGGTGCCTGTCGGCTTCCCAGCGAGGGAAAGATCCCGATCGGGGTATTGGCGCGGCGCGACGGCGCGCTTAGATCCGGTTGATGACCAGAATCTATGGCAGCAATATTAGTCGAAAATATGGTTGAGTAAGATCATCAGACGACCCGGTTACGGTGAACGTCCGCGAGATCCAGTCCGTCAACAACGGCTAACGCCATCGGTCCACCCGGCAGAGACCGGCGTAGGCTCTGCCGGGTGGATCCAGCCGAGGACTTCGCCGCGCGCGCCGAGGCGTACCGCCGCGAACTGCGGGTGCACTGTTACCGGCTGACCGGGAGCTTCGACGAGGCCGAGGACCTCGTGCAGGAGACGCTGCTGCACGCCTGGCGCGGCCGCGACCGGCTCCAGGACGAGGCCGGCCTGCGCGCCTGGCTGTACAGGATCGCGACCAACGCGTGCCTGGACTTCCTGCGCCGCGTCGAGCGCCGCCCGCGCGCTTACGCGCCGGTGCCGGGCATGGACCACGGCAACGGCCCGGCGCCGGACTTCCTCGAGTGGCTGCAGCCCTTCCCCGACGCGCTACTGGCCCCCGGGCGACCCGATGAGGAGACGGTCGCGCGGGAGACGATCGAGCTGGTCTTCCTCACCGCGATCCAGCACCTCACCCCACAGCAGCGGGCGGTGTTCGTGTTCCGCGACGTGCTCGGCTGGTCCGCCGCCGACACCGCGGCGGCGATGGACATGAGCGTCGCGTCGGTCAACAGCGCCCTGCAGCGCGCCAAGCCGAGCCTGCGCCGGCACCTGCCCGAGGACCGCTCGCAGTGGCGTACCGAAGGGCCGGCGCCGGAGGAGCGCAAGGTACTCGACGCCTACTTCGCTGCCTCGCAAAGCGGCGACCTTGGCGCGATCGCCGACCTGCTCACCAGCGATGTCGTGCTGACGATGCCGCCGAACCCGTTCTGGTTCTCCTCCCGCGAGGCGATGATGGCGTTCGTCAGGCAGAGCCTCGATCCGGCGTCGCCGGCGTACTTCGGGCAGTGGAAGCATCTGCCCGCCATGGCTAACCGGATGCCCGCGGTCGCCGCGTACGTGCGCCGCCCGGGCACCACGATCTACCGGGCCCAGAGCATCGACGTTCTTCGCGTGCGGGACGGAAAGATCGCCGAGATCACGACGTTCGAGCCGCACCTGCTCGTGGCGTTCGGGCTGCCGCTGGTGATCCGCTGATATTTTTCCCGGCAACCCGATGAGCCGCCCGGATTCCATGCGTTCTATGGGCACTTCCGGCGCGCGCGATGGGCGCCCGCCATCGCTGCTCAAGGAGACAGACATGAACCGCTTGCAGGACCGCACCGCGATCATCTGGGGCGGCGCCGGGTCGATCGGCACGACCACCGCCCGCCGCTTCGCCGAGGAAGGGGCCACCGTCTACCTCGCCGGCCGGACCGGCGACGCGCTGCGGGACGCGGCCGCCGCGACCGGCGCCGCCGGCTACGGCGTGGTCGACGTGCTCGACGAAGACGCCGTCACCGCGTTTATCGCGCGCGTCGTCGCCGAAACCGGGCGACTCGACGTGTCGTTCAACGTCGCCGGCCGCGGTGACGTCCAGGGCACCCCGCTGCTGCAGATGCCGGCGGCGGACTTCGTCAAGCCCGTGGTGCAGGGCATCACCGGTTCGTTCCACACCGCCAGGGCCGCGGCCCGGCAGATGGCCGGGCAGGGATCAGGCGTCGTCGTCGAGCTGGACAGCGCGTCGGGTCGCGGCAGCGGGCCGATGATGGGCGGCACTGGCGCGGCCGATGGCGCCAAAGACGCGCTGGTCCGCGACCTGGCCCAGGAGGCCGGGCCGAGCGGCGTCCGGGTCGTCGGCATCTGGACCGCCGGGCTTACCGACAGCCTGAGCCCCGGCAAGCTCGGCGCGGTCCTGGGCACCCCGGTGTCGCGGGAGATGTTCAACGGCATCGTCGCCAGCCTCGACTCGGCCCGGATGACCAGGAAGTCTCCGGTGACGGCGCAGATCGCCGCGACCGCCGCGTTCCTGGCCTCCGACGACGCGGCCGCGATCACCGCCACCTGGATCAACGCGACGGCCGGGATGTTCCCGAGCTGAGCGCGCCCCGTGACCCGACAGGAGATGGAGGGAAGAGGCGGAGGCACGGGGACGTTCTGAAGTAGTGAAAAGATCAGCCACATCGATACCGAGACCGGCGAGCCGTCCGCGCCAGCGGCGACGGGCTTGCCGCCGCGGCGTTCGCTGCCAGGCAATAAACTGGCAGCGCGCCGCGAAAATCGAGTGGCGCGGTCCCCGACGCCGAAGCAAGCGAGAACTCACGCATGCCCGCACAGCAGATCACCACGCCACGCGAGACTGGCGCCATCCAGCTCGCGACCCGCGACGACTTGCGGAACGTCGCCATTGTCGCGCACGTCGACCACGGCAAGACCACGCTGGTGGACGCGATGCTATGGCAATCCGGGGCGTTCGGCGCCCACGCGCACGTCGCCGAGCGCGTGTTGGATTCCAACGACCTGGAGCGTGAGAAGGGCATCACGATCCTCGCCAAGAACACGGCCGTGACGCACGGCGGGCTGACGATCAACATCGTCGACACGCCAGGGCACGCGGACTTCGGCGGCGAGGTGGAGCGCGGCCTGTCGATGGTGGACGGCGTGCTGCTGCTCGTCGACGCGAGCGAGGGACCGCTGCCACAGACCAGGTTCGTGCTGCGCAAGACGCTGGAGGCGAACCTTCCGGTCATCGTGGTGATCAACAAGGTGGACCGGTCCGACGCGCGGATCGCCGAGGTCGTCGACGCCTGCTACGAGCTGTTCATCGACCTGGACGCGAGCGAGCAGCAGATCGAGTTCCCGATCGTGTACGCGGCCGCCCGCGCCGGGCGTGCCTCGCTGAGCCGGCCGGATGACGGCTCGATGCCGGACAGCGACAACCTCGAGCCGCTGTTCGACGTGATCAGGGAAACGGTCCCGCCGCCCGTCTACGAGGTGGGCGCGCCGCTGCAGGCGCACGTCACCAACCTGGACGCCTCGTCCTACCTGGGCAGGATCGCGCTCTGCCGCGTCTACAACGGCACCCTCAGCCGGGGTCAGCAGGTCGCCTGGTGCCGTCACGACGGCTCGATCGAGAGGGTCAAGATCTCCGAGCTGTTCCGCACCGAGGCGCTGGACCGGGTGCCGGCCGAGAGCGCGGGCCCCGGCGACATCGTCGCGATCGCCGGCATCCCCGACATCATGATCGGCGACACGCTCGCCGACCCGAACGACCCGCGGCCGCTGCCGCTGATCACCGTCGACGAGCCGGCGATCTCCATGACGATCGGCACGAACACAGCCCCGACCGCCGGCCAGGTGAAGGGTGCCAAGGTCACCGCGCGGCTGGTCAAGGACCGGCTGGACCGTGAGCTGGTCGGCAACGTGTCACTGCAGGTGCTGCCCACCGAGCGGCCCGACGCCTGGGAGGTCCGCGGTCGCGGCGAGCTCGCGCTCGCGGTCCTCGTCGAGACCATGCGGCGGGAGAACTACGAGCTGACCGTCGGCCGTCCGGCCGCCGTGACGAGGGAAATCGACGGGAAGCTACATGAGCCCGTCGAGCGGCTTTCCGTGGACGTGCCCGAGGAGTTCCTCGGCGCGGTCACGCAGCTGGTCTCGGTGCGCCGCGGCCGGATGGAGTCGATGACCAACCACGGCACCGGCTGGGTGCGGCTGGTCTTCCTCGTGCCATCCCGCGGGCTGATCGGGTTCCGCACGCAGTTCCTCACCGACACCCGCGGCACCGGCATCGCGCATCACGTCTTCGAGGGCTACGAGCCGTGGGCCGGGGTGATCCGCGGCCGCGCCACGGGCTCGCTGGTCGCCGACCGGACCGGCACCGCGGCGGCGTACGCCATGTTCAACCTCCAGGAGCGCGGGTCGCTGTTCGTCTCGCCCGGGACCGAGGTCTACGAGGGCATGATCGTCGGCGAGAACTCGCGGTCCGACGACATGGACGTCAACATCACCAGGGAACGCAAGGTCACCAACGTCAGGCAGTCCACCGGGGAGGAGCTCGAGCGCCTGGTCCCGCCCCGGCTGCTCAGCCTGGAGCAGGCCCTGGAGTTCTGCGCGGACGACGAGGCCGTCGAGGTGACCCCGACCGCCGTCCGGCTCCGCAAGACCGTGCTCGACGCCAAGGAGCGCGGCCGGATCCGTGGCCGTATATCCCGCGGCGAGCAGGCCTAAGCGCGCTTGCGAATCGGCGGCGTTACGAGATCCCGAGATAACGAGATCCCGAGATAAATGGCGCTGCCTATGCCTACGACCAGGCAATATATGGCGAATGGCGTCAGCGTGCGGGTGGAGTCCGAGAGGTAGCGCATGAGGAACCGCAGCGCCAGGTAGGCGCCGACGCCGGACAGGATCGAGCCGACCAGTACCTGACCGCGAACCCCGTCGCCGAGCGGGCCGGTCAGGTCGCTCACCTTGAGCGCGCCCGCCGCCAAGATCACCGGAGCGGAGAGCAGGAACGAGAACCGCGCGGCGTCCTGCCTGGATAGCCCGCGGAACATGCCGGACACCATCACGACCCCGTCCCGGCTGATCCCGGGCAGCAGCGCCAGGATCTGCGACGCGCCGAGGCCGAACGCGGTCAGCCAGCCCACCTCGGTCAGGCGGCGATCGGCCTGCACCGCGAGGCTGGCCTCCTGCTGCTTCAGCGCCCGCTGGCCGCCAGCGTGCCGGCCAGCGCCGTGCGCCCCCGGCGTCGCGACCGCGGCCACCTCGCGGTCCTCGGCGGACTGCTGCTGATCCAGGGCGACGCGCCGCCTGCGGGCCGCTTCGCCGGCGAGCAGGATCAGGCCGTTCACGGCCAGGAACACCGCGGTCAGCACTGGCTTGCTGAAGTACACGCGGAAGTCATGCTCGAGCGCCAGCCCGGCGATGCCGACGGGGATCGTCGCGAGGATGATCATCCAGGCTAGCTTCTGGTCGGTGTCCTGCGGCGCCCAGCGCTCGGTGCCGGGCGCCGGGCTGATCACGTGCGCGACCGAGGCGAAGAAGGCCTTGACGATCCGCAGCCAGTCTCGCCAGAAGTAGATGATCATGGCGAGTGCCGTGGCGACGTGCATCCCGACGATGAACGCCAGGTAGGGGGATTCCGGCGCGGACACACTGAGGTCCTGCGCCCACCGGCCGCCGACCAGCGCGGGGATGAGGACGTTGTGCCCCAGGCTGGATATCGGGAAGAGCTCGGTGACGCCCTGGATCAACCCGACGACGATCGCCTCAGGGTAGGTAATGTGCGGATACATCGCGCCCTCTCGCCGCCTGGGAAACGCGGCCCGACCATGCCGCGCCCCAGGTCATGGTATCCGCGCCACTTCTGGGCCGGGCGCTTGCCGGCGTTTCTCCTTGCACGGCTGACGTGTGACGATTACTTTCCGTGTGTGCTTTTGTGGCGCATGGTGATCGCGTGGGCGGCCGTGCTGGCGTTCTTGCCGGTGACGGCGACCGCGGCGTGCGCGATCGCGTTGCCGCTGGGTTCGCGGGCGGTCCGCGGGCTCGACGTCTCCTCCTACCAGCACGCCGGCCCTCCGATCAACTGGCGGCTCCTCGCCCGCGACGGCATCAGGTTCGTCGCGATCAAGGCCTCTGAGGGCACCTACTACACCAACCCGTACTTCGCCTCGGACGCGCGCGCGGCGGCCGCCGCCGGGCTGTCCGTGGTGCCCTACGTGTTCGCGAACCCGCGCCGTGCACCGGGCGCGGCGACGGCTCGCTTCGGTGTCGCCGCCGCGCGCTATTCCCGCGGCGCCGGCCGGCTGCCGCTGGAGCTGGACCTGGAGAACGACCCCTACGCGGCCGCGGATCGCGGCGGCAACTGCTACGGCCTGAGCGTCCGGCAGGCGATCGCCTGGATCGCAGCGTTCACCGCGAAGACCGCGGCGCTGACCGGGAAACCCCCGATCATCTACACCACGGCGGCGTGGTGGCGGGAGTGCACGGGAGGCACCGCCCGGTTCCGCCGGGATCCGCTCTGGCTCGCGGCCTACGGCACCGCCATGCCCGGGGTGCCGTCGGCCTGGAGGAAATGGACGTTCTGGCAGTACGACGACGACACCACGCTGCCCGGCGTGGGACTTGTCGACGTGGACGTCTACCAGGCGACGCCGGCGCTGCCGGCGTTGCGCGGGGTGGCTGGTCACCGGCGGGTATCGCGCCGGGCAACCAAAGTAGTCTCAAAACAACAATTTAGCCATCGTGCGCATCACAGGCGCTGATAGTCTCCGCGCGTGATTCGGGCACGGGGTCGCGCCAGCATCGCTGGCTGCGCGGTAATTATTGCTGCAATCAGCGGACTGGCCGTTCCGGCCGTCACCACAACGGCACCCGCGCTAGCGGGGACCTCACCTGCTGTGGGCGTGGACGTGTCCTCGCTCCAGCATCCGACAGCCACAGCCACCATCGGCTGGTCGAGCGTCGCCTCGTCGGGCATCTCCTTCGCCGGAGTCAAAGCCAGCGAGGGGAACTACTACACGAACCCGTACTACGCCGGCGACGTGGCGAAGAGCTACGAGGCCGACGCCCAGCAGGCCGTGAACGCCGGGCTGTACGTGATGCCGTACGTGTTCGCCAACCCGTACGACTCCACGACGTCAGGCAACGGGACCGCCGCCCAGCAAGCCGACTACGGGGCCAAGGTGATCAAGGCGAGCACCAGCCCCGCGTACTCGGGCAGCCACATGCTGCCGGTCGCCCTGGACATCGAGCCCGACCCGTACGCCAGCAGCGACAACACCAACGAGTGCTACGGGCTCAGCCAGTCCGCCATGGTGACGTGGATCTCGCAGTTCATGACCGAGATCAGGAAGGATCTCGGCACCAGCAAGACCCCGATCATCTACACCGCGGCCGACTGGTGGGCCACGTGCACCGGCAATAGCACCGCGTTCAGCGGGTACCCGCTCTGGCTCGCTTCTTACGGGGTGACGAACCCCGGGCTGCCTGCCGGGTGGAACAACTTCGCGATCTGGCAGTACGGCGGCGGAAGCGTCAGCGGCATCAGCGGGGACACCACCGACCTGGACCAGCTGGGCCCGGGTCAGAGCCAGGGCTTCCAGATCAACCAGTCCGGCAAGGCGATCCCCGCGGTGCAGCTGCGGACGCTGACGTCGATGGCGGGCACGTCGACCACGTACTCGTCGTCGTCTCTTCCGCCGGGCCTGACGATCAGCTCGTCCGGCCAGATCACCGGAACGCCCTCGACGGCGGGCATCGGCGTGCACACGGTCACGGTCACCACGTCGGGCGCCCCGTCGTCTATGACGTTCAACTGGGTCGTGCACGGGGCGCTCACCGTGACATCCCCGGGCAATCGCACGACGACGGCGGGGACTCCCGTCTTGCTCGCGATCGCCCACAGCGACCAGGACGGGAGCAGCTACCCGCCGACGCTCACCGTGACCGGGCTGCCGCCAGGGCTGACTTCTACGTCGAGCGGGCGGATCACCGGCTGGCCGACCACGCCAGGCACGTACACGGTGCACGTCTCCGCGTCCGACGCGCTGTACGCGTCCGCGTCGACGTCGTTCACCTGGACGATCGGCCAGGCCGCTGACAGCGGCATCACGGGCGTGGTCCGGCAGGTCGGCGGCACCGCCTTGTGCCTCAACGATCCACAGGCGTCCACGGCGAACGGCACACAGCTGAACCTGTGGAGCTGCGACGGCAAGTCGAACGAGTCGTGGACGTCGGTGCAGGACGGCACGATCCGCGCCTTCGGCAAGTGCCTGTCCGAGAGCGGGACGACGGTCATCCTGTGGGGATGCGGCGCGGGCTTCGA
>Ga0335074_10015471_pt1 | contig 10721 bp, 9 predicted proteins | sample Lox_Sample_23_FD_206715 | JGI IMG/M metagenome (GOLD analysis project Ga0335074, IMG submission 206715) | Soil microbial communities from Loxahatchee National Wildlife Refuge, Florida, United States - Lox_Sample_2.3 | ecosystem: Environmental > Terrestrial > Soil > Wetlands | place: USA: Florida...
GCCAGGGCGGTGGTGCCCGAGGCGGACAGGGCCACGGAGACCCCGAACTGGTCGAACCCCTTCCCCCCGGTGGCGGTCAGCTCGGCGGCCTGGGACCAGGTGCCGCCCCGCAGCGTGAACACGTAAACCGCCCCCGTCTGCGCGTTGCGCTGCGACGCCCCGGCCAGGGCGGTGGTACCCAGCGCGGACAGGGCCACCGAGAGGCCGAACTCGTCGCCCCGTGCCCCGTCGGAGGCGGTCAGTTCGGCGGTCTGGGACCAGGTGCCACGCCGCAGCGTGAACACGTACGCCGCCCCGGTGTCCGCGTAGTGTACCGGCGCCCCGACCAGGGCGGTGCCGCCCGAGGCCGACAGGGCCACCGAGAACCCGGACTCGCCCTGCGCCCTGTCGGAGGCGGTCAGCTCGGCGGTCTGGGACCAGGTGCCGCCCCGCAGCGTGAACACGTACGCCGCCCCGGTGCCCGCGTCGTAGTCCGGCGCCCCGACCAGGGCGGTGCCGCCCGAGGCCGACAGGGCCACCGAGCGCCCGAACTCGCCGCCCGGCGCCCTGTCGGAGGCGGTCAGTTCGGCGGTCTGGGACCAGGTGCCGCCCCGCCGCGTGAACACGTACGCCGCCCCGGTGGTGGCGTTGTGCATGTACGCCCCGACCAGGGCGGTGGTGCCCGAGGCGGACAAGGCCACCGAGAAGCCGAACGCATCGCCCGGCGTCCCGTCGGAGGCGGTCAGCTCGGCGCTGCGGGACCAGGTGCCGCCCCGCCGCGTCAGCACGTACGCCGCCCCGTTGGTCACGACGGTGCCAGGGTCCCCGGCCAGGGCGGTGGTGCCCGAGGCGGACAGGGCCACCGAGAGCCCGAACTCGCCACCCGCCGTCCCCAGGGCGGTGAGCTCGGCCTGCTGGACGTAACCCCTAGCAGACACCGAGGTCCCCGGCGACCCGCACCCGAGCACCAGAAGTGGCGCGACCAGGACGGCCAGGCACCTGGCCGGCGAGCTCCGAATCCGCTGCCCCACGGCCCCTCCCTCGGTCGCCCCCGGCCGAGCGCCGAACCTGACGCACCGTCATCGTAGCTGCCGGCCACCGCACCGGATAGCGCCGCCGCTGACGTGCTGCAGTCGTTGCTGGCGCGGCCCGGCGTGCGCCGCGCGGGCCTCCGCAGGCCGAGCGGCGGCGCTGACGCCGGGCCCGGCGCCGCTTGACCTGAACACGGCTCGATTCGGGTGCACCTGCCGGATACGCCGCGTCACCACAACAGGACGAGCGCTGCGCGGGCATGCCGCCCACGGGGCGCCGTCCCCGAGGGCGTTGGACCACACCAGCACCGCTTCCGCAGCCATGATTCGAGCGGCCTCGGCGGCGAACAGCGGCCCGTCGCCGATGATGACCGCCGCCGCACCGCCACCGGCCAGCGGCAGCCGGGCAGCATCGGCCTGGATCCGGCTGCTCGCGGCAGAACGTGCCAGCATGCTGCCGGACAGGTCCAGCGCGACCAGCTGCGCCAGGGATGTTGAGGCATTTCCCAGCTCAGCTGATGCAGTCGGTGGGGCGCTGCCAGGGCTAGGGCACCGTGCTCTTGGGTCCGTGCGGTCGCGGAACCACTTGGTGCACCGCAGCGTGGAAGTATGGCGGGTATGCACGGACGTGGCGGCGGCCGGGCGGCCGGGGGAAAGCGGGCCGGGCCGACGATCTATGAGCTCCATTCGCGCGGCAAGCGGCGGTCGGCGCGGGAGATTCCGCGGCTGGTGGCCGCCGGGGTCGCGATCTGCTGGCGGGCGGGGCGGCGGGAGCTGATCACGCTGGGGCTGCTCGAGCTGCTGTCCGGGGTCGGGGTGGCGGCCGAGGTAGTGGTGGGGCGGCAGGTGCTGCAGGCGTTCCTGCTGACCGGGGAAGCGGCGGGCAACGGGGGATCGCCGGGAACGGGCGGCGGATGGAACAGCGTGTGGCCGAGCGCGGCGCTGTTCGGGATCATCACCGCGGTGCTCGGCGTGGCCGGGGCGGTACAGCGCGAGCAGCAGCGGCTGCTGGCCGAGCTCACCTCGCGGTACGCGCAGGACCGGATCCTCGACGTGACGTGCCAGGTCGAGCTGGCCGCATTCGACGACCCAGACTTCCACGACCAGGTGGCGCGAGCGCAGGCCGGGACGGGGCACGCGCCGCAGATGGTGTTCGGGCTGCAGGGGCTCGGACGTTCGGTGACCGGGACGATCGGCGCGGCGGCCGCGTTGCTCGCGGTGGCGCCGCTGCTGGTCCCGTTGGCGCTGGTGGCGATGGTGCCCGGCTGGCTGGCCAGCGGCCGCCGGGGACGCGCGTTCTATATATTCGGCGCCATCAATACCCCGCGCGACCGCGAGCACAGCTATCTGGCCATGCTGCTGACCAGTCGTGGTCCAGCGAAGGAGGTCCGGGCCTACGGCCTGGCCGGCTTCCTGCGGGCCCGGCACGACCGGCTGGCCGACGAGCGGATGGCCGAGCTGCGCCGCATCTCATCCGGGCAGCTGCGCGGAGCGGCGGTCGCCGACCTGATCAGCGCGGCCACGATCGCCGGGGCGATCGCCACCATCATGTGGCTGGCCTTCTCGGGCCGCCTGGCGCTGTCAGCGGCCGGCGCGGGCGCGGGGGCGCTCATGCTGCTGGGGCAGCGGCTGTCGTCCGCCGCGATGAGCGCCGGGATGCTCCAGGAATCGGCGATGTTCGTCGATGACTTCCTCGCGTTCACCGAGGGTTCGCCGACGTTGGTTGGCTTGGGCGAGTCGGCCGCGGCAGCTGGTCAGGACGTTCCGTTCGGCCCAATAAGCGCGGAAGGGGTTACGTTCAGTTACCCGGGGTCCGACCGGGTCGCGCTGCGGGACGTGTCCCTGCGGATCGAGCCGGGTGAGATCGTCGCGCTGGTAGGGCCGAACGGGTCGGGCAAGACCACCCTGGCCAAGCTGCTGGCCGGGCTCTACCTGCCGAGCGAGGGGCGGGTATGCTGGGACGGACAGGACACGCGGGACGTGGATCGCCGGGAGTTGCTCGGGCGGTCGGCGATCGTGTTCCAGGACTTCATGCAGTACGACCTGTCGGCGCGGGACAACATCGCGCTGGGCCGGCATGAGCGCGCTGCCGATACGGACGGGATCGTGCGGGCCGCGGAGCAGTCCGGGGCACACGCGGACATTTCCGCGTTGCCGGAGGGGTACGACACGCTGCTGGGGCCGGCGTTCATCGACGGGACGGACCTGTCGACCGGGCAGTGGCAGCGGGTGGCGCTGGCGCGGGCGTTCTTCCGGGACGCGCCGGTGGTAATCCTCGACGAGCCGACCGCGGCGCTGGACGCGAAGGCCGAGCACGAGCTGTTCACGCGGATCCGAGAGCTGTTCGCCGGGCGTTCGGTGCTGCTGATCTCGCACCGGTTCTCCACGGTGCGTTCGGCCGACCGGATCTACGTGTTGCGTGAGGGGTCGGTGGTGGAGTCGGGGACGCATCCGGAACTGCTGGCCCTGGGGGGCACGTATGCGGAGCTTTTCACCCTGCAGGCTTCGCCGTACCAGTAGCTGATCATCCGCAGGCAGCGCCGGTATCAACCGCCATCGCCATCCTGGTCCTGGTCACCGCGGCCGCGCTGGCCGCCGTTGCCCTCGGAGTGGTCGGCTGGCTGGCCGGCCTCCCCGCCGTGGCGACAGGTCTCGGCGCGTGCGGTGCTTTCGCCGTGATCTTCGGCGCGGGCGTGTACATCACTTACCGGCGCCCTGGCTAGAGCCCGAGTTGCTCAGAAGACCCGGATTACGTCCACGGGACTCGCTTATCCTGCAGGTGGGTGCACAGCCAGGATTCCCGGTGGGTCGAGGATGCCGCTCGTCCGGGTATCAGTGAAGTATGCCTGGGCGACTTGATGTCGGGACCGCTGTCTCGATCATGCGTGAGGGCGGCGTGGAACCCGTCGATCCCTACAAGAACACGAGCGTGCCCTGGCGCTGCCGGTGCCTCACCTGCGGGCGCGAAGTGACACCACGCCTGGACAACGTCCGCGCAGGGCACGCGGCGTGCGGGTACTGTGCCGGGCTCATCGTGGATCCGGACGAGGCTGCCGCGGTAATGCGCGCGGCTGGCTTGGAGCCTCTCGGCCCTATCCGGGGGCGGCCCGGCCGTTGCCGTGCAAGTGCGAGCGGTGCGGGCGAGAAAGCACGCCGCGGTACGCGAACGTCTCGAATGGATCGGGCTGCCGGTACTGCGGCAGCGAGCGCATCAGGCAGGCGTTGAGGCTGGACGCTCGTCGATGCGGCGGCTGCCCCACTGGTCGGTGACCCGGTTCCAGTACGAGCCGTACGCCTTGCGGCAGCCGTCGCTGACCAGGGCCGACACGACCGGGATGTACTCGGCGAAGGTCGGGGCGGCCGGCCTGGCCGCCGGGGCAGTCAGCAGGTCGGCGGGGGTCAGGCCCATGCGCTCCAGCAGGAGCATGGCCGCGTCGACCAGGGCCTGCCCGGGTGCGGCTGAGCGTGTGTCAGGTCCGGTGATCGTCATCGGTCTCCTCCTTCACGTGCCGGGAACGGGATGTGCGCGGCCAGGGCCTGATCCACCACCGCGAGTGAGTAGGCGGTCAGGGTGTCCGCGGCGGGGACCGCGGTGAGCAGGACCGGGTCTCCGGGGAGCAGCCCGCAGCGGTGCCGCAGCGCCGCGGGGATCGGGACGCAGGACCGGGGCGGCAGGGTGACCAGGCCGGCCGGGTCGCGGCGGATGACCACCACGCCCGCGGAGGCGGTGAGGGTCAGCCGGTCCCCGCCGCGCCAGCCCAGCGCGCCGGTGACCGTCCGGTCGGCCACGCGGCCGGAGCGGTCGACGCGGGCGAGCCCGTACACCACGTCCCGGCCAAGCGCCGGCGGGCGGCTCAGTGCAGTCGGGACCGCGAGCGGCAAGGTCCGGGCAGCGGCAGGCGCGCGGGCGGGACGGGCCCCCGGCAGAAGAGGGGATGACAGGGGCGATCAGCGTGCCGGTCACGGCTGCCTCCCGCGGCGGGAGGCAGGACCGGTCAGCGCCGTGGGGAGGCCGCAGGCATCAGCCGGGCCGTCCGCGTATTCAAGCGGTGCTCTGAAAAGGGTGATGTACCACCCATTTGGGTGTCCGAGGGGGGACTTGAACACCCGCTCGGGTGATACATCACCAGATCGGTGATCCATCACCACTACAATCTAACACACCAAGGGCTGACCAGACCGCATTTCGCAGACGAAAAAAGAGGCGGCAGTGTCGGCCGCCGGACCGTTCCGGGCACTTGACCTGCGGAAACGGCGAAGACGAGAGCCGGGATTAAGTCGCGGACCAGGACGGGGCCGCGGGAGCCGCATCACGGGGCTTACTCATGGGGAGGCACGGCGGCGGGCTCCCGCTGCTGCCCGGCAGTTCCCTTATCTCGGTCGCAGCCCAGCAGCACGGGCCCAGGTGACCTCGCTACCGAGTTGAACCCCCATAAACCCGAGTTGACCCCCCATGAGGCAGCCCCAGGCCGCTAGCCGTACCGAAGCAGATCAAGAGCGGCGCCTTTCCGCGTACGGCGCAGAACTCACCAGCACGCAGCTGGCAAGGGGCAGAGCCGGCGGCCACGCCGCCTGCGATCCGCGCCACCCGTGACACACCGCCACCGCCGCTGACGTAGCTTGCGCGCGCGTACCCGCCGTTCTGGTCGCTGGATCCGGTTCATCGCGGCGAGGGACAGGATAGTGCCGATCTGGCCGTTCCGCGCGCTCCTGACGCTGTCTCACGGAGAGGCCGGGAGGGGGATTACTCGACTGCTCTGACGTCGTACGCGGGTGGTACTGAAACCGGCTGGTCCCGGCATCAGCCGGGCATGCGGCCGATGGCTCGTTGGCCGGAGAGTACCGGCCCGGGCATGTAATTACTTGAGGCATGATGGGGTGTTGGGGGCGGTCATCTGCGTGGGGTTTGGACGGGATCATGAGCAGGCTCGACTCTGGCGAGGCCGTCAGCGTCCGCTCAGCCATGCTGTCCGAGGCCGAACGGGCACGGCGCGGCGCCGTCTGGCTGCCCGTCTTGCGCAGCGCGCTGGTCACCGGCATGCTCGCGATGGACGGGCTCGGGCCGCTACGCCCGGCGGCGTCCTGGGAGGTCAAGCCCGCTGAGGGGCGTGCTACCACTTCGGGGAGGCCTGAGAGTATGGGCGGTACCAGCCGTCACCAGCGGCGTTCCCGGCGGGCAGCCGCAGCAGCTGCGGCCGTTTCCGCCATCGTGGCACTGTCGGGATGCCAATCGGGAAGTCAGTCATCTGCCGCGGGTGGGCCTGGATGCCCGCCGCTGCCGTCGTCCAGCCTGGACATCTACCCGTACAGCACCGCCGCCGGGGCCGGGGAGATCAGAGTTTCGCCGCTCGGCTCGTCGATCGACGTGGACGGCGACACGGTGACCTTTACCATTACCGCCTGCTCCGGGCCGGTGAACTGGTCGGTTTCAGCGCCGTCCTACGTCACCGTCCACCCCAGGTCCGGCACGCTGAGAACCGGGCAGCAGGTACGGGTTCAGGCCTCGTACGACGATCCTGGAGCCAACACCAAATTCACTGTTAACCCAGGTGATTACGTGCTCGGGACTAGTTACAACTACGGCTGATGTGACCTGCGATCTCCGCCGCTTCGCGGACAGCCGAGCCCGGCATTGGCACCGGCGCAGAATCGGCGTTCGGCGCCCTCTTTATGTCGAGGGAAGCCGACCTGTGGTCGCCGTCGGTGACGGTCACGCGCGGGAGGTTCTGCAGCGAGGCTGGGTGCGGCCTCCGCATGATCGGCATTCGGTCGCGAGCCTTCCGGACCGTCGCTTCCGGTGCGGACGCACCTCAGAGGCCTCAGGCATTCGCTACTAGTCGGCCCGGCCCCAGCCTCTGGCCAAAGGACAGCCGGCCCGTTCGGCTCCAGCCGCAGGAGCACAGAACCCTGCAGTACGCCAGGAGCGGCACGTAAGCTGCGGTTTCTACAGACGCCGGGTACTGTAGAAGCATGACTGAGGTCGCAGCCGTCTTGCTCGAGCCGGACGCGGTGCGCAGCATTAACGAGCAAATAGCGCATCTCGCGCCCGGCGAGCCGTACCTGACGGTGATCGTCGACGGCAGGGCCATTGTCCGCTCGACCCGAGGTATCTCGCAGACGCTCCTGCAGTTGTGGCGCAAGGAGCCGGCGATGATGATCCCCGATTCGTTTGGCTACCAGCCGGCGACGAGAAGTGTTGATCCGTCCGACCTCTGACGTCAGCGGGCGGTATCCTCACCGTTTGTGACGGAGGTCCGGTTCTTCAACGAACGCGGGCGTGACCGTTTCGAGGAGTACCTGGATATCAAGCGGCGTCGTCCCGGGCAGGCGGCAGCGATCCGTGATGCCATTACCCTCATCGTCGCGGACCCCGGTAAGGCTGAACGCGACTATTCGATCGAGCTTGGCGACCCGCAAGCCCGCTACCTTGCCATGCCGTTCCTTGCTCCCGATGGTCTTACCTGCCTGGTCTGGCGGCACTTCCCGGATGGCGGTGACGGGGTCGAGATCGTGCACTTCCAGCAGGCATGGGGCGACGACCTCGACCGCCCGAAGATCTGGCCCCGCGACTGAGGCTTTGATTGAGGAGCGCTCGCTGTCGGCGATCTTGTAATTCCCCAGCTGTGAGGGTGGGGCTGCCTGTGGTCCGTACGGAACTGGCTCATCCCAGGGTGTCCTGCGATCGCCTGCGAATGCCCGGCCATGCCGAAGAGTCTGTGCGGCCCGCCGATCAGGATTGGCGGGCGCTGAGCCAGGCGAAGGCCGCCGTGCGGTTGTTTTCCTCGACGTTGGTGTGGTCCTGGCCGGCCGGGAAGTGGGCGGTCACGTTCGGGATGCGGTCGGCTAGGAAGCGAGCGTGGGCGAGCGGGACGAAATCTTGCCTGCCGTGCCAGAGGCTGACGGGTGCCCGGGTGTCAGCGAGGTCGAAGCCCCACGGGCGGTAGAAGGCGAGGTTGTCCTCCCATGATCCCTCGTCGTCGAATGACCCGCTGTCGCCGGCGCACAGGACGTCGCGGGTACAGGTGGCGAGGTATTCGGCCCAGTCCTGGCTGTGCGCGGCATCCTGCTCCGCCCGGTCCGCCCACTTCGCCAGCCACCACTGGGCCGAACCCTGCTGAGCCAGGGTGATCGCCGACCGGGCGCGGAACTCGGCCCGGGCCCGGTCGGGTTCCTCGAGCATCGTGCGGATTTCCTCGTGGAGGTGGTCGCCGCCCAGGCCCTGGGCGAAGTCCAGCCCGGGCATGCCGTAGGGGCCGACTGAGGCGAACAAGCAGACCGCGGTCACCGCGCCGGGCAACAGGGCTGCGGTGGCCAGGGCGTAGGGTCCGTCGCCTGAGGAACCCCACGCCGCTGCCTTGGTGATGCCCAGTGCGGTCATGATCGCCCGCACGTCGGCCGCGCAGTCGGCGATGACGCGGCCGGGCATCGCGGTCGACGCGCCGCAGCCGGGCCGGTCATAGCCGATCAGCCGGAATCCCTGTTGCTGGCCTTCGGCCACTGCGGGCGGGAACAGGTGACGCGAGCCCGCACCGTTGTGGACGATAACCGGGAAACCCGATGGTGGACCCGGGTCCTCGATGGCCAGGTCCCTGCCGTTAACTGTGACGATGCGCGCCTCGGGATACACGCGCAGACCCTAGACCGGACTGCGCCGGAGCGCACGTCCTTTTCCCCGCCGTCGCCGGGCGGTAGCGCGCCGCCTGGCACCAGGCGCGGCGGACCTCGCCGCTCCCGATGCCGCCCGGCACGCATCAGCGCTGCGCGACAGCATCTTTGATGATTATTCCCGCAGAGCCGGCTGACGAGTGCCCGGCTGGTGCGGAGAAGCCTGGCCGGTGTCTTTATCAGCTAATAGGCATATTTAGCCGGTTAATGCGGTCGTGTAATTCGCGGCGAAGTCTGTGTATCCCGGCTGATCGGAGGACGGGCCGCATGAATTTGGGCGATCCTGGAAAAGGAAAGCGTTCTTCCGCGCAGGAGGGAAAGCGATGGCCGCAGCAGCAGCCGGCGGGCTGGCGGAATGGGCGCAGCGGTCAGCGTTGCAACGGGCCGGTAGCCTGACCGCCGCAGGGCCAGTGCCGGGGCGGCTGCGGTTCGTGTTCTACGGCCGGGTCTCGACCGAGGACTGGCAGGATCCCGTAACCTCGCGGGCGCGGCAGCGGGAGCAGGCCGGGGCGCTGGTCCGCGGTCACGGGCAGATCGTGGCGGAATTCTTCGATGTGGGACAGACCCGGAAGCTGGCATGGGCCTGCCGCCCGCAGTCCGCCGCCCTTGTCGCCCAGCTCGCCGATCCGGACCGGGGGTGGGACGCGATCGTGATCGGGGAGTACGAGCGGGCGTTCTACGGCAGCCAGTACGCGGCGATGGCGGCCCTGTTCGAGCACTACGCCGTGCAGCTGTGGATGCCCGAGGCCGGCGGCCGGGTCGACTACACCTCTGAGCATGACGAGGAGACGATGACCGGGCTGGGTTTGTCGTCGAAGCGGGAGATCACCCGGACCAGTATCCGGGTCCGGACCGCGATGGCCGTCCAGACCCGGGAGCAGGGCCGGTATCTGGGTGGCCGCCCGCCGTACGGATACCGGCTCGCGGACGCGGGCCCGCACCCGAACAAGGCACACGCCGCGTGGGGCCGGCGCGCGCACCGGCTGGACCCCGACCCGGCGACCGCGCCGACGGTCCGGTGGATCTTCGCCCAGCGGCTGGCCGGGCATTCGGTAGCGCGGATCGCCCGTGCATTGAACGAGGCAGGAGTGCCGTGCCCGTCCGCGGCCGACCCCGGCCGTAACACCCACCGGAGCGGGGCGGGGTGGACGCTCGGCGCGGTGACCACGATCCTGGAGAACCCCCGGTACACGGGCCGGCAGGTGTGGAACCGGCAGCGTACCGACAGCGAGCTGGCCGACCCGGCCAATGTCACCCTCGGGCACAAGTCCGTGCAGCGGTGGAACCTCCCGGACGGGTGGGTCATCTCCAGCCGGCCCGCGCACCCGGCGCTGGTCAGCGAGGACGACTTCGTCGCCGCGCAGGACGTCAACGCGGCCCGTGGCCCTGTCCCGCACGATGAGCCGGTCCTGCAACGCTACCTGCTGGCCGGGCTGCTGACGTGCGGGTTGTGCGGGCGGCGGATGGAGTCAGCCTGGTCCAACGGCAAGCCGGCGTACCGGTGCCGGCATGGTCATACCAGCGCGATGGCATTAGACCCGTCCCGCCCGAAGAACACCTATATCCGCGAGGACAAGCTGCTGCCGCACCTGCCTGCCCTGCACCTGCTGCTCACAAGCCCCGCCCCGCGGGCCAGGCGGCGCACCCGCGCCGGAGCCGACATAACAGGCGCCGCCCACCCGGGCGAGGTGATCGGGTACCTGCGCGAGCACGAGATCACCCTTACCTGGAACCCGGCCGCTGCCGCCCTGCAGGCACGCGCCACTGAGACTGCCAAGACCGTCACCGTGAAAACGAGCTAATCCGGCTGCGAAGCCCTGACCAGGAAGGACAGAAAGCGAGGAACGCCGATCGCCCGGCGCTGGCGGCAGCCTCCGCGCGGGCGACGATCAGGCATGCCCGGGAACGCGCGGATATGGGGATTTAACGTGGGTCAGCGACAGAACCCTTTTGATCTGCGGTTACTGACGTCCGGCGGCGGGCTGTTCCCGGGTTAAGCGGGCTGATCTCCCGGCGTTTCGGGTGTTATGGGCTGTTTCGGGACGC
>Ga0335074_10015472_pt1 | contig 10721 bp, 7 predicted proteins | sample Lox_Sample_23_FD_206715 | JGI IMG/M metagenome (GOLD analysis project Ga0335074, IMG submission 206715) | Soil microbial communities from Loxahatchee National Wildlife Refuge, Florida, United States - Lox_Sample_2.3 | ecosystem: Environmental > Terrestrial > Soil > Wetlands | place: USA: Florida...
GCAGGACGGTCAGGCCGGTCTGCGGGCCGAGCAGCAGCGTCACCGGCGCGAGCAGGACGCCGGGCAGCAGGAGGGAGGTGTTCCACATCAGGTTGATGCCCTGCGGCGCGTTCATGGCCGCCGTGACCAGCGCGGGCAGCCGGCCGTGCGCGACCGCGGCGGCGTCGTAGCGCAGGAACCAGGCGAACTGGTCGGCGTCGTTCGGGTTGCCCGCGACCGTGTGCGAGGCCGGATCGGCCCACAGGTGCCAGGTGACCGCCACGGCCGCGAGCAGGTAGCAGGCCAGGATCGCGGCGACCGCCCAGGCGCCGCGGCGCGGCGACCGCGAGGCGGCGGGTGCCTCGGGAGACGACGCGGTCGTGGTCAGGGCGCGCGCCAACGCCGGCTCCTCCCGGCCCTACCGGCCGGCCCGGATGAACACGTACACGCCGTCGCCCGAGTAGATCTGGCGGTAGCGCACCCCGTGGTTCAGGCTCTCGACGAACTTCAGCACGTTGGACGGCGGCGGCTGCCAGTCCGTGCTCGCGGTGTCGAACACGATGTATGTCGTGGCCGGGTTGGTGCTGAAGTTGCCGAGCCAGAACGTGTCGGTCCGGCTCGCGAGCGGGGCCAGCAGGTCCAGGTCGGTCGCGACCGTGGCGCCGTCCGGCACCTTGGCCATCGCCGCGCGGGCGGCGGCGACATGCGGGCCGATGGTGTAGGTCGACGGGGTCCACAGCTGGCTCAGCGGGAACTGGAAGGCCAGCGCGGCCGCGGCGCCCAGCATCAACCCCGGGCCGTAGCGTTCCAGCGGCCCGGTCAGCCGGACCGGCAGGCCGGCCTCCCGCGCGGCGCGGATCCGGGCCATGCCGTCGATCGCCGCGATGAACACGATCGGCATCACGGTCGCGTTGTAGTGCCAGTCCGTTCCCCAGTAGTAGGGGTTGGTGGCGACGAAGCGCAGCGCCAGGCTGGGCACGGCGGCGAGCACGAGCGGCGAGCGCAGCGCGAGGAACGCCGTGGGCAGCAGGATCAGGGCCAGGGTCGGCAGCTTGGTTCCCGAGCCGGCGAAGACCTGGGCGATCAGTCCTGACACCGAGAAGTGCCCCCCGTGCGGGTTGACCACGCCGCCCTCGCTCCAGAAGTAGTAGCTGTGCAGCAGGCTGAAATGCGGCTCGATGACGAAGATGCACAGCAGCGACCAGATCAGCCCCCAGGCGGCCAGCAGCAGCCCGGTGACCCGCTCCCGGTACACCACCGCCATCAGCACCCCGATGGCGGCGATCGTGAACCCCTGATCCTCCTTGACCAGCACCAGCGGCAGCGCCCACCACACCGCGGCCCGGGTCCGGCCCCGCACCAGCGCGGACAGCGAGCAGGCCAGCAACGGGACCGCGAACGCGATCTCGTGGAAGTCGTAGTTGACCATCTGCTGCAGGCCCCAGGAGAACCCGTAGGCCGCGCCGATCGCGCGCCCGACGCCGGTCCCGAGCCGGTCGGCGGCGGCCCGGCTGACCGGGATGACGGACACCGCGGCCAGCAGCGCCTGCGCCACCAGCAGCGTGACCGGGGTCGGGAACACCCGGAAGAACGGGGCGATCAGCGCGACGATCGGCTGGAAGTGGTCTCCGAGCAGGTTGTAGCCCGCGTGCCGGACGTCGACGATGCCCGCGTGCAGATGGGCGTACTGCTTGATGTACTCGGTGAAGATGCCGAGGTCCCAGGACGTCGGGTCGAGGCGCAGGTACCGGAACACCGAGATCGGCAGGTAGGTCGCGAACACGGCCAGCGCGATCAGCCACGGCACCCTGTCGGCCCGCACCCGGTCCGCTGGCACCCTGCCGGCTCGAACCGGGGCCGGGCCGGGCCCGGCTGCGGTCTCGGGCACCCCGCGGGCGTCCGGCAGCCCGGGGCCGGCCTCCGGAAGCTCGCCGGTGCCCAGAAGCTCCCTGTCGCTAGCCACGGATGCCCGCGCGTCCTTTCGCCCCGACCGGCCGCGGCGGCCGATCATGATTCCGCCGTGCCGGTGCGTAAAAGAAACCGATCTTGCCCTCGGTGGCCGCGCGCCGCTTGCGCGATGGCGAGGCCGTCTACATCGTAGGCAGGATCGGCGGCGGTCACCCAGGGTCCGCGTACGCGAACTCGCTCGCCGGCGTCGGACATGGACAAGCTGGGGGCCGCACACCGAGGAGGAGCCGTTGACGCCCGACTGGCCCGACAGCGAGGTCATTCTCCGGTCGCGCCCGCGCCCTGACGGCGGGCGACCGGGCTGACGGATGATCGTGCCCGGCCTGGCACGAATACCGGGGCCGTTCGTTTGACTGGGTGGCCGGGTGAGTCCTTGGACGCCTCCTCTTGGGCGTGACCCCTTCGGCCGCCGCATCGGGCCAGGAACCCGGCGTGAGCTGGGGTTTCAGAGATCTTCTGCGGGCCGGGAATGCCCGGCGCATCCGGAAAGTTGAGCTAGGCAGACTCAAGTCAGTTGCCTTGCCGATGGCACCGTGGCAAACTTGCGTCGACAAGGCTCAACTTAGGCAATCGAACACAAGGACTAAACTCATGGCACGAGCGGTAGGCATCGACCTGGGCACGACCAACTCCGTCGTCGCCGTTCTGGAGGGCGGCGAGCCCACGGTCATCGCCAACGCGGAAGGCTCGCGGACCACGCCGTCCGTGGTCGCCTTCGCGAAGAACGGGGAAGTGCTCGTCGGCGAGGTCGCCAAGCGGCAGGCGGTCACGAACGTTGACCGGACGATCCGCTCGGTCAAGCGCCAGATGGGCACCGACTGGTCCGTCTCCATCGACGGGAAGAAGTTCACGGCCCAGCAGATCAGCGCCTTCATCCTGCAGAAGCTGAAGAGGGACGCCGAGGCGTACCTGGGCGAGACGATCGCGGACGCCGTGATCACGGTTCCGGCGTACTTCAGCGACGCGCAGCGGCAGGCCACCAAGGAGGCCGGCCAGATCGCCGGGATGAACGTGCTGCGGATCATCAACGAGCCGACGTCCGCGGCCCTGGCCTACCACCTGGACAAGGACAACGAGGCCACGATCCTGGTCTTCGACCTGGGCGGCGGCACGTTCGACGTCTCGCTGCTCGAGGTGGGCGAGGGCGTCGTGGAGGTCAAGGCCACCAGCGGTGACAACCACCTGGGCGGCGACGACTGGGACCAGCGGATCGTGGACTGGCTGGTGCAGGACTTCAAGAACAGCTACGGCATCGACCTGTCCAAGGACAAGATGGCGCTGCAGCGGCTGCGGGAGACCGCGGAGAAGACCAAGATCGAGCTCTCCACGACCAGCGAGTCGTCGATCAACCTGCCTTACATCACGCACTCGGAGCAGGGCCCGCTGCACCTGGACACCAAGCTGTCCCGCGCGGAGTTCCAGAAGATGACCTCCGACCTGCTCGACCGGTGCAAGTCGCCGTTCCAGCAGGTGATCAAGGACGCCGGGGTGAAGCTGGGTGACATCCAGCACGTGGTGCTGGTCGGCGGCTCCACCCGGATGCCCGCGGTCGTGGACCTGGTCAAGGAGCTGACCGGCGGCAAGGAGCCGAACAAGGGCGTCAACCCGGACGAGGTTGTCGCGGTCGGCGCCTGCCTGCAGGCCGGCGTGCTCAAGGGCGAGGTCAAGGACGTCCTGCTGCTGGACGTGACCCCGCTGTCGCTGGGCATCGAGACCAAGGGCGGCATCTTCACCAAGCTCATCGAGCGGAACACCACGATCCCGACCAAGCGCTCGGAGATCTTCACCACGGCCGATGACAACCAGCCGTCGGTGCAGATCCAGGTGTTCCAGGGCGAGCGTGAGATCGCTCAGTACAACAAGAAGCTCGGCATGTTCGAGCTGGCCGGCCTGGCCCCGGCGCCGCGCGGCATTCCGCAGATCGAGGTCACCTTCGACATCGACGCGAACGGCATCGTGAACGTCTCCGCGAAGGACCTGGGCACCGGCAAGCAGCAGTCCGTGCAGATCACGGGCGGCTCCGCGCTGGGCAAGGACGACATCGAGCGGATGATGGCCGACGCGGAGAAGTACGCCGAGGAGGACCGTCAGCGCCGCGAGGAGGCCGAGGTGCGCAACCGGGCCGAGAGCCTGGCCTACACCACGGAGAAGTTCCTCGCCGAGAACGCCGACAAGGTCCCGGACGACGTCAAGTCGGAGGTCGAGACCGCGATCGCCGACCTGAAGCGGGCCCTCGAGGGCACCGACACCGAGGCGATCCGGCAGGCCAGCGAGCACGCGGCACAGGTCAGCCAGAAGATGGGCTCGGCCATCTACGCGCAGTCGCAGGCCAGCGCGGCGGGCGGCCAGGCCGACGGCGCGCAGGAGAGCCCGGAGTCGTCCGACGACGACGTCGTCGAGGCTGAGATCGTCGACGACGACAAGCCAGCCGAGGGTGGCGCCGCCTGATGAGGTCCGATGAACAGGACAGCCAGGGCCCGGTCATCCGGGACCGCCGGCGCATCGACCCGGTCACCGGCCAGGTTCGAGACGCCGAGCGGCAGGGTGGCCCGGGCCAGGCTGGCCCGCCGCAGCGCGGGCCCGGCCAGCCCAGGCCAGGCAGGCACGCGGTGTCCAAGCCCGGCGGCGGTTCCGGGGGCTCCCCCGGGGCCGGCCCGTCGGCTCCAGGAGGGCAGGACGCCTCGGGAGGCCAGGCCGCCGCGGCCGCTTCCGAGACCGGTCAGCCCGCCGAGGTGGGGCTGATGGCCGGCAAGCTCGCCGAGCGGACCGCGGACCTGCAGCGCCTGCAGGCCGAATACGCCAACTACCGCAAGCGGGTCGAGCGAGACCGGCTGGCCGTCCGGGAGCAGGCGCTGGCCAACGTGCTGACGGAACTGCTGCCGGTGCTCGATGACATCGGCCGCGCCCGGGAGCACGGAGAGCTGTCGGGCGGGTTCAAGTCGGTCGCCGAGTCACTGGAGGCGGCGGCGAGCAAGCTCGGCCTGACCAGCTACGGCGAGGAAGGCGAGCCGTTCGACCCGAACCTGCACGAGGCGCTGATGCACTCCTACTCGGCCGACGTGGCCGAGCCGGCGTGCGTCCGCATCCTGCAGCCCGGCTACAAGGTGGGCGAGCGGATCCTGCGCCCGGCGCGGGTCGCGGTCGCCGAGCCGGGCGAGCCGGACGAGGGCGACGAGACCGGCGGCGGCGACGCACGCGGTTTCCAGAATCCGAACGACAACTAGGACCGGGCGGGGAGAGGTTCGTTGAGCACCAAGGACTTCCTCGAGAAGGACTACTACAAGGTCCTAGGCGTCGCCAAGGGCGCGAATGCCGACGAGATCAAGAAGTCATACCGCAAGCTAGCCCGCAAGTATCACCCGGACGCCAACAAGGGCGACGCCAAGGCCGAGGAGCGCTTCAAGGAGATCTCCGAGGCGTACAACGTCCTGTCCGACGAGAAGCGGCGCAAGGAGTACGACGACGCACGCTCGCTGTTCGGCGGCGGCGTGCGGATGCCCGGGTCGGCCGGGGGCGGCGGCGGTTACAACTTCGATCTCGGTGACCTGTTCGGCGGCACCGCCGGCGGGACCGGTGGCGGGGCCGGCGGGCGGCTCGGCGACCTGCTCGGTGGCATGTTCGGCGGAGGCGGTCGCACCACCCAGACGAGGCCGAGGCGCGGCGCGGACGTCGAAACCGAGGCGTCGCTGAGCTTCGGCGACGCGATCGACGGCGCGACGGTGTCCTTGCATCTGGCCGGCGAGGGGCCGTGCCAGACCTGCAAGGGCACCGGCGCCAAGGCCGGCACGGTGCCCCGGGTGTGTCCCACCTGTGAGGGCACCGGGGCGGCCAGCCGGAACCTGGGCAACTTCGCGTTCTCCGAGCCCTGCAAGACCTGCCGGGGCCGCGGCCTGGTGGTCGACGACCCGTGCCCGACCTGCTCGGGCAGCGGGCGGGCGATGAGCACCAGGACCATCCAGGCGCGGATTCCGGCCGGGGTCGGCGACGGGCAGCGGATCAAGCTCAAGGCCAAGGGCGCGCCGGGCGAGCGCGGCGGGCCCGCCGGCGACCTGTATGTGCGGGTGCACGTGGCACCGCACCCGGTGTTCGGCCGGTCCGGCCACAACCTGACGGTCACGGTGCCGGTCACGTTCGCCGAGCTGGCGCTCGGCGCCGAGATCAAGGTGCCGACGCACCGCGGGATGCCGGTGAACTTCCGCATCCCGCCGGGCACGCCGAACGGCCGCACGTTCCGGATCCCGGGCAAGGGCGTCAGGCGCTCGGACGCCACGCTGGGCGACCTCCTGGTCACCGTCAACGTGCAGGTGCCCAAGAGCCTCGACGCGCAGGCGCGCGAGACGCTCGAGGCGTTCCGCAAGCTCACCGGGGGCGAGGACCCGCGGGCCGACCTGCTGCGCCAGGCCAAGGCCGGATGAGGTGATGACATGATCGGCTTCGAGCTGAACGATGACTCGCCGGTGTACGTCATCTCGGTGGCCGCCCAGATGTCCGGGCTGCACGCCCAGACCCTGCGCGCCTACGACCGGCTCGGCCTGGTGTCACCGGGCCGGGCGGCCGGCGGGGGCCGCCGGTACTCGCTGCGCGACATCCTGGTGCTGCGCGAGGTGCAGCGCCTGTCGCAGGAGGAGGGCGTCAACCTGTCCGGGATCAAGCGGATCCTGGAGCTCGAAACCGAGCAGCAGCGCAGCCGCTCCCTGCTCAGCGAATTGCATGCCGAGATCACTCAGCTTCGGGCTGAGCTTGAATCCACGCGCGCGGTCGCGGCCAGGCTGGCCGCGCTGCTCCGGAGCCGGAACGAGGGCGCCGCGCTGGTACCGGTGCGCCGCTCGGACACGCCGGTGACCCCACAGCCGGCGGGCCGGGCCCAGCCCGGGCCGGCCGAGCCGGGCGCCGCGACCCTGGGCCGCGCCGCGACCTTCCGAAAGACAACCAACAATGGCTGATGACAAGCTGACACGAAAGAGCCAGGAGGCATTGTCCGATGCCGTCCGGCAGGCCGCCGCGGCGGGAAACCCGAACGTCGACGGGCTGCACCTGCTGGCCGCGCTGATCGGGCAGGAGGGCGGCACGGCCGCCCCGTTGCTGCAGGCCGTCGGGGCCGACCCGGCCGCCGTGCTGAAGACCACCGGCGAGCTCCTGGGCCGGCTGCCCCGCGCGACCGGGGCCACGGTGAACGCCCCCGAGACCTCGCGTCCCCTGCTGACGGCGATCTCCACCGCAGCCAAGCGGGCCAGGGAGATGAACGACGAGTACGTCTCGACCGAGCACCTGCTCGTGGGCCTGGCCGCCGAGGGCGGCCAGGCGGCCACGGTCCTGCGCGAGGCCGGAGCGGGCCCGGACGAGCTGCTGGCCGCCTTCGAGCAGGTCCGCGGCAGCGCCCGGGTCACCAGCCCGGATCCCGAGGACACGTACAAGGCGCTGGAGAAGTACGGGATCGACCTGACCCGTAGCGCCCGCGAGGGCAAGCTCGACCCGGTGATCGGCCGCGACGCCGAGATCCGCCGGGTGATCCAGGTGCTCTCCCGGCGCACCAAGAACAACCCGGTCCTGATCGGTGAGCCGGGCGTGGGCAAGACCGCGGTGGTGGAGGGGCTCGCCCAGCGGATCGTGGCCGGCGACGTGCCGGAGTCCCTGCGGGGCAAGCGCGTGGTCGCGCTGGACCTGGGCGCGATGGTGGCCGGCGCGAAGTACCGCGGCGAGTTCGAGGAGCGGCTGAAGGCCGTACTCGGCGAGATCAAGGACAGCGAAGGCCAGGTCATCACGTTCATCGACGAGCTGCACACGGTCGTCGGGGCCGGCGCCGCCGAGGGCGCGATGGACGCGGGCAACATGCTCAAGCCGATGCTGGCCCGCGGCGAGCTGCGCATGGTCGGCGCCACCACGCTCGACGAGTACCGCGAGCGGATCGAGAAGGACCCCGCCCTGGAACGCCGGTTCCAGCAGGTGTTCGTCAACGAGCCCTCGGTCGAGGACACGATCGCGATCCTGCGCGGCCTCAAGGGCCGCTACGAGGCGCACCACCAGGTGCAGATCTCCGATGCGGCGCTGGTCGCCGCGGCGGCTCTGTCAGACCGCTACATTACGGCGCGCTTCCTCCCGGACAAGGCGATCGACCTGGTCGACGAGGCGGGGTCGCGACTGCGCATGGAGATCGACTCGCGGCCGGTCGAGATCGACGAGCTGCAGCGGTCCGTGGACCGGATGCTCATGGAGGAAATGGCCCTGGCCCGGGAGGCCGACCCGGCGAGCAAGGAGCGGCTGGAGCGGCTCCGCGCCGACCTGGCCGACCGGCAGGAGCAGCTGACGGCGCTGGTCGCCCGCTGGGAGCGGGAGAAGGCCGGGCTGAACAAGGTCGGCGAGCTGAAGAAGCGCCTGGACGACCTCAAGGGCCAGGCCGAGCGCGCTCAGCGGGACGCCGACTTCGCGACCGCGTCCCGGCTGATGTACGGGGAGATCCCCGTGCTCGAGCGCGAGATCGAGGCCGCGATCGCCAGCGACACCGCCTCGGCGAGCCAGCAGGCCGCGACGGACGGCTATGCGCTGCCCGACGCCCGGCCGATGGTCAAGGAGGAGGTCGGCCCGGACGACGTCGCCGACGTGGTCTCCTCCTGGACCGGCATCCCGGCCGGCCGGCTGCTCGAGGGCGAGACCGGCAAGCTGCTGCGGATGGAAGCCGAGCTGGGCAAGCGTCTGGTCGGCCAGTCCCGGGCCGTCCAGGCGGTGTCGGACGCCGTGCGCCGCTCCCGGGCCGGCATCGCGGACCCGGACCGCCCGTCGGGCTCGTTCCTGTTCCTCGGCCCGACCGGCGTCGGCAAGACCGAGCTGGCCAAGGCGCTCGCGGAGTTCCTGTTCGACGACGAGCGGGCAATGATCCGCATCGACATGAGCGAGTACTCGGAGCGGCACTCCGTGGCCCGCCTGGTCGGCGCCCCGCCCGGCTACGTCGGGTACGAGGAGGGCGGCCAGCTCACCGAGGCGGTCCGGCGGCGCCCCTACACCGTGGTCCTGCTCGACGAGGTGGAGAAGGCCCATCAGGAGGTCTTCGACATCCTGCTGCAGGTGCTCGACGACGGCCGGCTCACCGACGGTCAGGGTCGCACGGTCGACTTCCGCAACACGATCCTGATCCTGACGTCCAACCTGGGCTCGCAGTACATCGCCGATCCCGCGCTGGACGAGACGGCCAAGCGGGAAGCGGTCATGACCGTGGTCAGGTCGACGTTCAAGCCGGAGTTCCTGAACCGGCTGGATGACGTGATCCTCTTCGACGCCCTGAACACCGAGGAGCTCACCGAGATCGTCGAGCTGCAGGTGGCCAGGCTGGCCAAGCGGCTAGCGGACCGGCGGCTGATGCTGACGGTCACGCCGGCCGCCAGCGAGTGGCTGGCGGTGACCGGCTTCGACCCGGTGTACGGCGCGAGGCCGTTGCGCCGGCTGATCCAGTCCGCGATCGGCGATCAGCTGGCCAAGGCCCTGCTGTCCGGGGAGATCGTGGACGGGGACACGGTGGTCGTCGACCTCGACGAGGCAACGGACGCCCTCACAGTGACGTCCCGGGCTCACGCCTCGTCGAGCAGCGCGTCGTAGCTGTCCTCGGGCAGTCCCAGGTCGTTGCGGATCCGGTAGCGGAGGCTGAGCAGCAGCCGCAGCTCGGCCTCCGAGTCGGAGGCGGCGGCACCGTTCCCGTCCGCCGCGCCGTTCGTGTCCGCGGCGGCGTGGATCCCGTCCGGCGCGGTCGGGGTACCGCCTGGGGCGGTCGGGGTACCGCCTGGGGCGGTCGGGGTACCGCCTGGGGCGGTCGGGGTACCGCCTGGGGCGGTCGGGGTGCCATCCGGCGCCCGGCGGGCCAGGCACATCTCAACGCCGGCGGTGGCCCAGTCGAGCGCCTCGTTCAGATCCGACCGTTCGACCAGCAGCTCGGCGACCAGATCGCACATGCGGGGGTCGCGGCGGCCCTCGGCCTTCAGGTTGTCGAGCAGGGACTGGGCCTCCGCCGTCTTGCCGAGCAGGAACAGCGCCCGGGCCAGCGGCACCCTCGGGTCGACGAACACCGGGCCGCCGTCGGCCATGGCCAGGCGGAACCCGCTGGCCGCGGCGGCCGGGTCGTCGGCCAGCAGCCACTGTTCCCCGGCTCGCAGGAAGGCCTCGGACCGCGGCATGGCCTCGGTCTGGGTGCCGATCACGGCGAGTTTGCTCATTCGCCGGGCCGCGGTCTGGTGGTCGCCGCTGGCGGCGGCGTCGAACTCGATGGCGTCGAATTCCTCGCGGCTCAGAACAGGCACGTTACGTAAGGTACCCGGCCGAAGCGGATCTGCAACGCACCGTTGTAACAATGAAATCGCTACCGGCGTGAGCGCTCGAGCGCGTCCCAGAACCCGCGCCGCAGCGAGTGCCTGACCTCGTCGTGCAGCAGCGAGTCGATGGGCAGCGCGGAGCCCTGCAGCAGCCGGGCCTCAAGATCCGACGGCATCCGCGGCTTGCGGGCCAGCACCGCCTCCAGCCACAGCGCGGGCGCGTCCCTGGCCACCGCGTCGCCGAACCCGAAGCCCTCGGCGTGCGCCGCCTGAACCGCGTCGGCCAGCGAGATGGCCATCGGCTGGGACACGGGCTGGGGCAGATTCGGGTGCGGGGTCGGCTGCGGGCCGCTGTACGGGCCCTGATCACGCTGCGGCGCCGGGTACCCGGGGTCGGCCGCGGGCGCGGCGTGCTGACCCTGCGGAGGGCCGGGGAACTGCGGATACTGCACCTGTGCCGCGCTACCCGCCCCGAACGCC
>Ga0335074_10015473_pt1 | contig 10721 bp, 8 predicted proteins | sample Lox_Sample_23_FD_206715 | JGI IMG/M metagenome (GOLD analysis project Ga0335074, IMG submission 206715) | Soil microbial communities from Loxahatchee National Wildlife Refuge, Florida, United States - Lox_Sample_2.3 | ecosystem: Environmental > Terrestrial > Soil > Wetlands | place: USA: Florida...
GTGGACGGCACAACGCGCGGTTGCGCGAATATCTTCCTCGCCGGCGGTCCGGTAGCGTACGAGGCATGGAACACGTGAGGCTGGGACGGAGCGGGCTGCAGGTATCGCGGCTGTGCCTGGGGACGATGACGTTCGGACTGCAGAGCGACGAGGCGACCGGGATCGCCGTCATGGACAAGGCCGTCGAGGGCGGTGTCGACTTCTTCGACACCTCCGACGCGTACCCGCTGGGCGGGGACCTGGCCACCCGGGGGCGGACCGAGGAGATCATCGGCCGCTGGCTGACGGGCAAGCGGGACCGGATCATCCTCGCGACCAAGTGCTTCGTGCCGATGGGGCCGTCGCCGATGGACGGCGGCAACTCCCGCAAGCACATCATGTCGGCGGTCGAGGGGTCGCTGCGCCGCCTCGGCACCGACTACATCGACCTGTACCAGCTGCATGGCTACGACCGGAACACGCCGATCGACGAGACGCTGTCCGCCCTCGACGACCTGGTCCGCGCGGGCAAGGTCCGCTACATCGGCTGCTCCAACTTCCTGACCTACCAGCTGGTCCGGGCGGTCGGCCGGTCGCAGACGCTCCGGCTCGCTCGCTTCGACTCGGTGCAGCCGCGTTACAACCTGCTGTTCCGGCAGATCGAGCGGGAGATGCTGCCGTTCTGCGAGGAGGACGGCGTCGGCGTGATCTCCTATAATCCGATCGCGGGCGGGCTGCTGTCGGGCAAGCACAACCGGTCGGCCGAGCCGCCGGAGGGCAGCCGGTTCACGCTCGGCAACGCGGGCTCGATGTACCAGGAGCGGTACTGGCACGAGCGGGAGTTCGATACCGTCGAGGCGCTGCGCAAGCTGGCCGACGAGGCCGGGGTCAGCCTGGTCACGCTCTCGGTCGCGTGGGTGCTCGCCAACAAGGCGATCACCGCCCCGATCATCGGCGCCAGCCGACCGGGGCAGCTCGACGCCTCGCTGGCCGCCGCGACGTACCAGCTAGACCCGGACCTGAAGCAGCGGCTGGACGACCTCACCCACGACTACCGGATGGGCGACGCCGCCCGGTAGTGACGTTGCAGATCAAACCTTGATGACGGGTAGGTCTGGGTCGATCCGCGATAAGTCGCCTGGATCACTGGTCACGACGACGAGGTTGCGCTCTCGCGCAGACAGCCACGTGAACGTCACTGACGTCGTCGTGACCAGTACGGGCACGCACCAGACCAATGGTTCGAGCGACGTTCGGCGTCATGACGGCGATATCCACGTCCCGCGATTTCAGCAATCGGGCAAGCCGGGCCCTGGTGCGCCGGTGGGTCCGCTGCAGCTTCGTCTTGCGCCCTTGGTGGCCCGCCCGGTCGCCGTGCTTCGATGCTGCACGGCGGCATGTGCCTAGTGGGGGCGGCGGCGGAGGAGGGCGATGAAGATCGCGTCGGTACCGTGGCGGTGCGGCCATAGCTGGGCGAACAGCGGGCCGGCCGACTCGGTGCCGGGCACGTCGGGCAGAGCCGTGTGCGCGTCGAGGATCTCCGCGCCCGGGTCGGCGTCGACGACGGCGGTGACCACGTCCCGGGTTTCGGCCGGGACCGGCGAGCAGGTCACGTAAGCGACCACGCCGCCGGGGCGTACGGCGGCGAGGGCCGAGCGGAGCAGCCCGCGCTGCAGCTCGGCCAGGGCCGGCAGGTCCGTTTCGGCCTTCCGCCAGCGGGCCTCCGGGCGGCGGCGGAGTGCGCCGAGCCCCGAGCAGGGGGCGTCGACCAGCACTCGGTCGAAACTGCCGTCGGGCCACGGCGGTCTGGTGCCGTCGACGACGACGACCTCGGCCGGCGCGGCCTCAGCCGGGGCGATCGCGCGGTCTGCCCGGGACAACGCCTCCCTGACAAGAGCCGCGCGGTGCGGGTGGAGCTCGGTCGCGATCAGGCTGGCGTGCGGGGCGGCGGTCGTGCCGAGGCCGTGCAGCAGCCGCGACTTGCCGCCGGGGCCCGCGCACAGGTCGAGCCACCGTTCGCCGTCGGGCGCCGCGGCGGCGGCGGTGGGGGCGGTCGCGGCGGAGACGACGGCGGGAGTGGGGGTCGGGGTGGGGGTGGGAGCGGGGGTGGGAGCGGGGGTGGGAGTGGGGGCCGCCGGTGCCAGCGGGGCGCGGTTCAGCGCGATGGCGGCCAGCTGGCTGCCCTCGTCTTGGACGGCGGCCAGGCCGGAGGCGATCAGGTCGGCCGGGTTGCCGGAATCGAGGGTGAAGGCGTAGGGCGACCAGCGGCCGGGCTCGGCGTCGGCCGGCATCACCTGGTCGCGGTCCGGGCCGCCGGGAAGGGTCGCCATGGTGACCTTGGGGCGGGCGTTGCCCTCGGCCAGGGCGGCCTCGAGCTCGGCGTCGGCCGCGTCGCCGAGAGCGGCCCGGTAGGCGCCGACGATCCACCGCGGGTAGCTGTAGCGGACGGCGAGGTTTCCGTCGGCGTCGGCCGTCGGGTCGGGCGCGACGATCGCCAGCCAGGCGTCCAGGTCCCTGGTCGCCACCCGGCGCAGGACGGCGTTGACGTAGCCGGAGACGCGCGGGCCGACGACCTGCTTGGCCAGGTCGACGGAGGTGGTGACGGCGGCGTGGGCGCCGATCCTGGTGGCGAGGAGCTGGTGCGCGCCGAGCCTGAGGATCTGCCGGACCGGCGGGTCCAGCTTGTCCAGCGGGCGGTCGCTGCAGGCCGCGAGGACTGCGTCGTAGGTGCCCTGGCCGCGCAGCGTGCCGTAGGCGAGCTCGGTCGCGAGAGCGGCGTCACGGCCGGTGATATCGCGGTCGGCCAGCAGCTTGGGCAGCAGCAGGTTCGCGTACGCCTCGCGGTTCTCCACCGCCGCGAGGACCTGGTACGCGGCCCGGCGCGGGTTGCCGGACCGGCGGGCGACGTCGCGCTTGGTCGCGTCGGCGTCGCGGGCCGGGCCCGACCCGGCCGCGCCCGACCCGGCGGCCGGGCGATGCCGGGGGCGCGGACGCCGGTAGACGCCCATGTCAGCCGAGCCCGAAAGTGACGGCGGCGTCGGCGTGCAGGCCGCGCGCCCAGTCCGCCGCGGGCATCCGGCGCTTGCCCTGCGGCTGGACGTCGCCGAGCCGGACCGGGACGGTGCCGGTGCCGACGTAGACGGCGGCTCGCTCGACCCGGAGCTGGCCCGGGGCGAGCGCGGCCGGCGGTGCGCCATCGTCGGCGGCGCCCGCGGCCGCGCCAGAGGCAGCCGGGGTGGCGGCGGGGGGCCCGGAGGCGGTGGCGGCGGGGCCGGAGGCGGTGGCGGTGGCGGTGGCGGAGGCGGTGGCGGTGGCGGAGGGCGCGGACGGGCGCGGGAGCGTCACCGGCCAGAGCTTGAGGCGGGTGGATGCGACGTCGGTCCAGGCGCCGGGGTCGGGGGTGCAGGCGCGGATCTGGCGGTCGATCAGGTGCGCGGGCATCTTCCAGTCGACCCGAGCGTCGTCGGGGGTGAGCTTGGGAGCGAAGCTGATGCCGTCGGTCGGCTGCGACACCGCACGCACGGTGCCGTCCTCGATCCCGTCCAACGTCGCGACTAGCAGCTCGGCGCCCGCGACGGCCAGCCGGTCCAGCAGGTCGCCGCTGGTGTCGGCCGGGCGGACCGGCTCGGTGAGGGTGCCGTAGACCGGGCCGGCGTCGAGCTCCTTCACGATCTGGAAGGTGGACGCGCCGGTGATGTCATCGCCTCGCAGCACCGCGTGCTGCACCGGGGCGGCGCCGCGCCAGGCCGGCAGCACCGAGAAGTGCAGGTTCACCCAGCCGTGGACGGGGATGTCGAGGGCCGACTGCGGCAGCAGCGCCCCGTAGGCCACCACCGGGCAGCAGTCGGGCGCGATCGCCCGCAGCCGGTCGAGGAACGACGGGTCGCGCGGACGGTCGGGCTTCAGCGCCTCGATGCCGAGCTCGGCCGCGAGCTCGGCCACCGGCGAGGCCACCAGCCGCCGGCCCCGCCCGGCGGGCGCGTCCGGGCGGGTGACGACCGCCGCCACCGTGTGCCGGGAGCTGACCAGCGCGCGGAGCGCCGGCAGGGCGACCTCCGGCGTCCCGGCGAAGACGAGCCGCACCTGGCACGCCCCCTAGGAAATTCGCTGGGTGGGATGCGGGGAGACCTTGACCTCGGGGATGGCCAGGCCGGACCACTCGGCCTCCCTGATCGCTTTCATCGCGAGCTTGCGCTGCTTCTTATCGAGGCGGTCGATGAACAAGATGCCGTCCAGGTGGTCCGTCTCGTGCTGCACGCAGCGCGCGAGCAGCTCGGTGCCCTCGATCGTGACCGGGTCGCCGTACATGTTGAAGCCGGTCGCGACGGCGCGGGGCGCGCGGGGGGTGGGGAACTGCAGACCGGGGATCGACAGGCACCCCTCGTCGTCTTCCTCCGGCTCGCCCTCGAGCTTCAGCACCGGGTTGATCAGGTGACCGGGCTCGTCGTCGACGTGGTACGTGAAGACCCGGAGCCCGACTCCGATCTGCGGCGCCGCGAGACCGACGCCGGGCGCGTCGAGCATCGTCTCGGTGAGGTCCGCAACCAGGTTGCGGAGCTCGAGATCGAAGTCCACCACCGGCTCGGCCGGAGTGCGCAGCACGGGGTCACCGAATAGCTTGATGTCCCTGAGCAACTGTGGTTCCCTTCGCGGCGCGGCGAGGCGCCTGTCCCCGAATAGCAAGCGCGTGTTCACCACCGATTCTATCGGGGCGGCGGATCAGATCAGCTCGGCCGGATCGAGCTGCACCCGCACCCCGCCGCCCTCCTTGCGGGCGCTGCGGCCCGCCTGCGCCGCCTGCAGCGCCCGGGCCAGGTCCGCCCCCCGCGCCCTGGACGCCCGGATCAGGGCGCGGACCTGGTCCTCGGTTTCTGCCGCGGCCCCGTGCTCGACCGGGACCGGGCCGAGCACCTCGAACGCGGGATCGGTGCCGGCCAGCAGGCTCGCCACCGCGGCCGCGTCGCCGGTCACGGCGGCCACCCGGACCGCCGGGGGGAAGCCGAGCTCGGCCCGCTCGGCCAGCTCGCGCTCCGCGAACGTGACCGGGTCCCAGCGGATCAGCGCCTGGGTGGCGGCGAGGCCGGAGTCGGCGTTGACCAGGACCGTGCCGTCGGGCCGGACCAGGGCGGCGGCGGCGAGCCAGCGGCGCAGTGCCTCCTCCCCCGCGCGCAGGCTCGGCCGGCCGAGCAGGGCCCAGCCGTCGAGCAGCAGCGCGGCCGTGTAGCCGGCCCCCGACCCCGCCACCGGCTCGGCACCGGGCGTGGCGATGACCAGGGCGGGCTCGTCGGGAACGGTCGGCAGCACCAGGTCGCCGCCGGACGTGCGCACCGTGACTCCCGGGAAGGCGCGGCCGAGTTCCTCGGCGGTCCGGGTGGCGCCGGTGACGATCGCGCGGAGCCGGTCGTGGCCGCAGTGCACGCAGCGCCAACTGGTCGCCAGCGCACCGCACCAGCGGCAGTCCGGCGTGGCGTGCTGCCCGGCCAGCCGTAGCGGCCCGTTGCAGTTCGCCCCGCCGACCACGGCGGCGCACCGGGCCTGGGCGCGGCAGCGACCGCAGGCGATCGCGGCCAGGTAGCCGCGCCTCGGCACCTGGACGAGGACCGGGCCGCCCGCCTCGAGGGCGGCCCGGGCGGTGCGGAGCGCGAGGCTGGGCAGCCGGGCCGTGGTCGCGGCCTCGTCCCGGCCGAGCTCCCGGTCGTCGGCGGCGGGCCGCACCCGGGCGGCGGTGGCACGGAGCGTGGCCCGGTCGGGGGTCAGGTCCCTGGCCCAGCCGGCCTGGACGAGCTGGGCCAGCTCGGCGGTGCGGGCGAACCCGCCGATGAGGGCGGCCGCGCCGGCCCGGTGGGCCCGCAGCGCGAGCACCTCCCTGGCGTTGGGGTACGGGGCGCGCGGCTCCGCGTGCAGGTCGTCGCCGTCGTCCCACAGCACGACCAGGCCGAGGTTCCCGACCGGGGCGAACATCGCCGCCCGGGTGCCCGCCACGATCCGCGCCTCGCCCCGACGGGCCCGGAGCCAGCGGCGGTACCGTTCGGCCGGGCCGAGGTCGGCCGTGAGCGTGACGTAGCCGGCCGTGAGTCCCGCCAGCGCCCGGTCGACGCGGGCCAGGTCGCGGGCGTCGGGCACGACGATGACGGCGCCCCGTCCGGCGCTGGCGGCGGTCACGGCCGCCCGGGCGATCTCCTCCGGCCAGGCCGGACCGGGGAGCGCCGTCCAGGCGGCGCGGGCGGGGCGGCCGGCCGCGACCGCGTCGAGGAAGGCGGGGCCGGCCGGGTACCTGGCCCACGGGCCGGCGGCCGGACGGGACGGCGGGCCGTCACTGGGGCCGCCGACGTCGGTGGCGAGCGGGCCGCCGCCGGCTGACGGGCTGTCGCCGGCTGACGGGCTGTCGCCGGCTGACGGGCTGTCGCCGGCTGACGGGCTGTCGCCGGCTGACGGGCTGTCGCCGGCTGACGGGCTGGCGATGGCGGTCGAGGCTCTGCCGCCGGCGTTGGCAGTGCCGGTCGGTCCGGCCGACGCGGCTGGCCTGGCCGTTTCCGTGGCCGCGTGGCGTTGCGGGATCGCCAGCCGGAGGACGTCGGCGAGCGTCCCCGCGTACCGGTCGGCGACGGCCCGCGCGAGCCCGGCGATCTCCGGGGTGAGCACCTGCTCGGCCGAGACGACCCGCTCCAGGTAGCTGAGCCTGCCCTGGTGCTCGCTGCTGTCCGTCCGCTCGAGGATGTACCCGTCGGTCAGCTGGCCGGCGAACCTGACCCGAACCCGGACGCCGGGCCGGGCCAGCGCCGCCAGCCGTTCCGGGACCAGGTAGTCGAAGGGCCGGTCCAGGTGAGCGAGCGGCAGGTCCACGGCGATCCGCGCGACCGGCCGATCCGCAGCAGGCTTGAGCGTTTTAGGGTCTTTTGACTTTTTTGACCTATTTGCCCGCGCGGAATTTTCGGGGCTTTTAGTGCCCTCTGCAGCTTTTGCGACTTCCAGTGGCGGCATGTCCGGCAGCAGGTCTAGTGCGCCGTCGTTTCGGGTTTCCGCCACGCTCCCGTCCTACCAGATAAAGAACCTCCGCTGACACATACGGCCGGGCACGGGGAGCCGCAATCACCCGTGCCCGGCCGCACGCGGACTCGCCTGCCGATGCTGCGCAGGATGAGCCGTCGCGAGCTTGTTGCCCGATCGACCGCATTAGCCGATCAGGTAGTCGAACTCCCCGGAGCGGAGTGCGCTCACCATAGCGCGAACGGCCGAGGCCGGGTAGATGAGGGCCGTGCCCTTCGGGTCGCGCGAGTTGCGCATGGCAACCGTGGCCGAGTCCAGGCGAGCAAGCTCCACGCACGCACCCTGGGAGTTGCTGCGCTGGCTCTTACGCCAGATCGCGCCTTCGAGCTGCGCGGCGCTGATCCCGTTGTGAATGTCCTGCATCGTTTCTCGTCTCCTGACGGATGTAACCCCGGCCCGTTTCCGGCGGCTGCCGTTGAGGGCCGGAGAGCACAGGGGTCCGGCGCGGGTTGCGGACGGCCCCGGTTGGTTCTCCTTCGTGTCCCCCCGGGACTTACACGACTGAGCATAGCGCATGCACGTGCATCCGCATGGTATTTCGCACTTTCATACGCATACGCATCTGCATACGCGTTCGCCTAGGTGGTTCGAGGGCCCCGATAATTGCGCGATTCAGATATCCCCGCAGCCCGCCGTCACCAAGGACGATGAGGCCGCGGCTTCGACGCGCCTCAGCTACCCCACCCGTCAGGCTGTATGCGCGAGTACCAAATCTCGCCAACAGTCACTTTGGATAACTACCGTACACCGCTCGGTGATCATTGTGATGTGCGCCACAATTTCTGTGCACACTGACATAACGAAAGACGCGCGGGCGGGGTGCCCGGTTGGGACGACAAGTGCGAAAAAAAATCCCGCCAGCCAAAGGGCGCGGGTGTCTGGACTGAGGACCGAGGCGGTTGTGCCGGGCGACGAGGGAAGACGCCCGGCACCGGCGAACGGAGGGCAGGGCCGAGGGCCGAGGGCCGGCGGGGAAAGCGCTGCCCGGGGCGGAAGCCCGCCCCGGGCAGTGATCGGGCGGTCAGTCCGCCCGGCGTTCGCTAGAGGCCGGCCGCGGCCCGGAGCCGGGCGGCGCGGTCGGTGCGCTCCCAGGTGAAGTCGGGCTCGGTCCGGCCGAAGTGGCCGTAGGCGGCGGTCTGCGAGTAGATCGGGCGGAGCAGGTCGAGGTCGGCGATGATCGCCCTCGGCCGCAGGTCGAAGACCTCCGACACCGCGTCCTGGATCCGCTCGACCGGCACCTTCTCGGTGCCGAAGCACTCGATGAACAGGCCGACCGGCTTGGCCTTGCCGATCGCGTACGCCACCTGCGCCTCGCACCGGTCGGCGAGCTCGGCCGCGACCACGTTCTTCGCCACCCAGCGCATCGCGTAGGCCGCGCTGCGATCGACCTTGGACGGGTCCTTGCCGGAGAAGGCGCCGCCGCCGTGCCTGGCCATGCCGCCGTAGGTGTCAATGATGATCTTGCGGCCGGTGAGGCCGGCGTCGCCCATCGGGCCGCCGATCTCGAACCGGCCGGTCGGGTTGACGAGCAGCCGGAAGCCGGCCGTGTCGATGTCGAACCCGGCCAGCACCGGGTCGACGACGTAGTCCTTGATGTCGGGGGCGAGCAGTTCCTTGAGGTTGATGTCGGGCGCGTGCTGGCTGGAGACGACCACGGTGTCCAGCCGGACCGGCGTGTCCCCGGCGTACTCGATGGTCACCTGCGTCTTGCCGTCCGGACGCAGGTAGGGCACCGTGCCGGAGCGGCGCACCTCCGACAGCTGGCGCGACAGCCGGTGCGCCATCATGATCGGCAGCGGCATCAGCTCGGGGGTGTCGCGGCACGCGTAGCCGAACATCAGGCCCTGGTCGCCCGCCCCCTGGCGGTCGTAGTCGTCGCTGCCCTCGCCCTCGCGGTACTCGAACGCGTCAGAGACGCCCTGGGCGATGTCGGGCGACTGCGACCCGATGGACACCGACACGCCGCAGGACGCGCCGTCGTAGCCCTTGGCCGAGGAGTCGTAGCCGATCTGCAGGATCTTCGACCGGATGATGCCGGGGATGTCCACGTAGGTCTTGGTGGTCACCTCGCCGGCCACGTGCACCTGGCCGGTGGTGATGAGCGTCTCCACCGCGACGTGGCTCTCGGGGTCGTCCTTGAGCATCGCGTCGAGGACGGCGTCGCTGATCTGGTCAGCCATCTTGTCCGGGTGGCCTTCCGTGACCGACTCCGAGGTAAACAACCGACGAGCCACGTTATTGATCTCCATCCACAAAGAGCCAGCTGACCAGGTGAAGTGTAGCCGGACGAACGGACGGCCGGGGCCGGGCCGGTCAGCTCAGCCGTTCCGCGACCAGATCCCAGACGAAGTCGGCCAGCGCGTCCTTCGAGCGGCGCGGTATCGGGGTGACGGTGCCGTCGGCCGCCAGCGCGACCGCCTCGTTGTCGGCCGTGCCGAAGCCGAGGCCGCCGCCGACCTGGTTCACGACCAGGATGTCGCAGCCCTTCCTGGCCAGCTTGGCCCGGGCGGCGGCCAGGTCCGGGTCGGTCTCGGCGGCGAAACCGACGATCACCTGGCCCGTCTCGCGGTCGGCCCGGCGGCGGGCCGACAGGTCGGCCAGGATGTCAGGGTTCTCGGTCAGCGCGATCGGCTCGGGCAGGCGGCCGTCCTTCTTGATCTTCTGCCCGGCCCGCGTGACCGGCCGGAAGTCGGCCACCGCGGCGGTCATCACGATCGCGTCCGCGTGCGGCGCCTCCGCCAGCATCGCGGCGTGCATGTCGCGGGCCGACACGGTGCGGATGACCTTCGCGCCGACCGGGTCGGGCAGCGCCACGTTGGCGGCCACCACGGTGACGGCGGCCCCCCGGGCGACGGCGGACCGGGCGAACGCGTACCCCTGGGTGCCGGTGGACCAGTTGCCGAGGAACCGGACCGGGTCGAGTTCCTCGCGCGTCCCCCCGGCCGAGATCAGCACCTGCCGCCCTGCCAGCCCGGTGCCAGGCGAGCTAGCCGTTGACTCGGAGCCGGGGTCGTCGCCAGACGGAGTCTGCCCGCGCATTTGGCGGGTGGGCTCCCGGGGGGGCACGGGGAAGCCGGCCCCTCCATTCGGGGGGTCACCGGAGGGTCGTCCCCCGGGGGAAAGCAGAGTTTCAGCGAGGGCGAACAGGTCGGCTGGCTCTGGCAGACGCCCCGCGCCGCTGTCTTTTCCGGTCAGGCGGCCGACGGCCGGCTCGACCACGACCGCGCCGCGGCGACGGAGCGTGGCCACGTTCTCCTGGGTGGCCGGGTGCTCCCACATCTCGGTGTGCATGGCCGGGGCGAACACGACCGGGCAGCGGGCGGTGAGCAGGGTCGCGGTCAGCAGGTCGTCGGACCGGCCGCCGGCCGCCCGGGCGAGCAGGTCCGCGGTCGCGGGCGCGATCAGCACCAGGTCGGCGCTCTGGCCGAGCCTGACGTGCGGGACCTCGGCCACGCCATCCCAGACGCCGGTCGTCACCGGCTCGCCCGACAGCGCCGCCCACGTCGGCTCGCCGACGAACCGGAGGGCATCGGGGGTCGGGACGACGCGGACGCTATGCCCGGACTCCTTGAGCAGCCGGAGCAGCTCGCAGGCCTTGTACGCAGCGATGCCGGCGCCCACGCCAAGGATGACGCGCGCCATGGCGGGAACGGCAGCGGGAGGGCCTAGCCCTCGAGCTGCTCGACCTTCAGCAT
>Ga0335074_10015475_pt1 | contig 10720 bp, 4 predicted proteins | sample Lox_Sample_23_FD_206715 | JGI IMG/M metagenome (GOLD analysis project Ga0335074, IMG submission 206715) | Soil microbial communities from Loxahatchee National Wildlife Refuge, Florida, United States - Lox_Sample_2.3 | ecosystem: Environmental > Terrestrial > Soil > Wetlands | place: USA: Florida...
TGAGCGTAACGTTCTTCATAGGAGGAAGGGTGCCACAAGAGAGCTGATCTTGTCAGTGGCCGCGCAATACCGGTCGATCCCGCTGTTCAGAACTGCGATCCTGTGTCCCTCGTTTTGAGCCGCTCTCGGCACGAAAAACTTACAGAGGGGCACAAAGTGAAGATCATCAATGGTTCAACCAGCAAAGAACAGCGGAGTGGAACTACGTCGGCTCCACTCCGCAAGATATATTCCTATGAAGCTTTGGTGACGCTCAGAACTTGAAATGAGCGCCCAACTGCATGATTCGCATGTTCCCGTTGCCCCCTGCGGGCCCGGTGATGTTGCCCGCGGTTGTGTCAGCCAGACTGCTGTTGCTGGGTCCACATTGAATCGTTGTGCTGGTGCAGGTGTAGCCGACATTGGCGTCAGGGTTGGCGAAATTGACGTGGTTGAATGCGTTGTAAGCATCAGCTCTGATCTCTAGGCTCATGCTTTCGCGGATGCGGAATTGCTTCCCAATGCTGAGATCGATATCCGAAAAACCGGGTCCGATCAGAGTGTTGCGGATGTTATTGCCAAAGGTGCCGTACGCCGGATCGGCGTAACCTGCCGGGTCGAACCACCCGCCGAGTCCGAAATGAGTGCTGCTCGAGATCGGAACGACGGTGTGCTGCGACACCCTTGGATTGCCAATCTGCGCCGGGTAGAGGTACGAGCCCGCTGCGGTGGATGGACTCAATCCTGGATCGACCGCGCCCTGCACGGAACCCTGGATCACCGGCGTGAATGGCACTCCGCCGTGCCACTGAAAGATCGTAGAAACCCGCCAGCCACCAGCGATCTCGTCGAGGGGGCCATGAAGAGCGAACTGGCGTCCATGACCAAAGGGCAGTTCGTACGCTACCTGTCCCACAAAAGTATTCGCGGCGTTGAAGTCCGAGAGACCGTAGTTTGCCAACGGGCTGTAAGCATTCTGATAGATGTCGAGGCCGGATCCGTGACCATTGCCGGTGCCCGTGTCGAGTGACTTCGACCAGGCGTAATTCACCTGGAAGGTTAATCCATAGGACATCCTTTTTTGCAGTCGCAGTTGCAGTGCATTGTAATTCGACCAGCCATCGTAGGTCTGAGCAATGATGCTGTTGAAGATGGGATTCGGATTCCCGCAGTTGTACCCGGTGCAACCTAATGCGCTGGCGGGAGCCTGATTGGTGTCGGTTGCAAAATTGAGATTTCTGCCACGGGTATACACATAGCTTGTGTCCACTAGGATGCCCCCGGCAAACTGATGCTGAACGCTTAGCAGCATCTGCTGCACATAATCGGTTGGCATGCTCCGCGGATAATACTCGACATAGCTGCTGTAATTGTCGATCTCCGGCGATAGCGTCTGAACCGTGGGGAAGACGACGGTTCCCGCGGGCGGTCCAACGGCCAGCTTCCACGGCGAGCTGCCGTAGACATATCCGCCATTGCCTACATTGTGGGGATTGAAACCAAGGCCGAGAGCGCCATCGGTGTAATTCTCCGCATCGCGTGGCGCGTCAAAGATGCCGTAGCTAGCGCGAACGGCCCAATCATTGCGCGGCGACCACGCAACACCAACACGTGGCGCGAACTGCTTGTAGTCGCCGTTCTGAATCGCGCTCAGATTCTTGATCGTTCCGCCATCGCTGGTGTCACTCTGTCCGCCGAAAAGGATTCCACCCTTGCAGCCCGAACATGCCGTGTTGGGCAGGACTGGGTCATAGTTGCCGAACAAGTTGTTGGCCACGGTCCAGCCGGAGACCAACTGCCAGCGCAGTCCAAGATTTAACGTAAGGTGAGGGGTAATCTTGTAATCATCGCTCGCGAACAGTGCGCCTCCTCGCAGATGCGCGCTGGTTGGATCGTATTCGTACACGTACCATCCATACACGTTGCCGGAGAGGAAGTCGGCGTAGGGGATTCCGGTGACGCCTCCGTCGAACTCGAAGTTTCCTGAGCTTATATCTCCCCAACTCGTGTAGTTCTGGTAATAGCGATCGTATTCGCCGCCGATTTTCACGATGTGCTTGCCGCGAACGAGAGTGAGAATATCGCCCACGTTATAGACTCCCTCTCCCAGCGTGGCGTCAATATTGCCGTTCTCGCCGCATCCGGCACCTTCGGCGATGCACCCCACCCCTGCGCCTTGATCAATCGTAATTTTAGGAAATATGTTGGCGGGAGCATTGGTCCCATAGGTCGGCTCTAGCCCTAGCGTCGTGGGATCGTTATGGTTTAGGGATGGCGGTTTGTATTTGTCAAGCTCGCGGCTTCCTCCCAGACGAAATTCATTGATGACCGTCGGACTGATCGTGAAAACGTAGGAAAGCTGACCGGTCAGATTGTCGGTGTGACCTTGCTCGTACGAAGTGGCATCGTTTGGATAGAGAGGATCTGGCGGAACATACGACGATACAGTCGGGAAATAGTTGAAGCTGAACGAAAGTTTTTGCTTGTCGGAAAGGTTGTAGTCGGCTTTGCCGGTGTACCACGTGTCGGTGTTTGGACTGGTCCCGTTGAACACATAGTTGTTCGTGGTCGGGCAGGTTTGGGGTGTAGTCGCTGAGACAGTTGCTGGCCCAGGGCATCCAGAAACCCATCCGGGGGCGTTCGCAGCGGGGAAATATCCCTGCAGTTTCAACGCAACCGGATCATACGTTCCTTGCAGGATGCCGGCAGAATTGAACGCCGGCCCGGTTGAGCCGGTCATTCCGTAAAAATCACCAGCCTGCATGGCCGCTGTGGCGTAGGTATACAGTCCCGAGGTTGGTGTGGAAGACGGGTTGCGCTGATAGTTGAAAAAGAAAAACAGCTTGTTCTTGATGATCGGTCCGCCGACGCTGCCGCCGTATTCGTTCCAGTGCTCCACCGATTGTTTGCCCGTTTGATTGTAGAAACCGCGAGCGTTGAAGGCGGTGTTCTGATCGAATTCGTACAAACTGCCATGCCAATTGTTGGTACCACTTTTGGTAATTACGTTGATCGAGGTCAATCCGTTGCCATACTGTGCCGGCGCATTGCCGGAATTAATGCTGACCTCGGAAATGCTGTCGATCGGCGGATAGAAGTTGCTGCTGTTGTAGTCGCGGGGGGCAGTTGCTGCTGAACCATCCGCCAGAAAATTTATGTTATAGGATTGGGTGCCATTTACACCGATGTTCTGCCCTACCGCCTGACCTGTACCGCCACCGTTGTTGACTCCGGGAATGAGCTGAGTCATCTCCGCGCGCCAATCTGTACCGACAATGGGAGCGGCGTCGATCGCGTGAGTGTTGAGATCGACGTGCTGGTCTGTCGTTTCAGTCTCCACCTGGGCAACATTGGCATTCACAATGACCTCTTGAGAGACCGCGCCCAATTGCAGTGTGGCATCGACTGCGATGGTCTGAATCTGCAGGGTGACTCCCTCCCGGACGAAGCTCTTGAACCCGGGCTTCGAGAAGCTGATCTTGTATTCACCGATTGGAAGAGAGGGAACGTCATAAATGCCGGCGGCATTGGTGCTGGTATTGGCGGAGACTCCGGTCTGTAGGTCAGTGATGGTGACAGAGCAGCCGGCAACGACCGCGCCTGAAGGATCGGAAACCGTGCCTTTGATTTCCCCTGTATTCGAGTTTTGTCCGAGTGCGAGACTAGCGGCAAAAACTATCGTCAAGAACAGAAAAGTACGACGGATGTGATGACCGATTAGCAATCTCATCGTGGAGCCTCCAACGGTTGTCGGACTGAGAATCAAGCTGCCAAATCATCCTGGATTATGGGTGGCCGAAGGCTTGCCGCTTCGGAACTCGGCAGGGACGCACTTGGCCCCCGGTCGGGAGCCAATAGTAAGTGTTGGCCGAGAACCGCGAATCCGCCGAAAGTTGGATTTGTAAGAAAGTATTTGTCTTGACAACGGTGTAGGGCCTGTGGTCCCTTGCCCCGCTATAGATGAATCAAGCCCCGGTGCAACGCGGTGACGACAGCCTCGGTACGATCGTTCACATTGAGGCGTAGCAGAATTGCACTGACATGGCATTTGACGGTGGCTTCCGTGATGCCCAGAACAGCGGCAATGTCCTTATTACTCTTTCCGCCCGCGACCAACTCCAGCACTTCTCGCTCACGTACACTCAAATCTGAATCTGGCATCCGCAATGCCAGGGCGCGAGCGACAGGCGGAGGCAAGAAGCGTTGGCCTCGGAATACGCGCTGCACCGCATCGACCAGCATCTGATACGGCATACCCTTGATGAGATAGCCTTGCGCTCCAGCTTCCAAGGCCTCATGAATGTCGGCGTCGCCTTCGTAAGTAGTCAGCACTACGAACCGTGCCCCTGAACAGATCTGCCGAATGGCGCGAATCGCCTCCACTCCGCTCATTCCCGGAAGGCGCAGGTCCATCAAGGTGACGTCTGGTTTGTGTTTTTTGAAAAGGGCGACTGCCTCTTCGCCCGTGCCGGTCTGAGCTACTACCGACATATCGGCATTCGCATTTACAATCGCTGCAACCCCGATTCGCATGATCGGATGGTCGTCAACTATCATCACTTTGATTTTCTCAGTCTTCATCGCGAATACCTTGAATCGAACAAGACGTGACTCCTCAGAGCCACCTCGCCGCCTCAAACTGTAAGCACCGCCTCGCGTTCTAATTTGCGAGGGACATACAGTGTCAACTCGGTTCCATGCCCGGGACGGCTTTTCAGAGTGATCCTGCCACCAAGTCGTTTCGCTCGCTCCTTCATCCCGATCAATCCGTAATGGCCATTCGATGGAGACGAGGTCAATGTCGTATCCAAGCCGCACCCGTTGTCGCGAACCCGCACACTGAATTCTTCGTTCTCAAAAGCGGCCACCACTTCCACCCGATCAGGGCGTCCATGACGTAGTGCGTTATGAAGAGCTTCCCGCACGACCATCAGCAATTCATGAGCTGCGGCTTCATCAACATCAAAGGCACGGCCCTGCACGCAGAAAGTCACCGGCACAGAAGATTCGTTGGTGATCTGCTCGGTCATGTGCTGCAACATCGGGACCAGCGCGGCCTTCGAGCCTTTATGGGCATGGCGAAGATTCCAAACCGCCTCTCTGGCTTCGTCAATGGTGGCGCGTAATTGAGTGCGCGCGCAATTCAACAGACTCTCCTTGGCCGCAGCTTCGCTCTCACTCAAACTGCATTGGGCCTCCAGCAGTGCGGAGACACCTGCGCAACCCTGAATGAGCGTGTCGTGCATCTCTCTGGCCAATCGACCGCGCTCGTGCAGCACCGCCTCGAAACGCGAATGCATTTGACGCATTCGGAACTTGTGACCACCCCATATGAGCGCTGCCGCGAGGAACACGCAACAAGCCAGGAACCAAGAGGTTCGATAAAAGTGCGGCTCTTGTACGATCGCGACCCACGTTTCTGAAATCTGCTGAGGGTTGTTCATCTCAAAAGCGGCGACCCGAAATCGATATCGTCCCGGAGCCAGGTTGGTGTAATAAGCAACGCGGCGTGAACCCGCTTCCGTCCACGTCTTATCAAAGCCTTCCAGCCGGTATCGAAATCTCACACGTTCCTGCGAGCGCAACTGGATGACGCTGTAATGCATTTCGAGTTTGGAATTATCGGGTGCCAAAGAAATGCTTGCGCCACCCGCTGTTTCCAACCCATCGGCGAGGACTTGATCGATCACGACCGGTACGGAACTTGGCAGTTGCGCCGGTTCCAACGAGATCCGAACCAACCCCCGATTGCTGGCAAACCAAGCCTCGCCGCGCGAAGTTACGACGCCACCTGGCTTTTCCGCTCCAAACAATTGTGTGGTCTCCAAACCGTCTGAGATTCCGTACAAGGTCAGCGACAATGGATGGGAGGGATTTTCGGCAATGATATCCAATTCCCGGCGGTTGATTACCGAAATGCCGTTCGGCCCACTTATCCAGAAATTATTTTTCGCATCTTCCAGCAATTCATAGATGCTGTTGCTGGCTAATCCTTGCGTCGTCGTGTAGTGGGTTAACTTGCCAAAACGCCAACGGTAGAGTCCGCCACTCCGCGTTCCGAACCACAGTCCGCCGTCGGAATCTTCTCGGATTGCCCATATTTTTTCGTTCTTAAGGGTCTCGGTTACCGTGTCTTTTACGAAATGCTCTTCGTGGAAGTGGCTAACCCCGCGATCGGTCCCAATCCATATGCCCCCACTGTGGTCCTCCCACAACGTGCGCGTGCTGAAGTAGCAGAGCCCGTCGCGCATCTGATAGCTGGAGATGCCTTCCGGGCGCCAGCGAGTTACACCTTCATCGGTGGCGATCCAAACGCTGCCGTCACGGCTTTGAAGAAAAGCACGGACGAAGTTGTTCACCAACCCCTCTTTGGTTGTGTATTGGGTGAGTTTGGATCCGCTCTGGTGAAATGCTCCTCGGCCTTCGGTCCCTATCCACAAAGTGCCGTCGCTAGCCCGCAGAACATTGCGCACTCGCACGTTAGTGATTCCGGGAAAACGAACTTGAACGATTTTGCCTCGATGAACCCGAAAGAGATTCGCCGCCGCGACCCAGAGATCACCATTTTGGTCCTCGTAAACTGTCTCGGCATCATAGTCAGCAGAGTCAGGCAAGGCGATGGTCTGAATAGGAGTCTTGCTCAACCTCAACAGGCCCGCTTGAGTTCCAATCCATATATTCTTCTCGGCATCCTCGAACAGATTCAATGCCGTGTTGCTCGGAAGAATACCGGGAGCACTGAGATGGCGGTATCGATTATCCCGGTACTGATAGATGCCATGCCCGATCGTGCCGACCCACAGAGTTCCATCGGAGGTCTGGCGGAGAAAACGAACCGTTCCCTCTGTGTCTGTTACGGGATGGAAAAAATCGGATCCGGAAAGCTTGCGATGTAAGCCGCCGATTGTGCCGACCCAGACGGTTCCATCCCGCGTTTGCGTAATGGATTTGACCCGGTTCTGGCTGCCCTCGCCCTGCAGTTGATACTCCTCTGCAGTTTCGCCGGTAAAACGCAGAAGCCTCGAGCCTCCTACCCAAAGGCCGCCCTGGCTATCTTCATAGATTGCATGCACCGCGATTTGTGGAATGTCCCCCGCATTATCGACCCGCTCAATCCGATCTCCCCGAAAGCGAAACAGCCCATTGTCGGTGCCAATCCAAATCACCCCTCGGCTGTCCTGGTAAACGACCCGCAGAAAATCATTGGTCAAGCCTTCCTTTGCCGAAAAGCAGCGGAACACTCCGTCCTTGTAGCGAATCAACCCTCCTCCCTCCGTCGCTATCCACAAAGTCCCATCCGACGCAACGGTGAGATTAAAAACATTGTTCTCGGTGAAGGCCGGAGTATTATCCCGGTCGTAAAGAACCATTCGCGCTCCATCGAAACGCAGCAATCCACCCGTGGTGCCAATCCAAAGATAACGGTCCTTGGTCTGGGCGAATGCTTGTACGGTCGGTTCCGGAAGACCGTCTTGCACTTGCCAGGTGCGTGCCGCGTAGCTGGTTTGCGGAGGTGTGTCAAGAGCTGCAGCGACCGAATTGGCAAGAAAGCAGGCGAATGCGATCAGAGGGACGGCGGCGCGAACCATGAGGACTCCCTGCCCGAGCCACTCATTGTACAGCGTCGGAACAGCGGGAGTGCGCATCAAACCTGCATTTCGCAGGCCTGACTACCGTCCTCGCGTGAAACGATCAAAGACTGTCATCGCGGGCAGAGCATTGTGCTGGTCATCAAAAAGGCCACGTATCGTGAGCGGCCCCTGCACAGCTGGTTCCCACCAAAAAACACCTTTCCCCAATCCGCTGGGCGTTTCCATCACCACGCGATTAAGCTCATCAAGAAATTCGCGTTGTCCCTCGGGAGATTCAGGAAACGGGGCTGGCTTGTTGAGGTAATTGCCCGGTTTCCAGTTGTAGGCCGTTTCTACAATAATGATATCCTTCTTGTACTCAGCTGCCATGAATTGAAGGTTCGCTCTGAGATCGTTCAAACTTCCGTGCCACCACGGATAGTAAGACTGTCCAATGATGTCGTAAGGGACATCATAAGAATTAAACCGATCCAGGAAAGCCTTGGTTCCTTTGACGTCGGCGCCGCGGTCGATGTGAATCATGATCTTGGGTCGCGGTCCGTTACCTCGGCCTGCGTCTACGCCATTGATACCTGCATAGACCAAAGCGGCAAATTGATCCCAATTGGCGGGAAGTTGCCCATCGGGCCACAAGATTCCATGAGTAATTTCATTGCCGATTTGCACCATGTCCGGCATTACACCAGCGTCCCGGAAGGCGGCAATCGTATCCCGCGTATATTCGAAGACCGCAGTCACCAACTCAGCATGCGACTTGCCTTGCCAGGCCTTGGGTATCGGCTGTTTGCCTGGGTCCGCCCAGTCGTCGGCGTAGTGATAGTCGAGAAGAAACTTGAATCCCATAGCCTTGGCTTGTTTAGCCAGCGCAATGGTGTACTGAAGGTTATTCGGCAAAGTCGTGGGAGTGTGAAACAGGCGAAGCCGAATCCAGTTGTAGCCATGATCCTTCAAGATTTGCAGCCCAGGCTTGCCCTGATTGTTATCCTTGAAAACGATGCCTTGCTGCTCGGCTTGGCCGAGAAAGGAAACATCCGCTCCAATCGCATAATCCTGACTGTAAGCTGCGGACAACCAACAAAGAATCGTTGCGAGAATTCCTGCGAGGATACGTCCTCGGCGCATCGTTTTCCCTCCTTCTTTCAGACTTTCCGTGGACGGACGGGGTTGTCCGGTGGGTCAGTGAATGCTATCGCGCTTGCTCTCAGATTTGCTGCCAATATCCAGACGGACTTCATACTCTGGCGAAATCTCGATTTTCTCAACTATGCCAACAGAGTTCGCCGAGCTAAAGTCGGGCCACGCTTTCGCGGGAAGATAGATAGGAGCATCTTTCCGCAGAGGCACGATTCTAAGCCGAAGCGGAGTACTTGTAATCTCTGGTGCAAAACGTTTCAGCCCAACTTCCCACACTGTTCCCTTATAAAAATCGTCGTCGAGTAGCTTGCTGGCCGAGTAGAGACGCGCAGTGTCCCCTGCATACTTGATACGCAGGAAAGCGTCGTTGACATGATCGAGTACGTCTTTTGGCACTGTGATCTGCCATTCATTCGCACGATCGTAATCCCGGTCTTGCGGCGGGAGAGCCACAGGCACGTTGTCCCTCCACTCGAATGGTTTGCCCATCTTCACCGGAATCGGCGGAGCACCGGTGATGAGAGCTTCGACTGCAACAGAGATCGGCCTCGGCGTAACGGAAGCAACGTAGTCGAAAAACAATCCGTCCCGACCTGTTTTTTTCACTGCGATCCCCTGTTCCGGGCGGAAATTCAATTCGGGGAACACGCCGAACCGCAGCCTGCTCACATCTCGGGCCCGCATGTCCACAGAATGCTCATCAAAAAACAGATCCGCGGGAGAAAACAGCATGTACTCTTTGCCGTGGAAAGACGTCTTCCAAAGATCGCGCGCCTGCGTGTGAGATAGAACAATGATGTGGATCGTGTTATTTGTTCGCGTCCGCGATGTCATCGCCACCGTCGGAGAAGGCTGCATGCCGCGGATGTAAGTTGTACCTGTATCTCGCGAAATCACTGACCCCGGAGCAGACACCGAATTAATGCTATGGCTGTCGAAGGCAAACTCAGGCAGGAGGCCTGGAACCGCGAAGAAGAAATAATACGTTTCGCTGCCCTGATTCAACCTGCTAACTAATTGAGCCGTCGCATACTTAAGAGTCGCGCCGCTCATATCCAGGTTGATCGGCCATATGAAATAGGAGCCCGACGGTACGTTCAACGGTTTATTTGGAATCGCAATCTCTTCCGAGCGAAGTTTGACTGAGACTTGGAAGCCAATTCTCGCCGGCAGCGGGTCGTTTCCCAGATAATTGTTGAAGAACAAGAAGGCATGTTGGCCATCGGAACGCAACGCAAATCGCGGCGGCCCGATATCTTCCGGGGAGCTTGGAATCTGCGCAGGCAATGACGCGGCCATAGGAGCGAGTGATTCGCCAAAATCTTCCAGAAAGAGATGAAAGAGCTTCAATTCCCGGAACGATGGTCGCATTTGCCCGAATTCTCCTAGAGGCGCCTGAAAATCGTAGGAGATCACAGGAACGTCGTTGGGGTAGTCGGTTGCGCTGGATTCCTGGAGTGTGGAAAGTTTGCCTTCCGGATTGGCGCCTCCCTGAAACATGTAGTATCCATATAAATTACTGCCCGAGCCGAGATGGGTGAGCACGTCGGCAGCAAGATCTTCAGGGGCGATCAGCGGCCTGCGATGATAGGCGACCTCCATCCCTCCCCCGCCCTCAGCGACAAAATATGGGTAGCCCGATAGGCTTTCGTCCGGTTGGTTGAATTTTGCGTATAGAAGGGAATGCCCGCTGTTTCTCCTGAGATTAAAAAGATAGACATCGCTAGGCGGCAACTCTTTCAAGCTCCCATACCAAAAGCCGTCGGAGTAAGCACTGAACACTGGAATGACTTCTCCGGGCGGAAAGTCGAAATCGGGCCAACCGGTCACGGTAAAAATGGGTGCACCCAATCCCACCTGCAACGCCAAATTTTTCAGCGTGAGGATATGAGCTTTTCCAGCATCCGGCCCGCGCTCGCTATATTCGTTCTCCAGTTGTACGCCTATTACAGGACCGCCGTCTTTCCACATCAGTCCTCGCAGCTGATCTGCGATCTCTTGGTAGAAACGTTGCA
>Ga0335074_10015476_pt1 | contig 10720 bp, 9 predicted proteins | sample Lox_Sample_23_FD_206715 | JGI IMG/M metagenome (GOLD analysis project Ga0335074, IMG submission 206715) | Soil microbial communities from Loxahatchee National Wildlife Refuge, Florida, United States - Lox_Sample_2.3 | ecosystem: Environmental > Terrestrial > Soil > Wetlands | place: USA: Florida...
GACGCCGGTGACGATCGACACCCACCACGACCCCGGATCGACGTGGTTGGAGACGTCGAACGCAACCCACTGGTTGCCGGGAAGCCAGCCCGCCTCCTGCAGGTCACCGAGGCCGTAGCTCAGCACCCCGGCCGCGATCACGATCAGCGCGATCGCCGTACGCGAGAAGAAGACGCCGAGGTTGAGCCGCACCGCCTGACGAAACAGCAGCGCGCAGAGCACGACCGCGGCGAGCAGGCCAACCGCGGCGCCGATCAGCGGGCTCACCGTCTGCCCCGAGGCGCGTACGGCGGTCCAGAGGAACAGCGTCGTCTCCAGACCCTCGCGGCCGACCGACACGAAGGCCGTGACCGTGAGGGCGCCGGCGCCGAGCAGCGCCGCGTGCTGGACACGGTGGCGAAGCTCGCCGGACAGGGTCGCCGCGGTCCGGCGCATCCAAAAGATCATTGCGGTCACGAGGGCGACCGCCGTCACGCTGAGCAGCCCGCCGACCGCCTCTTGTCCTCGGCTGGACAGCACGCTGGTCGAGTAGGTGAGCACCGCCGCGAAGCTGCCCGCCGTCGCCACGGCGCCGAGCACGCCGAGCCAGATCGGCGCGGTGGACGGTCGCTCGCCGTCGGGCCCTCCGAGCTTGTGGACCGCGGCCAGCAGGATGCTCACCACCAGGCCGGCTTCGAGCCCTTCACGCAGCCCGATCAGCAGGTTCGGTACGGCGTCGGCCCAGTGCACGGGCACTAAGGTAAGGCAAACCTTACTTCGGCGTCCAGCGCGAGCGGTGCGCGGACCTCAGCAGGCGCGTTTCGCCGTCGGCGGCTCCGACGGCGCGTAGAGATGCTGGCCGAAGTAGTCACTGATCGCGCGCATGACGTCGGCGGATCTGGTGAGCAGCACGTAGCGCTTGCGCGGTCCGACCCGGCCGGTCACCGCACGGGGTGGGCGGAAGTCGACGAGGAACTCGTTCTCGTCGGCGAGCAGGCGCAATGAATGCGGGGTGTAGTACGAGACGTGCCCCCGACCGAAGATGTACGCCTGCTTGACCAGCGGTCCGCCGTCGTACACGTTCGTCGAGCAGACCACGAGGCCGTTGTCGCTGACATAGCTGAGCAGCCGCGGAAACTCCTCGCGCGGCTGTTCGAAGTGCTCGATCACCTCGGCAGCGACGACGATGTCGAAGCTGCGCCAGCCGGGCTGGCTGATGTCGATGAACGGCGCGTCGTCGCGAACCTGGACGACGTCTCCGATCGCCACGTCGCGGACCCCCGCGAGGCGGGCGATGTGGTGGTTGTCCATGCTGCGGCCGGCGCCGTAGACCAGCACGTCGACCGGGTCCCGGTCGAGGGCGTCGAGGGCAAGCTGCGCCATGCCGAACTCGCGACCGGGTCGCTCCAGGGTTCCGACCCGGGCTGCGAGCCCGAAGTGCTCGGCGGCGGCAGCCTTCGTGTAGTCGTGGGTGTTATGCGGCAGGGTGACGTGTCCGCACTCGCGGCAGGTCTCGGCCACGAGCCGCTTCTGCCGGTCCAGCCGGTGGATGACCTGACGGTGGATCCGCTGCGCTCCGCAGACCCGGCAGGGGCCGGAATCCGATCCTCTACCGATCCGAAGCATGCCGATCCCCGTCGCGCTCGACCCGAAGTGGACGATCCCTCAACGCCCCAGGTCGGATCCGGGTTGACAGCGAGCGGTGCTTTTTCGGGTGCGCGCGGCCCAGCGCAACGGAGCCCTACGACGCGGCGCCTTCTCCTCGGCTAGTCGAGACTGGCCGCGACCAGGTCACACAGGTCCGCGAGCCGGCACGTGTAGGCGTACTCGTTGTCGTACCAGCCGAACACCTTGACCAGCTCACCGTTCACCTGGGTGAGCGTCGCATCGAACACGCATGACGCCGGGTCGCCGACCACGTCCCGCGAGACGATCGGGTCCGTGTTGTAGCGGACGATCCCGCGCAGCGGCCCCTCGGCAGCGGCTCGGAAGGCCTCGTTGACCGCTTCGGCCGTCGTGGGCTCGGAGACGATGAGCGAGAGGTCGGTGAGCGACCCGTCCTCGACCGGGACGCGAACAGCGACACCGTCGAGTCGCCCTTCCATGGACGGCATGATCACGCCGGTCGTCCGCGCGGCACCGGTCGACGTGGGAATGATGTTGACCGCCGCCGCCCGGGCCCGATGCAGGTCCTTGTGCGGTGAGTCGAGCACCACCTGGTCGTTCGTGTAGCCGTGCACGGTCGTCATGAAGCCCTTGACCAGACCGAAGGCGTCGTCGAGGACCTTCACCATCGGGGCGACGCAGTTCGTCGTACACGAGGCGTTGGAGATGATGTCGTGCTGCACCGGGTCGTACGCCGAGTCGTTGACACCCATGACAACGGTGAGGTCGACGCCCTTGCCGGGCGCGGAGATCAGGACCTTCTTGGCTCCCGCCTTGAGATGCAGAGCCGCGTCGTCGCGGCTGCGCAGCTTGCCGGTCGACTCGATCACGATGTCGGCACCGGTCTGCCGCCAGTCCAGTGCGGCGGGGTCGCGTTCGGCGGAGACCGCGATGTGCCGACCGTCGATGAGGAAACCGGTGGAGTCGACGCTGACCTCTCGGCCGAACCGGCCGTAGGTCGAGTCGTACTTCAGCAGGTGAGCCAGCGTCTCGATGCTGGTCAGGTCGTTGATCGCGACGATCTCGAGGTCGTGCTGGTCGGCAAGTCGCAGGAAGCTTCGACCGATCCGGCCGAATCCGTTGATGGCCACGCGAGTGCTCATGGTTCCTCCGTTGGAGTCGTCGGGGACAATCGTGTCCGCCGATTCGGGACTCGTGGCAGAGGAAAAGGTCCCGGAGTGCGCGGGCTGCAGTGCCCGTCGTTCGGCGCTCGGAGCCTTCAGCCGGCGGCGGGTGTCTCCTGCTACCGGTTGCGCGCGGACAGCAGCAGCTCGCGGACGTCGCGCCCGGCTTGGCTCATCCGTTGCTGGGCCTCGCCCGGCTCCTCTGCCGGTGGCGGTTGCAGGCCCTTGGCCAGCACGTCGACGGCGTCGGCGAGCACGTGTGCCGCCTGCACCAACGCGGCAATCTCGTGCTCAACGGTCTCCAGGCGTTCACGCTCCGTGCGCCGGCTCGGCTGTCCGCTTGCCTCGATGTGTACGGCGGCCTCTTCGCAGCTCGAGCCTCCCGTGTCGCCGACGGCGACCTCGGCCTCGCCGTCGGAGCCGAGCACCAGCCGGCCGGCAGGAGCACCGTTGGTGCCGGACTCCGGCTCGTACCGGCGGCGCAGCCGGTCCGCGATCTCCCGTCCCAGCCTCGATGCCATCGCCTCGTGGTGCGCCTGCTCCCAGGCGGTGACGCCGTACTCCTCGACGCCCAGCGGTCGCTCCCGCGGGGAGTCCGCGGCATCCTCGGCGTTCGGCTCATCCTCGTCTGCGGCGCCGATCCAACTACCGAGATCCGGCGTCTCCGGATCCAGCGGGTCGATCCGGTTCCACTCCTGGCTGGTCATGGCGTCCGCCTCCGTTTCCTCGGCTCCACCATTGCCGGGCAGGGGGACCCGGCGCTAGGGACCTTCTGCCCGATCTTGGGTGGAAGCGGTTCGAGACGCGCGAAGGGCCCGAGTCCACCCTTCTCGGTGGAGCCGGGCCCTTCGAGCTCCGCGGTTCAGCTGATGTCGAACCGGTCGAGCATCATCACCTTGTCCCAGGCCGCGACGAAGTCGTGCACGAACTTGTCCTGCGCGTCGTCGCACGCGTAGACCTCGGCGAGTGCTCGCAGCTCGGAGTTCGACCCGAACAGCAGGTCGACCCGGCTGCCGGTCCACTTCAGCTCGCCGCTCGCACGGTCACGACCCTCGAACTGCTCGGCGTCGTCCGACGTGGGCGTCCACGCCGTACCCATGTCGAGGAGGTTCACGAAGAAGTCGTTGGTCAACGACCCCGGACGCGCGGTCAGCACGCCGACGGTGGACTGCTTCGCGTTCGCCCCGAGCGCGCGCAGGCCGCCGACCAGCACGGTCATCTCGGGAGCGCTCAGGTTGAGCAGGTTCGCGCGGTCGATCAGCAAGTACTCGGCGGGAAGACGTTGACCCTTGCCGAGGTAGTTGCGGAATCCGTCGGCCGTCGGCTCGAGCGGGGCGAACGACTCGACGTCGGTCTGGTCCTGGGTCGCGTCGGTGCGACCCGGCGTGAAGGGGACCGTGACGTCATGCCCGGCGTTCTTCGCTGCCTGCTCGACACCGGCGCAGCCGGCGAGCACGATCAGGTCGGCCATCGAGATCCGCTTGCCGCCGGACTGGGCGTCGTTGAACGACTGCTGGATGCCCTCCAGCGTCCGCAGGACGGTCGCCAGCTCGCCCGGATCGTTGACCTCCCAGCCGCTCTGCGGCTCGAGCCGGATCCGAGCGCCGTTGGCCCCGCCGCGCTTGTCGCTGCCGCGGAACGATGACGCGGCGGCCCACGCCGTCGACACGAGCTGCGACACCGAAAGGCCGGCGGCGAGGACCTGTGCCTTGAGTGCGGCGACGTCCGCCTCGCCCACCAGCTCGTGGTCGACGGCCGGCACCGGGTCCTGCCAGATCATGATCTCGTCCGGCACGAGTGCGCCGACGTAGCGCTGGATCGGCCCCATATCGCGGTGGGTCAGCTTGTACCACGCCCGTGCGAACGCGTCGGCGAGCTGCTCGGGGTGATCGAGGAAGCGGCGCGTGATCTGCTCGTAGATCGGGTCGACGCGCAGCGCCACGTCGGTGGTGAGCATGGTCGGCTGGTGCGCCCGGCTCGCGTCGTGCGGGTCCGGCACGGTGCCGGCGCCGGCACCGTCCTTCGGCCGCCACTGCTGGGCGCCGGCCGGGCTGGTGAAGCACTCCCACTCGTAGCCGTAGAGGATCTGCAGGAAACTGTGGTCCCACGTCACCGGAGTGTTCGTCCAGATTCCTTCAAGGCCGCTGGTGATGGCGTCGTTGCCGCTGCCGGTGCCGAAGCTGTTCTTCCAGCCGAGCCCCTGCTCTTCCAGCGGCGCGCCCTCCGGCTCCGGCCCGACGTAGAGCTCGGGGTCGGCAGCGCCGTGGGTTTTCCCGAAGGTGTGGCCGCCGACGATCAGGGCCACCGTCTCCTCGTCGTTCATGGCCATCCGCCGGAAGGTCTCGCGGATGTCGCGCGCTGCGCCGAGCGGGTCCGGGTTGCCGTTCGGGCCTTGCGGGTTCACGTAGATAAGACCCATCTGTACGGCGGCCAGCGGGTTCTCCAGCTCGCGGTCGCCGGTGTAGCGCTCGTCGCCGAGCCAGGTCGTCTCCGGGCCCCAGTAGACGTCCTCGTCCGGCTCCCAGACGTCTTCGCGACCGCCGCCGAAGCCGAAGGTCGTGAAGCCCATCGACTCCAGCGCGCAGTTGCCGGCGAAGATCATCAGGTCCGCCCACGAGACCGCACGCCCGTACTTCTTCTTCACCGGCCACAGCAGGCGGCGCGCCTTGTCGAGGTTGCCGTTGTCCGGCCAGCTGTTGAGCGGAGCGAACCGCTGCATGCCGGCGCCGCCGCCACCTCGGCCGTCGTCGATGCGGTAGGTGCCGGCGCTGTGCCAGGCCATGCGGATGAACAGCGGGCCGTAGTGCCCGAAGTCGGCCGGCCACCACTCCTGCGATGTGGTCATGACCGCTTCGATGTCTCGCCGCAGCTCGTCGAGATCGACGGTCGCGAACTCCTTCGCGTAGTCGAAGTCGGCGTCCATCGGGTTGGCGACCGGCGGGTGCTTGCGGAGGATCCCGAGGTTGAGCTGGCTCGGCCACCAGGTGCGGTTGCCGGCCCCTTCGGTCGGGTGGAACGCACGGCCGACCCCGACGGGGCAAGCAGTGGTTTCCTCGTTCATCTCGCCGACTTTGGCGTTCGGGTGCTCAGACACGGGTTTCCTTCCGGGTCAGGTGGCGGTTGCTGGGTCAGAAGCTGTGGAGCAGGTCGGGCACAGGCCCCAGTAGACGACCTCGGCCTCGTCGATCGCGAAGCCGCCGTCGTCGGATGCGGTCAGGCAGGGCTGGACACCGACCGCGCAGTCGACGTCCACGATCACGCCGCACGAGCGGCACATGAGGTGGTGGTGGTTGTCCCCGACCCGCGACTCGTAGCGTGCCGCCGAGCCGGCCGGCTCGATCCGGCGGACCAGCCCGGCCGTCGTCAGGGCACGAAGTACGTCGTAAACCGCCTGGTGGGAGACGTCGTGGCGGTTGGCCCGGACCGCGCCGATGATCGTGTCGGTGTCGGCGTGCGGGTTGGCGTGCACGGCCTCGAGCACGGCGACCCTCGGCCGGGTCACGCGCAGCGACGCCGTGCGCAGCATCGCTTCGCACTCGGCGCTGGAGGGCACGGACCGCAGTCTTGCCGATTTTCTTGAACGATTCAAGTATGGGCGCCGCTAGCCGGCGGCGGTCCGGTGCCCCGGAGCGGGCTAGCCGCCGTCGAGCACGGCGTCGGTGTCGCCGATGTCCCGGCGGATGGTGCGGCGGGCTGCCTCCGGCGAGCGCGCCAGCCGGACCGCGAGCGCGAAGACGGCGAGGCTGAACACGGCGACGACGCCGATGTCGTACCAGAACGGCAGCATCCGGTCGCCGCCCTTGAACTGACCGAGCTTCGACAGGACGGCCATGCCGGCCAGCCAGGGAGCGATCCACGCGGCCGACCGCCAGTTCGACACGTCCGGTCGCCGGTCGGCCGTGCTCAAGAAATAGTTGGCCGCGAAGATCACCGCACCGACACCGAGGACGACGTACAGCTTCCACAGCGTCGACCAACCGGTCCAGTAGATGATCAGGTTGGCCGAGATGAACGACAACGGGCAGAGCACGTTCGCAGCGGGCATCCGGTACGGGCGGTCGCGGTCCGGGTCCTGGCTGCGCAGCGACAGCAGCGAGACCGGTGCGAACGCGTACATCAACGCGGACGCGGACGTGATCACGCTGACCAGCGACGCCCAGCTGGGGAACGGCAGAAGTGCGGCTTCGCCGACGACGAATGACACGATGACGGCGATCCATGGAACACCGCGGCTGCTGACCGCGGCCATCGCGGGCGGCACGTAGCGGTTGTGGCCGAGCGCGTACCCGAGTCGCGACGACGTCCCGTTGTAGACGAGTGCGGTGCCGGAGGGGGAGATGAAGGCGTCGATGTAGAGGATCGATGCCAGCCAGCCGAGGCCGAGGGCCGAAGCGATCGTCGCGTACGGCGCAGTGCTCTTGACGTGGCCCAGCGGGGTCGCCCAGCCGTGGATGAGGTGGCTGGGGTTCAGCGAACCGATGAACGCGACTTCCAGCGCCAGGTAGACCACCGTGCCGATCAGCATCGACAACACGACCGCTCGCCACAGGTCACGCTGCGGGTTGCGGGCCTCGCCGCCGATCTGCAGCGCCTGCTCGAAACCTTGCAGCGCGAAGACCACCCCGAGCGGCAGCGCGGCGAGCACCCCGTGGGCGCCGAACGGCGCGAACTTGCCGCCGGCGTCGAAGTTGCTGCCATGGTGGGCGACGACCAGCAGCGCGATGATCGTCAGGAGCGGAATCGCGAGCTTCCAGACGACCGTGGCGTTGTTCGAGCCGGCCAGCCATTTGACCCCGAAGAGATTGATCGCGGTGAACACCACCATCAGCCCGGTCGCGATGAGAATGCCCCACCCGGTCAGCGTCGGCGTCGCACTGCTCGCCGACGTGTGCGTCAGCGCGGGCAGGAAGGACAACCGCCCGTCCGCGTAGGTGAGCGCCGCCTCGACCTCGACCGGCGCGAGCAGCGCCGATCCCACCCAGCTCATCCACCCGCACGTGTAGCCGGCGAGCGAACCGAACGCGTAGTGCGGGAAGCGTGCGGTCCCTCCAGACACCGGGTACGCCGCACCGAGCTCGGCGTGCACGAGAGCGAGCAACGCGAGCACGAAGCCGGCGAGCACCCACGAGATCAGTGACGCGGGTCCGGCGGTCTGGGCGGCGGTGAGCGCGCCGAGCAACCAGCCGGAGCCGATGATGGAGCCGAGCGAGATGAAGGTCAGACCGAGCAGGCCGACATCGCGGTGCAGCTGGCCGGAGCCATGCGCTCGCGATGATCCGCCGCCCGCCCCTCGTCGTGCCGCCGTCAGGGTCGACATTGCTGGCTCCGTTCTTCCGATCCGCGCGAGCCCTGCCCCCGGGACTAGCGCCCGACCGCCCGTTCGAGCTCGTCCTTGGTCATCGACGAGCGGCCCTTGACGTTCTTGCTGCGTGCTTCGGCGTACAGCTGGTCCTTGGTGCGCCCACCCGATCCGCGGTGGGAACGCAACCCGCCGCGGCGCCCTGAGGAGATGTCCTCCGTCGACGTTCGGCTGGCCTGTCGCGACTCACCGTTTCGAGCTCGCTCCTTGTTGACGGTTCGCGCCGCGATCTCCTCGGCGGTGTCCTCGTCGCGCCCGCGCTGCTCGAGCCCTTCCTTGATGTGCTCGTACTGGCGCTCCCGCTTGTCCGACCAGGCTCTCGGCATCGGCTGCTCCTTCCACGTGTGGGTCTTCCCCGGTCCATACCCCCTCGGGCGGCGATCAGTGCTTGCCGACGGGTTCGGGCCGGGAAAGCAGGTGCGGAAGTAGGCAGGGAGAGGGCACCGGTCATCGGCTACTCGTTCAAGAAGGGGTTCCTGGCATGGGCGGCCGAGCGCCTGGGTACCCCCACTTCGACAACGTCGCGATCAGCGCGGCGCGCGAAGCGGAACCCACAAGGAGCCGATCCGATGGCCTCGGCAACCACAGCCGCCGTGCACGGCATCGACCGTCTGGTCCGCAACGTCGAGACCGGGCGGTTCGAGCGATCGCTGTCGGCGTTGACCGCCGTCGGTTCGGTCATCACGTCAGCCGAGATCTATCTCGAGCACGACCGGGCCAGCTTTGGCAACAACATGATGTGGGTGCCGGTCGCCATGGGACCGGTCGGGTTCGCGGCCGGGGTAGCCGGCGTTTTCAGCAAGCGCGCGGCAAAGACGTTCCTGCCGCTCGTGTCGGCCACGATCGTCGCCAACGGGTTGCAGGGGACCTACCTGCACATGCGCGGGATTTCGCAGCGGCCGGGCGGTTGGTCGCTCGGCAAGTACAACGTCGAGATGGGACCGCCACTGCTCGCGCCGCTGCTGATGACCATGGTCGGCGGGATGGGTCTGCTGGCGGCCATTCTTCGCCGCGAGGGCGAGTAGTGCGCCGCGGCATCCTGCGCCGTCCGGCGGAGAGCACGGCCAGCACTCCCGGCACCGAGGACTCGCGCTTTCCCGGATACGACGTGCTGGGCGAAGTCGAGCGGTGGGATGCGACCACGGCCGGCGTCGTACTCTCCCGGCTCGCTCCGCCGCCCCCCATCCGGTTCTTCTCGCCCGACGAGGAAGCCGTGGGTCGAGCGTTGTTCGACCAGCTACTCGACCAGCGGGACGAGCCACGCGTCCCGATCCTCGAGATGGTCGACGCCCGGCTTGCCGAGGCGATGACCGATGGTTGGCACCACGCCGAGCTGCCGGAGGACGGTGCGGCGTTCCGGCAGAGCTTCGCCGCCCTCGATGACGACGCGAAGACGGCGTACGGCGAGCGGTTCGCGCTGCTCGAGTGGTACGACCGGGCCGATCTCGTGCAGTCGGTGCACGACGCCGACGGTGACTGGCACGGGCTGTCGGCCGGCTACGTCTGGGACCTCTGGACCCGCTACGCGTGTACGGCGTTCTACAGCCACCCGTGGGCGTGGAACGAGATCGGCTTCGGCGGGCCGGCCTACCCGCGCGGCTACAAGAACCTCGGCATCAACGCGCTGGAGCCGTGGGAGGTCAACGACCACGCCGACGAGGACCCGATCGGTCGCGGCGCGGAGATCGAGCAGGCCCGCCGCCGGCACGCCGAGGTCCGCAGCCACGAGCTCCGCTCGCGTGACCCGAACGGGCCGAAGGGCGTCAGCGACCGGCTGGCGACGCCCCGATGAGCGGTCTGGCGCATGTCCGCAGCCGAAACGAGTCGGCCTGGCTGCTCCCCAATGACGGCAGCCGGACCAACCATCGTCTGCGCCGCGACATGCGGCGGTTCGACGACACCGACGAGGTGGACATCGCGATCATCGGCTGCGGTGCGGGCGGGTCCGTGCTCATGCAGCGGCTGGCCCGCGCGGGGTGGAAGGTCGTGGGCTTCGACGCCGGCCCGTTCTGGGACCCGGATCGCGACTGGGTGAGCGACGAAGCCGGCTCGCATCACCTCTACTGGACCGAGCCACGCGTGATCGCGGGCGAGAACCCGATTCCGCTCGGTTCGAACAACTCCGGCCGCGGCGTCGGTGGCTCGATGGTGCACTTCGCCGGCTACGTGCCGCGCTTCCATCCGTCGGACTTCTCGACGTACTCGAACGACGGGGTGGGCGCGGACTGGCCGATCAACTACGACGAGATCGCGCCGTACTACCGGCTGCTCGAGGAGGAGCTCCCGGCCGCCGGTGAGGACTGGCCGTGGGGGGATCCGCACTCCTATCCGCACTCGCCGCACCCGGTGAGTGGGAACGGTCTGGTGTTCCAGCGTGGCGCACTCGCGCTCGGTATCCCGGTGCGGGTCGGCCCGGTCGCGATCAGCAACGGCCGGTTCGGCAACCGCCCGCACTGCATCTACCGCGGGTTCTGCCTGCAGGGCTGCAAGGTCAACGCCAAGGCATCTCCGCTGATCACCCACATCCCCGACGCCCTGGCTCACGGCGCCGAGATCAGGGACAACGCCATGGTCACCGGGATCGGCTTCGACG
>Ga0335074_10015477_pt1 | contig 10719 bp, 5 predicted proteins | sample Lox_Sample_23_FD_206715 | JGI IMG/M metagenome (GOLD analysis project Ga0335074, IMG submission 206715) | Soil microbial communities from Loxahatchee National Wildlife Refuge, Florida, United States - Lox_Sample_2.3 | ecosystem: Environmental > Terrestrial > Soil > Wetlands | place: USA: Florida...
CCAAGTGCTACGGCGGAGACATCTCGCGCAAGCGCAAGCTCCTGGAGAAGCAGAAAGAGGGCAAGAAGCGGATGAAGCGGATTGGCAAGGTGGATATCCCGCAGGAGGCGTTTCTTGCTGTTCTCAAGATCGGCGAGGACAGCTCGCGCTAACTACTTTCCCGTTTCCGATGGGCGCCGACCCTACCCCCTCCCCCCTCTCTGTGTTTTGCAACCGATTGATTCTAAACGGGGTCAGCTGTAAAGTTCTCATTCTAAGATGTTTGCCGGTAAAGATCTCATTCTATGTGGTTTAGCGATGAAGCATCCGTGTAACTGAAGAGGCCCGGCTATTGTGATAGCCGGGCCTTAGTCTCTATTTCCATTTTACTTGGTTGGGAGGAATAACCGGCCACATTTCCGGAGAATGTTTACGGTTGGAATGAGTGAGTTAGCATCGATCGTGAGGAGTGGGACTTGACAAGAAAAAGTGCCTGGCACCTCTAACACCTCGCACCTCTAACACCTCAATGAGTGTTTCGGTCTGCAGCCGCAAAGCTCAGGCGTGCTTACGCTCGACCTCAGCCCCGAGCAGTATGAAGCCGTGGCAAACAAAGGCATCGTCTTCCACCAGCAGTTGCATCTCCCACCCGGGCATTACCGCTTGCGCCTCGGCGTCAGCGATCTAGGCACCCGTCGCATCGGTACCCTGGATATGCCCATTGAGGTTGCACAGAATTAGCGGGACGGACTGTGTTCCATTACTCGTAACTAGCGCGCCACTGGAAGGCTGGCAGGCTGCTCGAGGCGGAATTCGAGCAGGGATTCGCTGGGAATGGACACCTGCTGCCCTTTTCCGGCAGCCGAGAGGGCGGTTCCGCCCGCGGCTCCTGCAGCAACACCAATCGCGGCTCCGGTTCCGCCCCCGGCAAGGCCACCAATGAGGGCGCCCAGGCCTGCTCCACCGAGGATTTTTCCTGCGGTTTTCTTGCCCTTGCCCTTCGACTCCATAGTGTAGTCACTGGTCAAGAGTGGATAGGCGGTGCCGTTAATGACGATGTCAGTGAGTTCCAGGGTGAGGTTGGCACCGCCTGACATTCTGCCTGCCTTCTCGGCGGTGATGAGTTGGCCGTAGACGGTGGTGCCGCGGGGCGCAACCACCCGATTGTCCATCTGCAGGTTGGTCTCCAGCGTGGCGGTAAAGCGATATCCGGCTTTCTGCTGGCTCGAGTCGATCGAATCGACCATGCGGACCAGAACTCGCGTGCCGGCAGGAATGTACACACGCTTTCCCTGCGCTGCCGCCGTATGTGTCGATGCCAGAGTTGCCGCTGAAATCAGCGAGACCAATAAGACTGTTGCCCGAAGGGTCATGTTCCGCATGTTGTCTCTTCTCGCTTTCCTGGAGTCTTTACGAGCCCTGTCCGATGATGGGGAGGGACGACGCTATCTGAAGATCGATGATCATCAGCAACTGGTCCTCTACCTGAAGGAATCGCGCGGCCTGGACAGACCCCAGGGACGCCTTGACGCGATCGTAGTATTTGGCGAGAAGCTCGGCTCGCTGCTTGCGATATTCAAGAGCCTTCTGAACAAGCTCATCGGCCCTGGCGTCGGTCATCTGGTCGTAGTTTTTGGCGTAGTCGTGAATGTTTGCGACCCGGAGATTGTTCAGCTTGGTCAGTTCGGCGTCGTACTCGTTGTAGATTGGCCAGAATTTCGCCGACTGATCGATGTCGAGCTGCATGACGGCACCCATGATCTCGGCTTTCTGCTGACGAACATCGGAGCGCAAGAGCTCGATGTATTCCTGGAGATTCCTTGCCTGGGTATCGGAAGGGGCGGCTGCGGCCTGCCCTGGTGTGGATGGTGATTGGGCATCCTCTTGAGCAATGGCTATCGGACCAAAGACCAGGACCAAAAGAAGTGGGAGGCACCTCTTCATCCATTTCTGCATGTGATTCTCCTCGCGCGATAGTTGTATCGGCTCTCCGGCGCCATTGCAACCGGGAATTGTGAGGGCGCCAGCTTTGAGTGTGCCGGCCGACCAACGAAAGTGCTGAGGTATACTCGCTGGCGCGATATGGTTCCTCTCTTCGCAGGAGGCTAAATGAAACCGCTTTCACGCCGCGATGTGTTGAAGACCGGCCTGCTGGCGCCGGTAGCAGTGGCGGCAGCCAATGGGATGGCACCTTTTGCGGGGGCGCTCCAAGGCCCGGGAGATCCTTCAGAAACGCTTGCTGCGGGCAGTGCGAAGCAAGTTTCGACGGCAGGAGTGGGCGCCGAACGGCAGCGGCTGCTGCTGGATTTCGGATGGCGCTTTCATTTCGGAAATGCTGATGATCCGTCCAAGGATTTCCAGTTTGGCAGTGGCTGGACGGGCAACTTTCAAAAGACGGGCAACTTTCTTCCCGCCGGGACGATTGCCTTTGACGACAGCGATTGGCGTGGAGTGGATCTTCCGCATGACTGGGCGATCGAACTTCCCTTCAAGGATGATCCGAGTCTTGAGAGCAAGGGGTTTTATCCGCTGGGGCGGAAATATCCGGAGACAAGCGTGGGATGGTACAGGCGTGTTTTCGACCTTCCCGCCGAGGATGCAGGTAAACGGATCACGGTGCAGTTCGATGGGGCGTACCGGGAGACGATGGTGGTGTTCAACGGTTTTTATGTGGGACAGCACAGCGGTGGGTACGACCCGTTCAGTTTTGACGTGACCGACTTTGCGCATCCGGGAGGCAGAAATGTGCTGCTGGTACGCGTGGATGCCACGCTGAGCGATGGATGGTTTTACGAGGGGGCAGGGATTTACAGACACGTCTGGCTGGTCAAGACACATCCTGTACACGTGAAGAAGTGGGGGACGTTTGTTCGCTCTGAGGTAAGCTCCGACGGCGCGAGAATCTCGGTGCGAACCGATGTGAACAATGACGGCACGGCGGCGCAGACTGTCCGAGTGGTATCGAGGGTGGTTGATCCGTCGGGCAAGGAGGTGAGTAAGGCGGCGACTGCGGCGGCCGCGATTCCGAAGGAGGAAGTGCGTACCTACGAGCAGGAGATGGTGGTGAGGCAGCCGCTGCTGTGGTCTCTGGAGGAGAGAAACCTGTACAAACTGGTGACCGAGATAGAGGCGGATGCCGGGCTGGTCGATCGCTATGAGACGCCGTTCGGAATTCGCACGATAAAGTTTGATCCGCAGAATGGCCTGTTTCTGAATGGCAAGCCGGTCAAGGTGAAAGGCACGTGCAACCACCAGGACCATGCCGGGATAGGCGCGGCGCTGCCGGATGCGGTGCAGTATTACCGCGTAAGAAAGCTGCAGGAGATGGGCTGCAATGCGCTGCGGACGTCGCATAACCCGCCGACTCCGGAGCTGCTGGATGCGTGCGATGAACTGGGCATGCTGGTGTTTGACGAGACGCGGATGATGTCGTCGAATCCGGAGGGTCTGAGCCAGTTTGCGGACCTGGTGCGCCGGGATCGTAACCATCCTAGTGTCTTTATGTGGTCGATGGGAAACGAGGAGGGTCAGGCGAACACGGAGATTGGGCGGCTGATTCTGACGGCGATGAAGCAGGTTGCGACGGAGCACGATGGCTCGCGCCCGGTGTCGATTGCTCCTACAGGCGCGATTGGGGTGGGCGGTCTTGAGGTGTGCGATGTGATGGGTTACAACTACATGGACCCGCAGGCCGAGGCATATCACAAGACGCATCCCGATAAGCCGGTGATCGGAACAGAGACGGTGAGCGCGGTGGGGACCCGCGGGATTTATATCACCGATCCGAAAAAGGGATATGTGGGGTCGTACGATCCGTACACGACGACGGGACGCGCGTCGGCGGAAGGGTGGTGGAGTTTCTGCAACTCGCGCCCGTGGCTTGCGGGCGGGTTCGTGTGGACGGGATTCGATTATCGTGGGGAGCCTTCTCCGAATGGCTGGCCGAATATCAGCTCACAGTATGGAATCATCGATACCTGTGGCTTTCCGAAAGATTCGTTCTACTACTACCAGTCGTGGTGGAAACCAGAACCAGTCCTGCACGTCTTCCCGCATTGGAACTGGCCGGGCTACGAGGGCAAGGAGATAGCGGTCTGGGTCTATTCGAATCTTGATAAGGTGGAACTGTTTCTGAACGGCCAGAGCCTGGGCGCGAAGGAGATGAAGAAGGACTCGCACGTGGCGTGGAACGTGAAGTATGCTCCGGGTTCGATTGAGGCGCGGGGCTTCAAAGACGGCAAAGCGGTGATGACGGCGAAGCGAGAGACTACGGGTCCCGCGGCCAGGCTGGTGATGACCGCGGATCGTAAGGAGCTTAGCGCTGATGGCGAAGATGTGGCGATGTTCGCGGTAGCTGTGCAGGACACGCAAGGGCGCGTTGTGCCAATTACCGACAACGAAGTTACGTTTCGCGTCTCGGGCGCGGGGAAGCTGATCGGAGTGGGCAACGGAGATCCTACGGATCAGGAATCGGACAAGGGAACATCGCGAAAAGCGTTCTCAGGGATGTGCATGGGTGTTGTTCAGGCGAGCAAGCAAGCCGGAAATGTCACAGTGGAGGTTACATCTCCAGGTCTCGACACTGCTACGGTTACGATTGCGGCGAAGAGCGTGGCGCTGCGTCCCCAGGTAACGGTGTGGGAGCGGGAGGTGCCCGTCGGGTCGGGCATAACCGGGCTCTGGCGGCCGGTGCCCCCGGCGAATCCGCCGACTGGATTGGCCGCACTCTTTCTGGGTGGCGATACGGTTTTTACGCTACGCCAGGACGGCGGCACCCTCACCGGCACAGAGGAAGGCGGAAATATCAACTTCTTCGGCGGGAGCGATGTTCCCGTACCGATTACAGAAGGGAAGATAGAGGGCGGCCGCGTGAGCTTCAAGGTGGGAAGAACCAGCTACTCGGGCACGATCAGCGGTGACCATCTCGAGCTGGAGCGCACATTCGATATCGGGTTCCACGTTCCGAAGCCGGCTGAGAAGCCCGCGAATGCGCCTGCGGTTGGGCCTCCTCCGGACGGGTCGGATCCTTCCATCAACGCTTCCTGGCGGATCCCTTCGAGAATCCCGGTGGTGTTGCGCAGAGTGCAGCAATAGAGGGAAACCGAACCGGGCGTGCAATGACGACGCAAAAGGCGGTCATCGGGTTGTAATGTTTTTTGTGGAAAGCACTCTTTTCTGGTTTGCAAAGTTACGACAGGAACGGGCTGAGGTCCGAAAGCCGGACGAGATGTTAGCCATTTTGAATCAATTAAATAGGGGAAAACTAAGGTGCGATAGGATTCGCTACAGCGTTTGTGCGGGAGAATTTCGGCACAGAGCTGCCAGTATTCCACATTTTTTTCCACAGATCCGGGTAGGATTCTTGCCCGGGAAAAAGCCAAAATGCGAGGGCTCCGAGCTCGGAGCCCTTTCGGCAAACTTCCTGTCAGGTCTGTTGACGCTACTGCTTGGGGGAGGATGATGCAGGGTGCGGCGCCGAGGAATGCGATGGAGCCGGGGCGGACGGAACCGAAACGGGTGCAGGGATACCGGACTTCGCGTTGTAGGCCTGAATCACGGCCGCCGTGATATCGGTGCTCTTGTTGGCCCAGAGGACGATAGGGGCCTGCTGTTGACTGGCGGCAGCGTCAAGAACAACGGTGTAGCCGTTCTGCTCGGCGTAGGTCTGGAGAGTGCCGTAAACCTTCTCGGCAAGCTGGGCGTAGGTCTGCTGCATTTCCTGCTGGAAGTCGTTCGAGGCGTCTTCGCCGGTACGCTGGTATTCCTTTTCCTTGTCGTCGATGGTCTTCAGGCGGGTCTGGCGCTCGGTATCGCTGAGCTTGTCTCCGGAAGCCTGGAGCTGCTTCTTAAGGGAATCGATCTCGTCCTGGAGGGTCTTGAGCTGGGTCCGCTTGGGGTCGAATTTCTTCTGTAATTCGCTGAAATTGCGCTGCCCTTCATTGGTCTGCGCGACAGCGGCCTGGAAATTGATCACAGCGATCTTTACAACGCCCGGTGACGGCGCCGCGGCTGCACCAGTCGCTGCACCAGCGGCGGCACCCTGAGCGACGGCACTCGCGCCCAGCCCGGACGCGAGCAGGCAAACGAGTGACAAGGAACCTAATTTGAGATGCTTCATGGAAATCAAAAATCCTCCGGTTTGAGTGAGATCGCCCGCACTTGCGGAAGCGAACCTTCGCTTCCTGATCTACCTGCTGCGCTGTTCGTTGAGGCAGACTCCAAGCCAGAGCGGCGTGGAATGCAAAGACGAGACACGATCAGAAGACATATTCAGGAACTGAGCCAAATTATATAGGCTCGAAGCCCCGGACCGTCAAACAAACCCGTTAAAATACGCCGCGCTACAGCTGGCGGATGGGGACTGGCAGGGCCCCGCCGCTGGCTGGTTAGACGCGGGCTCCATCAGAAAGTTGTGCTGACCGTGAGCCGGAAAGTCTTGCGCGGCTCGCGAAGCTGAAGCTGCGATCCGTATGCCTGCTGCGCCTGCGCGAAGCTGTAGTCGCCTGCGCCGCCGGCAGGGAACATGCTGCGCGTGATTAAGTCCTGCGTATAGAAGTTCTTTTGGAGACGCAGCGGGTTAAAGGCGTAGAAAAGGCGGAATGGCGCGTTGATGATCGGCATCATGACGTCAATCTCAGCACCGGTGGAATCGCGCGGGATGTAGTTGGTGCCTGGAATAACATGAATGAGGTCGCCGAAGTTGATCTGCTGACCGCCCTGGCAGGAGCCATTGACGTAATTGGGGCAGCCGTAGAGCGGCGCGTTGAGCAAGGCCGCACCCTCGGGGCTCTGGCGCAACTGACTGCCGTCGAGCACCATATCCATGCCGAAGTCGTTGAAGAGGGCGAAGCTGACCGTACGGGCATAAATCGGAATACGGTATTCAACGTTGCCGGTGAAGTTGGTGTCTCCACCGATGGATGCGATGCCGTAGACCGGAAGCGGCACCTGGATCGCCCCGAGCGTCGGATTGGTGGGATCGCGGGGCACGGTAGAGCCGTCGGGATTGGTGAGGTTAAAGAGCACGCGGGTAGGCACGAAGCCGTAAGGCGTGACCGAGCGTACGTCGAAGCCGCGCAGATCCGCCTCGCCGCCAGCGTAGAAGCGATTGAATGGCGGCGCGACGTCGCCGCTGATTCCGCGAATGTATGCGGCCTGCAGGCGGTAGCCGAATACGTTGCGTCCCTCGGGGTTAAGCCTGAGGCCCTTGATGGGATGGAAGCTGCGGTACTCGATGACCGGACTGATGTAGCGAACGTTGCCCCACAGACCAGCGAGCTGCAGGATGGCGGACAGTTCCGATCCGTGATGAGGCTGATAGGCGGCATCCAGTTTGTTCATCGAAAAACTGAATGAAGCCTGGCTGTTCACGATGCCGCTGAGGGCGTTCTGCCCCTGAATGCCGCTGCGGAAGGCGAGCGTTTGAAAAAAGTTGGCAGAAGCGGCGCTGTAAGTAGTAACGGACTGCCGGTTGAAGCTGTAGGTGAAGCCGACGCTCTTGAAGCTGCGATGGATGGGATACCTGGCAGAGACGCTGAAACCAGTTGAGGACTGGTTGTACTTCTGCAGCAGGGACTGCTGAGCATTGCTCAGATTCTCGGGATTGCCGCCGGCAAGCTTGTAATTCTTCGACGCGTTGTAGTCGTACTTGTTGTCGAAGACCTGAAAGCCGAAGTTGAGCGGGCGGTTACGGAAATATGGTTCGTTGAAGCCGAAGAGGAGTGTGCGCGAGATATCGCCAGCGTTGGCCTGCACGCTGAGGGTTTCGCCGAGGCCGAGGAAATTGTTTGTCTGGTAGTTAAGGCCGATGAAGGATCCGCCAAGGCCGCTGACGCCGCCATTGAGGCCAATCGAGTTCTTACCCTTCTCCTTCACCTTCAGGAGCAGATCGACAGTGCCATTTTCAGTGTTCTGGTGGGTTTCGGAGTCCTGCTCTACCTTGAGCGGATCAAAGTAGTCGAGCTGATTCAAACGCAGAAGGCTCAGCTCCCACAAATGGCTGTTGTAGACAGCGCCCTCTTCGAGCAGCAATTCGCGGCGAATGACAAAATCGCGGGTTACAGTGTTGCCCTGGAACTCGATGCGCGAAACGTAGAAGGGCTTGCCTTCATCGATATCGATGTTGAAGGAGACGGTCTTCTTGACATCGTCGATGACCGGATTAGGAATCGCCGAGAAATTGATGTAGCCCAACTGACCGTAGGCTTTCCGCAGATTTTCCAGACCTTTACCGAAGAGTGTGGCGTTGAAATACTCTCCGTCTTTCTGGGTGAACTGACCGCGGAGCGCCTTGACGTTGGTCACGGCCTTATTGCCGGAGAAGGTGATGGATCCGAGGCGATAGCGGCCACCCTCGTCGATGGGCATCAGGATGTCGATGCGCTTGCCCTTCCTGGGCCGGAAGGTAAAGAAGGATAGACCGGTTTCATTGCGCAGGTGAGTCTGAGGGTCGCCAACGCTGGCCCGGAAGTATCCACGATCGCGATAGGCCTGGCGCACGCGCTCGGAGTCCTCCTCGAGCTTGCTCGCATCATAAGTGCGGGCAAAGAGGTTCTCGAGAAAGATCGACTTGGGAATGCCGACGGGGCGGAGGTTCTTCATCGACTCGCGCAGGACACGCGAGCTGACATGTTCATTGCCGGTGAACTGAATCTTACCGACCTTGACCTTAGGGCCTTCCTTGATGATGAAATTTACCTGGACCGAGGCCGGAGGAATCTTCTTGATGTCGGCCCTGATGGTGGCGAACTGGTGGCCGTGCTCGCCGAGAAGTTCTTTAAGGACGGCGATCGCATGAGCGATACGGGTCGGATCGTACTTGCTCTCGACCGAGATGCCGACCTTCTCTTTCTTGAAGCGGTCGAGAACGTCGGACTGAGTAACGGAATTCAGACCCTTGTAGTTGATTTCGCGGATGGTGGGTTTTTCGGTGACGTAGACGTCGAGGATGACGCCCTTGGGCGACTCTTCTTTCTCGATGCGAAGATTTTCGAAGTAGCCGGTGTTCCAGAGGGAATTGAAATCGCGCTCCACGGTGAGCGGATCGTAGGTGTCATTGATGCGGCTGAACATGCGGGCAAGGATGGTTTCCTTGGGAATCTGCCGGTTGCCGATGACGCGGATCTGCGTAACGATCTGCTGCTGTGCCCAGGCGGAGAGCGTGAGCAGGCAGCAAAAGAAGGATAAAAACTGCAGTGTGCGGCGAATTGAACGGCGCAAACTCTGGCTCAGTTGGATTGGGGAGCTTGCGCCCCCGCGTTCGACGGGAAAAATATGCACACCCTCACTGCAAAAAATCAGGCCCAGCTTAAGTAAAAGGCGATTATATGGGACCGGAGCCGCAGACCCAAACTCCGCAATTCGATTCTGCGCGCGACTGCTCATCCGAGAGCGGTACGGCGGGTTAAACCACAATCAACTTTCCAGTTCCGCGTGGATGAGAAATCCCTGTCCGTCCCACCGAATATGGAGGACATTGGGCTTGCAGCAGACCTGGCAGTCTTCCACGTAGAGTTGCCGGGCGCCGCCGGATTCATCCACCACCGTTTCATTCCACTCTCCACATCCAGCACATTGGAAGGCAGCCGATAAAGGCATGTTCAGTCAGAATTCCCGCGACTCGATTGGCGCAACTTGCCGAGTCGCGATGACAAATCCGACTCCTAGTCTAACGGATGGGACGCTGGTTGGCGCCTTGAGAGCCGTTCAGTGGGCCACTGGATAGACGATTCAGCGAGCATCTTGGGAAGCGATCTTCCGCACCTGGACCAGGGTGGAATAGAAGGTTGCGCCTCCTCCGATGTCGGTGAGGCGTTGGGAGGTGAGCAGATTCACGTTGTGTCCACCGGGGGAGAGCTTATTCCATGAAAGGCGGGAGGCGACGACACCAGCATGGACACTGGCGTTGCCGTTTGCCGACACGCGTGCTGTCAAACGAATGCTGCCGCGTGAGTTGAAGACCTCAACAACATCGCCGTCGAGGATACCTCGCGGCGCCGCGTCGTCTTTGTGCATCTCGAGGGTTGCGTGGTGGCCGTGCTCCATCTTCTGGTGCACGCGAAGATTTGCGAAGGTCGAATTCATGTAGTTGTCAGCTTTACGCGGGAGAAATTCAAGGGGATAGGCCCGGCAGATGCTGCTATTGTCGGGAGTTTCGTGACGCGATTCGACTGGTGGCACGAAACCGGGCAGCGGATCGAGGCCCTGCGCGGCAAGCGCGCCGGAATAGAACTCGATCCTGCCGCTGGGGGTTGGGAAACCGCCATCGGAGAACGGAAGAAAATTCTCGCCTCTAGACTCGGCTTCGAATTTGAGACGGATGTGGCCGCCGGCGTCATCGAGGGTCTGCGCGGTCATTCCCTCCTGCCATGTGGGCTGCTCTTTGCCTTCACGGAGAGCCTGTGCGATCAGGTCGTCCGGGGTGTCATGGAAGCAGTCTTCGGTAAAGCCCATGCGCCGGGCGAGTCCGGCGAAGAGGTGCACGTTTGAGCGGGCTTCGCCGAGCGGCTCGATGGCCTGATTGGACAGCTGGACGTAGTAATGGCCGTAGGCACCCTGGATGTCCTTGTGCTCAAGGAAGGTAGTCGCGGGCAGGAGGATGTCGGCGTAATCGCCTGTGTCGGTGAAGAACTGTTCGTGGACGACGGTGAAGAGGTCGGGGCGCGCCATGCCGCGGAGGACCTGGGACTGATCAGGCGCGACGGCTGCGGGATTCGAGTTGTAGACAAAGAGGGCGTGAAC
>Ga0335074_10015478_pt1 | contig 10719 bp, 7 predicted proteins | sample Lox_Sample_23_FD_206715 | JGI IMG/M metagenome (GOLD analysis project Ga0335074, IMG submission 206715) | Soil microbial communities from Loxahatchee National Wildlife Refuge, Florida, United States - Lox_Sample_2.3 | ecosystem: Environmental > Terrestrial > Soil > Wetlands | place: USA: Florida...
GAGGTGACCGAGTACCAGGTGGCGCTGGTGGGCAGGGTTGCGGTCGTCCAGGTGGTGCCGTTGGTGGAGTAGGCGGCGGCGGTGCCACCGGCCACGGCCACGAACATGCCATTGCCGTAGGTGACCGAGTTCCAGTTGGCGCTCGGCATGGTGGCCGCCGTCCAGGTGGTGCCGTTGGTGGAGTAGGCGGCGGCGGTGCCACTGGCCACGGCCACGAAGGTCCCGTTGCCGTAGGCGACCGAGATCCAATAGGCGTTGGCGGGCAGGGTGGCGGCCGTCCAGGTGGTGCCGTTGGTGGAGTAGGCAGCGGCGGTGCCGTTTTCCGCCACGGCTATGAACATGCCGTTGCCGTAGGTGACCGAGTACCACTGCGCGCTGGTGGGCATGGTGGCGGCCGTCCAGGTGGTGCCGCCGTTGGTGGAGTAGGCGGCGGCGGTGCCGTTGGACACGGCCACCAAGGTCCCGTTGCCGTAGACGACCGAGGTCCAGCTGGCGCTGGTGGGCAGGGTGGCGTCCACCGTTGGCGACGAGCTGAACTGGAGTGTGTCCGTCCCCGGTGGCCCCGAGATGGCCAGACCCGAGAAGCTGGCCACGCCGTTGGTAAGGGTGGCGGTCGCCCCCTGGCCCACGACTCCGCTGCCGCTGGCCACGCTGGCCGTGACCGTACCGGCGGCCCCGGTGATGACCGCCCCCGAGGAGTTCTCCACCTTCACCACCGGCTGGGTGGCCAGCGCCGTGCCGTTGGTGGCCGAGGCGCTCGGCTCGGTCGTGACCACCAGCTGTGAGGCGAGCGGGCTCGTCAAGGAGATGTTGGTGGTGTCGGTGACGCTGAACGGGCCGGCCACGTAGGCGGCCGTCGTGCCGCCGGTCACCACAGCCACGAAGGCCCCGAGGCCGTAGGTGACCGACCCCCAGTCGGTGGAGCTGCTCAGCATGGTGGCGACCGTCCAGGTGGTGCCATTGGTGGAGTAGGCGGCGGCAGGGGTGCCGCCATTGGCCACGGCCAGGAACATGCCATTGCCGTAGGTGACCGACTCCCAGTTGCCGCTGGGCAGGGTGGCGGCCCTCCAGGTGGTGCCGTTGGTGGAATAGGCAGCGGCGGTGCCGCCCCACGCCACGGCCACGAACATGCCATTGCCGTAGGTGACCGAGGCCCAGTCGGAGCTGGTGGGCAGGGTGGCGGCCGTCCAGGTGGTGCCGTTGGTGGAGTAGGCGGCGGCGGTGCCGGGCCACGTCACGGCCACGAACATGCCATTGCCGTAGGTGACGTAGGTCCAGTTGGCGCTGCTCGGCAGGGTGGCGGCCGTCCAGGTGGTGCCGTTGGTGGAGTAGGCGGCGGCGGTGCCGCTCTGGGCCACGGCCACGTAGTACCCGTTGCCGTAAGTGACGGAGTCCCACTGCGCGCTGGCGGGCAGGGTGGCGGCCGTCCAGCTGGTGCCGTTGGTGGAGTAGGCGGCGGCGGTGCCGCCGTACGCCACGGCCACGAAGGCGCCGTTGCCGTAGGTGACCGACTGCCAGTCGGAGCTGGTGGGCAGGGTGGTGGCCGTCCAGGTGGTGCCGTCGGTGGAGTAGGCGGCGGTGGTGCCGTTTTGCGCCACGGCCACGAACATGCCGTTGCCGTAGGTGACCGAGACCCAGCCGGCGCTCGTGGGCAGTGTGGTCGCCGCCGCAGCCAGCGAGCTGAACTGGAGGGTGTCCGTCCCCGATGGCCCCGAGATGGCCAGCCCCGAAAAATTGGCCACGCCGTTGGTGATAGTGGCGGTGGCCCCCTGGCTCACGGCCCCGCTGCCGCTGGCCACGCTGGCCGTGACGGTGCCGCTGGCCCCTGTGATGACCGCCCCCGAAGAGCCCTCTACCTGCACGACCGGCTGAGTGGCTAACGCCGTGCCGCTGGTGGCCGAGCTGCTCGGCTCGGTGGTGACCGCAAGTTGGGTGGGCACACCTGTGCCCCCCGATATGGGGGCAGTGGCCGTTACCGCGGTCGCATCTGCCGAGGTCCAGGCGGAATAGGCGTTCACGTACCCGCCGCCGGTCGAGGGGTTGGTGATGCCGGCGATGGTCAAGCTGGCCACGGTCGACGCCGCAAGGGCGCACGAGCTGCCCGCCAGGGCCACGCTGACGGTAGTCCCCGACGTCGAACCCGTCGCGGTGCAGGAGATGAAACCGCTCACCAGGGTGATAGCCGGTGTGGCGGGGATGGAAAAGCCGGTGGGGAAGCTGGCCGTGACGGTCCCGCCCGCCGCCAGCGCCCCGCTGGCAGAGCTTTTGAAGCCCACCGTCCAGGTCGTCGCCGAAGCCCCGGCTACCTGGCTCGAGCCGCTAAACGAGACCGAACTGACAGCGGTCGAGGCCCATGCCGGCCCGGCCAGGACGGGGGCTCCCAGGAGCACGACCGCCAGCACCACGGCGGACCTGGCCGCCAGGGCGGCGATGGAGCGCTTCTTGGCTGCGACCGGCGATGTCGCCGCCTGTGCGCGCTGGGCTGGGCTATCGGGCATTTTTCAGCTCACTTTCGGGACGGAGGTGTTCCAACCGGGGCTCGCCGCCGCGCCTCGGGGCCTCTTCCAAAGGGCACAAGGGCGGCCGGTGGCACCCGTCGAGGGGGGAAGGCCTGCGGGGGCCGGGGCAGCTGAGCTCGCTCCGTGCCCGCTCAGTGGCCGAAGCTCCTGCCATCCGGTGCTCGGCACGCCGTGGGTGAAGGCGTAGGCGGGACGTCCGGCCCTGCGCGCGGCGTGGGGCAGCAGAATGACTAACTTCAGCCATCACTTGCCGATCGGTCAGCTTTTCGGCGGGCGAAGGGCCCGAAGGTCCCCTACCCGCAGGACCTTGGGCCCTCCCCCCGGCGAAGGGCTTTAGGTCTCAATAACCGTCGATCCGGCCTTTTGCTGTTGTGGGAGAACGGCTTTCTCGAAACGTACGGTACGGGCGGTTTGTGCGCCAAGAACGCCCACCGTCGGCACGTACCTAATGATCAAGGAGCGCGCAGAGCTTCTTCGGCGCCAGCACCCGGTAGCTCTCGGTCACGAGCTCACGGACCTCCTCCCAGTCGGTGCCGCTCGTGAGCCGCACCCCGATGCGACCACGTCCGCCTCGCGGGGCGAAGAACGCCTACGACCTACCGGCGGAACGCCGCTCGGGTCGCGGCTGCGGTCGCGCTGAAGTACTCCCGCGGCCCGATGAAGCCCCACTCGTTGAAGGTCTCGCCGTTGGTGACCGCCCGACGGAAGCCGAAACAGGCGAGGTAGAGCGTCCGGATGTACATCACCGCCTCGAGCCGGTCGAGCTCGTCGTCGGTCGGCTCGACGTGCAGGCGGTAGGCGTTGACGGCGGCATCGATGCGCTCCTGGTCCGGCCGACGTGGGCCCCACGAGCCCGTGCCCCAGATCAGGTACGCGAAGTCGGCCAAGCGCGGGCCGCGGCCGGAAGCCTTCCAGTTGACCGCGACCGGTCCCTGCTCGCTCAGGATGGCGTGGTCGGGGGCGTGGAGAAGGTTGCCGTGGAGCAAGCCTTCGGGGAGGCCGTCGCCGTCGTCGGCCGAGCGCACCTTGCGGCGGAGCCGCTCGAAGCCCTCGCGCTCGGCGGGCGGGACCTTGGTGCCCACGGCGTCGAGGAACGAAAGGGCAGCCAGCAAGTCCTGGCGCGGCTTGCCTTCCCGGCTCGGGTCCTCACCGCTCGCCCCGCCCGGGCGGCTGGCCGAAGCGTCGTAAGGCAGCGCGTGCAGCCGTCCGAGCAGCTCGCCCATGATCGCGAACTTCGCAGCACCCTCGGGGAGCTGGGTGCCTTCGACGAAGCGCGTCACGAGGACGGCGCTGCCGTTGAAGTCAGAAACAGCGTCATCGACCGCCAGGCGCTCCGCGGGATAGCCCTGGCGCTCCAGGAACCCGAGGATCGCGGCGTCGCCCTCGGCACCGGCACGCGGCCGGGCGGGAGGGAAGGCGCGGGCGACCCACGGGCTGCCGTCAGCGCGGTCGATGCGGAACACGTAAGTCTTGTGCACGCTGAGCTTGGTCGCAGCGACAGGGTCGATGCCGTAGCGATCACGTAGATGGGCCAGGAGCCGCCCGCCATCGGGCTCGTGGTCCTTTTCGAAGCTGGCGTCCTTGGTCATGGGCAAGCGCTGCCTCTGAGCTGGCCTATCCGCGGAGGGAGTGGGATTTGAACCCACGGGGAGCTTGCACTCCCAAGGCTTTTCAAGAGCCTCGCATTCGGCCGCTCTGCCATCCCTCCACTCCAAATGCCACAGCGCGTCGCCGGGTAGAGCGAAGCGCCTGCGCTCGCGCCCCGCGAGCCTACCGGGGCCGGATAGTGCTCTAGGCCGGCTTCGGGTTGCGCTCGAGCCGGCTCTTCAGCCCCTGCACCCAGTTGTCGGCGGCTAGCCACGCCTCGCTTGCGGCCCGTCGCCGCTGCTCGCTGTCCTCACCGCTCGAGGGGTACGAGCCGAGGAACTTGACAGCCGGCAACGTGGCATGCAGGTCCCGCAGGCAATCAGCGATCACTTCGTCGGCGAGGTGGCCGTCGATGTCGATGACAAAGCAGTACTCGCCGAGGGCTTTCTTGGTCGGCCTCGACTCCAGCTTGGTGAGGTTGAGGTTGCGCGCCGCGAACTGGCCGAGGATCGTGTGCAGGCTCCCGGGGTGGTTAGAGGACTGGAAACAGACGATCGTCGTCTTGTCATGCCCCGTGGGGGCAGGTACTCCCCACGACGGCGGCGCCACGAGGGCGAAACGGGTCATGTTGGTGTCGTGGTCCTCGATCCCCGATGCAAGTACGACCAGGCCGTACAGGTCGGCCGCATGCCTTGTCCCTATTGCGACGACGGTCGGATCCTGCGCTTGGGCTACCCGCCGCACAGCCTCTGCGGTCGACGGGCTCGCCTCCTCCTCGACCGAAGGGAGGTGCTCGTTGAGCCAAAGGCGGCACTGGGCAGTTGCCACCGGCATCGACACAACCGTCTTGACCGTCCCCAGAAGGGCCCCAGGCAAACCGACGAGGGATTGGTCGACCGCAAGCTGGAGCTCCCTGACGATCCAGAGGTCGTGAGCGAAAATGAGGGGATCGAGCGCAACGTTCACGGTCCCCTCGATCGAGTTCTCGAGGGCGACAAGGCCGACGTCTGCTTTCCCTGCCTCTACCGCCGCGAGCACGTCCCGGAAGCTGCTCAGGCCGATGCGCTTCGCAGCAGCCAGGTCGGCCTGGGTGAGAAGCGCCTCTTCCGTGAACGTGCCCGCCGGCCCGAGGTAGGCGATGGTCGTGGCAGGCGTCACGAGCATCCTGCGAGCTTAGGGACTCGCCCTAGCTGAGGGCGATCACAGCCTCGGCTGTATGCACGTCCTCCCGGCTGGCACGGATCATCGCCACCGACAGGACCATCGCCACCGCCAGGATCGAGCAACTGACGACGAAGCCGGTCACGTAGCCGTGCACGGGGGCGAACGCCTTTGCCGTGAGCCCGTGGTGGACTGCCAGGTACCCGGCCGTTGCCGACGCCGCGACGGTGTTGAGCAGCGCAGTCCCGAGCGCCCCGCCGACCTGCTGGGTCGCGTTGACCAGGGCGCTCGCCACTCCTGCGTCATGCGGTGCCACCCCGATCAGCGCTGTGCTGCTGAAGGGCACGAAGACGAACCCGAGACCGCCGCTCACCACGATCTCGGCGGGCAGCACGTGCGCCGCGTAGCTCGTGTGCAGCCCGATCTGGGTAAACCATGCCAGCCCGACCGCCGCCATGAACAACCCGCCGCCCATCAACACCCGCGGCCCGAGGCGGGGCAACAACTGGCTCGCCAAGCCGGCCGAGATGATGATGCCCCCCGAGAAGGGCAGGAAAGCGAAGCCGCTCTTCAAGGCCGAGTAATGGAGGGTGAGCTGGAGGTAGTAGGTGAGGAAGAGGAACGTGCCGAAGAGCGCGATCCCGACCAGCAGAGAGGCCAGGAAACTGCCGCCGCGGTTGCGGTCGAGCACCACCCGCAGGGGGAGGAGCGGCGAGGACGAGCGGCGCTCCTGGAGCACGAAACTCCCCAAGAGCACCACGGCGGCGACCAGCAGCACCAGCGTTGTCGCCGACGCCCAACCGTCCGTCTCTGCTTTGGTGAACCCGTAGACGAGCGACAACAGCCCGAGGGTGACCATGAACGCCCCTGGCAAGTCGTAGCGGCCGTCGCCTTGTGCCCGGCTCTCGCGGATCTCTCTCGCTGCCGCCGTGGCGGCGATGATCGCGATCGGGACGTTGATCAACAGCGTCCAGCGCCAGGAGGCGTACTGCGTCAGGAGCCCGCCAAGGACCAGGCCGATCGCCGCCCCACCACCCGCAACAGCACCGTACACACCGAAGGCTTTAGCCCTCTCCCTCGGCTCGGTGAAGGTCACGGTCAGTAACGACAATGACGAGGGCGCCATGATGGCCGCAAAGGCGCCTTGCAGTGCGCGGGCGCCGAAGAGCATCGCGGCATCCTGCGCCAGGCCGCCGAGCGCCGAAGCGGCGGCGAAGCCGAGAAGGCTGATGATGAACATCCGCTTGCGCCCGAGGAAATCAGCGACACGGCCCCCGATGAGGAGCAGCCCCCCGAAGGCGAGGGTGTAGGCCGTCAGTGCCCACTGGCGGTTCTGGACAGAGATGTGGAGAGCCCGTTGCGCCGAAGGGAGGGCGATCGTGACGACTGACGCGTCCAGCACGATCATGAGCTGCGCAATTGCAATGACGAGCAGTGCCCTGAAGCGGCGTGGGTCTGGTTCGCTGGGAGCGAGTGCTCCGGTCTGTTGGGTCGTGGTCTCAAAGGTTGCGGTCATGGTGTGCCTCCCGGAGCTGCGGGTGTCCTTGCTTGGGTCTCGTACAGATCTCACACGGCAATGCGGTCAACGTCTGTCCTGTTAGGACTCGGCCGGGCGTACTTCTTCATCGCCGGACGGGGTGCTAGTATCTGGAACGCTCCTTCCGGTTATACTATACGGAACGATAGTTCCGTTTGTCAAGTGATTTCCCGGGAGGCGTCAGAACTGCCAGTGCTCTTAGACGGACAACACACGGGGGACCAGACACCTTCCCGAGCCACGCGTTCGGATGCCCGGCGCAATGCTGAGCGCGTCCTTCGTTCGGCCGAAGAGCTCTTCGCGACCGAGGGGCTGGCGGTCCCGATCGACGCCATCGCAGCTCGGGCCGGCGTTGGCGTCGGGACCGTCTACCGCCACTTCCCGACCAAGGAAGCGCTCTTCAGAGCAGTCGTCGTTGCCCGCCTCCGAGCACTCGTCGAGCGGGCTCACGAGCTCGCCAGAGCGGACAACCCCGCCGAAGCGATGTTTACCTTTGTGGCCGAAGTCGCGTGTACGGCTGCGGAAAAAAAGGACCTCACCGACGAGCTGGCGCGAGCAGGGATAAATCCCGAGGAACTCCACTCCGAGGTCAAAGCCGAGCTCGAGAACGCGTTCCAGGTGCTCCTGCGCCGCGCACAGGAATCAGGTGCGGTGAGGGCGGACGTCACCGCCGCCGAAGTGACGGCGCTCATCATGGGCACGTGCATGGCGGCTGAGATGCGTGGCGAGCCTGCCGCTGTGCCCCGCCTCGTCGGCTTCGTGTGCGACGGCCTGCGCTCAGCGCCCGGGACTGCACTTCCCTGACCCACCCGGCCGGGGCTGCCGCCTTGGCCGGCCGTCGTGGCAGCATGGGCACGCATGGACGAACCATCCCTCCGTCGACTTCTCGGCGACATGCTTTCCGGGTCGGTCAGTGCCGATGAGGTCGTCCGTGAGCTGAAGCGCCTCCCCTACGCCGACCTCGGGTTCGCCCGGGTCGACCACCACAGGGCGCTGCGCCAAGGGCTCCCAGAAGCCGTGTACGGCCCCGGCAAGACTGCAGCGCAGTGCGCGGCCATTGTCGGCGAGCTGCTGTCGGATCCCGCCGGAGGCCCGGTCATCCTGTCGAGGGCCAACGACGAACAGGCCGCGGCTGCGCTGGCGGCTTTCCCCGAAGGGGACCGTCAAGGGCGGACGGTCGTGTGGCGCCCGGCACCGGGGCGCCCCGAGCTCGTCGGGGTCTTCGCGGCCGGCACGGCCGACCTCCCGGTTGCCGAGGAGTGCACCACCACGCTCGCGGCCCTTGGCTTCGCACCGACTTTGGTCGCCGACTGCGGTGTCGCAGGCGTCCACCGTCTCCTTCAGCACGCCGACCTGCTGTCCTCGGCCAACGCCGTAGTCGTGGTGGCCGGGATGGAGGGCGCGCTGCCTAGTGTCGTCGGCGGGCTCACGGCCGCACCGGTCGTGGCAGTGCCGACCAGCGTCGGCTACGGGGCCTCCTTCGAGGGCGTCACGGCACTGCTGGCCATGTTGGCGAGCTGCGCTCCGGGCATCTGCGTCGTCGGGATCGACAACGGCTTTGGGGCGGCATGGGCCGTCGCGCGCATCCTCGGCCCCTCCCGTGCCGATGGCAACGGGGCGGCTCACAGAGGTAATCGCCCGCTCGCCCGCACGACGGGAACACCGCCGCCGCCGAAATGACGCGCGCCGCGTGGTGGCACTGTTTCTCCGGGATCGCCGGCGACATGGCCCTGGCGAGCCTGCTCGACGCCGGCGCCGACCTGGCCGAGGTCGAACGGGGCCTGAGGGCCCTACCAGTGAAGGGATGGTCGCTCGACGCCGCCAAGACGACGAAGAACGGCCTGTCAGCGACGCACCTCCGGGTCGAGGTGGCTGCGGAGGCGCAGGCTGAGAGAGATTGGGCGGGCATCCGCGCCTTGTTGCGTGACGCCGCCGGCCTCCCCGAACGTGCCAGGCAAAGGGCGACCGACGTGTTCGCCCGGTTAGCCCTTGCAGAGGGGCACGTACATGGGACAGACCCCGACGAGGCCCACTTCCACGAGGTCGGCGCTGTCGACGCCATCGTCGATGTCGTCGGGACCTGCCTGGCGCTCGAGTCGCTCGGGGTCGACCACGTCTACGCGAGCCCCGTCGCGCTGGGGAGCGGTACGACGCTTTCGGCGCACGGCCTGCTGCCCAACCCGGCCCCTGCGGTGCTTGCGCTGCTCGGTGGGGCCCCGGTGCGGGGCACCGGGCACCGCCTCGAACTGACGACCCCAACCGGTGCGGCGCTCCTTGCCGGCTTGGCCGAAGCATTCGGGCCTCTCCCGGCAATGACCATCTCGGCGAGCGGTTACGGAGCCGGGACCGCCGACCTCGAGGGCGTACCCAACGTCTTGCAGGTCGTTATCGGGGAGCTCGAGGCGGCGCCGGCAGTCCCGGAGGAAGACGGCTGGGCTGAACTGGTGGTGCTCGAAAGCAACCTTGACGACGTCACAGGCGAGGTCCTGGCACACACCATCTCGGCCCTTCTAGCAGCGGGTGCTCTCGACGCGTGGTTGGTCCCTGTAATTGCCAAGAAAGGACGGCCGGGCCAGGTGGTCAGCGTCCTTGCCCGGAGCGCCGACGTCGCAGGCCTCTCGCAGCTGCTCGCATCCGAAACAGGCACCCTTGGCATCCGCCAGCACTCCGTAAGCCGCTGGGCCGCAAAGCGAGAGAGCCTGGAAGTGCAAGTCGAAGGCTTTGGCGTCCGCGTCAAGGCCGGCCCGCACAAGTTGAAGGCCGAGCACGAGGATTGCGTCACGGCGGCCGCCGCGCTCGGTCTCCCATTGGCCACAGTGGCTCGACGCGCGGAGGATCTGGCAGCCGAGAGGCTCCGCGGACTTGTGTAAAGCTATGCCCTGCCCGCCAAAAGTGGCTTGGCACCGCCAGCCCGACCGCCGGGAGGACGCCGGATTTGCCCACTGACCTCGAACTAGCCCTGACGGCGGCAGATCTCGCTGACCGTTTGACCCTTTCGCTCTTTCGCCAGGCGTCGTTACGCGTCGAGGTCAAAGCCGACCTCTCACCCGTGAGCGACGCCGACAAAGAGGTCGAAGCAGTCGTGCGCCAATTGATCGCACGCGAGCGGCCGGGGGACGCCGTGCTCGGCGAGGAAATGGGCAGCGCGGGCACTGGCGCGCGCCGTTGGTTGATCGACCCGATCGACGGGACCGTCAATTATGTGAGGGGAATACCCGTTTGGGCGACTTTGCTCGGCTTGGAAGTGGAGGGCGAGGTCGACCTGGGCGTTGCTTCAGCGCCCTCCTTGGGCCGGCGGTGGTGGGCGAGGCGGGGTGAGGGCGCTTTCGCAGGCGCACCGGGTGAAACCGGTGAAAAGATAATGGTTTCCGATGTGGCCGACCTGGAGGGAGCGACGATTTCGTGCGGCGGGGTGGGCTCCTTTGCCGACCCGGCACGCGTTGCGAGCCTCACGGCGCGGGCGAAAAGGGACAGGGGCTTCGGGGATTTCTGGCAACACTGCCTCGTCGCCGAAGGCGCCTGCGAGGCGGGCCTCGACCCGGTCGTATCGATCTGGGACATTGCGCCGCTCCAGGTGATCGTCGAGGAGGCCGGAGGAAAGTTCACCGATCTCGCGGGTAATCGCCGGCTCAACGGAGGGAATGCTCTTTCCAGCAACGGCCTTGTCCACGACAAGATAGTGGCGGCGCTTGGAGCAGGCTCCTGAGGCTTATGCGCGACCAGGACGAAAGTTTCATGCGCCTGGCGCTCGCGCTCGCCACCGGGGCCGGCCAGGCGGGTGAGGTACCTGTTGGCGCCGTCGTGGTCCGTGAAAACAAGGTAATCGGCCAGGCGGCGAACGGCCGCGAGGCGAGCGGCGACCCTACAGCGCACGCGGAAGTTGTCGCCCTTAGGGAGGCTGCTGGAGCGGTCGGG
>Ga0335074_10015479_pt1 | contig 10719 bp, 14 predicted proteins | sample Lox_Sample_23_FD_206715 | JGI IMG/M metagenome (GOLD analysis project Ga0335074, IMG submission 206715) | Soil microbial communities from Loxahatchee National Wildlife Refuge, Florida, United States - Lox_Sample_2.3 | ecosystem: Environmental > Terrestrial > Soil > Wetlands | place: USA...
GCTCAATATCACCGTGAGCCCGGGGCTGCGCAGCAGGCAGGAGCTCATTGCCGGCACCGAGCGCGGGTTATTGATCTCGCGGTTTTGGTACATCCGCACCGTGGACCAGAAGCGAGCGATCGTCACGGGGATGACGCGCGACGGCACATTTCTCATCGAAAACGGGGCGATCGCCGGCGGCGTGCGCAATCTCCGCTTCAATCAGAGCATCATCGAGGCGCTCGGCTCGGTCGAGTTCTCGAGCGAAGCGCGCCGCACGACCCAGTACTCCTTCTCGATGGTCGTCCCGGCCGCGAAAATCACCCGCTTCGCGTTTACGAGCACGACGGCGTTCTAGGGAAGCTCAAGAGCGATCGGTCGGACATTTGCTAAGCGAAGGCTCGAAGTTTTGCGCCATTCGCAGGATGCGAACTTCCTTTGGACGTGGCGCAAAACTCGCGCAGCAGGAGCGCCACACGAGGTGGCGCGACGAGCGTCTTCGCGAGCAAATGCCCGATCGATCGCTTAGCGCGCGGAAGCCATCGCGGCTCTTATCAGCGTTGAGCGCAGATTGCCGGATTCGAGTTCGAGGAGGCCGCGGATGGTGCGGCCGGCGGGGGTCGTCACTTCGTGCTTCAGCGCCCCCGGGTGCGCGTCGTTTTCGAGCACGAGACGGCCGGAGCCGAGCACCGTCTGCGCGACGAGCACGCGCGCGTGGTCATAGGGAATGCCAAGCGCAATCGCGGCGTCGATGAGCGCCTCGATTACGACGAAGATGAAGGCCGGCCCACAGCCGCTGATCGCGGTAACGGCGTCCATGAGCGACTCGTCGAGCACGAGGGTGAGCCCGAAGGCATCGAAGAGTTCGCGGGCGCACTCGATGGCATCGGCGCTGCTCTGCGCCGTGCGCGCGAGAACCGTCATCGCGGAGGCGACGCGCGCGGGCGTATTCGGCATCACGCGCACGACGCGCGTGCGCCCTTGCGTCCATCCGTGCAACGCGCCGGTGTCGACGCCCGCGACCGCCGAAACCAAAACCTGCTTGCCGTGCAAGACCGGGGCGATCTGCGTGCAGACCTCGGCCGCGTCGCGCGGCTTGACGCACACGACCACGACGTCGCTCGCTTCGGCGAGGTCGCAATTACGTTGCGACGTCGCGCGTGTCGTCGCGTCGATCGCGCGCACGCGCGGATGGCGCTGAAACCCTCGCTCGAGCGCGCCTCCGAGCGTTCCGCGTCCGATAATCCCGATTCGCATGACTTCCTCGCATAAAAAATAACGAACCGCTCCGGTGACCGGAGCGGTTCGTTCAACGTGACGTGACGACGCGCGCTACCGAACCGGCATCTCCTGATGCGGCTGCGGCGGGCACGGCAGCATATACGCGTTCATCGTTCGGCGATCTTACCCCGCGGTGCGCCGCCGCGTCAAGAGGACGCCGATGAGGATGGCAAGGAACCCGGCGCCGACCACTGCGAGATCGGGAATCGAGACGACCTCGACTGCGGGATACGCGAGCACGTGCGGGAGCAGCCGCAGCCCTCCCACGACGACGCTGCCTCCATCGGCCGCCATACCGATGCCGTGCGGAATGGAGGTGCCCATATCATCTTCGAGATCGAAGAGCACGACCGGAGCGTGCACGGCTGCCAGCGCCGGGAGCGAAGCCGCCTGCTGCTGCGAAAAGAGCACGGCGCGCACGATGCGATGCGCGGCCGGAACCGCGAACGAGTCGTACGGGACGACGAATCCCGCGATGGTTTGGGTGCTCTGCATGAGCAAGACCGGGGAGAGAAATGCCATGCCCGTCGGCTGCGTGATCGTCAGGTGGGCACCGTGCCGATCGAACGCCTCGATCGCGACCACGGTGCGCGGCTCGCTGCGCAGCACGGCCGTAGCGGTATATCGGGCAGATCCGATCGGCGACGTACTGCTGCCGCGTTCGAGCATCACCCGCTCGCCGGCCTGTGCGAGTGGAAAGGCGAGCGTACCGCCGGCCTCGTCGACGCGCACATTCGTGCCCGGCGCGCCGACGATCGTTCGAGTATCCGGGCCGAGCAATCCGCTCGCGATACCGGCAAACGCCACTGCGCCCAAACCGAACGCAATGAACGGCGTCCGGCGCATCCCGATGATTGCTAGAACGGTGAGCGCGGCAAGCCCGACGTTGAACCAGCCGGTGTGGTAGGGCTGCAAGCCCGGAAGAGCGATTTGCGCGATGACGGCTGCCGCGACCAGCGCTCCCGCAATCGTCGCGCCCTTCACGAGGCGCGCACGGCGGTGGCGATCGTCGTACGCATCTGTTCGATCGTCAAGGGCCCATCGAAGCCGCGCTCGACGATGCCGCGCCGATCGATCACGACGGTCGTCGGCAACCCGAGCGCCGCATAGACGCGTCCGTACTGCTGCGCCTCATCGATCCAGATCGGAAAGGTGATGTCGAGCGAGCGCGCAAAGGCGGAGGCGCGCTCGGGCGACTCGCCTTGGTTCACGCCGATGACCACGACGCCGTCGCGCGCGTACTCTCGTTCGATTCGCTGCAGATCGGGCATTTCGGCGCGGCACGGCGGACACCATGACGCCCACAAATTCATCACCACGATCTTGCCGCGATAGCTCGCGAGCGAGGCGACGTTGCCGCGATCGTCATGCAGCACGAAGACCGGCGCAGTTTGCCCCACCAGGGCCGACGGCCCGGCGACCGAAGGGCCTTGCGAACGGAAGAGCGGTACCAAGATCACGAGCACGATTGCGGCAGCGGCCGCGATCAGCAGCCAGCGCTGGTTTGGATTCACCAATCGCCCATCCGGTCGGGATCGACCTCGCCTTCGAATGCAATCGTCCCACTCGGCAAGACCGCCGCGAGCAAGGGAATTCCGCGAAAACGCACTTCGCGAAGGCGTGCCGCGTCGGCTCCGGACTCGAAAAGGCGGCAATAGCGTTCGAGCACGTCGGGACTGCAGCGTGCGATCGACGGCATCACGTTGTAGGTCTGTACGAAGCGATCGAAGGCCCGTTCGAAGCCTTCCGGTGCAAAGTTCGATCCCAGGCGCACTTCGCGCCGCACGCGTTCCAGGGTCCTCTCCTCCTTCACGGCGAAACCGCGACCGCGTGTCCGCCATGATACTCGACGGGCGCGCTCTCGCTGCCGAGCTGCGCACCGAACTGCTTACACGTACGAGTGCGCTACGCGATGCCGGGATTCATCCCAAACTCGTCGTCGTTTTCGTTGGTGAGAACGAGTCGAGCGTGGCCTACGTTCGCAACCTGGTCAAAACGGGCGAGCGCGTCGGCGTCGAGGTCGAGGTCGACCGCCTTCCCGAAAATGCGACCTCTCTCGACGTTCGCGGCCGGCTCGAGCGTCTCCGCGACGACGCGAGCGTGCACGGCGTGATGCTCCAGCAGCCTCTCCCGCCGCATCTCTCGATTCGAGAGATTGCCGATTCGATTCCGGTGCGCAAGGACGCCGACGGCGCGCATCCCACCAATCAAGGTCATCTCGCCTTCGGGAGCGGCACGGAATTCGTGCCGGCAACGCCCGCTGCGGTGATGCTGCTGCTCGAACGAAGTCCCCACTGGCCGCTGCGCGGCCGCCGCGCCGTGATGATCGGCCGTTCCATCGTCGTCGGCGCACCGGTGGCCATGCTGATGCTCGGCCACGACGCCACGGTGACGATCCTGCACAACGAAAGCGAGAGTCTCCAGCCGTACGTCAAGATGGCCGAGGTCGTGGTCGTCGCAACCGGGGTGCCCGGTCTCATCGGCGGCGCCGACATCGCACCGGGTGCAACCGTAATCGACGTCGGTACGACGATCGTCGACGGCGTGCTCAAAGGCGACGTCGATTTCGAATCCGCGGTACGCGTTGCCGGCGCAATTACCCCGGTCCCCGGAGGCGTCGGCCCGGTTACGAACGTCGCGCTCTTGCGCAACGTCGTCAAATCCGCGGAGCATCACGCGAAGATCGAGCGCCCATAGCCGGGCGCATCGCATCCGAGTCATCCCCAGCCGCTCACTCCAACGGAGATTCACGTCGCAGCATCAGTTGAGCGAAAAGAACTTGCCGAAAAACTTCTCTTGCTCGCCGCGGTAGGTGTGATCTTCTCCGTCCTCTTGGCGCTGGAGTAATTCCACCCTCCGGCGTTCGAGCAGCTTGCGCAGCTGCGGCAGCAGACGTTCGAGAAAATCGTATTCGGCGCGCAAGCGCGCTTTGGTATCCGCGAGCTCGAGCAGGCGCTGTTTGACGCGCTCGGCGACTTGGAGCATGTCACCGATGAAATACGACGTACCTTGCGGGTCGTCGGGCAGCGTGATCGTGCTCTCTTGACCCGAGAACTCGACCAGCATCGCGAGATACTCCTCGAAGCGTTCGCGCACCGCCGGCAGCAGCTCCTCGACCTCGCGATCCGATTGTTGCTCGGGCTCGTCGATCTCGTCGACGTCGGCGATCAAATACGGATCGCGAGTGATAACCTCGCGGATACGAAAGCGATTGCGCCCAACCGTCGAAATGAAATACCGTCCGAACGGCAGCGGCTGCACGTCGATGATCTCCGCAATCGAACCGACGTCGTGCGGAAGCACGTTGGGATCGCCGGCCTCGGCCCCTTCCGCAATCAGCGCGACGCCGAAACCTTCGCCCGATTCCAAGCACTCGTTGATCATCTGTTTATAGCGCGGTTCGAAGATATGCAGATTGAGCACGGCGCCCGGAAATAGCACCGAGTTGAGCGGAAAGAGGCGTAACCGCCTGGCCATAGAGACCAACCTCATTCGAGCAGGTCGGCGCCGGTTCCCCGCTAAGAGGAGAGCGGTAGATGGACGACTATAAGCGCTATCTCGACGCCCTTCATCCCGAACAACACACGCTGCTGCTCGAGCTCGAACAGCATGGGCACAATGACGGCGTGCCGATCGTGTCGCGTGAGACCGGACGTTTCCTTTCCGTTATCGTGCACATGATGCAGGCCAACCGTATTCTGGAGATCGGCACCGGATACGGTTATTCGACGCTGTGGATGGCGCTCGCGCAGCCTCCGCTGGGCAGGATCTGGACGATCGATCCGAACAGCGAACGCACGGCCGTCGCGCTCTCGTATTTCCGGCGGGCGGGAGAAGACGATTTCATCACCATCTTCAATCAAGATACGCTCGAGCTGCTCGACAATTTTCAACAACGAAATCTCGACATCGTGTACATCGACGCCGATCGCTCTCACTACAAAGAATACCTCGATTTGACGATCCCGATGCTGAAGCTCTCCGGTACCGTCGTGATCGACGATTGCCTGGCCGGTGGGCTCGACGACTTCAACGCCTATTTTCTCTCGCACCCGGCGCTCGACGCCACGATTCTACCGGTCGGTAACGGAACGGGCATCGGAGCGCGCATCAAGTGAATCGCCACGCGGCCGATCCGGCCGCGTTCAAAGCGGTCATGCGTCACGTTCCGACCGGCGTGACCGTCGTCACGTCGCTGCGCGAGGGCAAGCCTCGCGGGATCACGCTGAGTTCGTTCGCCGGCGTTTCGGCCGAACCGCCGATGTTACTCGTCTGCGTCAATCGTGAAGCACGCAGCTACCTCTACATCGCAAGTTCGTCGATCTTCTGCCTCAACGTGCTCGCAGCGGGACAGCGCGATCTCGCACAACGCTTTTCCGGTGGCGTGAAGGAACATCAATTCGACGATCTCCGATGGTCGACGGCGATCACCGGGGCACCGGTGATCGAGGGAAGCCTGGGCTATTTCGACTGCGCTGTCGAGGCCGAGCACCACGCCGGGTCGCACTCGATCTTCGTCGGGCGCGTGCTCGCCTGCGCCGCACACGCCGGCTCGCCGCTGGGATACTATGACGGCGGTTTCCGCGACTTCGGTTTGGAGCCCGTATGATCGTCGAGACGTTTCCCGTCGGATTGCTGGCGTGCAACGCGACGATCGTCGGCGACGAACGAACGCGCGAAGCCATCGTCGTCGACGGCGGCGATGGCGTCGACGACGTGTTGCGGCATCTCAAGGCGCTCGGTCTGCGCGCGCGGTACCTGATTCACACCCACGCACACTTCGACCACATCGCCGACGTCGGCCGCTTACGGCAGTCGACGCGCGCCCGCGCGTTGCTGCATCCGGCGGACCTGCCGATCTACCACGAACAACCTCGCCTGGTGCAGCTCTTCGGCTTGCCGCCGATTCCGGAGCCGGTCGATCTCGACGGCGACTTGCACGACGGCGACCGTATCGAGATCGGCGATGTTGCGTGCGAGGTGCTGCACACGCCCGGGCATACGCCGGGCAGCGTCTGCTTCGCGATTGCAAACGCGAGCGGTACGACGTTGCTTACCGGGGACACGCTCTTCGCGGGCGCGATCGGGCGCTGGGATCTGGGCGGTACGTCGATGGAAGACATCGTCGGCTCGATTCACCGCAAACTCATGGACTATCCCGACGCGACGCCGGTCGTTCCCGGACACGGCGCTTTCACGACGATCGGGCGCGAGCGCGCGAGCAACCCCTACCTGCGCTGATGCGCCTTTTTGCCGGGATCGAACTCGACGCGGCGACGCGCGCGGCCTGCGTCGGTGCGCAAGACAAACTTCGCTCGGCGGATTTCGATGCGCGCTTCGAGGCCGCCGAGAAATTGCACGTTACACTTGCCTTTCTCGGAAAAGTCGAAGAACCGCAGCGCAAGGACGTCGAAGACGTACTGCACTCCGTTGCTCGCGTTCATACGGCATTCACGCTGACGCTCGACAAGCTCGGCGCGTTTCCGAACGAACGCCGGCCGCGCATCGTCTACGTCGGATCCCGCGACGCCGGGCCCGCATATCGGACGATCGCCGTGAATCTGCGGGCGGCCCTTGCGGCGCTTGGCTTCTCGTTCGAAGCAGATGCGGTCGCGCACGTGACCGTAGCGCGCATAAAAGGCGGCTCGCGCCGCCCGTTGCCGATGTTCGACTTGGCGCCCGCGAGCCTCCCCGTCAGCGAACTCGTGCTCTTCGAGTCGCTTCCGTTCGAAGGCTCGACGCGCTATGCGCCGCGAGCGCGCTATTCCCTAGCGCAGTGAGATCGTGATCTTGCCGTCGGCGTCAGCGGGTCTCGTAGGGGCCGCCTCGAAGGCCGCGGAACGCGCAGGCGCCGGCATCGTGCCGTAGTCGGGAACCGTGCCGCTTTTGACTTTTTCGCGATAGTCGTCGATTGCGATGCGAAGCGCTTCGAGCGCGCGCTCCGGATAATCTTTCTTCTTCTCGGGATAACCCGAGAGTTCTGCTTCCACGTCACCGGTCGTGATAGCGAGGGCTTCGTCGATCGTCTTGCCTTTGGCGAGGTTGACCACCAAGCTGCAGGTCGCAGTGCCGAAACCGCAGCCGGTCGTGAAATACGAGATGTCTTCGATAACCGCTCCCGGGCCGATCTTCAGGAAGAAGTTGTACATGTCGCCGCACGAGTCGCTGAAGTACTCGCCGCTTGCCGTGGGCGACTCCATCGTGTGAAAGCCCGGCCGATCTTCGACCAATTGCTGAAACTTCGGAAAATTCACGGATTAACTAACCCCTTTGAGCGCAAACGTGCAAGCCTTGCCGCCGTTGGCCAGCGATTCGATCTGCTCGTGCTCCCCGCCGATCGTTTCGTCGAGCACGTGATGGATGACCGAGCAGACTTCCGGGTGCTCTTTCACCACGCCGGAATACGGACACGTGTGTTCCTGCAGTAAAAACCCACCGTCGATGAGACTGTATTCGGCTACCACGCCGCGATCGCGCAGAAGTTGCGTGAGCTGCGCCACCTTGCCTTCGGGATCGCTGGCCGTGACCTTGGCTTTGGTGCGCGCCACCGAGCGCTCCGCGATGCGATCGAAAATCGCTTCGACCGCGGGGGGTCCAAACTGCTCTTTGAGCTCGCGCAGCACCGCGGCGAGCATCTTGTCGTATTGCTGCGGGAAGAGCGAATCGGCTTTGGCCGTGAGGGAGAACTCGAGGGTCGGCTTGGTCGGGCCGCGCCGGACGGCTCGCTCCTCCACCAGCCCGTCGCGCTCGAGGACGACCAGTTGCTGGCGCACGGCATTGGGCGAGAGCCCGAAGAGCGCAGCAAGCTCGGCGGCGGAGCCGGAGCCTCGCTCGCGCAGCGCGGCGACGATCTTGCCGCGAGTGGTCTGGAAAAAGCGCTCGACCTGCATGGCGTTCGACGGTATCCTACCATGGCGGGGCTGAGATAGTAAAGTAAATCCTTGACTTTCTGCGGTCGCCTGGCCTACTCTACTCAAGCAATAGTTTATCGCCTAAGGAGCCATCTGTGTCCGACCGAGGACTTCGCATCGCGGATCTGCACTGCAGCGTCGAGGGAAACGAGATCCTTCGGGGCATCGACCTGACCGTCGAGGCCGGCAAGGTTCACGCGCTCATGGGCCCCAACGGCAGCGGCAAGTCGACGCTTGCCTTCTCGCTCACCGGCCATCCGAGCTACCACGTAACCGCCGGGTCGGCATCGCTCGACGGCGAGGATCTCCTCGCGCTGACGCCCGATAGGCGCGCTCGCGCGGGGCTCTTTCTCTCCTTCCAATATCCGGCCGCGATCCCGGGGATCAAAGTACCGAATTTTCTCTTTGCCGCGCGCCAAGCGGTTCGGCCGGGCGAATTGACGCCGGCGAAATTCCGCGCGCTGCTGCTCGAGAAGATGAACGTGCTCGGCATCGATCCGTCGTTCTTGGGCCGCTACCTCAACGACGGCTTCTCCGGCGGCGAAAAGAAGCGGCTCGAGATGCTGCAGATGGCGGTGATCGCGCCCAAATATGCGATCCTCGATGAGACCGACTCGGGGCTCGACGTCGACGCGCTCAAAGACGTCGGCGAAACCGTTCGCGCGTTGCGCGCGAGCGACGAAGGCAAGGAGGCGGGGTTTCTCATCATCACGCATTATCCGCGCATTCTCCAGCACATTACACCGGACGTCGTGCACGTGATGATCGACGGCCGTATCGTCAAAACGGGCGCAGCCGATCTCGCGCAACGCATCGAGCGTGACGGCTACGATGCCCTGCGCGAGGAGAGCGGTGCAATTGCCTGATTTGCTCTCCCCGCAGGAGCGTAGCGCCGAACTGCACGCGTTCGAGCAGACGCGCAGCGGGCGAGAAAAGCCGGGACGCTATTGGAGGATCGACCTGGAAACGCTTGCGCCGAGCGCTGCCGCAACGGTCGCCGGAGGCGTCACGATCGAAAATTCGCATGCGCGGGCGATCGCCTGCGATTTACGGACCGCGGCGAAGCAACATGCGCACTTGCTGGCGCGAGCATTCCGGGCGGCAATCGAGCCGCGGCAAAAGTTCGCGCATCTCGCGCTTGCCAATTGCGGACTCGGCGCGTTCATCTATATTCCGGCCGACTGTGCGTTCGATCAACCGATCGTCGTACGCTATCACGCCGAGGCAAACCAAGCAATCTACCCATATACGGTCGTGCTCGCCGAACGCGGTGCGCGCGCGACGATCGTCGAGCGGCTTGACGTCGGCAGCAACGCCTTCGTGACCGGCGTCGCCGAGATCGTGACCGGCGACAGCGCGGACGTGACCTACGCGTCGGCACAGATCGCACCCGACGACGCACGCGTGCTGTTCACGCGCGCGGCGCGCCCGGGACGGGACGCGCGAGTCGCGTGGGCCAGCGCGGACCTCGGCGGCGCGCTTTCGGTGAGCGATATCAGCATCGTCATCGAAGAGCCCGGGGCCGACGCGCAGATTGGGGCGCTCTTCTTTCCCAGCGGTTCGCAACACGTCGACATCATGAGCAGCATCGATCATCGTGTCGGCGACTCGACCAGCGACACGCTCGTCAAAAGCGCCGCTACCGACCGCGGCCAGGGGCGCTACCTCGGCAATATCCGTATCGCAGCGCTCGCACAGCGCAGCGACGCGTCCTTGCGCGACGACGCGCTGCTCCTCTCGGAGGGCGCGCATATCGACTCGGTCCCGGCGCTCGAAATCGCCGCCAACGACGTGAAAGCGTACCACGGCGCGACGGTCGGCGCACTCGACGACGAGAGCATCTTCTATATGACGACCCGTGGCATCGAGCGCGCGCAAGCCGAGCGCATGATTGCGCTTGGGTTCTTCGAACCGGCGATCGATCGCTTTCCTACGGAGTCGCTTCGCGAGGAGCTGCGCGCGGCACTCCAAGCCAAGGTTACGACGTGATCGCCGTCCGCACGCCCGAAGCCATCGCCGCCGACTTTCCGATCCTGAACAGGCCGACGTCGCGCGGGAAGCGCCTGGTCTATCTCGACTCGGCCGCAACCTCGCAAAAGCCGCAAGCGGTCATCGACACGCTGGTCACCTACTATAGCGAGTACAACGCCAACATTCATCGCGGCGTCTACGAGATCGCCGAGCGAGCGACCGATGCGTTCGAGCAGGCGCGCGTAAAGGTCGCACGCTTCATCGGCGCCGACTATCGCGAAGTCATCTGGACGCGTAACGCGACCGAGGCGATCAACCTCGTCGGTTATAGCTGGGGTTTGCAGAACGTCAAACCGGGCGACGTCATTCTCACGTCGCAGCTCGAACACCACTCCAACCTGGTGCCCTGGCAACTCCTTGCCGAGAAGACCGGGGCGCGCCTGCGCTTCATCCCGGCCGACAACCGCGGCGTGCTGCGGCTTGACGAGCTCGATCGCCTGCTCGACGGCGCGAAACTGCTGGCGATCTCGCACGTGAGCAATACGCTGGGCACGATAACGCCGCTCGAACGCATCGT
>Ga0335074_10015480_pt1 | contig 10719 bp, 10 predicted proteins | sample Lox_Sample_23_FD_206715 | JGI IMG/M metagenome (GOLD analysis project Ga0335074, IMG submission 206715) | Soil microbial communities from Loxahatchee National Wildlife Refuge, Florida, United States - Lox_Sample_2.3 | ecosystem: Environmental > Terrestrial > Soil > Wetlands | place: USA...
GGCTGCCTCGTGGTGGGCAACCCCGGCTACGGCCTCCCCGGCGCGCTGCTGCGGACAGCGAACGCGGGCCAGACCTGGTACCGGGTCCGGTTCTGAGGCCGCGGCCACGAGCCAGCAGCCCGCCGGAGCCGGGCTGTCATCCGCCTCCGGGGCCGCCGGGCCATCCGCGGTCTTGTCAGGTTATCCCGCCCTGCGGCAGCCGGCCGCGGCTCCTCGCCCTGGCGGCAGGCGGCATCGCCATGCCCGGCAGCCGTGCCGGACGCACACTCCCGTCCAACGCCACGCCGCGTGATTGGCTTTCGGACCTGTGCCCGCGCGCATCGCCGCCGTTAGGCGTGCATGCGGGATCCAGTTCACGCGCTCCGGCAAGCGTACAGATCACGGTGTTCTGTTGTGTCGTCCCCATAGCGCCGGGGCGGGTGCAGGCCCGGGTCGACCTGAGTGTCGCCCCAGCGAGAGCCCGCGGCCGCCATCAGCCTGGCGATAGTGGCGGGGGCGACAGTCAGTTGATGTCGAACTCGTTGCCCTCGGGGTCCTTCAGCGCCACCGCGTAGTGGTCCACGCCCTCCTCGAGTTCCTCGCTCAGGTCGCTGAGCAGCGTGGCACCGAGATCACACAGCCGCAGGGCCTCGGCGTCCACGCGCTTCTTGCGGGTCTCGATCGGGAGGTCTCGCCCGCCGCTGGCGTGGATGTCGATGTGGAGCCGGTTGCTAGTGGTCTTGCGGTCGGGCACGACCTGGATCCAGATGCGGGGTCCGGCGCCATCCGGATCGATGATGCAGTCCGTCCCCCGGCCGAGCCAGGACTCGGGCAGTCCGATGTCGCGCCGCCAGTCGTCCCAGGTGGCGAAGCCGGCCGGCGGCGGCTCCAGCACGTAGCCCAGGGCCTCGGCCCAGAAGCGAGCCAGCGGCTCCGGGTGGCCGACGCAATTGATGACGAGCTGGTACCGGACAGCCATGGGTCTCCTCAAGTCAAGCCGCGGCGTCGCCGGACGCCCGGCAAGTATGCCGGGAGCCTACGACAGTCCGGCGCGTCCATATCGGACCGGTCGTGGCCGCCGCCGGGACTGCGGCGCAGGAAGGCACCTAGCCCGGCAGTGGCGGCCGTCGCCGCGCAGGCGGCCGCGTCCAGCTCCCCGCGCAGCGAGTCCGGAACCCCGGTCAGCCGCTCCACCAGCCCGGGATAGAAGCAGTCCTCCGGCGCGGCCCAGCTGGCGCACTGCCTGGCGACCTCCTCGACCTGCAGCCGGGCCGGGCCTGCCGCCGCGGGCCGCACCGAGCAGGGTCCGCGAGAACTGGCGGTAGGCCTCCGGCACCGCGGCCATCCGCCTGGCAATGCTGACGGCGGCCTCCTCGCCCTGGGCGGGCATCAGGTCGAAGACCTCGCGCACATGCTGCACCCAGCTGTCAATCACGTTGAGGTCGCTGGTGGTGTCCCCGGCGTCATAGCGCTCCACGGCCAGCGCCAGCCGCTCCCGCATCGCCGCCCGCGCGGTCTGCTCGCGCAGCCCGGGTGCCCCGGCCGCATCCAGGGCCGCGAGGACCGACCGATCCAGCCCGGCCCGTCCGGCGAACCCGTCAGCACTCAGATCCGGCAGCTCACCGTCGTGTCCGGCCATCCCGGCGAAGGTGGCGAGAGCCGGGTCCAAAGCGGCCGCCCGCTCCACATAATCCTCGGCGATGCTGTCGACCGAACGCACACCGAAGACCCTAGCCTGATCCTCCTTCTCCCGGACAACCGGTTTCCGCCTGACCCGCACCGGCTAGCAAGCCGAAGCCGGCCGCCGCAGTCACGGCAGACGACACCCAGCCCGTCAACTTGGCCCCTGGTGGAACTGCCAGCGCCGGCAACCACTGTTCTGCGAGGAGCTGCAGTCCCGGGCGACGCCGACCACGAAGAAAAGGGCAAGCATAACTGGCCGTTCGGCCACCGGAACCCAATCAGGTATCCAACCCGAGCTATACGCGAATACCCGTTCGTTCTGTTATCACGTAATCACCTTGTCGTCACGCTATGTGGTTAAATGTGGTCTCGGCAGCGCGCTTTTGGGAGGCTCATGCCGCCTGCAGATCAGATGGCGGGCTGGAATGAGTGATTCGGGACGTAGGACAGGCATCCCGCGTCGCGCCACCTGCGGGCGCGGGTTAGCCGGGTTCCATGTCCCAGTCGGGGACGTGGTCGGCGGCGCGGAGTGCGCGGCCGCGCTGGGTGGCGGTGAGGGCGTCGTCGCGGTCGAGGGCGGTGCGGTAGGCGTGCTCGACGGCGCGGAGCCGGGCGGCGAGGCGGGGCCGGGCGGCGTCCTGGCCCTCCAGCACGGCGCCCAGCCCCGATGCCGCACAGCGGCCGGGCGGGTTGACGAGCGGTAGTTCACTGTAATAATTTCATTGAATGGAGAATATTCCAGCGTTCTCCGAGGAGCCTGCGAGCCTGTCCCGGGCGGGCGCGCCGCGCAAGCGCTGGCATGAGGTGCACAAGGCACTGGCTGACCCGTTGCGGATCCGGCTACTGGAGTGGCTGACCGAGGCCCCCCGGTCGGCGCGGCAGCTGGCCGCCTGCGCCGGACTGCCGGCCGACCGCCTCTACTACCACCTCGGCCAGCTGGAGCAGGCTGGGCTGATCGAGGTTGCCGACTACCGGCGGCTGGACCGCGGCAAAGCCGAGCGGATTTACGCGCCTGCGGAGACCGAGCCGCCCGGCGACGACGCCGACCCGGAAGAAACAGCCGCGTTCCTCGGAGCGGTGCTGCAGGCCACCGCGATGGACGTCACCGCGGCATACCAGGCCAGGCAGGCGGGCCGCCACCGGGAGGTCGACCTGCACCGCGGCGCGCTCCGGCTCACCGATCAGGCGCTGGCCGAGCTGCGCGGCCATATCGAGCAGCTCACCGCCCGGTTCGCCGATCCCGGCGCAGACGGAACCTGGACCCGGGTGGTCCTGGCGCTCGTCGACCTGCAAGACCGCCCCGATGCCGACCCCCCGCCAGGGAGCCCAGCATGAACGATGCCGGCACACAGCACGCCGGCCTGGCCGTCCGCGCCTCCGACGCCGAACGAGAGCAGACCGTCGCGCTGCTGCAGCGCAACTTCGCCGACGGCCGGCTGACCCAGGCCGAGCTCGAGGAACGAGCCGGTGCCGCCTACGCCGCGCAAACCAGGGCCCAGCTGCGCGACCTCACCGCCGATCTGCCCGCCGCCCGGCAGCAACCGCCGCGGTCTGGCATGGTCCTGGACCAGCGCCTGCTGGTCATCCTGTTGTGCGTCCACCCCCCAGCGGCCCTGGTCTACTGGCTGCTATGTCGCCGCAAGCGACCAGCCACCGCCGGCACCGAGCCGGCCACAGCCCTCCAGCGCACAGAAGACTGATCTGCGCTCACCCGCCCAGACGACCGACAAGGCCATCAGCCGCCCGGAATCGGCAGGGAGGTTCTTCACCACGCCGCTGGTCTCGCCGTCACGCCACGTAATTCGCTCCGTCTTGGAACCCGGACGCCCGGGCGGCCACCCTGATCACCGGTCCCGGCCGCGACGCCGCCAGGACGGCGCACCGGTACACCAGACGGCGCTGGCCGGGCCGGGCTGCCGCGCGGATGGCGACGTCCGTCATGGCCTTGAGACGGCACCTCCGGCCCCGGGTTCCGGTAACCGCCAAACCGTTACCTGCTGGCCGCGCTTGCGTTGGCAAGATGTCGTTAGCGTCAGGTGATGGCGCGTGTCGTGATACGGACTGGCCTGTCCGCCGGGAGTTGCGGTTGCGGCGGTGCCAGGGTCTCGAGCTGGCGGACGCGCTGCCGGGGCGCCGCCAGGCGGGCTGCGGATGACCGTTGCGCGGTTGCCATCTCGGGTCTGCCTGCGCCGATGCGGCGAGCCGTTCCCCGGGACCAGCAGCAGCAGCCCGGCGGCACAGCACCCGGCGCAGCCAGGCACGGGCCACGCCGTCCCCGGCGTGGCGTCCGGGCGCAGTCCCTGCGGGCCGGCACGTAGTGCGATCAGCCGGGCCGCCGGCCGCCGTGTCACCACCAGCGGCCTGCTGTGCCCGGGATGGCCCGGCACGTCGCACGACGCGCCCGCAGGCGGCCAGTCGCCCGGCTGACGGGCCCATGGTCACCCGGTGACGACAGCCGCGAGGCGGTCACCGGCCGCGGCCAGGCGTGAACCTGCAGTGACCGCAGCCGGCGCGTAACCGGTGACCGGCGGCGTTCGCATGCCGCACTGCCGCGGTTAGCCTTAGCAGTGCCGGGGCGCGAAGGGATGTTGTGATGAGAACACGCATCATGAAGCCGCTCAGCGCGGCCGGGCCGGCGGGGGCGCTGACGGTGCTGTGCCTGATCGGTGCCGGCTGTGCCGCCCCGGCATCTCCTGCGCCGGCCCGGCCCGGGCCGGCTGCCCGCCTTGCTGCGCCGGCGGTGCCTGGCAGCTTCCAGCCGGCCGCGGCCAGCTTCGTGTCCCCGGCCTGGGGTGTCGTGCTGGGCGGCGCTGGCTGCACCGCCGCCAGCCGCGCATGCCGGGCCCGGCTGGCAGTGACCGCCGACGGCGGGGCGCACTGGTCCGTGATGCGGGCGCCGGCTGTCTCTGTCTGGCTGGGCGGCGGGTCCAGCCCGCCGCAGGTGAGCCAGGTCGTGTTCGCCGGCCGCGCTGACGGGTGGCTGTACGGCCCCTACAGCGATCGCATCTGGGTCACGCGCAACGGCGGCGCGTCCTGGCGCGAGATCACGCTGCCGGGGAACGTCCAGGCGATGGCGGTGGCCGGGAACACGGTGTACGCCGTGACCGGGAAGGAGTACGCCATGGCCGGCAACCGGCTCTACCGCAGCCCGCTCGGCCGCAACGCATGGAGGCCGGCCAGCCCGCGGCCGCAGTCCGGCCCGATGACCGGGGGAAGCATCCTGGCGGTCTCGGGTCACTCAGTCTGGTTCGCCAGCAGCACGTACGTGTGGACCACCGCCGATGGCGTGCACTGGGCCAGGTACCCGTTCCGCTGTTCTGGCCTGGCCGACACGCAGCCTTACATGCTCGCGGGCATCTCGGCGGCCAGCCCGCGGGATGTGGCGTTCTTGTGCGTCGCGACGCCGGGCACCTACGGCGACGTCACGAAGGTCCTGGTCTCGGTCAGCAGCGCCCGCAGCGGGTGGCAGACGCTGACGGCCGCGCCGCCGGCCGGCGACGTGGCCGCGTTCGCCGTGGCGCCGGGCCGCCGCTTCGGCCTGATCTCGATCGTCGTTGCGGTGCCGGGCCCGGACAGCTTCTACCGCATCTTCCGCTTGCCCGGGCCAGGGCACAGCTGGACCACCTTCGTTATCCCGGGTGCTGCTGGTGGCCTGCTGAACTCGCTGCAGTTCATGAACTCTGCAGTGGGCAGCTTCGTAATGGGCGGGCCGGGCGGGCCGGGATCCGGGATCCACAGCGAGCTGTGGTGGACGACCGATGCCGGCCAGACCTGGCATCCGGTGAGGTTCTGAGCCAGCAGCGCACGACGAGCGGCCCGCCGGGGCCGGATCACCGCTCCCGCGCCGTCGTCCTGTCCGCAGGCGCGGGCCGGCTGCCGGGCTGTGCGGGCGATCTCCCCGTGCCCCTCACCCTCTCGCTCCCGGACAACATCGGACACCATCTTCACCGCGCACCTGGCCCTGTCACTCTGAAATGGGGTTGACACGGCCAACACGGCGCTGGCTGGGCCTGCTGCCGCGCGCCTGGCGATGTCCATCATGGCCTTGAGGCGGCGCCCGGGCCCCGGCGGCTGCTGCCAGACCGTTACCCGATGACCGCGCCCGCGTTGGCGAACAGTCGTTGGCCTCAGGTGATGGCGCCACGTCTGCTACCAGGCGGCAGAACGCTGGCCGCGCCAGTCTCTGCAGGCCAGAGTATCTGGTCGTTGCCGGACCGGGATGTGCCTCGCTATTCCTGTCCGGTGCGCGTCGGGTGGGTGAGGGCGTCCAGTTCGGCGAGCAGGTCCAGGGCCTCGGCTGCGCCGATCCGCTGGAATATCTCCAGTGCCTGCCGCAGGAGCACTCCGGCCTGTGTGGCCTGGTCGGCGGCCAGGGCGCAGCGGCCCAGGCCGGCCAGCGCGTGCGCCTCGTCCCATGGGCTGGCGACGGTGCGGGCCAGGTCCAGCGCCTGCTGGTAGCACCCCTCAGCCTGCACGAGGTCTCCGCTGGCCCGGTGCAGCGTCCCTGTCTCGTTGAGCGCCTCGGCCTCACCCCCCCGGTCGCCGAGATCACGCAAGATGTCCAGGGCCTGTTCCAGGGCCTGGGCCGCGGCGGGGTAATCACCCGTCAGCCGTCGTACGGCCCCCAGGTAGGCGAGGACATTGGCCTGGCCGCGCCGGCTGCCGAGGTCGCGGCAGATGTCCAGGGCCTGCTCCAGAGCCTGGACCGCGAGCGGGTACTCACCAGCCACCCGCTGTACGGCCCCCAGGGTCCACAGGGCATGGGCCTGGCCGTAACGGTCGCCGAGGTCGCGGCAGATGTCCAGGGCCTGCTCCAGAGCCTGGACCGCGAGCGGGTAGTCACCCGTGCGCCGCCGCACGCCTCCTAGCTCGCGCAGGGCGTAGGCCTGGCCGAGCCGGTCGCCGAGGTCGCGGTAGATGTCCAGGGCCTGCTCCAGGGCCTGGGCCGCGGCCGGGTAATTATGCGTCATCGACCGCACGACCCCGAGACCGCAAAGGGCGTTGGCCTGGCCGCCCCGGTCGCCGAGGTCGCGGTAGATGCCCAGCGTCTGTTCCAGGGTCTGGACTGCGGCCGGGTAATCACCCGTCATCCACGGCACGACCCCGAGCTCCCGGAGGGCGTTGGCCTGGCCGAGCCGGTCGCCGAGGTCGCGGTAGATGTCCAGGGCCTGCTCCAGGGCCTGGGCCGCGGCCGGGTAATCACCTGTCATCGACCGCACGGCCCCGAGATCGCAAAGGGCGTTGGCCTGGCCGAGCCGGTCACCAAGGGACCTGGCGGCCTGAATCGCGGTTGTGTGGCGGGTGACCGCCTCGTCCCAGGGACCGTCGCGCTGCAAGAGCCCGGCGACGGCGGCGGTGAGGGCCGTCACTCGGGCATCCTGGCCGGTACCGGTCGCATATTCGAGGCAGGCGAGCAGGCTGGTGCGCTCGGCGCGGGTCCAGGCCAGCGCCTGCTCTTGGTCGGCCAGGTCGGGAACCGCGGCAGGGCGCGTGCTGTCCGCGGGGGCGAGGCCAGAGCGAGTCTGGTAGGTGATGAGGGCTTCGGCGCGGGCAGCGGTGTGCAGGTAGTAATCCAGCAACCGGGCGGTAGCACCGTCCCGGTCACCGTCCGAATCGACGCGGTCGGCCAGGGTGCGGGCGTGCTCGCGGATCAGGTCATGCATCCGGTAGCGTCCCCGGGTCGGCTCGGTGAGCAGGTACTGGTCATACAGCGCCTCCAGGACGCGGCGGGCGGCGGCGAGATCGATGCCGTCCATCGCGGCGGTGGCGTAGCCGTCGATGTCGGCGCCTGGGTGCAGCCCCAGTCGCCGGAACAGCCGCTGTTGATCCTCCGTGAGGTCCGCATAAGACAGGTTGAACGCGGCGGTCACAGACAGGTTCTCCGTCGCCATCAGCTCCAGCCGGTCCCGCGCCGCGGCCAGCTCGGCGGCCCGCCCGGCCGCGGTCCACGCCGGGTGGTGGTGCAGCTGGCGGGCCACCATCCCGATCGCCAGCGGCAGGTACCCGCACAGTCGGATGAGCTCGGCGACCGCCGGGTCGGCCGAGGTTAGCCTGGCCCGGCCCGCGAGGCGGACCAGCAGAGCAGCGGCCTCGTCCGGCAGCAGCGTGTCCAGGCTGACTGCAGAGGCGTCCTCCAGCGCCGAAAGGTGGCGGCGGCTGGTGACCAGCACCAGGCTCGCGCCGGTGCCGGGCAGCAGTGGGAGCACCTGCTCGCTGCTGGCAGCGTCGTCGAGGATCAGCAGCAGCTGCTTTTCGGCCAGCCGGTCCCTCCACAGCGCCATTCGCCCCTCCAGCCCGGGCGGGATCTGGGCGGCCGGAACGCCTGCGGTCAGCAGCAGGCTGGCCAGCGCGTCGGCCGGGTCCGCCGGCCGCTGGCCCGGGGTGTGCCCGTGCAGCGAGAGGAAGATCTGCCCGTCCGGGAACCGGTCCGCTAGCCGGTGCGCGGCGTGTACCGCGAACGCGGTCTTGCCTACCCCGGCCATCCCGCCGATCGCGTGGATGCCCACCACACCGCCCGCATCCGCCGCTACCTCAACCAATTCCTGCAGCTCCTGCGTCCGGCCGGTGAACGAGGCGACGTCGCGGGGCAGCGTCCGCATGGCCGCCGCTCCGCTGGTTACCGTGACGGCAGCCACCGGTCGGCCCCGCGCGACCGCCTCGAACTCCGCCCGGGCCGGGCCAAGGAGGCCGAGTGCGTCAGCCAGCAGCCGGACCGTCTCTCGGCGCGGCGTCGCGGCGATCCCCCGCTCTAGGTCGCTGACCGCCCGCGGGCTCAGCCGTGCCGCCTCGGCCAGCTCCTCCTGGGTCAGGTGAGCACCGATGCGCAGCTTCCGCAGCAGGCCGGCGAAGGTAACCGGCGGCTCGGCCACAGCCCCTCCCCTCGCCCGCAGATGGCGCCATCCACGAGCATACGCGGCCGGGAACAAGAGACCGCTCCTTCAAAACTGCGGGTCATTCTGTGGCTGACTCTTCATGGTGGCTGATTCCGATCCCCCGTAGCGTCCGAGTCAGAAAGGCAAGGCAGGCCGGTCACCGGCCGCTAGCAGAACGGAGACCATCCATGTTCACCCGACGCATCCTGGCTCTGGCTGTCGCGATGTTTGCTGCGCTCAGCATCGTCGGCGCGACCACTGGCATCGCCATCGCCGCGAGCTCTCAGGGCCACTCCCATACGGTCCAGGCCGCGCGGGGGTGGTGCGGGGTTGGTTCCCTACCGCCGTGTTCGTAGCGAACACCGCCGTGTTGGTTCGCGGCCTTCCCGCAGACAGACCCGCCGACTGAGGGCACCGCGCAGCGCTTCACTCGCCGGGCCCGCATTCGCGGCAAGCGGTGGCACGAAAGCTCGACAACCGTTGGGAAGATTGTCCCCGCAGCGAGGGAGCGGTCTGACGGCGGCCGCACGACAACCCGACCGACTGATAGCAGCAGGATCCGCGGAGTTCGATGGCACAGTGGGACCTAGGCCTGGATTCACCGATCAAATGGGCTCCTTCTGAGCGTGGCAACGTGGAAGGTGCCCTATGAGCTGGGACGGTGGGAGTGTCTGACGCTTCCGCCGTCTCATTCGAGAGGACACCTTGCAGTGCGTTGTGACGTGAAGTCGCTCGCGGGTGAGTGAATGCGCCGCAGGAGGTCACCGATGGTGACGACCTTGTTACACGTCAGTGCCCGTCACCATCCGGCCATGCCCGCGTTGGCGGCCTGGCAGTCAGGTCATGGCGCAATGCAAGCTTGATGCCACATGCACTGTCTGGCATATGACATCTCCGACGGTTGCCGCAGCCCCCGTGGGGCGGCATTTCAGCGAGTTCGGGTGATTGCGGGGTAGCCCGACTGGGAGCCTAACTGGCTGCCAACGGCCACGGCCGCCCAGCCACACCCAGCCTCACCGGGCCACGTAACACCAGGTCAGATGGCACATTCAGGCACGTCCAGCATCACCCAGCCACCAGCCGCGTTCGCGTGGTACTCAAACAGGTCCACAGGGGGTCCGTTCTGGGCTGCGGGTTCGTGCTGGGTTCCGCCGCGATACGCGGCGTCCATGCGAAGCCTAGCCGCTGGCCCGACCCCGCCCGCTCTTGGCCCCGGCGCCGCTTGCTCAGGCGTCGTAATCGATGGTGATCTCCGCCGAGGTGGGCAGGGTCTGGCAGGTCAGCACGTAGCCCGCGTCGACCTCGCCGGGCTCGAGGGCGTAGTTACGGCGCATGGTCGCCGTACCGGAGGTGATCTTGGCCCGGCAGGTGCCGCAGACACCGCCCTTGCAGGCGAAGGGCAGGTCCGGGCGGACCCGCTGGGCTCCGTCGAGAACGGTCGTGCCGGCCGGGAGGGTCAGCGTGGACGAGCGGCCATCCAGGACCACGGTCAGGCTGGCTCCCCCGCCGGCGGGGGGGTCATCATGGGTGGCCACGACGGGCGGATCGTCCCCGACCCAGAACAGCTCGCGGTGAATCCTGCCGGGCTCCACGCCCATGCCAGCCAGCACATCCACGGCGTCGGTGACCATGCCGAACGGGCCGCACAGCCACCAGTGGCCGACGCTGGCGACATCGACGGTTACCGGCAGCAGTTCGGCGAGCCTGCCGCCGTCGAGGCGCCCGCTGTACAGGTCCACCTCCTGGGGCTCACGGGACAGGACATGGACGATGTGCATCCGGGCCGGATAGGCATCCTTGAGGTCGGCCACCTCGTCGGCGAACATCACGGTGTCGCTGCGCCGGTTGCCGTACAGCAGCGTGACCGTCGAGGAGTCGCTGGCGGCGAGGACCGAGGCGGCGATCGACATCATGGGCGTGATGCCGGAGCCCGCCGCGATCAGGACATGATGGCCGGGGTCGTTCAGGTCGGGGGTGAACGTGCCGCTCGGCGCCTGGGCGTCGATCCTGTCGCCGGGCTTGAGCGTGCGGACGAGCCATCCGGACACGGCACCGCCGGCGACTTCACGGACCGCGATCCGCGGCGACGCGCCGACCGGTGCGCAGATCGAATACGAGCGTCGTTCGCCGCCGTGCCGGATGACCATGCTCTGCCCGGCGGCGAAGGCGAATGCCCCCGCCAGGC
>Ga0335074_10015481_pt1 | contig 10719 bp, 7 predicted proteins | sample Lox_Sample_23_FD_206715 | JGI IMG/M metagenome (GOLD analysis project Ga0335074, IMG submission 206715) | Soil microbial communities from Loxahatchee National Wildlife Refuge, Florida, United States - Lox_Sample_2.3 | ecosystem: Environmental > Terrestrial > Soil > Wetlands | place: USA: Florida...
CCTGGGGCTGGAGCAGGTCCCAAGGGTATGGCTGTTCGCCATTTAAAGTGGTACGTGAGCTGGGTTTAGAACGTCGTGAGACAGTTCGGTCCCTATCTGCCGTGGGTGTTCGAAACTTGAGAGGACCTATTCCTAGTACGAGAGGACCGGAATGGACGCACCTCTGGTGGACCGGTTGTCGCGCCAGCGGCACTGCCGGGTAGCTAAGTGCGGACGAGATAACCGCTGAAAGCATCTAAGCGGGAAACTTACCTCAAAACCAGGTTTCGCATGAGAGCCGTGGAAGACGACCACGTCGATAGGCCAGGCGTGTAAGCGCAGCAATGCGTTGAGCTTACTGGTCCTAATCGCTCGATTGGCGCTTGATTCGCCAGCATCGTTCCATGCTCGGAAATGAGCCCGGGCAAGACGCGCGAACAAAACATCGCGTGTCGTTTCACAGATTCGAGTGTCGCGCGCAGGTATCGGGTATCGGGTATCAGGGATCGGAAGTTCTGATTCCTGATACCCGATCCCTGGTCCCTGTTTCGCGTTCTTTGCCGACCTGGTGGTCCTGGCGGGGGAATTCCACCCGATCCCATTCCGAACTCGGCCGTTAAAGCCCCCAGCGCCCATGGTACTGCGGCTCAAGCCGCGGGAGAGTAGGTCGCTGCCAGGTCAGCAAAGCACGCGAAATCGAAATCCCGCCTTTACAAGAGCCGCATGTCGCGGGGTGGAGCAGCCCGGTAGCTCGTCAGGCTCATAACCTGAAGGTCCCAGGTTCAAATCCTGGCCCCGCAACCAAATTCAGTGTGAAATCCACCAGCAACAGCGCGCCGGCTGTTCATTGAGCAGCGCAACCTGTAGTTCCAGTTCGCCCGGGTCGCCAGCCCTCGTACCGTAAGCGGTCTTTTGACTCCACATTGTTAGGGCGCGCGCCTGAATAAAGAATCCACAATCTGGCGGTAGTGGCCCGCTTGCAGGGGACAACCATTCCCATTCGATTCGATTATTTAAGCACGAGCCCTTAGCCGGCGCCCAGTTGCCGCAGGATGCGCGCTGGATCTCTGGGCTAGAGCATCGGACTGTCATGTGAAGCCAGTCGCGTATCCGTCGTGGCGAAAGTAATTCCAGCACTCTTTGGGCGTGAAAAGATCGCAGATGTCGCCGATGGCCGTCCACAGCGCCTCGATCGTCCTTGCGCCCTGTTTGCGCAGGAAGTCCTTGATTTTGGCGAAGGCGAGTTCGATCGGATTGAGGTCGGGGGAATAGGGCGGCAGGAAGAGCGGCCAGGCGCCGCGATCCTGAAGGATCTCTGTCACGCGCGGCCCTTTGTGCGAGGACAGATTGTCCATGATGACGACGTCGCCTCTGGAAAGATTTGGGGCGAGCTGCGTCTCGACATAGACCTCAAAGGCGCGGCGGTTCATCGGACCGTCCAGCACCCAGGGTGCAACCAGGCCGTGGCATCTGAGGCCGGTAATGAAGGTCTGGGTGTGCCAATGGCCGAAGGGCACATGCATTGTGAGCCGCTCGCCGCGCGGTGCCCGCCCGCGCAGGCGCGTCATCTTTGTCGTCGTGCCGGTCTCGTCGATAAAGACCAGACGATGGGGCTCAAGACACATGCGCGGCTGACGCAGCCTGATCCACTCATCGCGCCGTTGGGCAACGTCGGGACGCTTCTGCTCGCTGGCCACCAGTGTTTTTCTTAAATCGCTGTCCGTGCCGGATAAGAAAGCGCGACAGGCTTGCAGGAGCCGCCCCGGTGCCGGTCTCCGTCTTCAGCGCCTCAGCCAATTCCGGCATCGTGATGTCCGGCTTCGCCTTGACCCGAGCCAGCAGAAAATCCTTGTGGGGCTTCAGCTTGCCCACGCTGCCGCCGCGCTTGCCGCGAGCAGCCGAACCGGTGCGGCGCCAGCGATCCACCAGCTTGACCGCGCAGCTGGGGCTGACATCGAAACGGTCCGCCGCGACCCGCCGCCTTCGACAAAGCCGATAATCCGTTCCCGCAAATCCAGGGAGTACGGTTTGCCCATGGTCCACCTCCGGTCACGGTGAATCGTGATTTGGCCCCCCAAGGGAATCCCCTTTGCGATTCCCGATGACCGTCCGATGCTCTAGCCCAGAGATCCAGCGCGCATCCTGCGGCAACCGGGCGCCGGCTAACAATGTGGGGTCAAAAGACCGCTTACGCTCAAATCATTCTTCGAGAAACAGCTCGCCCGCGTCTCGGCCAAATCGCCCGTCGCCGGAGCAATCCGCTATGGTCTCTCGCACTGGGAAGGATTGACCCGCTTCCTCGACGACGGCCGCATCGATCTTGATAATAACCCGGTCGAACGCTCCATGCGCCCGCAGGCGCTCACCTGCAAGAGCGTGCTCTTCGGCGGCCACGACCACGGTGCCGAGAATTGGGCTGTCGTTGCTTCGCTGATCGAGACCTGCAAGCTCAACGGCATCGATCCATGCACCCGGCTTGCCGACGTCATCACCCGCCTCGTCAACCCCCGGCCGATGAGCCGCCTCGACGATCTCCTGCCCCGGAACTGGGCCGCCGCACGCCAGACCCTCCTGCGCGCCGCCTGAACCCGTCCCAGACCCTCGCCGCAGATGTCAAGCCAACAAGCAAAGGGTCTCAACCCACCGCTTACTTCGATTTTAGGGCCCGCGCCCAAATAAACGAGTCGGGTGTGCCATATTTCATTGGTCGAAAGGTTGACGATAGATGGCATGATCACTAATTCGATTCGGAACAGCCCCTTAAGGCAATTGAATTCCCCGAGAAGATGCGGCAGCACCTTTCGTCAGTCTTGACGATCGGCTGTGCCAACTCCCGTCCGCCCTCCCCAGAAGGCGGGCAAACCGTCATACTGGTTTATGTAACGCCAGACCGCGTAGTCGCTTGTCTTGCGCGCCACCGCGCAGGTGAATCGCAGGCCCGGCTCCTCTTCAAGAGCCGGCAGGGCGAGTTCTGCGAGGATTCCGTTTTGTGGACGGACCGAATACAGTTCACCGAAGCCGGCGTCCGCCAGTCGCTGCGCGATTCCGGTTTCGGCGAGCGGCGCATCCCTACGCGGCTCCGCGTCTTCCGTCGTCCACATTTCCAAGACGAGATTAGCATCGTTGAAGAGCGCGGCGTTCAAACGCCGCAGGAGCAGCGCCCCGTCGGTCTCGGTGAGAAGTAGGACAGGCAGGACGACCACGGCGAGCGCGAAGCTGCCCACCGCAATGGGCTGCTCCTGCGCGTCGCGAACCTTGGACGATAGGAACTCGGACGGCGTGAACGCGTCGATTGCGCCCCCGTCCCACTCAAACAGCAGCGAAAGGAGCGCGGCCGTAGCTTCCGGTCGCGAGGAAATAACGAGCGCCCGCTGCTCCGGCGTGCCGAGGGACACTGGAGCTGCACGCCACCAGAGCCGACCTTCTGCAGCCGAAGCCGCTGCCGCGCCGGCCTCCCCCAGGTCCCGCAGGCGCTGGGCGATAAAGATCGGACCAGCTTCATGGCGCGGCGCAAGCTGCGGGCGGCTCGGCCTGCTGCGGGACGCCGTGTCCCTGATGATCCGGCTGTAGCGATCGGCGACCCGCTCGATGTCGTGCACGCTTCGCGTATAGGCTGCGGCACCCGCGCCCAATCGCCTTCTGGTGGCCGGGTCGGTGAGCAGTTCGCGCAGCGCTTCCGTCAGCGAAACCTGTGCGTCGCCGTCCCATGCGACCTTCTTTACGGCCTCGTCCGGCAATTCTCCTATCGGGCCATAATCCAGCACGATCGCGGGAACGCCCATGCCCAGTGCGCGCACGAGCGTCCCCGACATTTCGCCGCCGCTCGGATAGCGCAGATTGACGACGATGTCGGTTGCAGCCAGCAATTCGAAGAACCGGCGATCATCGAGATAATCGGTGCAGGTCGTAATATCGTGGAGACTCGACCGCGCAATGTCGCCGTTGACATCGTATTCGTCGAGTCGGCATTCGCCGGCAATGAGAAACCGAAATGGGGGCACTTTTCCGCGCAAGGCGGAGAGTGCGGCAAGCGTGAGCGGAATCTGTTTGGCCTTTGTTACAAATCCCAGGGCGGTGACCACCAGCAGGTCGGCAGGTATGCCGGTGAGCTTGCGGGCTGCGGCTCTGGTCAGACCGGCATGCGCGCGCACCGCCGGCGAGAGGTGGTGCGGAACATACCAGACCGGAGTCCCTGCAACACGCGCGGCGACCTTGTACTGAACCTGGCGCGAATGGGTAATCACCGCGGTCGCGTGTTCAAGAACGAACCCGTTCAAGGGCAGTTCGTAGCCGGCAAATGTTTCGCGAAAACCGAGCGCGAACTGTCCTTGCACGATCGCGGCACCGAGTGCGCCGTACTCCCGTTCGGCGGCGCGGACAAAGCGGCTGCGCTCGCCCCATCTGAGCGTGCTCATCTCGTTCAGATAGCCCAGATTGAAATCATGCAGCACGACGACGCCCGGGTCTCTGGCAAGGAAATCCAGCATGTAACAATGCTGGGGATTGTTGCCGATATGGTAGACCTTCGGCGCTCCCGCGAAGGCGGCGCGGTGACGGCGGAATTCCGAAGCAAGCAGCGTGCGCGGTCCCGTTTCTTCCGGCACCGGTGCATCGTCCGCGATCACCAGCGTCACGTCGAAGTCGGCGAGGTGCAGCGGCATGAGCTCGGCAACATAGTCGGCGATGCCGTTCCTCGCCGGCGGATAGGGTGAGAACACGACGAGCGGCTGCTTGGTGTGCAGCGAACTGCGCAGCTTGCCGGAAATCACGCGCAACTCTCCGTGGCTTTGTTGGCGTATACCAGTTCCCGGGTTGAAACCTCCTCGGAAATTTCGGACCAGATGTGGCGGAATGCATCGAGCTGCGATCGCCGGTAGGCTCCGAACACCTGGCGCGACGCTTCGGATTCCTGCCGCAGACGCGCGGGATCGCGGGCAAGCGCCAGCAGCCGGTCTGCAATCTCCGCCGGGCCGGCAAGCAGGTGGCCGGGATGAGCGGATGGAATTCCCGTCATGGCGTCCGCCGTTGCAACGAGCGGCATTCCGAAGCTCAGCGCCTCGAGCGATTTGATCTTGAGTCCGGTTCCGCCCATCATGGGATTGATCGCAACATCGATCGATTCATAGAACGCCGCGACCGATTCCGTTGTGCCGCGCAAAAGGAACGGATGGCGGACCCCTTTGAGCGCCGTGCAGATCTGGCCGGCGACGTGAAACTCAACGGACGGAATCAGCTGCGGAGAAGCATTGACGGCGCCGGCGAAAGCCAGCATCGAGGCCACATTGAACGGATTGCCGCTGCCGATATAACCGGCTCTCAGCGATCCGCCATTCCTGGGAACGGGTGGCGGCAGAAAGTTCGGCGCGGAAAGGAATCCAAGTGTCCTCACCCGTGCCCGTGTTCTCGCCTGCAGCGGACCGCGCTCGCCGCTCTGGATGGCGAGCACGAAGTCGCTGCGGTCGAGTCCCAAGCCCTCCTGGGCGATCGAGGTATGGAACCATTCGGGCGCGAGTCCGATCTCGGCGAAACGTTCGCTCCGTCCGCCGAAAATGTCATGCGTGTCGATCACCCGCACCGCGGACGAAGGAAGTGCTTCAAACAGTCGTGAATACCATACATAGTTGACGATGCAGACATCGAAACGCCGTTCCTTGCACAGCTCGGCGACCGCTTGGGTTATGGCTTCATCGTACCAGTCGTCGATGGCGGGATAGCGAACGAGGCTTTGCTTGTGCAGCACGCCACGGGGAAAGACGATGTGGATGTCGCCCCACGCCTCGCGCATGCGACGTGCTTCTGCCGCGCCAATGCTCTCGGTGGCATAGTACAGCAGGGTGAGCCTGGCGCCGACGCTTTCAAGCGCGCGACAGATATCAAATACCCGCTGCCGGTTTCCCTGGACCGGGGGATGCGTGGGCGTCGGCGTGAATACCAGAACGCTGAGCGGGCGGGCAGCGGCCGGTATTTCGATCATTGCCATGCCGAAACAACAATCGATTCCAGGCACATGCGCAGCGTGCGCGGGTCGCCGGGAGTCGAAACGAGCGTTCCGGCGCTTATGATATCCACCTCCATGTAGCCCGCATAATTCTCGGGTTCGACGCTTGCGGCAAAGGACAGGTGGCCGGGCGACGAATTGCTCGCATCTGTCCGCACTTCGCGACCCTCGACGACGACCCGACAGTCGGCAAGCCCGTTTTTCAGTTTGCACCCGATGACGTTGAGACGGACGGTATAAGGACATGGGAGCGGGCATGGAACGGCGATGCGCGTCCGCGGCCGCGGCCCGAGCCAGCGCCAGGAATGCTCGCCGGCGGTTTCGAGCGGATAAGAGTCATTCAGGCACACGATGTCCTCGGTGGGGATGGCCCGTTCCAGCACGAGAGGACGGCTCGCGCTGGACAGCAAGTGGAACAATCCGGCACTGCGCCGCTGTCTCGGCAAGGCGTTGCGGTCGACGTCAATTTCCCATGGCGAAGGCCGCTGATCCGGGACGCTGATCGACCGGGCTGCGACAGCACTCACATCCTCCTGCAACTCGATCGGAACGGCGATCAACCCGAAATCGGCGAGCGGATCCGGCGCGGCAGTTACAGCGGATTTTCCCGAGAGGTTGAACGCACCGTACCCGAAGAATTCCAACAGGGCGAGAACTTTGCGCTGTTCGAGCCGCGCTGTGTAAAGAGTAAGTATCGGACGGTCGCGGGCAATCGTCTGACTTGCGCCCTGCAATTGGTCGATTGCGAGATCGGGATCGCCGAGATGAAGAAGCCGAATTGGCGCCCGACCCGCGCTCCAGCTGTCGATCGTGCGTGTCACGATCCTTTCGGAGCGACGATGATAGGACTCGCAAGGATCGTTGCCGTCGACAACCCTCAGCCATCCGTCGATGCGCCCGAAGACGACCGGCTGGGCCAGCACCGTTGCAACCCTGACCTGCGGCCCCATGGCGCCAACAAACGCCTGATGGCGAAGCAGCGAGTGGGAACGTACAAATTTGCAACGTGCGGCTTCTGCGGCATTCGCTGCAATCAGGTCGAACAGCGACCCGCCGATATCAACGGAAACCACCAGGCCCGGGCCTCTGCGCTCGAGCAGCGTTTCGACGATTTTTCCCGTTACGGCACAGGTCGCAGAAAGTTCGAAATTCACGTAGATACTGCCTCGTCAGCTCTCGGCGCTCAAGGCTATCGAGCGTACCGCGATCGTGAGCGGACGTGTGTCGGCGTTGATGCCGAGTTCCAGAGGCGAATGCACGGATTCCGGCGGGAAGGAAATCCTGAACACCAGTTCCGTAGTCGTCTCTTCGGGCATAACACACTGGCCGTCGACCGCGAACGCGGCGGAATCGCCGGGTAGCGGAGAAACCGTGAATGCGGCCGGGAAGGCGCCGATCGAAATCTGCAGCTTTGGCAGGATTTCGGGGCTCAAGGGCCGCAATTCGGGTATTTTGAAGACGAAGGCGCGCGCGGGCTTGAGGCGGAACAGGGTTTCGCTTTGTGCGCCCATCCAGCACAGTCCGCCATGAACGGTCGCTTCGGCTTCGTACCATCCCATCCCGAGGCGCTCGACGCCGAGATAAACGACACCGGCCTGCGGTGCCGGGTCTTCGGTGGTGAAAGGCGCGCGTCCATGGCCGAATACTGCGATGTTTGCGATGGTCAGCGGATCGCGCGGCGGCGTGAGAAACGCGATCCGCAGGCCGTCGTGCCGGCCGACGGAACCGTTGATCGTCGTTCCAATGTAATTCCATCTGCCCCCGTCGAACACGTCCACCCGGCCGCACAGAGGGTGCCCGTCCAAGAAAACCGCTACGTCGCAGAAATCCAGCGGATCGCGCGCGCCGTTGCCGCCGATGATGAGCGACGCCGGCGCGGCGAGGTTTTCGCCAAGTTCTATCGTGCCCTCGCCGGTGATCTGCAGACCCGTCTCTGAATCCGATCGCGAAATCCCGCCCAGGGCCCGTGCCGCCGTTGCGGGGGACGTCATGTCGAATGTAAGCAGCGGCGCGGCCCGGGCTGCAAGGTCGAAGGCCGCAGGCACCGGCGCATGCTCGTCTTCTATCGTGGCCGTGGATTCCGGTCCGACGATGACGTCAGCCTCAAGGTCGGGAAACTGTTTCATGATCCGGGTAAGCTGGCGGCGCATGACGGCCAACTCGCGTTCTACGGAATCGCGATAGACGTTGAGCAGCGTGTCGATGCGATCGAGAATCCAGGCCGCGATCTTGTTTTGCAACTGCGTCGCGTCGGCTGCGGGGCCGAGCGTCTGGACGCGGTGGTCGAGCTTTTGCAAACGTTCCAAGATCAGCGTCAGTTCGCGCCCGAAGGACGTGACGTCCGCAGGTCCGAAGAGAAAGGGCGATCCTTCGAGGGGCTCGTTCGCTTCGCCTGCCGTAATCGTGAGCTGGTGAAGTTTGCCGTCGAGCAGAACAGATGGCAGCGGCACTTCGAACCGGTGGACATTCGCGACAACGCCTGCCTCGACGGTTTCCGAAGAGCGTTCGCCAGCCAGATGAGTCGAAACGGTTACGCCTCCGTCCCGCAGGTTGAGCGTGGGGCGTTCGTGCGGATTGCGGCGATTCACCACCCAGCCGTAGATCATTCCGCTGCCGAGGCCGGTGACGCGCCCGCGATAGTCGCTCGCGGAAAGCAGGTGTTCCGCATGTTCGAGGGTCAACAACGTGACCGGCGGCCCAAGTTCAATGTCGGAACCGGCAACCACGAAGCGGAGAATAAAGGGCGGCGTACCAGGCGGCAGTCGCTCCAGACCCATTTCAAACCGGTGCATCCCGTTGCCGAGTTTGGCTTTTGCAAGATCGAGATCGAAAATGTCGGCCCTGCCGTGACCTACCTTCATGTTGCCGCCATAAACTTCCACGTCCACCGGTTCGTACGGTCTTGCGGCATCCCAAGCCCACCCGGTGAGCATCTGCCCGACCACGCCGGTCACCTTGCCTTCGACGCGAAGGTCTCCGGTCTGGCCATGATTTGCGTCTGCACCCTGCGTCGTGGCTTCCTTGCTGGTTGCGCCGGGACCCGTTGCGGGGAACATGTCGACTATGCGGGAGGATCCGGCAGATGCGGCACCTTCGTTCGCGGCTTGATCGCCGCTGCGCGACACCGGCGTGTCAGCGGAAACCCCTTTCTGACGTTGTATCATAACGATGTTCCTTCGACTTTAACCTGATGCGGAGCATGATGGCCAACTGGTCGCGGCTTCCGATACGCTTCTCGGGACACTGCCGGGGAATTCTGCCCTCGCGGCCAGTTGCTTGCTTTGCCCATCTAGCCGATCGAACCTTTAAGCGCAGAGGCGATCAGCGCGCTTATTTGAGCGGAGGCTGACACCGACGGATAGTAAGCATTCTCCCATACAAGTGTCCCGTTGGGGCGGAAGGCAGGACAGGTTTCGCCCGTGAAACGATTTACGAAGCTGTGGGGAAGCCCTTCATCACTTGAGAGTGAAACAAAATGCGCTCCCAGCGACGTAATGGCCTCCACCATCGGGCGGTCGATCAGTTGCGGAAATTTACCAAAATCGGCGTCATACTCCATCCGCTCTGGTGACCAGTCGTCCGGCCGCCGCTCGGAAATCCACGCCAACACGACGGGACGCTCGATCCGCTGCAACAGCTTGCTCATGATTTCCACGTATCGACTCTGCCATTTCCGGACCAAACGAATGGCCTCGTGTCGGGAGTCGCCCCAGATCTCGCGCAACAACTGTAGGCGATCCAACTTCGAGGCGCCACCCTGTCTGACAGTGAGCCGGCCTCCCGGATACTCGTCACAGCCAACACTCCGTCCGGAAAAGATCTGCACGACAACAGCCTTACCGCGATTCGCGACATCCAGAATCTGCCTCGAACAAAATGTCTCGGGTCCGGCACCTCCAATGGAGTGATTAATGCAAGGAATTCCGATTTCCTCCATGACACGCCTATGTGGCGCTTTGGAATGATAGCGGCCGAACAGCTGTGCTGCACCGAAAAAAGTTACGTAGTTACCACCTGCGATGTCTCTTGTGTTCGGTGCGGGCCCCCTGAGGAGCCTGCGCCGCTGCAGCAATCGATACATCTCATAATCGACTATTTCGAAGTCAAGGCACTGATATTGACATACGTAATTCGTCTTAAGGTGCGAAAAGAATTCATCCCATATGATCTGGCGAATGGATTCTGCATCGCCGCAGAAAAAGAGATTCTCCGCGGCCGACATAGCAACGCGGGTTGCCGCGTAAATCTTGCTCGATTTCAGTGCGGCATCAAAAGCCGGCTTGAATTCGCCAACGATGGCATCGGCGTGCCTCGCCGTACCCTCCTCCGACCTGGTCACGCCTTCAGGCGCCATCGGTATGGCCTGATTCATCCTTGCCTCCCCGCGTCAACACCGTTCTCCGGGCCTTTTTGGTCTCCAACGCTTCCGTTATTGGCGTGATCGGCCCGAGATAGAATCCGCCTTCATGCATCCAGTGGAGTAGACCATTTTCGCGCAGAAAACGCCTGGCGGACGATGGATTGGAGAATCGCGACAGTATGTCGGATGAATTCTGTTTCTGGTGCTGTCTGTCATCAGATTCCGCTGCGAACTTCCTGGACGGATCGGCCCCAAGAAACGCCACCAGGTTTGCAATAGCATGCGGATTGTTGACATCCTCATAGTTGATAAAATGGTAGACTTGGCCAGTTGACGACAAATCCGACAATATCCGCCCGAAAAAACCAAAGTACCTGTCATG
>Ga0335074_10015482_pt1 | contig 10718 bp, 9 predicted proteins | sample Lox_Sample_23_FD_206715 | JGI IMG/M metagenome (GOLD analysis project Ga0335074, IMG submission 206715) | Soil microbial communities from Loxahatchee National Wildlife Refuge, Florida, United States - Lox_Sample_2.3 | ecosystem: Environmental > Terrestrial > Soil > Wetlands | place: USA: Florida...
TGTCGGCCGGCAGATCCAGCTGCCGGCGGATCTCCTCGAGGCTCGCATCGTCCGTGGGCAGGTGCGCCCGCAGCAGCGAGTCGACGAAGAAGCGATACGCCTTGTCCGTCGGCACGCGGCCCGCCGAGGTGTGCGGGGAGGTCACGAAGCCCAGCTCCTCCAGGTCCGCCATGACGTTGCGCACCGTGGCGGAGCTGAGCACCAGGCCGGACTCGCGCGACAGCGAGCGCGAGCCCACCGGCTGGCCGTCGCGGATATAGCTTTGCACCAGCACCCGCAGCAGCCGCTGCGCGCGCTCGTTCAAGGCATCTTCCTTGCTCTCCTGGGACATCTTCCTTCCGCGCCTTTCCGCGCCCTTCCGCGCCCTTCCGCGCCGGTTCGCCCTCGCCACGCGCGTTCACATCGACACGTGCGTCACACGCCGCTCGCCTGCCGGGGCGCATCGCCTGCGGGGGCGCTAACATTGAGCTAACCAGCCGCATCCACCCTCGTCAAGTACGAGGGCCGGGGTATGCTCTCAATATGGCAACTCATCGGCGTTGGTCGGGCGCTCCCGGCCATGCTACAAGGTGACCCGCGGCGCGCCCCGGGTCTCCCGACGATGTTTCGATGAACCAGACAATCCGTACCTGCGCCCTGGTCGGCAAATTTCAAGATGCGCGCGTGTTCGAATGCGCGCAGCCGCTGGTCGCGGCGCTGACCGAGCGGCACCTCACGGTGCTCGCCCTGGCGGATGCATCCGCCTCCCTGCCCGCGGCCGTCGAGCTCACGAGCGCCGCGGAGCTGGTCGAGCGCTCCGATCTGATCATCGCCATCGGCGGCGATGGCACGCTGCTCTATGCGGCGGGGCTGCTGGCCGAGCACTCGGGCGGGCGCGAGGACGCGGGCGGGCGTGACGACGCGGGCGGTGGCGCGGGCGAAGGCGCGGGTGGTGGCGCGCGATCGCGGGCGGGTGCGCCGCAGCGGGCGGCGCGCGAAGTCCCGCTGCTCGGCATCAACCGCGGACGCCTGGGGTTTCTCACGGACGTGCTGCCGCAGGACATGGTGCGATCGGTCGACGCGGTGCTCTCGGGGGAGTGCACGCAGGACCGGCGTGCGCTGCTGCAGGCGCGCCTGGTAGCCCCCGACGGCAGCGCGGTGTGTCACCACGCCCTCAACGACGTGGTCTTCACCCGCCTGGATACCGGCCGCATGCTGGACTTCGAGACGCACATCGACGGCCGCTACGTCAACTCGCACGGCGGGGATGGGCTGGTGGTCGCCAGCTCCACCGGCTCCACGGCCTATGCGCTCTCCTGCGGGGGGCCGATCGTGGACCCACGCCTGGCGGTGCTGGTGGTCGCGCCGATCTGCCCGCACACCCTGTCGGACCGCCCCATCATCGTACCGGGCACCTCCGCGGTCGACATCCGTCTGATCGGTCACCACGAGACGGTCGCGCAGGTCACCTGCGATGCGAGCGTGCTCGGGCAGCTGCGCCCGGGCGGGCGGCTGGAGATCTCGCCGAGCGAGCGCGCGATCACGCTGCTGCATCTTCCGGGATACGACTACTTCCGTCTGCTGCGCTCCAAGCTGCACTGGGGCCTCGGCGGGCTGTCGCACGAGCGCTGACCCGCGTGCTGCGCCACCTGCAGATTCGCGACTTCGCGATCGTCGAGCTGGTGGAGCTCGAGCTGCGCTCCGGCCTGACGGTGCTCACCGGGGAGACCGGGGCGGGCAAATCGATCCTCGTGGATGCGCTGGAGCTGCTGTCGGGTGCGCGCGCCGATGCGGACGTGGTGCGCACCGGCGCCGAGCGCGCCGATATCGCCGCCACCGTCGAGCTGCCGGCGCGCGGCGAGTCGCTGCGGCGGTTGCTCGAGGCGCAGGCGATCGAGTGCCGCGACGAGCTGCTGCTGCGCCGGGTGGTGGGCGGCGACGGGCGCAGCCGCGCCTGGCTGAACGGCCAGTCGGTGCCGCTGCAGGTGCTGCGCGAGGTCGCCGAGCGGCTGTTCGACATCCACGGCCAGCATGAATTTCAGTCGCTGGTGCGCCCCGCCGAGCAGCGGGCTCTGCTCGACGAATTCGCGCATCTGCAGCCGCTGGTGCAGCAGGTCGCCGCCGCGCATGCCCACTGGCTGGCGCTGCTCAATCGCAGCGTCGAGCTGGAGAGCGCGGCCGACGAGCGCAGCTCCCGGCTCGAGCTGGTGCGCTACCAGGTGCGCGAGATCGAGGCGCTCGGGCTCGCGCCGGGCGAGTTCGCGGGGCTGCGCGAGGAGCATGCGCGGCTCGCCAACCGTGGGCGGCTGATCGAGGGGGTGCGCGCGGCACTCGCCAGCCTCTACGAGTCCGAGGAGGACACGGCGCATACGCTGCTGGCGCGTGCGATCGGCGCGGTGCGCTCCGCGGCGTCGCTGGACGAGCGACTCGCGGCGCTGATGAGCCCGCTCGAGGAGGCCGAGATCCGCATCAAGGACAGCGGCCACGTGCTGCAGCAGTACCTGGACTCGCTGGAGATCGATCCGCAGCGCGCCGACACGATCGAGCGGCGCCTGGCGGCGATCGAAGAGCTGGCGCGCAAGCACCGCATGCCCCCGGACGCGCTGCCGGGGCGGCAGGCGGAGCTGCTCGAGGAGCTGTCACGGCTGCAGAGCGCCGCGGCCGATCTGGGCACGGTGCGCACCGAGCTCGCCGCGGCGCTGGCCGCCTACCAGGAGCTGGCGCGGGCCCTATCGGCGCGCCGCGCCACCGCCGCGCGCGGCCTCGCCCGGCAGATCTCGGAGCGCATGCAGGAGCTGGGCATGGCCGGCGGGCGCTTCCTGATCGACGTGCGGCGCGCGGAAGGCACCGAGCCGGCGCCGCATGGCCTGGACCGGGTGGAGTTTCGCGTCAGCACCAATCCGGGCCAGCCCCCACGCGCGCTCGCCAAGGTGGCCTCGGGCGGGGAGCTGTCGCGCCTGGCGCTCGCGGTACAGGTCTCGTGCGTCGCCGAGGCCGACCGCTGCCTGGTGTTCGATGAGGTCGACGCCGGCATCGGCGGCGCGGTGGCCGAGATCGTCGGGCGCGAGCTGCGCGCGCTGGCGGCGCGCGCGCAGGTGCTGTGCGTCACGCATCTGCCGCAGGTGGCCGCCCAGGGTCACCAGCATCTGCGCGTGCTCAAGGTGACGGAGGGCACGCACACGCGCACCGCCGTGACGCCGCTGTCGGGGGGCGGCCGCGTGGAGGAGCTCGCGCGCATGCTCGGCGGGGTGCAGATCACCGCACGCACGCGCGCCCACGCGCTCGAGATGCTCAACCAGGCCGAGGCGCTCAGCTCATCTCAGAGCTGACCAGCTTCACGCGCCCCTGCTTGCGCGCCGGACAGTCCTCGCGCTGGCAGCGCCCGTAGAGCACCAGCGAGTGCTCGGCGATCCTGAAGCCCAGGCGCTGCGCGATCGCGTTCTGCCGGCTCTCGATCTCGGCATCGACGAACTCTTCGACCCGGCCGCAGTCCATGCACACGATATGATCGTGATGCGTGCCGTGATTGATCTCGAACACCGCCATGCCGTTCTCGAAATGCCGGCGGCTGACCAGACCCGCGGCCTCGAACTGCGTGAGCACGCGGTACACGGTCGCCAGGCCGATGTCCTCGCTCGAGTCGAGCAGGGATTTGTAGATTTCCTCAGCGGACATGTGCCGCGTGGCACTGCGCTCCAGGATCTCCAGGATCTTCAGTCGTGGCAGGGTCACCTTGAGCCCTGCCTTGCGCAGGTCGTTGCTTTCCACGCTGCACCTCGGTGGGCGGCGGTCCGCCCATCCATCCACCACCGCCAGGACCCCGTCGAGCGCCGACTCTGCGGTATGATCTTCGCATGAGGATTATCGCTGAAATGCTCCCCGCCGTGAAAACCGCGGTGCAGAATCGCCCGGCGGCGCCGCGGTTGCCCCTGGCCATCGCCCTGCTGGTCCCCGCGCTGCTGGCCGCCTGCGTCTACCGCATGCCGATCCGGCAGGGCAACTACCTCGACCCGGCGGCGGTGGCGCAGGTCAGGCCCGGCATGACGCACAGCCAGGTGCGATTCCTGCTGGGCACACCGATGGTACCCGGCGGGTTCGACAATGCGCGCTGGGACTACGACTACTATCTCGATGAAGGCCACCTGCTGCACCAGCAGCGTGCCCACGTGACGGTCTACTTCAGCCACAACCTCGTGACGCGGGTGGTCAGCGACGTGCGCAGCCCGCCGGTGACGACCGTCATGCACGGGGGCGTCAAGTACCCGGTGCCTTTCTGACTCTGGCGGCGCGCGCCCGGCGCGCCGCGCGCGGATCGGCCGGCAACGGCCGATACAGCTCGATGCGCTCGCCCTCGGCCGGCACGTAGTCACGGCCGCAGACCCGCCCGTAGACGCCCACCGTGGCGTGTTGCCAATCCACGATGTCTCCGAGCAGGCGCCGCCCCGCCGCCAGCGCCTCGGCCACCGTCGCCGCCTCGGGCAGCTGCAGCTCGCAGCAGCGCACCCCCTCGGGAGTGTCGCAGGCGAGGCTGCAGCGCTTGGGCACCGGGGCGGCTCCTCAGGCGGGCATCGCCTGCGCGCGCGCCACGAAGGCTCGCACCAGCGAGGCGGCGGTCTCCTCGAACAGCGAGTCGAACAGCGCCGACATCAGGCCGTTGGAGAACTGGAAGCGCAGCGCCAGCTCGATGCGACACCCCTGATCGGCGATCGGCGTGAAGCTCCACCGTCCCTCGAGCGTGCGGAACGGCCCCTCGACCAGATGCATGTGCACCGCGCGGCCCGGATCCAGGCGGTTGCGCGTGGTGAACTGCATGCGCAGCGGCCCACGGCGCACCGCCAGGCGCGCCAGCATCTCGCGCTCGCCGCGCTCCAGAACCTGCGCCGAGGTGCAGCCGGGAACGAACTCCGGATAGTGCTCGACCTCTTCGACGAGCCGATACACGCTTTCCGGGGATCGGGCGATCTGGGCCGAGCGGGTCATCTCGCGCATCGATCAAGTTTGGCGTAACCGGCGCTGCGCTCTCAAGCGCGGGGGCGACCCAGGCCGGCGACGGCCCGGCGCGGCGGTGGCCCCGGGGCAGCCGTCACCCAGAGCAGAGGCGACCCGCAGCGGCCGCGGCCCGCAGTGGCGACGGCCCGGCTGGCACCGGACCGGCTGGCACCGGACCGGATGCGACCGGGAATGCGCCGGCGGCAACGCGCCAGCGCCGGGACCGGGCGGCTCGCGAGCCGCGTCCGGCGGCTCGCCGCCGCGTGCCGCTAGAATGACGCCATGGCGAGATCCTCGACTGCCGCGAGCACTGCGAGTGCCGCGAAGCCCGCACCGCGCCTGATCGCGGAGAACCGCCGCGCGCGCCACGATTACTTCATCGAGGAGCGGCTCGAGGCCGGACTGGCCCTGGAGGGCTGGGAGGTAAAGGCGATGCGCGCCGGCAAGGCGCAGCTCGCCGAGGCCTACGTGTACGTGCGCAACGGGGAGGCGTTCCTCATCGGTGCGCATCTGTCCCCGCTGCGCACGGTCTCGACGCATCGGCTCGCCGATCCGGTGCGCACGCGCAAACTCCTGCTGCACCGGCGGGAGCTGGATCATCTGATCGGGGCCACCGAGCGGCGCGGCTATACCATCGTGCCGCTGGAGCTGTACTGGCAGAACGGGCGCGCAAAGCTGCAGATCGGCCTCGCCAAGGGCAAGAAGCAGCACGACAAGCGCGCCAGCGAGAAGGAGCGCGACTGGCAGCGCGCCCGCGCGCGACTGCTGCGCCGGAGCTGAGCCCTGTGCGACGCCCATGCGCCGCATCTGTGCGCTGCGTCAGGGCGCCGCTCGGCGCTCGTGGTATGATCCGCCGGTGTCCGAAGGGGGCGACCGGTTTCGACGTGGGTTGCGAACCTTCGGGGGCGTGTCGAGGTGCAGTGGCCCTCGTTAAACACTGCTGCAAACATTAGTTGCCAACGACGACAACTTCGCTCTGGCTGCCTAATCGCAGCTGACCTCTGACCAGCTCGTGCCTATGCGACTGTATCAGGGGACGCGCTCATAGGATCGCGGGCCATCGTGCTACGGGGTGGTTTCGCTAAGAGTCACCGTCGCTGGTCCGGCGCCTTCCCTGCCTTTCGGGTAACGACGGACGAGAACCAAAGAATGGGCTACGCACGTAGATCCCGGAGTCTAGGGCTTGCGGACGCGGGTTCAATTCCCGCCGCCTCCACATTTTATTTGTCGTTTCAGCTTATTACGACGATTATCTAAACCTGGATCGAAGCGCGGTGCTCTCGTGGTAGCGAACCGCTACCGCGGGAGCTCCGACAGCTGGCGTTACGGCGGAAAGCCGAGCCGACGTTCGAGCGCCTTGAATTCGGGTTCGTTGCGAATGGGATTGAGGTCCCAGTTGGTCCTCAGGAAGCACAACCCAATGTCCCGCAATCGCTCTGCGGTCGACAGCCATTTGAGAGCTTTCTGCCTGTCACCCCATTGCGCATAGATCGCCGCATAGTCTATCGGGCCCGTGTCGCCTTCGGTCATTTGCAGGCGCCTCAGCTCACTCTCGGCCCGTGGTTGCTCGCCGAGCGCATGGTAGACGAGAGCCAAACAGTAATGTCGCTCGTCTTGCCTGATCGGCGTCGAGGCTGGCTCACAGATCCGCCGCGCGCTCTCGGTCTGGCCCTGAGCCAGGCGGACCTCGGCGCCATACCATGCAATCTGATCCGATTGCGGAGCAAGGCCTCTCAGGTCCTCGATGGCCTCCAGCGCCTCCCGGTAGCGCCCGGCGTCGGTAAGGTCATTTATCAGCTCATGCCGAAATATCACGTTGTCCGGATCCAATTGGATGGCGTGCCGTATGGTCGCCACCGCCGATTCGGGCTGACCCAGGATGGCCTCGTACTGGGACACGTTGAACTGTACCCACGCCCGGCCCGGCGCCAAAGCGATGGCACGTTGCAGCTCCGAGACGGCGCTCATCATCTGCAGCTGCAAGCGGCGAGTGGTCCAAAGAAGCAGATGTGCGTCGGCCAGACCCGGCGCCAACGCAGCGGCCCGTTCGGCAGCCCTGCCGGCCTCGGCTACGGCCTTTTCACGCGTCGCCAAATCGTCCGTATGGCTGGCGATGTTGGAGAGCGCACTGGCGACTCCAACATACGCCATCGCGTAGTTGGCATCGAGCGCGAGGGCCTGGCTGAAGAACTCGAGGCTCTTGCGGTACCCGGCTTCATCCGATCCGGCCGAAATGATCTGCATTCCGCGTAGATAGGCATCGTGCGCCTGCTGATTTCTGGTGGCGCCGAGCTCGACATTTGCACCCTCGTCCCCCAAGAGCCTGGCCTGCAGCTGCTGCGCGACGCTGGTGGCGATATCGCTCTGCACTTCGAGCACATTCCTGAGGCTGCGGTCATAGTCCTCGGACCACATGTGAAACCCGGTGCTCGCGTTGATCAGCTGCGCGGTGATGCGCACCGTGTCACCCGAGCGACGGATGCTGCCTTCGAGTATGGCGCCGACGTTGAGCTTGCGGGCTATCGTCCCCACGTCGAGGTTTTGACCCTTGAACGAGAACGAGGACGTACGGGCAATGACCTGCAGCGAGTCGATCTGCGAGAGCGCATTGATCAGCTCCTCGGTCATGCCGTCGGAGAAATACTCCTGCTTCGGGTCGCCGCTCAGGTTGGTAAACGGCAGTACCGCGATCGAGTGCGGCGGTGGGGCGAAAACCGGCGGAGTCGCAGCAGTCATTGTGGCCGTTGCAGCGGTGATCGCCGCGACCGCGCGCTCGTGAGTGGATCTGGACAGGAACCACAACACGCTGCCGGCAATCACCAGCAGCGCCGCCAGGATCGATATCTCGATACGACTGACGCGATGCTGCGCCCTGTGGCCCTGGTAGTAGGCCAGCGTCCCCGCCACGGGTATGCCCAGCAGCAGCACGAAGACCGTGAAACGAGCCACCGCCGCCGACCAGTCGAAGGCGCTACCGACGATCTCCACGCCATGCAGCAGCGCGTAGCCGAACGCAGCGTAGGCCAGCGTCCACTCGACGACCTTGTGGCGCCTGATCTTGGCCCAGAGCCCGGCAGATCCCTGAGAGGTGGACGGGGAGGATACGCTCGGCTGAGCAACCACGGATGCGCCCGCAGCTGGCGAAGGCAGCTCGCTTGCGGGCTGAGTCTGTTTCTCGCTGGCCATCTTCTGCCGGCGCCCGGATTGGACGGGATACCAGTCTTCAGAATGCCCCGACCAGCCGGTCCGGTCAACTCTGCCCGACTCGAGGTAGTGTCTCAGTTTGAAATATCGGCCTTGGGTGGAAGCGGCCCTCTGGTTATGGGTCGCACCGACGATGCGATGCGCAGATCGTGCCCAACGTCAATGCCATGCAACGTCGACTTCCGCTATTCTGAAGAACCCGGGATGGAGGTTTTGTAGCATGGCGAAGCTGGTGTATGGATTGAACCAGTCCCTCGACGGCTACGTCGACTACATGCGAATTGGGCCACCCAGTCCCGCGCTCTCCCGTCACTTCATGGAGCGCGCGCGCGGCCTGACGGGCGCAGTGTACGGTCGCCGCATGTACGAGATCATGCGTTATTGGGACGATGACCTTCCCGATTGGGACGCAGAGGATCGCGACTTTGCGGCAGTGTGGCGGCGCCAGAGGAAGTGGGTCGTGTCGCGCTCGTTGAAGGCCGTCGGCCCCGACGTCACACTCATCGAGGATGACTTCGAGGCGGCGATACGCCGGCTGAAGGCTCAGCTGGATGGGGAGATTGACGTTGCCGGACCAAACCTGGCAGGCAGCCTGACCAATCTTGGTCTGATTGATGAGTATCGACTCTACTTCCATCCCATCGTGCTTGGTCATGGGCAGCCATTCTTCGTCGGCCCCCGGCCGCCGCTCCGCCTTGTGGACAGCGAACGAATTGGCGAGGATGTGATTAGATTGACGTACGTTCCTGCTTAATCGCGCGACTCACCCGGCGGACTGCGCCAACTCGTCAGGTGCGCTTTGGGTCGAAGCCGAATTTCAAATTGAGACACTACCCGACTCGACGTCGGGCATGCGTGCATGCTTGCCGTCGCCTGATGGCGATCAAGATCCAGAGCAAAAGTAGATCGGTCGGATCGAATGCCCCGCCACCGCCACTCTTGTTGCTCGCCGGTGCGGCAGGCGCGGCATTGACTTCGGCGGATTCAGCGGAGGTACCGCCGGCGTTGGTCGCGGTAACCGTGAAGTAATAGGACCGCCCATTGGCAAGGCCCGAAATGGCCGCACCAGGTCCGGTCACGGAGGTGACCGGCGTGCCGGTTTCTTGACCGGATGCCGTGCCCTCATAGACGCTGTAGCTGGTCGCACCCGCGCTTGCAGTCCAATTCAGCGTTATCATTGCGTTGCCGGCGACGGCGCTTACTCCCGTAGGAGCGGAAGGAGCGAGGGTGGCACTGGCCTCGTTAGACGTTTGTGAGTTGCCCCCCGCGTTTACCGCCTCGACCTCGAAGAAATAGGTACCGCCAGCAGCCTGGCCGCCCAGTGTGTACGACGTGCTGGTGATGCCGGATACTACAGGGGTGCCGGACTCGGCGCCCGACTTTGAGCCCTCGAGGATACTGTAGCTGCTCGCGCCGGCGCCTGCGGTCCATTGCAGTGCGATTGCAGTACCCGTGGCGCTCGCCGAGAGAGTGCTCGGCACCGCGGGTAATGCCGTGGCGAGGATTTGAGCCGAGATGTCCGAGGTGTAGCCGCCAGGGTACACTGCCTGGACCGCGAGGTAGTTCGCATAGCCTGGTGGCCACTCGGTAAAGGCGAACGTCGGAGAGGTGAGTGGGCCCGTGGTATTCACAAGCCCCAGATTAGCCGGGCTCGTTCCCCCGTAAAGGTTGTAGCTCGCAGCGCCCGCGACCGCATTCCACGTCGTGGTCACTGCACTGCTCGTAGACGCTGCAGCGAGCCCGGTGGGTGCCGAAAGGGGCATTGTCGACCAGCCCGGAATGGAAGCGGGTCCGGAGCCTGTGATAGTCCCGATCGTCCATGGATAGTAGGTGAAAGCGTCGCTGCTTACGCCCGTGGTTGCTGCCTCGGACAATGTGATCGAGTTTGAGCCGATCGCAGTGACCTTGGCCCCCAGCGGGACGACATTTTGAGAATTGAAGTCATTGACTGAGGCACCTTGCGCCAAATCGGCAGGGATGCTCGGCACATCCATGATGACGTTTAAGTCCGGCGACTGGAACTTCCCGGTGAAGCCTTCCTCATTGGCTTCGTCGTCGACATACCCGATGAGATTGCCGGAGGAGTCGAACAGGAAGTCGTTCGTAGGGCTGCTGCATCCGCCTGAGTAGACTGTCGTGCCCCATTGGAAGCCCGGAGTTAGTCCGGTGCTACCCGATGTGGTGCCAGATGTGCACCATTGATCGAGTTCCACTTCGACGTCTCCGTTGGTCAAGGTCCAGATGACAACAGCCGCCTGAGTCGCAGGCTTATCGGCTGTCGCATTCGGGACGAAAAAATAGATGTAGCCGCCGGTGGCCAGATAACCGGGATCCTCGTAGACGGCAAAGGACTCGTTGGTTGGACTGGTGCCGGATTGGAAAAAAGAATTAGGGTCGGCAGGAGCGTAGGAGCTATCGCTAGTGCTCGCCGGCGAACAACTCACCGCCGAAAATACCCCCAGGACAGGGTCGTCGTATTCAAAACCTGGCGTCATGGCCGTCGGAAAACCTCCCGGGTTAAACCGGTTGGAAATCCCTGAATACGT
>Ga0335074_10015484_pt1 | contig 10716 bp, 14 predicted proteins | sample Lox_Sample_23_FD_206715 | JGI IMG/M metagenome (GOLD analysis project Ga0335074, IMG submission 206715) | Soil microbial communities from Loxahatchee National Wildlife Refuge, Florida, United States - Lox_Sample_2.3 | ecosystem: Environmental > Terrestrial > Soil > Wetlands | place: USA...
AGCAGCTTAAGGCCGCGGAATGCATCCGGCTCGAACGGCCGCGCCCAGCCCTTCGGCGTGCGGTCGAACACCACCTGATTGTAGAAGTAGTTGAGGATTTCCTCCGGATCCATGCCGCGGACTTCGCCGGGCTCAAGCGCTTCGCCCTTTGCGTCGCGTGCGGCGCGGAGTGCTGCGGTGGCTTTGTTCTCCAGCGCGTAAAGCAATGTGGTGACCGGCAGCTTCCGCTTGCGGTCGATGCGGACGTAAACGAGGTCCTTGCTGTCGAACTCGAAATCGAGCCAGGAGCCGCGATACGGGATCACGCGCGCGGCGAACAGATACTTTCCCGAGCTGTGGGTCTTGCCCTTGTCGTGGTCGAAGAACACGCCGGGGGAGCGGTGCATCTGGGAGACGATCACACGCTCGGTGCCGTTGATGATGAACGTGCCGTTGTCGGTCATCAACGGCATATCGCCCATATAAACCGGCTGCTCTTTAATATCACGGATGGAGCGGGCGCCGGTGTCCTCGTCCACGTCCCAGACGATCAGGCGCAGAACGACCTTGAGCGGCGCGGCGTAGGTCATGCCGCGCTGGATGCATTCCTCGACGTCGTATTTCGGTTCTTCCAGTTCGTAATAGACGAACTCCAACCGGCCGCGGCCGGCGAAATCGTCGATCGGAAAGACCGACTTGAAGACCTCTTGCAGACCGGTCTGCGTCCGGTTGTCCGGATTGACGTTCATTTGCAGAAACGCCTCGTAGCTGGCGCGCTGCACATCGATCAGGTTCGGCATCGGGGCCACTTCGGGTATGCGCCCGAAGCTGCGACGAATCCGCTTGCGCCCGACGAAAGACCTGCTGATCGCGTTCATCGATTGACCTGCCCTGCTGTCATCACCAAAAAGGAAGAAGCTCCCCCTGCCCTTGTGGGCGGGGGTTGGGGAGAGGGGTTCGGCCTTAATGAGTCGGCCCCCTCCCCCCATCCCCCGCCCACAAGGGGAGGGGGAGCCTCTGCTCCGTTGTCTTCGCCGTCGAGAAACGCAGAACCGGGACGGGAATCGGAGTGATTCCCGCCCGGTTCCAGTTCAGAGAGGATGGTGCCACCCGACGGTGCGGCGCCACCCGGGATTATTCGGTCCGGCGTGCTACTTGACCTCCACGGTGGCGCCCTGATCCTCGAGCATCTTGCGCAGCTTCGCCGCTTCGTCCTTGTTCACGCCCTCCTTGACGGTCTTGGGGGCGCCTTCCACCAGGTCCTTGGCTTCCTTCAGCCCGAGGCCCGTGATGGTCCGGATCTCCTTGATCACATTGATCTTCTTGTCCCCGGCCTTGGCCAGGACGACGGTGAACTCGGTTTGCTCCTCGGCGGGGGCGGCAGCTGCGGCAGCACCGCCGCCGGCAGCCGGCGCAGCCGCCACCGCGACGGGCGCGGCTGCGGACACGCCCCACTTCTCCTCAAGGAGCTTTGAGAGCTCGGCAGCCTCGAGGACGGTGAGGCTGGACAGCTCGTCCACCAGCTTTTGTAGATCGGCCATGATCGTGTATCCCTAATTTAGACGTTGGTTGGTTCCATGCAAGCCGGGTACCCCGGCCATCTTCACGCTTGCGCGCAGTCGAGCCATGCGGTCACGGTTACGTGATCGTCTAGGCGGCGGCCGCGCCAGCCTCGTCCCTCTTGGCAAAGGCCCCAAAGACGCGTGCGAGTTGTCCGCCCGGGCCTTGCAGCACGCCGGCGACGCGGGTCGCGGGGGTGGCGATCATCCCCACGATCCTGGCGCGCAGCGTGTCAATGCTCGGTAGTTCGGCCAGTGCCCGCACCCCATCCGCATTCAGCGTCTGGGTGCCGAGGGCGCCGCCGATCAGCACGAACTTCTCGTTGGTCTTGGCGAACTCAACGGCCGCCTTGGCCACTGCCACCGGGTCCTGCGCCCAGGCGAGCGCAGTTGGTCCCTTCAGCAGGGGCTTGATGCCGTCGAATTGGGTCCCGTCCAGGGCGAGGTTGGCGAGCCGGTTCTTCGCGACTTTGAAAGTTGCCCCCGCGGCACGCATTTTACGGCGCAGATCGGTGGCCTCGGCGACCGTGAGACCCTGGTTGCGGGTCACGACGATCATCGAGGTGCCGGTCAGCGCCTCATGCAGCCCGGTGACGAACTGCCGCTTCTCCGTACGGTCCAAGTCTCGTCTCCAGTTGGCACGCCGCGGATGGACCGCGACGGGCCGGGTTGCCCTATGGACCCGCCACCCGACACGGGTGGGCCCTCGGGCGTGGCCCGAGGGCGAGGGTCCGGTTCGCCTGTCCATAGCCGGAACCACCAACACCAGGCCGACCGGGCCTGGTTGCTGGCTTCCCCGTCTCCCGTGCGCGGGCCTTGCGGCCGATTAAGCCCCGGGGGTGAGCCCAGGAGCACGAACGGTCTCGGACAGGTTCGGGAAGGCGTTCTCCCGGGTTTTTATCCCCGGGGATGGCCCCCCTGCCCGCCCGCCCGGCACGCGGCCGGACTGGCGTATGCGGAATCACGATTCGCCCGGAGCACCGGCTCCGCGCGAAGCGCGGGGAGGTAGCCGAAAGCGGGGCGGAAGTCGAGGGGTTCGTTTGCTGCGGCATACGTTACAAGTGGGACAACATTTGGCCCATATCCCCGGTTTCGAGGCGTTTCCTGGGCTGGCTGCCCTGGTTTCGTTACAGGACCGCCGCCTGTGCGCTGCTCCGCGCCACGCCGGGAACGCGATTAATTCGGATTGTTCTCGACACGGCCCGTGCGTCACTATAATGTTAACCAAACGCAATTCAGGCCGCAGGCCGGGAACGCTTTCATATTGGAATCGGAGGATGTCACAACAATGGCCATGCCCGCCTTTTTGTCCAACGTATCGGCCCCGTCGACGACCTATGCCGGCCGCAATTTCGCAAAGACCGTCGGCGACGTGTTCATCGCGGGCAGCAGCGATGCGGCGTCCGGAGTCGCAGCCGAGGCAAAAGCCGATGTGCTGGAGGAAATCATCCAGCGGTTCAACTCGGGCGCAAACATTGATTACTCGGGTCAGCAGATCGGTGAGACGGACGTCCTGCTGGCGATCGCTTACGCCCGGGGAAAGAAGCGGACGAAAGCAAGGCGGAAAGCCATCATTGCAACGTCCAAATTCGGCCTTCAGGTTGCCGCGACGTGCGGGGGGGCGACGATCGGTTCAGTGGTGCCTGTCGCTGGGACTGCATTGGGGGCTGTGGGCGGGGCCATTGCAGGAAGGTCGCTCGGGGTCGGGGTCACCGTCGCGGACCAGACGAAACGGAAGGTCAAAGGCTTCTATAAGTGGGTCAAGGGCACCCGTGGCGAGCATCGCAAACAGGCGGCCGAGTGCCTGATGCATTGCGCCACCCACCAATTGCAGTGGCGCCAGGATGCGGCAACCATGGCCTGCCATGTGATATTGGGCGAAGAATACGACACCGTTATGGGCAGCCATAATGTCGGGCGGCTGGCGGATCGGATGAAATCGAACTGACCTGGCGTGCGGTTCTACTGGATCACAGGCAGAAGCGGCATCGCAGCGGGTCATTTGTCCTGCGTCTGATACCAGAAATGCCGGCTCGTCGGTCTCCTGGCCGGCGAAGCCCGGCCGGCCATGGCTGTATTGGGGGCTGGCGGCAAAGACGTGGATGGCGGCGACGAGCGCGGCCATGACACTTGGGGCGGCGACGAGCGCGGCCATGACACTTGGGGCGGCGACAAGCGCGGCCATGACACTTGGGGCGGCGACGAGCGCAGCCATGACACTTGGGGCGGCGACAAGCGCGGCCCTGACACAGGGGGCGGCGACGAGCGCGGGCATGACACTCGGCGCCGCGACCAGCGCGGCCTTGAGTTCGACGTTGGCGCCGATCAGCCTGCGAGTGTCGTGGTATCCACGCGGACGCCCGGACCCATCGTGGAACTCAGTGCGACCTTCTGCACGTAGGTGCCCTTGGCCCCGGCCGGCTTGGCCTTCTGGATCGCGTCCGCCAGCGCTTGCGCATTCTCGAGCAGCTTTTGCTCGTCGAAGCTGGCCTTGCCGATGCCGGCGTGGATGATGCCCGCCTTCTCGGCGCGGAATTCCACCTGGCCGCCCTTCGCGGCGCCGATTGCGCCCTTCAGGTCCTGGGTTACGGTGCCCAGACGCGGGTTGGGCATCAGGCCACGCGGACCGAGAATCTTACCCAGCCGCCCGACAACGCCCATCATGTCCGGCGTCGCGATGCAGCGGTCGAACGCGATGTCGCCGGCCTGGATCTTCTCCGCCAGGTCCTCGGCGCCCACCACGTCGGCGCCAGCGGCCAGCGCTTCCTCGGCCTTCGGGCCGCGGGCGAACACGCCGACGCGCACCGTCTTGCCGGTGCCGTTGGGCAGCGAGATCAGGCCGCGCACCATCTGGTCCGCATGGCGCGGGTCGATGCCGAGATTCATCGACATCTCCACCGTCTCGTCGAATTTCGCCCGCGCGTTCTGCTTCACCAGCTTGATCGCCTCAGGCAGTGAATAGGTCTTGGAATGATCGAAGCCGGCCTCTATGGCCTTCATCCGCTTGCCGAGTTTCGCCATGGCTCAGCCCTCCACCACTTGAAGGCCCATCGATCGGGCGGAACCGGCCAGCATGCGCATCGCCCCCTCGACGTCGTTCGCGTTCATATCCTTCATCTTGATCTCGGCGATTTCGCGCAACTGGCTTTGCGTGACGCGGCCGATGGTGGCGGTCTTGCCGGCGGCGGTGCTGCCCTTGTCGATCTTCGCCGCCTTCATGAGGAAATAGGTGTTGGGCGGCGTCTTCATGATGAAGCTGAAGGTGCGGTCGGCATAGGCGGTGATCACCACCGGCACCGGCATCCCCGGCTCCATGTTCTGGGTGACCGCGTTGAATTCCTTCACGAAGGCCATGATGTTGAGGCCGCGCTGGCCCAGCGCGGGGCCGACGGGCGGCGACGGGTTCGCCTTGCCCGCGGGGATTTGCAGCTTGATGTAGCCGACGATCTTCTTAGCCATGGGGTATCCCTGGTCCTTTCAGTCTGTCCCGGGGACCGCGGTGCAAGCGATCGGCACGCCCGGGTGGGCGGCACGATCTCCCGCGTTCCGATGAGGGGCGGCCGTGTAGCGGAGGACTGGGGGAAAGTCCAGGGCCGCCGTTCCACGGCACTTGCGGCGGGCCAGGGTCAGGCGGCGCGTGGTTTGACCTCGGATTCCAGCTGTCCGCCCAGTGCCTCCACCGCTTGCTCCAGTTCAAAATCGCGCTGCATGTCGCGCCAGAAATTCCGGCGTCGTGCCGAAATACCGGCCCAGCCGCAAGGCGGTGTCGCCCGTGATGGTGCGCCGCTCGCTGACGATCGACTGGATGCGCGTTACCGGCACGTTGAGGTCCTTGGCCAACCGATAGGCCGTCAGGCCCAGGGGTAGAATGAATTCTTCCCGCAATTGCTCGCCGGGGTGGATGGGCGGGAGGTCGCGCATGGCCGTCATCCTATGGTCATCTGCGATCGCGACTTTGCCACCAGGACCTGCTGCGCTGCCGCGCTGTGCCGCGGGCGCTCAGCGAACGGGAACCGCAACTGCCGCCGTTCGACCCCGCAAAGGTCGATCCAATTGACTACAACCTGAGATCTGCCGCCTGCTGGTTGAGCACGCGACGAAGCAGCGGCGCAGCCTGCTGCTTACCACCTCCGGCAGGCGGCGCGGTAGTCCTCGACGATCCCTGTGTGATCGAGCGCCGCCACCGTCTCGGCGACAGCCCGGTCCAGTCGGCGCTGCCGCCGCTGCTCCAACGTGCGGCGCAGGTAGTCCACGGCGAGGAGGGCGAAGGGCCGATCGATGGTTCCGGAGCGCGGAGCGGCCGAGGCGATGGCATATGGCATGGCGGACATGCTCCCTGATTTATGCCGACCGGGTCTCCAGCCGGACCTTCTGCACGCACCCTACGATGGCGGCCGCAGCCGCACAGTGAGGTATGTCACAATTTTGCAATTCAACGCATTAGTCGAATGCGGTAGCCGGCTTGGTCTTTGGGGGGCGTGCGGTCCGCATGGACCCTGGGGGGCGTACGGTGCGGGCGGACTCTCAATCCCCCGCTGCTGCGGCCGGCGCCCGCCGCTCATGCCGGCGCATCAGCAGCAACAGCAGCATCGGCGGCACCACCGTCAGCATCATCAGGCGGAAGTCGTTGTTGTAGGCGATGATCGCCGCCTGCTGGTTGACGATCTTGTCGAGCAATGCGGCGCCGTGGCGTGTCGCGGGGTCAAGCAGACGCGATACCATATTGCCCGCCTGCAGCACGCGGTCGAAGGGCGTGATGGTCGCCGCGATGTCGGCGTGGTTGACCTGCATCTGCCGCGTCAGCGTGAACGACGTGACCGAAATCCCGATCGCCGAGCCGATGTTGCGCGCGAGCGACTGCATGGCCGTGCCCTCGCCGCGCAACTGGGTGGAGAGCGTGGTGTAGGCCATCACCGTCATCGGATTGAACACCAGGCCGACGGCGAAGCCCTGGATGATGAGGGCGATCCACAGCTCATGCTGGGTGACGTCGGGGGTCCAGGTGCTCATGTCCCACAGCGCCCAGCCCAGGATGACCAGCCCGACCGCCATCAGCTTGCGCTGGTCCACCGCCATCCCCAGCCTGCTCGCCAGCCACATCGACGCCATGACACCGATACCGCGCGGTGCCAGCGCCCAGCCAGTGGTGTAAACGGGATAGCCGGCCAGGTTCTGGAGATAGGGCGCCAGGAGGGCGGATGTGGCCAGCATCACCGAGGACACGCAGAACACCATCAGCATGCCGGCGGAGAAGTTGCGGTCGCGGAAGAGCCCGGGCGACAGGAACGGCTTGTCCGCGGTCATCATGTGGACAAAGAACAGATAGAAGCCGAGGCCGGCGAGGGTTGCTTCGAGGAGGATCTCGCGGGAGGAGAACCAGTCGAGCAACTGCCCGCGGTCCAGCATCAGTTGCAGCGCGCCGCAGCCCAGCGCCAGAACGCCGAAGCCGTACCAACTGAATTTCAGGGTCGGCCGCGCCGGTGCGCTGGGCATGAACACGGCGAGGCCGATGGCGGAGATGATGCCGAACGGCAGGTTCACGTAGAACACCCAGCGCCAACTGTAGAGATCGGTCAGGTAGCCGCCGAGCGTGGGGCCGACCATCGGCCCCATGGTGACACCCATGGAGAAGATCGCCATCGCCTGGGCGCGGCGGGCGAACGGGTAGATGTCCAGCATCACCGCCTGCGACAGCGGCGCCAGCGCGGCGCCGAACACGCCTTGCAGCAGGCGGAAGGCGACCAATTGCTCCAGGCTCTGGGCGGCGCCGCACATCATGGAGGTGACGGTGAAGCCGGCGATGCAGATGATGAACAAGCGCTTGCGGCCGAAGCGGACCGCCATCCAGCCGACGGGGGCGGTCATGATCGCGGCGGCGATGACGTAGGAGGTGAGCACCCAGGTGATCTCGTCGGCCGAGGCCGACATGCTGCCTTGCATGTAAGGCAGCGCGACGTTGGCGATGGTGGAGTCCAGCGTCTGCATGAACATCGCGATCATCGCAAAGGCGGTGATCAGGCCGCGGTGAGGGACGCGGGTGGTCTCGGACATCTAGGGGGTGGCCCCTGACGGCCCGAAGCGGGGCGGGCAATGGCCGGCGGCCGCGTTGCCCCTGCCGACGCCTGGAACGGGGCTGGATGCGGCAGAGGCTCGGGGTTGCGAAAGCGGCAGCACTGTCCCGGACGTTGTTTGCATTGCGCCAATTGTGCCTGTGGTTCCGGCGTTGCACCAGTGCCGCCTGGACAAGGGCAGCCGTGCCGGTTGTGGGGCTGGTGAGGCGCCAGTGGCTGAACGCGCCTGTGAGCCGGTGGCTGAACGCGCCTGCGAGCCGGGGGCTCGACGCTGCCGTGAGCCGGGGGCTCACCGATGCCGTGAGCCGGAGGGCCCCATCGCCGTCACGACACCCCGTTCGGAGGTGCCGGATGCCCGTTACATGGAATTATCGAACCGGAAGTTTGCTCCCAGGCAATTCGGATCAGGGGCCAGCACGTTTGGACGCGACCGAACCTCTTCGCGGTCCGGCACTAACAACCTGCAAGAAAGTTGAAATTTTTACCGGCGCACAATGGGCACGGATCGATGATGGCTCTCGCGTTACAATCATATTCGACCGTCACAAATTTTTGCAGAAGCATGACATCTTATCTCATTTCTCCCGTGCAGCCGGGTGATGCACTGCCGTTCCTGTTTGGCCTGGCGACAGATGGGCGGTTCCTCTCACTGCAGATGGGGCGGCCGGCGGCGGTACTGCTGATCGGGACGGATGCCGCGTCGTGCCGAGGCGCGGTGATCAGGCGCGATGCGGCCGAGCGGCAGGGGCTGGCATGCAGCACCGGGGCGGTGCCGACATGATTGACGCCGTGCGGACCAGCGACGCCACAATGGTAACGCAACTCGTGGCGCTCGAGACGCCGCAGAAGGGAACGTTCGAGGCGATTCACACGGCGCTGGATGCTTTCTCGCAGCCGCAACTTGGCCCGAGCACCGCGCGGCTGCTGGTGATCCCCATCGGCGACGAAAGCGGCGCGGTGCGAGGCGGGCTGTGGGGCCATACGTCGTTTGGCTGGCTCCACGTGCAGATGCTGTATGTCCCGGATGCGTTGCGTGGCCAAGGTATTGGCACGAGGCTCATGGCGGCCGCCGAGGCCGAAGCGAAACGACGCGGGTGTCGCGGCGTGCATCTCTGTGCGTACGACTTCCAGGCCGCAGCGTTCTACCGCAGGCTTGGTTACACGCAGTTCGGGCAGCTCGATGACTACCCTTGTGGATACGATCTGATCATGTTGAAGAAAGTGTTCCGTGGCGATGTCGGGGGCGATGTCGGGCAGGTAGGATGTGCCCCGGCTTGTTGCGCCTGAAGAGGGCCTGTCCCGACTACCCTCCCCCTTCCCGCTTTGTCTTTCCCCCTTTGGTTTTCCGCCGTCGCCTTCCCCTGGGCGCCGCTTCAGACGCCCAGCGATCCGCCGTGGCGCCTCCGGCACGCCGGGGCACAAATGACGAAATGGACATCCGGGGACGATTGACCTGCGGAGCATTCACGATATTCATGTCGGCATGTCATCGCACGCACATGCGGCCGAGCCGCTGACCCCCCGCCGGGATTTCCTGAAGCTGGTCACCCTCGCGACCGCGGGGATCGGCGCCGCCGCGCTGGCGTGGCCGTTCATCGATTCGATGAACCCCGCCGCGGACGTGATCGCCGCCGGCGCGCCGATGGACATCGACCTGAGCAAGATCGGCGTGGGCCAGCAGGTTATCGTGCAATGGCGCGGGTCGCCGATCCTGATCGTGCGCCGCACGCCGGAGGCGCTGAAGACGCTGCAGAGCCCGAGCCTGATCTCCCGGCTGAGCGACCCCGATTCGAAGGTGCAGCAACAGCCGCCCTATGCGGAGAACTGGCACCGCTCGATCAAGCCGGACGTCGCGGTGATGGTGGGCATCTGCACGCATCTGGGGTGCCTGCCGGGGTACATGCCGCAGCCAGATCCGACGTCGCCGGCGCCGAACTGGCCGGGCGGGTATTTCTGCCCGTGCCATGGGTCGAAATACGACCTGGCGGGGCGGGTGTATTCGGGGGTGCCGGCGCCGTACAACCTGCCGGTGCCACCGTATCATTTCCCCAATGCGACAACGGTGCGGATCGGCGAGAATCCGACGGCAGCCGATACGTTCGAGCTGAGTTCCGTGGTGCAGATGTAGGGTTGCGCCGGGCGTGGACGCCCCTTAGGCGACCCTTGAGCGACCCGCGCGGCGGCGTTGGCGAGCAGCGGCCGTGTGGCACGCGGGCTATTTGAGCTGGCTGTCTTTGTTGCCTCTTCTGTTGAACCCGATTTGTACTGGCTGGCGATCCATCGCCGACTGACAGTGAATGCAGGTTCGCGCGCCAGGGAGCGCGCGGCGGCGCGCCGAGGGGATTTCATCGCCGCATTGCACGCAATGGGTCTCCCCCTCACCCGCCGGCATGTTCGCCCGAGCGCGCAACACCCCATCGGTGACGGTATCATCGATCTGGTCCTGCACCGCGCCATCGCGGGCCCATCCGCTTGCCATCTTCGCTGTCCGGTTTTGCCGAGTTGCAGAGGCGTGACGTAGGCATGGGCGCCGCGGGTTCCAAGGCCGCGCTCGCGGAGGGGCGGTAGCGGACGGCCGCAAGACGTAACTTGACATTGATTTATAGCAATTTTAGCGATCGGTCATCGGCGTCGGCACGAGTTTCAGCGCGAATATCGCGGCCCGGCGCGACTGCACAAAGAAGACCGACGTCCGTGGGCCGCTTCGGCGTTAATCAGGACGGGAGGTACACCATGTCGATCACGGTGGTGACGCGCTTCAAGATCAATAGGGAAGAAGGACTCAAGCTCGCCAGGGAGGGGGCGCCCATGCTGAAGGCGCACGGGGCCATGGCGATGCGCCTCGGATATTGTTACTCCGGCGAGTATACCGGCCAGACGGTCGCTGTGCTGATCTATAGCGATTGGGAAGCCTATGGCCGCGCCATGGAGGCGCGGGCCAAGGACGCTTCCTACCAGGCACTGTTCGCACAGGTTCTGAGATCCGGCGAGTTGGTCGAGCGCACGATCATGGAGACACAGGAGCTGTAACCTGCCGAAAGAAAGGGGCTTCGGCCCCTTTCCCGGCGTGCGGTGTCCAAGCTTCGGCGTGGCAGGTGGGTGAATGC
>Ga0335074_10015485_pt1 | contig 10715 bp, 10 predicted proteins | sample Lox_Sample_23_FD_206715 | JGI IMG/M metagenome (GOLD analysis project Ga0335074, IMG submission 206715) | Soil microbial communities from Loxahatchee National Wildlife Refuge, Florida, United States - Lox_Sample_2.3 | ecosystem: Environmental > Terrestrial > Soil > Wetlands | place: USA...
AAGCCGTTAACCAAGGGAACGAGGCGGAACTTGGGTGGCAGGTGCCCGGCAGGCGGGAGGAGCTCGTGACTGAGCTGATTCGCAGTCTGCCCAAGGACTTGCGCCGCCTGTTTGTGCCGGCACCAGATACGGCCAGGTCGGTTCTGGCCAAACTCGGCGAGCCGCACGGCGACTTGCTCGACCCGCTGAGCCGGGAGCTTGGCCGGCTGGCGGGCGTCCCTGTGCCGAAGTCGGCGTTCGACGTCACTAAGCTGCCCGCGCATCTGCGGGTCACCTACCGGGTCATAGACGGCGGCAAGGTCGCAGCGACCGGCAAGGACCTGGCCGAGCTTCGCCGGCAGCTGCGGCCGCGACTGCAGGCTGTGCTGACCGACGCGGCCGCGGAGATCACCAGGACCGGGTTGCGCGACTGGACCATCGGCACGCTGCCTCGGGTGTTCACCAGCGGGCAGGTTACCGGCTACCCGGCGCTCGCCAATGCCGGGGATAGCGTCGACGTGCGGCTGTTCGCGACGCAGGCCGAGGCGGATCAGTCGATGCTGCGCGGTACCAGGCGCCTGATCCTCTTGCAAGTCCCTTCCGGCGCGCGGTCGATCGCCGGCCGGCTGCCGGTTTCGGCCAAGATGGCGATGAGCAGGCATCCCTACGCCAGCGCGGCGGCGCTGGTGGATGACTGCGCCGCCTGCGCGGCCGACCAAGTGATCCTTGACGCGGGCGGCCCGGCCTGGGACGAGGCCGGGTTCGCGCGGCTGATCGCAGCAGCGCGCGACCAGCTAGCCGTGCGGACGGCGAAGGTGGTCGGCGTCGCGGCCCGGGTGCTCGGGGAGGCGCACGAGGTCGAGATCCGGCTCAGCGCTACGCCGAACCCGGCGCTGGCGGCCGCGATGGACGACATGAAGCAGCAGTTCGCCGGGCTGATATACCGGGGTTTCATCTCCGACACGGGAGCCGACCGGCTGCCTGACCTGGTCCGTTACCTCCGGGCGATGGTCAGGAGGCTAGATAAGCTTCCAGGAGAGCAGGGCCGCGATGCCGAGCGCATGGCGACGGTGCACCGGGTCAATGCCGACTATCGTGCCGCGCTGGCGGAACTAGCCCCGTCGGCACGGCTCAGTCCGCCTGCGGTCGCGGTCCGGTGGATGATCGAGGAACTCCGCGTCAACCTGTTCGCGCAGGTGCTCGGGACTCCGTACCCGGTGTCGGAGAAGCGCATTCGCGCGGCAATCGACGCCATGCTGGCTGACTGACCCGCCTCAGTCGGCGCGCCGACGTCCGGCCTCAACCTGGCGCTGGAAGGCCTGCCGGATCCAGGCCGCTACCAGGTCGGGCGAGAAGTTGATGTCCTGCCAGGTGAAGTGGACGACTTCGTAGCCCTCCGCCCGCAGCAGGTGGTCCCGCCTTAGCTGTCTCCGCGCGAGGCCAGGGTCCTGGTCGTACTTCATCGCGCCGTCAGCCTCGGCTGCGGTTCGGTAGTGCTTCCAGTAGAAGTCGACTCTGGCAATCGGCTCGTGGTCATTGCCGAGCTGGACCTGCAGTTCAGGCGGCGGTATCCCGCTATCCCTTAAGCCAACCCTGGCAACGGACTCCAGCGGCGACTCCGCCTTCATGTCGGCGAACTCGACCACCTCCGCGGCCCGCGCGATTCCGCGTCGCCGCGGAAGCTGCTCGATGACGGACCGCAGTTCGGCCCTGGTGGTGAGCCCTTGATGCAGTGCGCTGTCAGCGGCGACGACCCCAGCGCGGAACTCCAGCGTCCGCGCAAGGTCGACCACGGTCCTGGCTGCCGTCGTTACACGGAAGCCGAATGTGGTAGCGACCTGATCGGCTGGCAGGTCGGTCGTATACAAGTGAATCCCGCTCCGGCCATGCCGGTCGCGCCGAGGCGGCATCGTGAGCGTCACGTCGCGCAGAGGTTTCCCCAGCAAGGCGATACCGAGTAAGGCAGCTGCCGACTGATGACTCACGGCCGCGTCAGGGCCTTCTACTGCGAGCGCCGCCGCAGCCCGAAGCAAATGTTCTCCGCCAGCCCGGCTCCGAACCTTCGTGGCGAGCGATGAACGTAGATAGACGCCCCGGCTCACTGGGATCAGCGTCCCGTTCCGCACTGCCGTATCGATGCGGGCCTGCGAGACCCCTGCTGACAGCGCTCCGGCCCTGGTGACAATTCCGACCGAACGTAGCGCATCGTGTAAATCGCTCGCGGTCATACGTTCCACGATGCCGTCCGTCACTGACATTGTGGGAGTTGCCGACGATTTCGCGCCCGTTTTGAGTGGATACGGTCATGAGAACTCCCACAATGTCGGCTCCGACAAGAGAAGTCCCACAAAGTGGATCGCGGACGCGAGTTCACAGGTTGTCGAACGCGCGGAGCACGGCGACTAGGGCGGCGTGGCGGGAGGCCACCGACGGGCCCGGAGTCTCGGTCCCGGCCTGCGCGGCGAGCGCGAGCGGGGTGGCGAGTCGGCGCAGGGCCTCGCGCAGCAGGCCGGCGGGCACGAGCGCGAGTTCCGCCTCGGTCCACTCGCGCTCCTGGCCTATCGCGTCGACGCTGTCGTGCAGTTGGCCAGCGTCCACCGACTCGCGGCCGTGCACGTGATACCAGTACAGCGCGGTGCACGCCGCGAACAGCACTGATTCGTAGTACGGAGTGAAATCAATGATCGAGACGACCTCGTTCCCCTCCATGAGCACGTTGTCTGGGCCGATGTCGCCGTGGACGATCTGACGGGGCAGCTCGGCGAGGCCGGTCCGCGCCTGGTCGAGGATGAACAGGGCGCGCGGCACGACCTGCTCGTCCGGTCGGGCCGCCTCGTAGCGAGCGACGAGACCAGGCAGCTGCCGGATCAGGTAGGCAGGGTCGGCCACGCGCTGCCAGAGCGACTCGCTTTCTGGCTTGAACGCGCCGGGCAGATCCGCGAGCTCGCGGTGATAGGCGCCAATGTGCCGCATCGCGGCCAAGGTCTGCCGGTTCGTCGGCTGCAGCACGAAGGCACCAGGCAGGAACTCCTGCAGGAAGTTGCCGTCGGCATTGACCACGGCGCCGCTGCTAGTCGGGATGACACGAGCCTGCCGAATGCCGCGGTCGTTGAGATACTCGGCGGCGCGGGCTTGGAGTTCTATCTCGGCTGGTTGGTGCGCGGCCTTCAGCACGAAGGCGCCGCGGTCGGTGCGGACTCGCAGTACTTCGGCGCTGCCTCCGCGCAGCGGCCCGGCGTCGATCAGCGCGCCGAGGTCAAAGTCGCGTAGCAGCGTGGCGACGTCCATGCCAGGCTCCGCTCGGCTGCTCATAGACCAAGCATCCCGCCCGCCGCCGCGGTGCGGGCCGGCCCGTGGTGTGGTCCGCCCGGCCGCCGCTTCCCGGCCCGTGGTGTGGTCCGTCCGCGGCCGCCGACTGCCCGCGGCCGCGGGCCGAGGCGGCGGACTTACTCCTCGCCGCTTCCCGGCCCGCCTCCTGGCCCACTCCCCGGCCCGCTTCCCGACCCGCGCCGGGTGTGAACAGTCCGCAGCCAGAAGAACGCCAGGATGGCGATGATCAGCCACACGCTGTAGATGTCCCTGAGCAGCCGGACGACGATCAGCAGCGCGACCACCAGGGCGATGATCACCAGCAGCTGTCGCAGGCCGTGCCAGTGCAGTTCGCGCTGGCGCCGACGATGCTCCTGACGCTCATGCCTGAGCATCAGCCGCTCCCGCTCGAGCTGGGCCTTGAGTATCAGCCGCTGTTGGCGCCGGTGGTTGCGCGAACGGGTGCCATCGTCGGGCGGGAGCGGCTCGCCTTCCGGCAGGTCGGCCAGGAGCACGACCAGGTCTGCCCGCGTCTTGGCGTTCATCGCCCGGTCGAGCCGCTCATCGAATTCGGGCTGATCAAGCCGCCCGTAGCTGTAGTGCTTGGCGAGCCGATCGGCTACGTCCGCGCGGTCGGCATCCGACACGCGCATCCCGTGGTCAGGCCAGCTAGCCCGCCGGAGCGCAGCCGCGCTGACCCGTTGCGGACTGGTTGGAGTCGACATTGGGCTGAGCCTCCCCGGTTAGTCGCGCCAGCCCTGCACGCTCTTGGTGAATTCGGCCAGGATCGACTGGTCGGTGCCTTCCTCCGGTATCAGCAGCCAGCTGGCGAGGTAGATCGCCAGGCCGATGCCGCCGACGAAGACGAGGACGACGAGCGCTATCCGAACCAGCAGCACGTCCACGCCGAAGTAACGTGCCAGCCCGGATGCGACCCCCGCCAGCATCCGGTCGTGCACGGGACGGTAAAGCGGCCGGGTCCCCGAGCCGTTGCCGGTGCGCTTGTCGGTCGGGTCGGTGCGCTGATCTGACTCTGGTGCGGTGGTGTTCATGCCCCTCAGCGTGCCGCCTGAGCTGGGTCGATGCCATCCGGAAGAACCCCTAGCCGACCCTGATGGGGCCCTGAGGTGGCCGCGCCACAACCGGGGATTGCCCGGATAGCCTGGGCGCATGCCCGCGCGCGATGATGGATCCATGGCCGGACGAGCAGGCACCGCTCCGTCCTGGGATGCCGCGAGCGACCAGGGCGGTCATCCGCAATCGTTTCAAGATCAAGAGCGGAACGAGGCGGGTCCGCGGCCGGGCCAGCCCTCCCCGGATGATCAGGCAACGAGGCCGATGTCAGGTAGCCAGGGCCAGCAGGACTGGCGCGGAACGCGGACGTCTCATGGCTTCTTCGCGCGGCTAGTCCGCGGACCTGGCAGCCGCATGCCGCTGCGGCGCGAGCGCGAAGGCCGGCTCCTGGGCGGCGTGTTGGCCGGTATCTCAACCAAGACCGGCGTTGACGTGACCGCACTGCGCGTCGCGCTGGTCGTGCTCACCTTGCTGTCGACCGGCCTTGGAGCCGCCGCCTACGTGCTGGCCTGGCTGCTGCTGCCGATAACCGGCGACTCCGCCAACATTGCCAGCCGCGCAGTGACCGACCGCCGCGGCATTGGCATCGTGGCCCTGATCGCCTCGATGCTGGGCGTCCTCCTCGTCGTCGCGTCCGTCCTGGATGCGGGCTGGCTCAACGCTGTCGCCTGGCCGATGATCATCAGCGTCTGCGGCATGGTCCTGATCTGGAGAAATGCCGACCCCGATGAGCAGGCAGTGCTCCACCGGATGGCCGGGCCAGTGTTCACGCCGGAGACGGCCGGGGCCAAGGAGCGCCTCTGGCTGCGAGTCCTGATAACGGCAGTCCTGATCGGCCTCGGGCTGTCGGTCCTGGTGACCGGGCGGCATGACACCGACCTGCTGCCGCCGCTGGGCGGGATCCTGCTGATACTCGCGGGCACGGCCGTCGCGCTTGGCCCGTGGTGGCTGCGGATCGCCAGGGACCTGGGCGCCGAGCGGCAGGCCAGGATCAGGGCCGAGGAGCGCGCCGACATGGCCGCCAGGGTCCACGACTCCGTGCTCCAGACTTTGGCTCTCATCCAGCGCCGGGCCGCCGAGCCGCAGCAGGTCATCCAGCTGGCCCGGAGCCAGGAGCGGGAGCTGCGAGCCTGGCTGTTCGACGACCAGGCGCCGGGCACGATCAAGGGTGAAGGCGTAACGCTGGCCGCTGGCATCAGGAAGATCCAGCAGGATGTGGAGAGCCAGCACCGGATTGCCGTCGACGCCGTCACCGTCGGCGACTGCGAGTTGGACGAGGACCTCGAAGCCACGCTGGCGGCGGCCCGCGAGGCGACCATCAACGCGGCCAAGTGGTCAGGCAGTGACACGGTCTCCCTGTTCGCCGAGGTGGAGCCGGAGTCCGTGTCGATCTTCGTGCGCGACCGCGGCCGCGGTTTTGACCCCGACGCGGTATCCGCGGACCGCAAGGGCCTGGCCGAGTCGGTGCGGGCCCGGATGACACGCCGCGGCGGTCTGGCAACAATTCGCAGCGCCCCTGGCAAGGGAACGGAAGTAACGCTGACCATGCCGAGGTCACCGGTGGCCGACCAGTCGCCGAGGCGCACATGAGTGTCCCTTCGCCCGCCGTTGACACGGCCAAGCCCCGCGTGTTCCTGGTGGATGACCACGCGATGTTCAGGTCCGGGGTCACCTCCGAGCTGGCGGGGCACGTCCAGGTGGTCGGCGAGGCTGACGACGTCCAGCCGGCGATCGCGGCGATCACCGAGAGCGTGCCCGACGTGGTGCTGCTTGACGTGCACCTGCCGGGTGGTGGCGGACAGGCTGTCGTGGCGGCGATAAAGGCCGAGCTACCCGATGTGCGGTTCCTCGCGCTGTCAGCCTCGGACGCGCCCGAGGACGTGATCGCCGTCATCCGGGCCGGCGCCCGCGGATACGTCACGAAGACCATCTCCGGCCCCGATCTCATCGACGCGGTCCAGCGAGTCGCGGCCGGGGACGCGGTGTTCTCGCCCCGGCTGGCCGGCTTCGTGCTCGATGCGTTCGCCGCGACACCGGCCGCCAGCAGCGATCGGCCCTCGTTCGATCCCGAGCTTGACCAGCTGACCACCAGGGAGCGCGAAGTGCTGCGCCTGATCGCCCGCGGTTACACCTACAAGGAGATCGCCAAGGAGCTGTTCATCTCGGTGAAAACCGTCGAGAGCCACGTCTCCTCGGTGCTGCGCAAGCTGCAGTTGTCCACCCGGCACCAGCTCACCCGGTGGGCGGCCGAGCGCCGGCTGACTTGAGGTTGCCCCGCCTTTCGCGGCGGGGCTGATCGCCGAGCGTCACGCGGGCCGGCCTGCGCCTGGCTCCAGCCGTGCCTCGGCGCGCAGCAGCGCAGGCAGTTCGGCCGGGTCGGGCGAGACCCCGGACAGGCCGCGGCTGGCGAACCAGCGGCCCACGTTGGCGGCGTCGCGGTCAAGGAACTGGCCGCCGCGCGGATTGGCGATGACATCGACAACCTGGGGGACGTCGATGATATAGAGCCGACCCTCCCAGGCCAGCAGGTTGTAGGCGGACATGTCGCCGTGCGCGTAACCGAGCCTGGCCATCGCGGTCAGCGCCTCGACCAGCTGGGTCCATAGCCACGCCAGCTCGCGGCCATCCGGCCTGGTCTCGGCCAGCCGGGGCGCGGCCGTCCCGTCGGGACTGCCGATGAACTCAAGCAGGACCTCGGTGCCCAGCACCTGCACGGGATATGGCACCGGTAGCCCGTCGTGGTGCAGCTGGCTGAGGGCAGCGAACTCAGCCCCGGCCCACTGGATCGCGATCATCGACCGCCCGGCCGCCGAGCGGTTGGCGATCGCCCGGTTCATGCGGGACTCGCGAACCCGGAGGCCCTCCAGGTACTCGCTGTCCCGCTGGAACATCTTGTGCTCAGAGGCCCGGTACCGCTTAGCGGCGAGCAGGCACGACCGGTCGGTGCCTGGCACGCTCCGGCGCAGCAGGAAGACGTCCGCCTCCTTGCCGGTCTTCAGGATCCCGAGTTCGGTGTCGACCGCGGCGAGGTCGGTGACAAGCCAGGGTGGGTAGGGCCTTGGCCCGCGTTCGGTTGGCGCGGACTGGTCCCAGGTGGACCAGCGATCACCCTCAGTCAGGCCGAATGTACTGTCATCGCCGGCCTCGGGCGGCAGCGAGCGACGGTGCCGGTCGCGCTTGGCGAAACTGGGCTCGTCGTCGTCAAAGCGCCACTTGCCGCGGCGCCGGGAGGCAGAGCTGGGCACTGATCATGCTCCTCGTGCAGGAAACGGGCAGGGTCTGACGACTGGTCAAAGCTCGGCCCTCCTTCCTGCTCGGTGAGCATCGGCCCGGCTAAGGAACCGGGTGCGCGCTGACAGTGCCATGCCGAGCCCGCGGCTGGCAACTCAATTACCGCGCGCGGCCGGACATACGGGAGAATGGCCGCGGAATGAGCACAGTGGAAACGATCGCAGGCCTCCGCCTGACCTGCCGGAACTGTGGCTGGTCGAGCCCGGCAGCCGGCCTGGCCTGGCGGTGCGAACGCTGCGCGGGCGTGCTTGACCTGGCCGGGTTCACCCCGGTCATGCCTAGTCCGGCCGAACTGACCCAGCGGACGCCAACGTTGTGGCGCTACCGCGAGTCCCTGCCGGTCAGCGAGCCTGCGGGCCTCTCCATGGGTGAAGGCATGACCCCGCTCGTGCCAGTTCCCGGCCGCCCGGAGCTGGCGCTCAAGGCCGACTATCTCATGCCGACAGGGTCGTTCAAGGATCGCGGCGCCGTGCTGCTGGCCGCGCTGGCCAGCCATCTGCGGGCCGACGCGTTCGTGGCCGACAGCAGTGGCAACGCCGGCACCGCCATCGCCGCCTACGCGGCCAGGCTCGGCATCGCCTGCGATGTCTACGTTCCGGCGGCGACCTCGGCGGGGAAGCTGGCGCAGCTCTATGCCTACGGCGCCAGCGTGCACCGGGTCGAGGGTAGCCGGGAGGACACGGCCGCGGCCGCCGCGCAGGCCGCCGACCAGCCCGGCATCTTCTATGCCAGCCACGTCTACAACCCGGTGTTCCTCCACGGCACCAAGACGTATGTCTTCGAGCTCTGGGAACAGCTCGGCGGACGCCTGCCAGGCACCCTCGTGCTGCCGGTCGGCAACGGCACGCTCGTGCTCGGCTGTCATCTTGGCTCACGCGAACTGCTCGCCCAGGGACTCATCGACCGGCTGCCTGTGATCATCGCCGTCCAGGCCGACGCGTGCGCGCCGCTAGCCAGGGCAATGAGCGAGGGTAGGAGGCAGCCAGCCCAGATCAGCACCGGCCCGACGATCGCGGAAGGCATCGCCATTGCCAGGCCAGCCCGCGGCGCGCAGATCCTGGCCGCGGTCGCCGAGGCCGGCGGCGCGATCGTGACCGTGACCGATGACCAGGTCAGGGCCGCGCGGGCCGACCTGGCCCGGTCGGGGCTCTACGTCGAGCCCACCTCGGCGGTGTGCTGGGCGGCCGTCCTCGCGGGCCTGGTGCCAGCACCTGGCGTCCCATCCACCGAGCCTGACGTGGTGGTGCCGCTCTGCGGCACCGGCCTCAAGTCAGGGGATCACCGCTAGACCGCTCGGTCCGCTAGTCCGACCCCTTGACGACGCTCATAACGGAACGGGCCTGCTCCTCGCTGACCACGCGAGCGATGCCGACGGTGGTCCACTCGACGGTCTCCTCAAGCTCGTCCCGCAGCATCGCGGCCTGGTACTCAATCGAGACCGGGCCCACTGCCACCAGATCGTCGCGCTCGTTCTTCATGACCAGGACGTAATTCACGTGGCTCCTCGGCTCGATTGGGTCGCCGTTGCCAGCAGTATCCACCGGATTACCTGGCGGCAGGGCCGCGTTGCCGAGCAGTCCTGAGTTACTGAAGGATGCGATAGGTGCGTATTGATGAGCTGGAAGAGATCGCAACTCGATGCCTGCCCCCGGAGGTCAGCGAGTATTTCCGGCAGGGGGCGTTTGCCGGGCTGACGACCAGCGCGGCGCCGGGAGCCTGGGATCGGCTGCGGCTGCGGCCGCGCGTGCTGCGCGACGTCTCCAGCGTGTCGACCGCAACCAACGTCCTCGGGCATGAGGTGGCCACGCCGATCATGGTCGCGCCGACGGCCTTGCAGCGCGGGGCACATCCTGAGGGCGAGGTCGCGACCGCGCGGGCCGTCGCCGCGGCGGGCTCGCTGATGACGGTCTCCAGCAACTCAGGCTCGACGTTCGAGGACATCGCCGCGACCGGCGCACAGTGGTGGCTGCAGGTCTACATCCGGCGCGACCGGGGCCTGACCAACGCGATGCTGCAGCGCGCCCGTGCCGCCGGCGCGACCGCGCTGGTGCTGACCGCGGACACGCCGGTCGTCGGCTACAAGTGGAACGCCGGGCTGTCGGCCTACGACGTCATCCCGGCCGAATTCCAGCGGGTGAACATCGACGCGGCCGGGCTGCCTGATACCGCGATGGACCACGCCGACGACCTGACTCCCGACGATATCGGCTGGCTGCACGACATCACCGGCCTGCCGGTAATCGTCAAGGGAGTCTTGCGCGAGGATGACGCGCGGACCGTGGCAGCTGCGGGCGCTGTCGCCGTCTGGGTCTCCAATCACGGCGGCCGCCAGCTGGACCAGTCGATCACCACCGCCGAGGCTCTGCCCGGCGTCGTCGCGGCGCTATCCGACACCTCGGCCGAGGTCTACGTTGACGGCGGCATCCGGCGGGCCGAGCACGTGCTCGCCGCGCTCTCGCTTGGCGCGAAGGCCGTCTTCCTCGGCCGGCCTGTGCTCTGGGCGCTGGCCGCCGGCGGCGACCTGCACCAGGGCGGCTGCGCCGGGGTCGCCGGCCTGCTGACCGAGTTGACCAGAGACCTGGCTCACGTGATGACGGTGGCCGGCGCGCGGCACACGGCCGAACTCACACCAGATCTCGTCGGCTAGGCGCGGTCGTCGGCAGGCCAGCGGATGGCGTCTTTGGCCGTGAACCAGGTCCGGACCCGCGGCACGTACAGGCCCGCGCGCACGGCAGGATCGTCTTCGGCGAGCTTCCTGGCTTGCTCGGGCGTGTCGACGCGGTAGAAGCAGATCCCCGCGATGGTCTCGTCAGCGCGAACGGGTCCGGCGACCATCAGCAGGCCGGCCGCGCGCATTCGGGTGAAGTGGCCCAGGTGCTGACGCTGGAGCCGCTCTGCCGTCTGTTCGTCAAACTGGGGCGCCTCTGGGGATCGTTCCAGGAGCACGAGCTGGTAGCGGTCGAACTCGGCAGGCGGGCCGCTTTCCGCGTCGACCACGAGTGACCTTAGCTGGTCGGCGTGCATATCCAGGTGGAAGGTCGCGTTCCCCTCAACGAACTCGC
>Ga0335074_10015486_pt1 | contig 10715 bp, 9 predicted proteins | sample Lox_Sample_23_FD_206715 | JGI IMG/M metagenome (GOLD analysis project Ga0335074, IMG submission 206715) | Soil microbial communities from Loxahatchee National Wildlife Refuge, Florida, United States - Lox_Sample_2.3 | ecosystem: Environmental > Terrestrial > Soil > Wetlands | place: USA: Florida...
GGTTCGGCACGACGAGCGACGGCATGCCGATCGGCGTGCAACTGGTGGCCAACTTGTACTCGGAGTCGACGATCCTGCACATCGCCTCGCTACTCGAGTCGCTGAGCCCGGTCCGCGACCAGCACCCCGCCCTCTGACAGCCGCCGGGCGCTCCCCGCGCCCGTGCCGCTCCCTGACCAGGCCGCGGTTGCCCTGGTTCGTTGACTATCGTCATACGGACGGAATACTGGGGTGATTCCGTCCCGCCCGAGGGAGGTCGGCCATGCGGCTCTCGCCGTCCGCGCACACCGACACGTTCTGCCGCGACAGCCTGCCGCCGGATCCGTTGTGGCCCGAGCTCAGCTTCACGTTGCCTGGCCTGCGCTACCCCGACAGGCTCAACGCCGCCGTCGAATTGCTCGACGTCACCGCCGGCGCCCGCGGCGGCGGCCGGCCGTGCCTGCTGGCCGAAGACGGCGGCACCTGGAGCTACGCGCAGACGGTCCGCATCTCGAACCAGATCGCGCGGGTGCTGGCCGAGGAGCTCGGGCTGATGCCGGGCAACCGGGTGCTGCTGCGCGGGCCAAACAACCCCTGGCTGGCCGCCTGCTGGCTCGGCGTGCTCAAGGCCGGCGGGGTGGCCGTGACCACCATGGCGCTGCTGCGCGCCGGGGAGCTGACCACGATCTGCCGCGTCGCCCGGCCGGCGCTCGCGCTGTGCGACCACCGGTTCACCGCCGAACTCGAGGCCGCGGACGCGCCGGGCCTGCCCGTCGTCACCTACGGGGGCGCCGCGGCGGGCGACCTGACGGCGCGCGCCGCCCGGATGCCCGGCGACTTCCCTGCCGCGGCCACGGCGGCCGACGATGTCGCGATGATCGCGTTCACCTCGGGCACGACCGGGCGCCCCAAGGCCGCCATGCACTTCCACCGCGACCTGCTGGCGATCGCGGACACGTTCTCCGAGCACGTGCTGAAGCCGCGGCCGGACGACGTGTTCACCGGCACCCCGCCGCTCGCCTTCACCTACGGCCTGGGCGGGCTGCTGGTGTTCCCGCTGCGGGCGGGGGCGTCCACGCTGCTCTTGGAGAAGGCGACCCCGGCCGAGCTGGCCGACCAGATCGCGGCCCGCGGCGTCACCGTGCTGTCCACAGCGCCCACCGCGTTCCGTGCCATGCTCGCCGCCGGCAAGGCCGCCCAGCTGCGCGGGCTGCGCCGGCCGGTCTCGGCGGGCGAGCACCTGCCCGGCTCAACCTGGCAGGCGTTCTACGACGCCACCGGCGTGAAGATCATCGACGGCATCGGCAGCACGGAGATGCTGCACATCTTCATCTCATCCGCCGACGACGACATCCGGGCCGGCTCGACCGGCCGGGTCGTGCCCGGCTACGAGGCCGCGATCCTGGACGGCGAGGGCAAGCCGGTGCCGGACGGCACGCCCGGCCGCCTGGCCGTCAAGGGCCCGACCGGGTGCCGGTACCTCGCCGACGACCGGCAGCGCTCGTACGTGGCCGACGGCTGGAACCTCACCGGCGACACCTATGTCCGCGACGGCGACGGCTACTTCTGGTATCAGGCACGCAGCGACGACATGATCATCTCGGGCGGCTACAACATCGCCGGGCCCGAGATCGAGGAGGTGCTGCTCGGCCACCCGGACGTGGCCGAGTGCGGCGTGGTCGGCGTGCCCGACGAGGCCCGCGGCCAGATCGTCAAGGCCTACGTGGTGCTCCGCGACGGCGCCGCCGGCGACTCGGCGAAGGTGAGCGAGCTGCAGGACTACGTCAAGCGGCAGATCGCGCCGTACAAGTACCCGCGCGCTGTGCAGTTCCTCGAGGTGCTGCCCCGCACCAACACCGGCAAGCTGCAGCGCTTCCGCCTCCGCGACCTGTCCGCCGGCTGACCAGGACTGGCAGCACGACCCGCCCGGGTCCTGATGGTTGCACCGCCGCCGCGCCAGCACGCATGTCCACCTCGATATATCGAGCTGATATATTGCTCGGATGGTAGTAAACCAGACGATTCTCTACGACCGGATCGGCCAGGACTACCGCACCGGGCGGAGGGAGGACCCCCGGATCGCGGCGGCGATCCTCGCGGCGCTGGCCGGGGCCTCGCCGGTGCTGAACGTCGGCGCTGGCGCCGGGTCGTACGAGCCGGCTGGCCGGCCGGTGGTCGCGGCCGAGCCGTCGGCGGTGATGCTGGCTCAGCGGCCGGCCGGCGCGGCGCCGGCCGTGCGGGCCGTGGCCGAACGGCTGCCGTTCGCCGATGACACGTTCGGCGCCGCGATGGCGGTGCTGACCCTGCATCACTGGAGCGACAGGGCCCGGGGACTGGCCGAGATGCGGCGGGTGGCCCGGGGGCCCGTGATGCTCTTCCTGCCCGACCCGCTAGCGGCGCAGCGCAGGTGGTGGCTGCACGACTACTTCCCGGCCATCTGGCGGCTGGAGATGAGCCGGGAGACGCGGCTGGACGAGGTTGCCGGGCTGCTCGGCGGGCACGTGGAGGTGACCCCGGTGCCGATCCCCGCCGACTGCAGCGACGGATTCAACGGGGCCTACTGGCGCCGGCCCCGCGCCTACCTTGACCCGGCGATCTGGCGCCCTATGTCGGCCCTGGCCCAGATTCCGGAGGCGGACCGCGCAGCGGGCATGAGCCGCCTGCGGGCCGACCTGGACAGCGGCGAGTGGCACCGGCGGTTCGGCCACCTCCTCGAACTCAGCGAGCTTGACCTCGGCTACCGGGTGATAGCGGTCAGCGATCGGTTGCGGCCAACTGCTCCTCGGCGGCCTGTTCCTCGGCGGCCCGCTGGGTGATGGCCCGCACGGTGCGGACGGTCGTCTCGATGTCGCGGATGTCGAACTGGCCCAGCAGCCGAGCCGTCCCGGCAAACACGTGCTCGCGCAGGGTCTGGTAAAGCTCGTCTCCCTTGGCGGTCAGCTCCACGTGAGTGTCGCCGCTGACCAGTCCCTCGGCTTCGAGCCTGGCGAGCAGGTCACGCGCGGATGCGGCGTCGAGGCTCCGGGAGCCCGCAAGATCGGTGATGAGCGCCGCACGGGAGAAGTCCGGGCCTCTGCTGCTGACGAGCTGGAAGACGTACCAGGTCTCGGGCGTGGTGTCGCACTCCGCGAGGTGCTTGCGCAGCACGGCGGTAAGGGTTCGCTCGGCGAAGGCCAGGGTCTGGCCGAACTGCGTGAACACGGCTGGTGTGGTCATTGCGGGCTCCGTTCCCTATGATCGACAGGTACCTGACCACTGTAGCCTGATAGACAGGTGCCTGTCTAACTATGGAACCGGGTTTCCCCGAGCGCCCCCTGATCGGGCTGCTGCTCCGGCTGGTCTACCAGCACTATTCGCAGGACATCGATGCCGCGCTGCGCGAGGCGGGTTTCGGCGACGTCCGCCCGGGCGCCGCGAACGTGTTCCCGTTCGTGCCGCCGGAGGGCATCACGATTTCCCGCCTGGCCGAACTGGCGCGCGTCCGCAAGCAGTCGATGGCCCAGGCGGTTGATCAGCTGGAGGCGTCCGGCTACGTCGAGCGCCGCCCGAACCCGGGCGATCAGCGCTCGCGGCTGGTGTTCCTGACCGACCGGGGGAGGTCGGTCCCGCCGGTGACCCATGCCGCCGCGCAGCACGTCGAAGAGCACTGGGCGGAGCTGACCGGCCCCGCGGAGTTCGACGCGCTCCGCGCGTCCCTGCTGCGCCTGCTGACCGAACTCAGGAACGAGTAGAGCCGGCTGAGCGCCCGGAGCTAGCCGCCGCTCGTCGCGGCGATGCGGTCGATGCCGTAGCCGCTGATCAGCAGCCGCTCCTTGCGGTTGCCCAGCAGCTTTCCGGTCCAGTCGACGAACCCGCCGTCGCCGACTTCCAGCTCACCGGCGCCGAAGTCGGCCTGGACCTTGAAGCACAGCCCGGTGTAGTACCCGCGCCCGCTGCGCCGCCCCGGAGCGTCGGCCACCGAGGCGCCGCGCACGCCCGCCACGGCGGCCGCGACGGCCGCGATCACGTCCGGCATCGCATCGTCGCGCCGGGTCAGCTCGAGCCGGATCGCAACCGCGCCGAGCCTTGCCAGCCCGTCGGCCGCGAACCGCAGGTGCTCGACGACGGCGGCCCGCTCGAACACGCGCCCGCCGGTGTCCCGCCCGGCGGTGACCAGTCCCAGCAGGCCGAAGTGCGCGAAGCTGACCGGCCCCTCGAAGTGCTGTGCCCGGGTCACCCGCTGGATCGCGGCGAGCCGGACCGCCGCCGCAGACCGCGGATCGGCGCGCAGCAGGCCGCGACGCCGCGCGGCGGCCTCGAGCGCCAGCCCGTTGGTCGGGTCGGCCGCGACCTCACTGCCGCGGACCGTGGCCACAACCTTGCGCGGATCCACCGTGGCCACCGCCGAGTGCGATCCGAGCGGCAGCACTGGGGCGAGCGTCAGCATCTCGAACCCGGCCGGCAGCGCGGCCAGCATGCCGTCCTCGGCCCGGCGCAGCGCGGCGAAGTCCACCGCGGCGGGCGCAACGAACCGGTCGCTGCCGTACCGCCGCATCACCTCGGCCGGGGTGAGCCGCGACGCCTGCCGCCGCAGCACCTCGAGCAGCAGCGTCGTCAGCGCGGTCCCGGACAGCCCGGCCAGCTTGTCGGCGAGGGCCGGGTCACCGGCCTCCCGCAGCACCCGCTGGAGCGCGGGACGCGGTGTCGGCGCCGCAGCGGACCGGGCCGGCTCGTCCATGGCTGACCAGTATGGGGCCGGCCCCGGCCGCGCGGCGACGGGTTATCCCCTCAGACCTCCACCAGCACCGGGATGATCATCGGACGACGGCGGTAGCCCTCGCTGACCCAGCGCCCGACGGTCCGCCGGACGAGCTGCTGCAGCTGGTAGGAGTCGCTGATCCCGTCGGCCGCCGCGCGTTCGAGCGCCTCCTCGATCCGGGGCCGGATGTCGTCGAACGCCGCGTCGTCTATCCCGGACCCGCGGGCATGGATCTCCGGGCCCGCCACGAGCTTCCCGGTCGTGGAGTCGACCACGATCACCACCGACACGAAACCCTCGTCGCCCAGGATCCGCCGGTCCTTCAGCGACGCCTCGGTGATCTCGCCCACCGACAGCCCGTCGACGTACACGTAGCCGCACTGGAACTTGCCGACCACCGACGCCTGCCCGTCCACCAGGTCGACGACCACGCCGTCCTCGGCGATCACGATGTTGTTCTCGGGCACGCCGGTCAGCGCGGCCAGCTCGGCGTGCGCCTGCAGGTGCCGCCACTCGCCGTGCACCGGGATGAAGTTGCTCGGCCGGACTAGGTTCAGCACGTACAGCAACTCCCCGGCGGGAGCGTGCCCGGACACGTGCACCAGCGCGTTGCCTCGGTGCACCACGCGCGCGCCGAGCCTGGTCAGCTCGTTGATGATCCGGCCCACCGCAGTCTCGTTCCCCGGCACCAGCGACGAGGCCAGGATGACCGTGTCGCCCTCGGCGATCCGGATCGGGTGGTCGCGCCCTGCCATCCGGGCCAGGGCCGACATGGGCTCGCCCTGCGACCCGGTGGAGATCAGCACGATCTGCTCGGGCGGCATCTCCTCGGCGTCGCGCAGCTCGACGATCAGTCCCCCCGGCACCGAGGGGATCCTGAGGTAGCCGAGCTCGCGGGCCACGCCCATGTTGCGCACCATGGACCGGCCGACCAGGGCGACCTTGCGCCCGTGCGCTGCGGCGGCGTCCATCACCTGCTGCACCCGGTGCACGTGGCTGGCGAAGCAGGACACGATGATCCGCTGCTTGGCGCCGTCGAACACCTCGCTCAGCACCGGGCCGATGGCGCGCTCGGTGGTCACCACTCCGGGGATCTCCGCGTTGGTGGAGTCGGCCATCAGCAGGTCCACGCCCTCGGCGCCGAGCCGCGCGAAGCCGCCGAGGTCGGTCAGCCGGCCGTCGAGCGGCAGCTGGTCCATCTTGAAGTCGCCGGTATGCAGCACCAGGCCCGCCGTGGTCCGGATGCCCACGGCCAGCGCGTCGGGTATGGAGTGGTTGACCGAGAAAAACTCGAGCTCGAACGGCCCGAACGGATACTTCGTGCCCTCACTCACCTCGCGCCCGTCGGCGGTCAGCCGGTGCTCGGTGAGCTTGCTCGCGATCAGCGCGAGAGTCAGCTTGGACCCCACCACCGGGATGTCCTGGCGCCGCCGGAGCAGGTAGGGCACCGCGCCGATGTGGTCCTCGTGCGCGTGCGTGAGCACCAGCGCCTCGATCTGATCCAGCCGGTCCTCGATCGCGGTGAAGTCCGGCAGGATCAGGTCGACGCCCGGCTGGTCCGGCTCGGGGAACAACACCCCGCAGTCCACGATCAGCAGCCGGCCCGAGTGCTCGAAGACCGTCATGTTGCGGCCGATCTCGCCGAGCCCGCCGAGCGCAACGATCCGCAGGCCGTCGGCGGGCAACGGCGGCGGCGGCCCGAGGTCTGGGTGCGGGTGGCTCACCGGATCTTCACGCCGCCCGCCACCAGGTCCGTCCGCAGCCGTTCCGCCTCGGCGGTGGTGGCGTCGGCCAGCGGCGGCCGGACTGGACCGCCGGGCAGCCCCTGCATGGCCAGCGCCGCCTTGGTCGAGATCGTGCCCTGCATCCGCATCATCCCCGTGTACACCGGCAGCATCTCGCGGTGGATGGCCAGCGCCGTGCTCACGTCGCCGGCCAGGTAGGCGTCGATCATCTCGTGCAGCCGGTCCCCTGCGACGTGGCCGTGCACGCTAACGAAGCCCGCAGCGCCTACCGACAGCCAGGGCAGGTTAATGATGTCGTCGCCGCTGTAAAAGACGAGCTCGGTGGCGGCCATGACCACGGACGCGGCGCCGAAGTCGCCCTTGGCGTCCTTGACGGCGATGATGCGCGGGTGCTCTGACAGCGCGATCAGCGTCTCGGTGGCGATCGCGGTGCCGGTGCGGCCGGGGATGTCGTACAGCATGACCGGCAGGCCGGTGGCGTCGGCCACCCGGCTGAAGTGCGCGATCAGACCGTGCTGCGGTGGTTTGTTGTAGTACGGCGTGACCACGAGCAGCGCGTGCGCGCCGGCCCGCTCGGCCGCCCGCGCGAGCTCACAGGAGTGCGCGGTGTCGTTGGTGCCGACGCCGGCCACGACGGTGGCCCGGTCCCCCACGGCCTCGACCACGGTGCGCAGCAGCCGGTCCTTCTCGGCGTCGGACGTGGTCGGCGATTCCCCCGTGGTGCCGCTGATCACCAGGCCGTCGTTTCGCATCTCGGTCACCAGGTGCTCGGCCAGCCGGGCCGCGCCGTCGTAGTCAACCGCGCCGTCGCCGGTCATCGGCGTGATCATCGCGGTGAGCATCCGGCCAAACGGCGCTTGCGGTGACCGGCCCGCGAAACCGCCCTCTGACGTTGTCGAAGCAGTCATGTACCGAACGCTACCGGGCATGGGCGCCGCCGGGTACTGCCGGCGCGCACGGGGACGGGCGGGCGTCGCGGGACGGGAGGAGCGCGCTGGGCAGGATGAAGACGCGGCGACGTGAGCTCGGGGGTACCCACGTCGCCTGCGTCTGTCTTATTATCGTCCGCCATTGCACATGGCGTTACGCGTTGTGCGCTATTCGTTGACACCCCGGGGATTAATGAACGGCAAGTGTCGCCATTGCCGGGCCAGAACGCCCGCGCCCGCCGGTGATTGCCCGGCCGAGCACGAATCCAGTGCCACCGTTTCGAGACCAGCTTCGGCGAGTCGGGGCGTTACTTATCGTTATGCCCTGACCGGTGCGCGCGCGGCGGGGTCCCTGGTGTCGCCGGCGAGGTGACGGCAGAATAAGTACGAGGCCCCCCCATGTATGAGATGGAGGGGCCTCGCGCGGCCCGCAGCCCAGCGTGCCAGGTGTCCCGGCTGGCCGGTTTCCCGGCTGCCGTCCGCTGCCGACCGGGCCACCAGCGTCGGCCGCCCGCCGGAAGCCCCGGTTTCCCGTCTCTCCCCGCGTCCCCGGAGTCCCCCCCGGGTTCCGGGGTTGCCCCCGGATCAACGCCCGTGCTTTGTGGTGAGTGCTTTTCTACTGCGTCGCGAAGCGGCTGCACAAGGGGTTCAGGAGAGCAATCTCAAGATTCTTTGGCCATCCACAGGACACCCGCCGTTATCCCCCGCGTTCCCGGCTTTTCCACTGGTCATCCACTGGTTCGTCCACACACCGGTCCACAGGCGTCAGCGCGGCGCGAGCTTGTCGGCGCAGGCGGCCGCGATGAACTGATGGCCGCGCGCGTTGGGGTGCACCCGGTCCGGCGCGTACAGCTCGGGGTCGGCTGCGGCCGGCATCGCCCAGGCGTCGAGGCAGGCCGCGCCGTAGGACTCGGCCTGCTCGCGGATGATGTCGCTGGCGAGCCGCAGGCGCTCGCGGACGATGTCGGTCAGATCCGGCGATAGCGCCATGACCCCGGTGAGATCCGGGAGGGTGCACGTCAGGATCGTGGCCTGGGTCGCGGCCAGCGCCTCGAACAGCTGTTTCAGCTCGGCCTTGAAGTCCATCTCGTCAAAGCCGCGGACGCGGATGTCGTTCAGGCCCACGGTCACGCTGACCAGGTCGGGCCGGCAGGCGGACACGCCGGGCAGTTGCTTGCGGCGGATCTGACCCACGGTCGCGGCGTCCACGGCCAGGTTGATAAGCCGGCACCGCACGGCGGTCCGGACGCTCAGGATGTCGGCGAGCCGCTGGGCCCAGCCGATCGGGCGCCCGTCCCGTCCCTCGTCCCCCCGTCCGGCGGTCAGGCTGTCACCAAGGGCGACATACGTCGACCAGCTCAAGAGCAATCCCCTCCCTCGGCTTCCGCGAGGCATTGCGTTAGTTGCTCTATCAAACAGTCCACCACTGACAGCCGCCGGGGCAACCCATCTCCGGCGGCAGCCGAAACCCCGCCGCGGCCGCCGTGCGCGGGCGCCGGACAAGCCCGCAGGTCAGGCCCTGACGCCCTCGGATCAGGGTCAGAAAACCGGATCAGGGCGCCGATCAAGATTCCCGTTTTTTACGCCCCGGCCCCGCGCCGGCCGGAGCGCGAGCGGGAGATCCGGGCCCGGGGTGGAGGCTGCGCCCGCCCCGGCCCGGTCACGCCGCCGGGCCGACCGCCCGGCCGGCGAGGCCGCGCAGACATTGCGAAGCATGTGTTTCACAACTACTATTTCGAAGCACATGCTTCATAGTTTCGGAGGCCCAGACCGGTGAGCACGCCAGGACCCCCGGCCGACGACCCTGGCCGGACCGGGCCGGATCCCGCCGAGCCCGGAACGCCCGAGCACCCGCTCGTCCTGACCGATCCCCGCATGATGCGCGCGCTGGCCCACCCGGCCAGGATCGCGATCCTGCAGCACCTCGGGCTGGACGGACCGTCAACGGCGACCGAGTGCGCGGCGATCGTCGGCCTGTCGCCGTCGGCCTGCAGTTATCACCTGCGGGCACTGGCGCGATACGGCTTTGTCGAGGAGGACCTGGCCAGCGCGGCGGACGGCCGGCAGCGGCCGTGGCGGGCGCGGATCATCGCGATGTCCGTCGAGGAGGGCGAGCCCGGTCAGCCCGCCGCAGTCCGCGCCGCCGGGCGGCTGCTGACCGACACCCTGGCGGCGCGCTTCGACGAAGTGCGGGCCGCGTACCGCGATCGCGCTTGCGAATACCCGGAGGAATGGCGCGCCAGCTCCGGCTGGCATCAGGACGTCCTGCACGTCACGGCCGGGGAACTCGCGGAGCTGCGGGCCGAGGCGGCCGCGTTGCTGGCCCGGTACCGCAGGCTCGAGCCGGCGCAGCGGTCGCCCGGCGCGCGTCGCGTGCACGCCCTGCTTGACCTGGTCCCCTGGTTTGACCCGGCAGAGCTTGATCCAGCAGAGCTTGATCCGGACGAGCTTCATCCGGAGGAGCCGTGATGCGCGCCCGGCTTCTGGCGGCGTGGCGGGCCGGGCCGCTGGCCGTCCCGAGCCTGCGGCTGCTCGCCACCGGGCAGTTCGCGTCCACCGTCGGCGACTACTGCTACGCGGTCGCGCTGCCGTGGCTGGTGCTCTCCGCGCACGGCGGCCCGGTGCTGCTCGGCACGGTGCTGGCCTGCTACGGCGTGCCGAGGGCGGTGTTCATCCCGGTGGGCGGGATCCTCGCCGACAAGATCGGGCACCGCACGATCATGCTCCTGGCCGACACCACGCGGTGCGGGCTCGTCGTGGCGCTCGCCGTGCTCGCGACCCGGCACACGGCGTCGCTGGCCGCGCTCGGCCCGGTCGCCGCGTTGCTCGGCGCCGGGGAGGGGCTCTTCATCCCGGCCTCGTTCTCGATCATGCCATCGGTGGTGGAGCCGGAGCACCTGGCGGCCGGCAACGCGATCAACTCGGCCTCGGTTCAGGCGGGTACCGTGGCCGGGCCCGTGCTCGGCGGCGTTCTCGTCGCGTCGGTCGGGCCCGCGGCCGCATTCGGCGTCGACGCGGCCACGTTCGCTGTCTCGGCGGTCAGCCTGGCGCTGATCCGGCTGCGGGCTCCCGCTGAACCGGCCGAGGCGGCCGGGGCTGCCGGGACGACGGCGCCGGGCGAGGCCGAAGGCGTGTGGGCGCTGCTGCGGCGCGCCCGGATCCTTCAGGTCGTCGTCGTGGTGGTGATCGCGGCCAACTTCGCCATGGGCGGCACGTTCGAGGTGGCTCTGCCCGCGCTGGCCCACGCCAGGTTCGGGGCCGGCGGCTATGGCGCGCTGATCGCGTGCCTCGGCACGGGAGCGGTGATCGGCACGCTGGCGGCGG
>Ga0335074_10015487_pt1 | contig 10715 bp, 12 predicted proteins | sample Lox_Sample_23_FD_206715 | JGI IMG/M metagenome (GOLD analysis project Ga0335074, IMG submission 206715) | Soil microbial communities from Loxahatchee National Wildlife Refuge, Florida, United States - Lox_Sample_2.3 | ecosystem: Environmental > Terrestrial > Soil > Wetlands | place: USA...
GCCGATGCCGGCGGCTACGCGGCCTGGCCGCTGCCATACGGCTGGTGGCTCGACAAGCGCGAGCCGACGCTGCGGCGGCTGCGCGGGGAAGTGTCGTAGCGCGGATTGCGCTTGGCCGATCCGGGCGGAGACGCGCCGGCGGCGGGCTTCAGTCCGGCCAAGCTCACGCCGCGCAGCGGCGGAGAAGCTCAGCCGCATAGTTCCGATATTCGGACTCGAATTTATTGACCGTGCCGGCGTAGGTGGTCATCAGCTCCGAGCGCTGGGTGGGATCGGTCATGCTGCTCAGCTCGGCGTCCAATTCGGCGCGTTGAAACAGCAGCTCCGACATCGCCTCGGTGTTTTGCGCAATGGCGCGCCACAATTCGTCGTCGCTCAGATCTACGCACTGCACAGCCATACTCCACGCCTACGCATCCGCAACCGGCGGAGTGTGCGACCGAGCGCCTAAAATTGGTTTAACGGGAATCGGGTTCCGGGATGCGGAACTCGCGGACGCGATGATCGGTCCATCTACTCCGCGTCACGCCGTTAGGATAATATGAGGGCTGGAGCTGCCGGCGAGGTGTGCCGGTACCCGCGGTGTTAGCGGCAGCCGTCGATGCCCGCGGCGGGCAAGCACTCAAAAAGATCATTCGATCGTCCTGTATGCGGTCTCGGTGCGTGTTGCGCAGGAGCCATGGAGGATTCAATGAAGCTTGTCCGCAGGGAATTCCTGGGTCTGGCGGCGATTACGGCGACTTCGCTTTTCGAGCGCCCCGCTTTCGCGCTCGATTATCCGACCCGGCCGATACATCTCGTCGTCGGCTTTCCGCCCGGCACCGCCCCCGACATTGTCGCGCGCCTCGTGAGCGAGGCTTTGTCGGAAAATCTCGGGCAACAATTGGTGATCGACAACCGGCCGGGCGCCGCCGGCAACATTGCCACCGGATTTGTCGCCGCGGCATCGCCGGACGGCTACACGCTGCTCCTTCCAGTCTCGACCAACGCGGTCAACGCCACACTTTATAAGAATCTGAGCTTCGACTTCGCGCGCGATATCGAGCCGATCGGCATGATCGGCACCAATCCCTTCGTGCTGGTGGTCACCCCGTCGCTGCCGGTCAAAACGCTCGCCGAATTCATCGCCTATGCGAAGGCCAATCCGGGCAAGCTCTATATGGCCTCGCAGGGAGTCGGGACCACGCCTCACGTCTGCGGCGAATTGCTCAGAATGATGACCGGCATCGATTTCGTCCATGTACCGTACAAGGATGCACTGATGCCCGATCTGCTCGCCGGACGGGTGCAGTTCTACTTCAGTCCGACGCCTCAGGCAGTCGGCTACATCAAGGATGGACGACTGCGCGCCCTTGGGGTGACCGGGGCGACGCGGCTTGCCGTTTTGCCGGACGTCCCAGCAATTCGCGAGTTCGTCCCCGGTTACGAAGCGAACGGCTGGCTCGGACTGGGCGGCCCGCGCGGCACGCCGCATGAGATAATCGAGCGGCTCAACAAGGCAATCGTTGCCGCGGATGCCGATGCCAAGATAAGGGCGCGCCTTCTCGCCATGGGAACCGAGGTGAGACCGATGACGCCGGCGGAATTCAGCGGCTTCATCGCGGCGGATATCAAGAAATGGGCCGAGGTGATCAAGTTTGCAGGAATCAAGCCGGGCGGAAGCGGCTGATGCAGTCGACGGGCTGATCCAGGCTCAATCGCGTTTGCGGCTCAATCGCGTTTGGGGATATGCGCGTTGGCGATCACCGCGCCCCACTTGGCGATATCGGCCTGCATGCGCGCGGTCATTTCCGCGGGCGTGCTCGCGCGCATCGCCATGCCCATCTGTTTTGCCCGGTCCTGGATGGCCGGCTCGGGAATGACGTCCTTTATCGCCGCGTTGAGCTTCGCCACAATGGCGTCCGGCGTCTTGGCGGAAACCGAGAGTCCGTTCCAGCTCACGACGTCGTAGTTCGCGATGCCGCTCTCGATCGCGGTGGGAACGTCGGGCAGGTAAGCGGTGCGCTTTTCGCCCGTGGAGGCCAGCGCAATGAGCTTCTTGCTGTCGAGCAGCCCATGGACGGCCGCGTAGAATTCGAATTCGGCATCGATGTCGCCGCGCATCAGCGCGTTGGCCATATCCGGAGAGGTGCGGAAGGTGACGATGGTCGCGTTGATGCCCGCCACGGTGAGGAAGAGCTGGGCGCCGAGATTTTGCGTGCTGCCCGGCACGATGGTGCCGATATTGATTGTGCCGGGATGCGTCTTGGCGGCGGCGACGAGGTCGTGTAGCGATTTGTAGGGCGAGCCGGGGCGCGTCACGATCAAGAGGTCGAAGAAGGCGGCGGTCGACACCGATTTGAAGTCGGTCAGAACGTTGTACGGCAGCTTATTGAACAAGGCCTCGGCGATGGCGTTGTTGTTGCCGGTCATCAAGGTCGTGTAGCCGTCGGGGGCGGCCTGGATGGCGGCCTCGGCGGCGACGATGGCGCCCGGTCCCGGCTTGTTCTCGATGACGAATTGCTGATGCAGCCGTTCGTCGAGCTGTTGGCCGAGGATGCGCATGCCGACGTCGGCGACGCCGCCGGGGCCGTACGGGACGATCAGCACCACGGGATGATTGGGGTAATCGCTCGCGGCCCGCGCCGCGGAGGCTAGCAGCGCGGCCGCAAAGACGAGGACTTTGGCTGCAGCGATTATTTTTGGCCGTGCCACGCGCTTCCCAATCTGTCGATCGCTATGCGGCCTGTTGACCGAAGTGCGCCGATGAGTCGACCGGTGCGACTACGGCAGGTGATCGTAGCCGTCGCCGAATCCCTTCAGGCTCATGGGAAAGCCGATGCCTTCCTCGGGCGACTGGAAAATAATGAAAGTCGAGGTGTGACCGTTGCGCAATTCATTGATCAGATGATCGTCCATGGTGATTTCGGCGATGCAGCCGTTGGGCAGGCATTTGACGAAGCCGGCGCGGCCGACGTCATTGTTGTCGATCTTCAGCCCCAGGCCGGAGGGCAGCAGGATGCCGAGCGGCGCGACGACGCGCATCAGGCGCGCTTTCTGGTCCGCGGTTTTCAGCACGATCACGGTGAGCCCGACATTGGGCCGGTCTTCCGCCGTGACGCTTTGCATCAGCGCGCATTGCTCGTTCTGCGCGCCGGGCGGCGTCTCGCAGCGGATCTGCCAATCGCCATAGACCGAACGGACCACGCCCTGCGCGGCCGCGGGCATGCCGGCCGCCGTCAGCAGTCCGAATACGATGACCGCAGCGGCCAGCGTCGCGCCCGGCCGGCGCAGAATCGGGCGGACCAGGGACCGCGATAGCGGTCCGCGATGGCGTATCGCCATAATTTCGTTCCCCTCAGCGGAGGCCCCCGAAGCCGCTTGCGACAGGTTGCTCGGGCCGAATCACTCGTGCGGATCGGTCAGCATGCGAGCCTGCGTACAGGGCGAGATCAACGTGTCAAGATGGCCAAAGCACGGCATTGTGGCCGCGTAATGGTCGCCCCGGGCGGGCATCGGAGCCGGCGCGCGCCGGGCCGTCGCCGACGCCGACGAGTGCATTGCAGCAGTCCTCGATTTGTGGTTTGAGGAATTGGGATTCCTTCAAGTCCCGCCAATGCCTGAAGCCAACTCAACCCCATAATCTCCGTTTCGGCCGCCGTTGGCGGAAGAATGCCGAGACCGGGGGGAGACACAGGCAGGGTCACACTGTCTTGGTCTGCGCCCTATAGCCTGGCGCGGGTATCCTCGACGGTCCTGGCCGCGCTCAAACAGGGAGCAGAAAGAGAGATGAGGGTGTTCTCACGCTTGACCGCCATTGCGGTGACGATCGCGGCGCTGCTGGCGAGCGCGAGCGCGGCATTCGCGGCGCTCGGACAGCCGGTGCCCTGGCAAATCGGCATGCAGGACGCCGCCACGCCGGTCATGCAGGACATCGTCGCGTTCCACGATTTCCTGCTCTGGGTGACTGCCGCGATCGCCGGCTTCGTCCTCATTCTGCTGTTGATCATCATCGTGCGCTTCAACGCCCGCGCCAATCCGACCCCGTCGCGCGCCACCCACAACACGCTTCTCGAAGTGGTCTGGACCATCGTCCCGGTGGTGATCCTGGCGACCATCGCGGTTCCCTCGTTCCGGCTGCTGTTCGTGCAGCTCGACGTGCCCAAGCCCGATCTCACGGTGAAGGTCACCGGCAAGCAATGGTTCTGGAGCTATGCCTATCCGGACAACGGCAATTTCGAATTCGATTCGCTGATGGTCGCCGACAAGGACCTCAAGCCGGGCCAGCCGCGGCTTCTCACCGTCGATCATGAGATGGTCGTGCCGGTCAATAAGATCGTGCACGTGCTGGTGACCGGCGCCGACGTGATCCATTCCTTCAACGTGCCGTCATTCGGCATCAGGATCGACGCCGTCCCCGGCCGCATCAATGACACCTGGTTCAAGGCGACCACGGAAGGCGTGTTCTACGGCGAATGCTCCGAACTCTGCGGCAAGGACCATTCGTTCATGCCGATCGCCGTGCATGTCGTCAGTCAGGGCGACTTCAACACCTGGGCCGCCAAAGCCAAGCAGGAATATTCCGCCGACCAGCCGGCTCAGCCGACGACATTGGCGGCGGCGGACGCCACCGGGCGCTGACCGCCGCCACCGACGAACGATCCGGCCGCGGCCGGCCGCCAACGAAGGGACTGCAAATGGACGCGATGGTACACACGGCACACGGCGACGAGGGCGGGCACGCAACCCCGCACGGCTGGCGCCGTTACCTCTATTCGACGAACCACAAGGACATCGGCACGATGTACCTGGTGTTCGCGATCATCGCCGGCACGATCGGCGCCGCCATGTCGATCGCGATTCGCGCCGAGCTGATGTATCCCGGAGTCCAGATCTTCCACGAGACCCACATCTACGACGTGTTCGTCACCGCGCACGGGCTGATCATGATTTTCTTCATGGTCATGCCGGCGATGATCGGCGGCTTCGGCAACTGGATGGTGCCGCTGATGATCGGCGCGCCGGACATGGCGTTTCCGCGCATGAACAACATCTCGTTCTGGCTCCTGCCGGCGTCGTTCGCGCTGCTGTTGATCTCGATGTTCGTGCCCGGCGAGCCCGGCACGCTGGGCGCCGGCACCGGCTGGACGCTGTACGCGCCGCTGTCCACGTCCGGCCATCCGGGGCCGGCCGTGGACTTCGTCATCCTCTCCATCCACCTCGCCGGCGCCTCGTCGATCCTCGGCGCCATCAACTTCATCACCACGATCTTCAACATGCGCGCCCCCGGCATGACCATGCACAAAATGCCGCTGTTCGTCTGGTCGATCCTGGTGACGGTGTTCCTTTTGCTGCTGGCGCTGCCGGTACTCGCCGGCGCCATCACCATGCTGCTCACCGACCGCAATTTCGGCACCACCTTCTTCGATCCGCAGGGCGGCGGCGACCCGCTGCTGTTCCAGCATCTGTTCTGGTTCTTCGGCCATCCCGAGGTCTACATCCTCATCCTGCCCGGCTTCGGCATGGTCAGCCAGATCGTCTCCACGTTCTCGAAGAAGCCGGTGTTCGGCTATCTCGGCATGGTCTACGCCATGGTGGCGATCGGCGGCATCGGCTTCATCGTCTGGGCGCACCACATGTACAACGTCGGCATGTCGGCGAGCGTGCAGGCCTATTTCATCGCCGCCACGATGGTGATCGCGGTGCCGACCGGCGTGAAGGTCTTCTCCTGGATCGCCACCATGTGGGGCGGCTCGATCGAGTTCAAGACGCCGATGCTATGGGCGATCGGCTTCATCTTCCTGTTCACCATCGGCGGCGTGACCGGCGTGGTGCTGGCCAATGCCGGCGTCGACCGCGAGCTGCACGGCACCTATTACGTCGTAGCGCACTTCCATTACGTGCTGTCGCTCGGCGCCGTGTTCGCCATCTTCGGCGGCTGGTACTACTGGTTCCCGAAGATGACCGGCTACATGTACAACGAGACGCTGGGCAAGATTCACTTCTGGCTCACCTTCATCGGCGTCAACGTCATCTTTTTCCCGCAGCACTTCCTCGGGCTCGCCGGCATGCCGCGCCGCTATGTCGACTATCCCGACGCGTTCGCCGGGTGGAATTTCGTGTCCTCGATCGGCTCCTACATTTCCGGCCTCGGCCTGCTGGTGTTCTTCTACTGCATGGCGCAGGCCTTCCTGCGCAAGGAGCAGGCATCCGCCAATCCCTGGGGGGCCGGCGCCACGACGCTTGAATGGACGCTGCCGTCGCCGCCGCCCTTCCACCAATACGAGACGCTGCCGCTGATCCGATGAGCCTCACCGTTGCCCGCGCCGAGCCCTCGATCGCGGGCGTCGGCGATTACATCGAGCTGATGAAGCCGCGAGTGATGTCGCTCGTGGTGTTCACCGCGCTGGTCGGACTTATGGTCGCGCCCGGTCACGTTCATCCGGTGATCGGCTTCGCCGCGCTGTTGTGCATCACGGTCGGCGCCGGCGCCGCCGGCGCGCTCAACATGTGGTACGACGCCGATATCGACGGCCGCATGGCGCGCACCGCCGGGCGGCCGATCCCGCGCGGCCGCGTCACCCCGGGCGAGGCCGCCGGCTTCGGCTTCACGCTGGCGGTCTTCTCCGTCGTGTCGTTGGGCCTCCTGGTAAATTTGGCGGCGGCGGCGCTGCTGGCCTTCACCATCTTCTTTTATGTCGCGGTCTACACGGTCTGGCTCAAGCGTTCGACCCCGCAGAATATCGTCATCGGCGGCGCCGCCGGCGCGCTGCCGCCGATGATCGGCTGGGCGGCGGCGACCGGCAGCCTGGCGATCGAACCGATCTTGCTGTTTCTCATCATCTTCTTCTGGACACCGCCGCATTTCTGGGCGCTGTCGCTCTACCGCGCCGAAGATTATGCGCGCGCCGGAATTCCGATGCTGCCGGTGGTCGCCGGCGAGGGGCAAACCCGCCGGCAAATCCTGCTCTACACTCTGATCCTGACGCCGCTTGGCGTGACGCCGTGGCTTCTTGGCTATGCGGGCCCGGTCTACGGGATCGCGGCCGCGGTTCTCGGCGCCATCATGGTCGTGCTGGCGCTGCGCGTGCACAACGAACGCGGCGGCCACCGCGCCAGCAAACAATTGTTCGGATTCTCGATCCTCTATCTGTTTCTGCTGTTCGCCATGTTGTTGGTCGACCGGATGTCGGGAGGGCTGTTCGGCCAATTCGCGGCATGACGACGGCGAGCGAGACCATGGACGAGGTGAGTAAACCGGCCGCCAACCAGGAGCCGCCCTATCACCGTTCTCCGCCGCTGGGCGAAGGATGGGAGGCGGGCGGCATCAAGCTGACGCCGGAGCAGCAGCGCGCCCGGCGCGCCCGTTCGATCGCCATCGCGTTGGCTCTCGGCGCTTTTGTGCTGGTGATCTTCGCCGTAACCATCGTGCGGCTCGGCTCCCACGTGCTCGACGGTCCGGACTACATGCGGCCGGTGCAAACCAACAATTAGCGGCATCCGCCGAACGATCGATGATGAACGAAGGTGTCTAGAACGACAGGCAAGGAAGGCGCGGCCCGCAAGGCCGCGCGAAAGTGGAGACGATGACGATGGCCGATGCCGCTGCACACGCCGAGCCGCACCACGACTACCATTTGGTCAATCCCAGTCCGTGGCCGGCCGTCGGCGCCACCGCGGCGTTCATCACCGCCGTCGGCCTCATTCTGTGGATGCACGCCATTGTCAGCTACGCTCCGCTCATTTTCGGGGTCGGCGCGATCGGCATCATCTACACGATGATCGGCTGGTGGCGTGACGTCATCCACGAGGCGGAATACGAAGGCGACCACACCCGCGTGGTGCAGATCTCGCACCGCTACGGCATGATCCTGTTCATCGCCTCGGAGGTGATGTTCTTCGTCGCCTGGTTCTGGGCCTATTTCAATACCGCGCTGTTTCCCGACGAACTCAGGGACGTCGGACGGATCGCCTTCACCGGCGGGGTCTGGCCGCCGAAGGGCATCGAGACCTTCGATCCGTGGCACTTTCCCCTGCTCAACACGCTGATCCTGCTGACCTCCGGCACCACGGTGACGTGGGCGCATCACGCGCTGTTGGAGAACCACCGCAAAGGCCTGGTCTGGGGATTGGTCTGCACCATCGTGCTGGGTGCCGCCTTTACCTGCTGCCAGGCCTGGGAATACGCCCACGCCGCCTTCCACTATTCGGGCAACATGTATGGCGCCGCCTTCTTCATGGCGACCGGTTTTCACGGCGCGCACGTCATCATCGGCACGACGTTCCTCACCGTCTGCCTGTTTCGCGCGCTCGCCGGCCAGTTCAAGCCGACGCAGCATCTCGGCTTCGAGTTCGCCGCCTGGTATTGGCACTTCGTCGACGTGGTATGGCTGTTCCTGTTCGCCTGCATCTACGTCTGGGGCGGCGGCGCCGCCGCGGGGTAGGGCCAGTTGCGTTTCCCGGATGCGGCGCAGCACGAAATGGTGCGCTGCTGATCCGGGATCGTCCCACACTCGGCGTTCGCAACGATCCCGGGTCTCCAGCGCATCATTTCGCTTTGCTCCATGCTGCGCTGCGCCCGGGAAATAGGGGCGTGTTAGCGCACTTTTACTCCGAGCGGCGGATGCTTAAGTGCGTGGCATGCCCGTAGAGACAATCAGCACACTATCCGGAGCCATCCAGGCCGGATTGTCTTGCCGCTGCCCGCGCTGCGGCGAGGGCAAGCTGTTCCAGGGATTTTTGACAGTGCGGCCGCGCTGCGAAGCTTGCGGATTGGATTTTGCGTTTGCCGATTCCGGTGACGGGCCGGCGGTCTTCATCATGTTCTTCGCCGGCTTCATCGTGGTCGGCGCCGCCCTGGTCACCGAGGCGGTCTATCACCCGCCCTATTGGGTTCATGCCGTGCTCTGGCTGCCGCTGATCCTCATCGTCACGCTCGGCCCGTTACGGCCCATGAAAGGGCTGATGATTGCGCTGCAATACTATCACCAGGCCGAAGAGCACCGCGTGGGCGGTAAGGACGCGCCGTGAGCCCATTGGTGAGCCAGCGCCGCTCGTGGGTCGGGTTGCTGATCCCCGCGGCCGTTGCCTTTTTTGTCCTGATCGCACTCGGCAGCTGGCAGATTCAGCGCAAGGCCTGGAAGGAAAACCTGATTGCCGTGCTGAACGCGCAGCTCGCCGCGCCGCCGATCGCCTTGCCGCCCGCCGCCGCATGGGCCACCCTCGATCGCAAGCGCGACGAATACCGGCGCGTCACCTTCAGCGCCACGTTCGACAACGCCGCGGAGGCGCTGGTCTTCGCGCCGCCCTCGACATTCCGGCCCGACGTTTCCGGTCCAGGCTATTGGGTGTTCACGCCGGCGCGGCTTGCAGACGGCAAAATCGTGATCGTCAATCGCGGCTTCGTGCCCGACGGCCGCCAGGACCCGAAAACCCGCGCGCAAGGACAGCTGGCGGGACCTGTCGATATCGTCGGCTCGATGCGCTGGCCTGACACCCGCCACTGGTTCACTCCGGACGACGAGCCGGCGAAAAATCTCTGGTTCGCGGCCGATCCGCAGGCGATCGCCGCCGCCAAAGGGCTTGGCGCGGTGGCGCCGTTCTATGTCGAGCAGGAAAGCCCGCTGCCGCCCGGCGGATTGCCCAAGCCGGGCAAGCTGATGGTCACGCTGCCCGACAATCATCTGCAGTACGCGCTGACCTGGTACGGCCTCGCTTTCGTTCTGGTGATTTGGTTCGCGACCTGGGCCTACGGATCGACCCGCGAGCAGGCGACGCGCGCCAACGGCTAGATGTGAACTTTCAGGAGGTTGTCCATTCGGTCCTGACCGAGGACGCTGAGGTTGCTGAAGCTTCAGTGATTCGGGGGACCGAATGGACAGCCACAAGAATGCGCGTTTGACGCCCAGAGGTCGAGAGGTGATGGTGCGGTCGGTGGTGGATGACGGCCTGACCAAAGCCGCCACCGCGCGTCAGTTCAACACTTCGGCGAAAACGGTCGCCAAGTGGGTCGAGCGGTTCCGCAAGGATGGCGTTGAGGGTTTGCGCGATCACTCGTCGCGACCTCATTCATCGCCAAGCCAGACCCCACTGGCCGCACGCGCCAGCGTCGAGGTCTTGCGCCGCCAGCGCTATACCGGCAAGCAGATCGCGATCGAGCTCGGACTGTCGGCCGCCACCGTCAGCCGCATTCTGCGGCGGTTGGGGCTCAACAGCCAGCCGAGCCGGTGCGTCGCTATGAACGCGAGCGTCCCGGCGAGATGATCCATCTCGACATCAAAAAGCTCGGCAGAATCAACGGCGTTGCCTTCCTTGTGAAGGCATCGGCTTTTCCGTTAGTGTGGCGCAGTTAGCCAGCCGGCGGCACCATCGCCGGCCCTAAACGTCGATAATTCAGGGACTTAGGGCCCGCGGCGGCGTCCGATCGCCGTCAAGGACAGAGCCAGAGTGCGTTACGTTTCGACCAGGGGCGAAGCCCCGGAATTTGGCTTCGCCGAGGCGATGCTCGCGGGTCTTGCCGGCGACGGCGGGCTCTATGTGCCCGAATCCTGGCCGCACATCGAGCCGAAGACGATCGGGTCATTCGCCGGCCGGCCCTATGCGGAGGTCACCGTCGATATCGTCCAGCGGTTTGCCGGCGATTCCATCGCCGCGGCCGACCTCGCTCGCATGGCGCGCGAGGCCTATGGCAGCTTTCGCCATCCGGCGGTGGCGCCGCTGACGCAGCTCGGCGTCAA
>Ga0335074_10015488_pt1 | contig 10715 bp, 6 predicted proteins | sample Lox_Sample_23_FD_206715 | JGI IMG/M metagenome (GOLD analysis project Ga0335074, IMG submission 206715) | Soil microbial communities from Loxahatchee National Wildlife Refuge, Florida, United States - Lox_Sample_2.3 | ecosystem: Environmental > Terrestrial > Soil > Wetlands | place: USA: Florida...
GGATAGACGAACGGCATGCCGAGGCTATGCCGGTAGGAGAACGCGGCGAGCGTCGGCATCTTGCCGATCAGGCGATAGGTCTGCTTGCGGCGCGACTCGGGATTGAAGATGTCCTTCGCGTCCGGGTAGAACGTGGAGAGCGCCGCGACGGTGGAAATCAGCATGCCCATGGGGTGGGCGTCGTAATGGAAGCCGTCGAGAAATTTCTTGATGCTCTCGTGAATGAACGTGTGGTGCGTGATGTGGTAGTTCCAGTCGCGGAGCTGCGGCTGCGTGGGCAACTCGCCGTGCAGAATCAGGTAGGCGGTTTCCGGATAGGTGCTCTTTTCGGCGAGCTCCTCGATGGAATAGCCCCGGTAGCGCAGGATGCCTTTGTCGCCGTCGATAAAGGTGATTTTGCTGGTGCAAGTCGCGGTGTTGGTGCAAGCCGGGTCGTAACTCATCATCCCGAAGTCGGCGTCGTTGACCTTGATCTTGCGGAGGTCGATCGCGCGAATCGTGTCGTTCTTGATCGGGATTTCGTATTGGCGGCCGTTGCGATTATCGGTGATGGTGAGCGTATCGCGGCGCGCATCGCCGGACGCCGGCCCTGACTTGGTCGGATTCATTTCCTGGCCCTTTCCGGCAGTAAGAGACGAGGATTGCGACATAGAAGCACTACTCTACACCAAAAAGTAGCTGAGGCGAATGGATTTGCGCGAGAAATGAGAAGGGAGAGTGGATGGCGGGTCTCCATACGCATGCGTATGGAGATGCGTTGATGCTCACGGCATCATCTCGTCGCTTGAGGAACGCAACGACCGCACCAGCACTGGGTCGACGTTGGCAATCTCGCACCGGTTGCGGCCCGTTTCCTTGGCGCGGTAGAGGGCTTCGTCGGCCAGGTAGAGGAGCGCCTCCGCTTCCAGCGGCGCCTCGCTGTAGCAAATGGCGATTCCGCAACTCACGGTGAGGCGGATCGGGCTGGTGCCGGCTGCTATTGGCTCCGATTCGACGCAGCGGCGGATGCGCTCGGCCAGGGAGAGCGTGCCGGCCGCATCGGAAAGGGGCGCGACGACGAGAAACTCCTCGCCGCCGTAGCGTCCGACTGTGTCGTAGGGGCGAACGGAAGCCATGATGCGCTTAGCGACGGTCTTCAAAGCCAGGTCGCCGGCCATGTGGCCGTAGCCGTCGTTCACGCGCTTGAAGTGGTCGATGTCGAGCAGGACGACGCCGAAGGAGCCGGCTTCGCGAACTTGCCGCGAGCGCTCGCGGTGGATGGCCTCGAGGGCGGTGGCGCGGTTGGCGATGCCGGTGAGGGCGTCGTGGGTGGCCTTGAAACGGAGTTCCTCGCGTGCGGCGATGAGCTTGTTCTGCAGATCGAGAATCCGGCGGCCGACGAGAAGGCGGGTGCGCAACTCGTCGCTATCGAAAGGCTTGGTGAGATAGTCATCGGCGCCGCCCTCGAGGGCTTTGAACATATCGCCGCGATGGGCCCGCGAGGTAACCACCAGCATGTAGACATAGGAGCGGTCGTGCAGCGCGCGCACCCGGCGGCAGACCTCGGGGCCTTCGAGCCCCGGCATCATCCAGTCGAGGAGCGCCAGCGGGGGAGCATCGGGGCCTTCGAGAACGGCGGCCGCAGCCAAGCCGTCGTTGACGGCGATCACCTGGTAGCCCCATTGGGTCAGGAAGGCATGGAGCATCGACCGAGCCAGCGGATCGTCGTCGGCAACGAGGATGCGAAGCGGGATTGTGAGTTCATCGATCATCGTCGATCTTCGCACACGGCCACTCCGGGTTAGTGGGCCACTTTCTGGCAGACGGACGCCAATTCCGGCAGCAGCCGATCGATTTCGTACTGAATCTTTTCGACCAATTCGGGCGCACCCAGGAGATCGCCGGAAGCGGCGAGCTTCTCGAGCTTGAAGGAGGCCTGAGAGAGAGCGACCGCGCTGAGATTGGCGGATGCGCCTTTGATCGTATGAGCGAGGCGTTCGAGCAGACGGGCATCGCCGGCCGTAAACGCATTGCGGATCGCCTCCATGTTGTTCGCGCACTCGGCGGTAAAGATGCGGACGATTTCTTCGAGCAGTTCCTGATCACCCTCCACGCGGCGAAGAGCGTCGCGAATATCGAAGACAGGCGTTGCGGAATCATTGGTGGAAACGGACATGGGAGCCTCCGGTGAAGATGCAGCGTTCGGTGAAACGTCAACTCTAAGAGCCATGGCGCGATCCACGGCTTCGAGAAGGTCGGATATGCGAATGGGCTTCGAAACGTAATCGTCGGCGCCGACGGCGAGACACTTTTCTCGGTCGCCCTTCATGGCGTGAGCGGTGAGGGCGACGATGGGGATGTGCGCGCCAGTGACGCGTTCCTTGGCGCGGATGGAGCGAATCGCTTCGAAGCCGTCCATGACGGGCATTTGCACGTCCATCAGGACGACGTCGAACGGGGGCTCGGTTTCGAGCGCGGCAATCGCTTCCTGCCCGTTGCCGGTCGCGGTAACGGAGTGGCCGCGCTTATTGAGCAAAGCGATAGCGAGTTTTTGATTGACCGGGTTGTCCTCGGCGAGAAGGATTTTCAGGGAAGCCGGTTTTGCCTCGACGACTGCTTTATTCCCGATAGCGACGGGCGCAGGCTCCGCCTGTGGCAGCGTCGAAAACGCGGCGAGGATCGCGTCGAGCAGGTCGGACGGCTGCGCGGGCTTCATCAAGTAAGCGGCGATGCCCATCTCGCGGCAGCGCCGGACTTCCTCGGTCTGGGCGCTGGAACTCAGGATGATGATCGGCAGGGCGCTAAACGAGGGATTGCCGAGAATACGGCTGCTCAGGGAGCATCCGTTCATTTCGGGCATTTGCATATCGCAGACGACGAGACGGAAGGGACGATTTTCTTCGAGCGCGCGCTGAAGGGCAGCCAGGGCGCTCGGACCGCCGTCGACGCACTCCGGCTTCATCCCCCAGGCGGAAAGCATTTCGGCCAGGATGAGGCGGTTGGTGTGGTTGTCGTCGACGACGAGCACGGGCAGGTCGCGAATGGCTTCGGGGTCGGCTGCCTCGATCTGGTGGGGAACGCTTTCGGCGAATCCGAAATGGCAGATGAAATGGAACGTGCTGCCGCTTCCGAGTTCGCTTTCGACCCACACTTTTCCGCCCATGAGAGTGACGAGGCGCGAGGTGATGGCGAGGCCGAGGCCAGTGCCGCCGTACTTGCGCGTGGACGAAGTGTCGGCCTGCGTGAAAGCGTCGAAGATGATTTTCTGTTTATCGCGCGGAATACCGATGCCGGTGTCGCGCACCTGAAAGTGCAGCATCACGCCGGTCTCGTCCTGGGATTCCTTGGTCGCGCTGACCACGATTTCGCCGTGCTCGGTGAATTTCACGGAGTTGCCGACGAGGTTGACGAGAATTTGCCGCAACCTTCCCATGTCGCCCTTCACGTAGTTGGGCACATCGGGTGCCATGCGCCAAAGGAGCTCGATGTTTTTCTGATGGGCGCGAAACGCGAGAGCCTTGAGCGTCTCGCCCACGGTGCGCTGGAGCGGGAAATCGGTCCAATCGAGATCGAGTTTCCCGGCTTCGATCTTGGAAAAATCCAGGATGTCGTTGACCACGGTAAGGAGGGCGGCGGCGGAGGTCTTGACCATGCCGAGGTAGTCGCGCTGTTCGGGCGTCAACTCGGTGTCGAGAGCCAGCTCGGTCATTCCGATGATGCCGTTCATCGGAGTGCGGATTTCGTGGCTCATGTTGGCGAGGAATTCGCTTTTCGCGCGGCTGGCGGCCTCGGCGGCTTCCTTGGCGCGCAGCAGGGCGCCTTCGGCGCGCTTGCGCTCGGTGATGTCCTGATAGAGGACGAGGCCGCCGATCACCTTTGCGTTGTTCATCAGCGGCACGGAGAAAGCTTCGACGTCGACCATCGTTCCGTCGCCTCGCCGGCGCCGGGTGACGAGGTGAGTCGAGACGCCGCCCCACAGGTTGGCGATATTGGCCTCGACTTCGCCCTGAACTTCGGGACTCGAGAGCAGCTCAAACAGCGGTTTGCCGAGGACGTCCTCGCGTTTGTACAGGAAGAGATGCTCGAAAGCCGGGTTGCACATCTGCACGTGATGATGCTCGTTCAGGGCGGCGATGCCGACGGGCGTGTTTTCGATGAGAGAGTTGAGGAAGCTGGTGCGCTCGGCGAGCCACTTTTCGGCTTGTTCGCGCTCGGCGACCTGGGTGAGCAGTTCCTTGGTGCGTTCGTCGACGCGGAGCTCGAGCTGGTCGTGGGCGGCTTGCAGCGCGGTATCGCGCTGCTGAATCTGGGCGAGCATGTCGTTGAAGCGGTCGACCAGCGAGCCAATTTCGTCGCTGCCCGACTTCTGCGCGCGCAGGGAATAATCGTTTTGGGTGGAGACCCTGGCGGCGGTCCGAGCCAGCGAGACGATCGGCCCGGAGATCAGGCGCTGCAGGCGGTTCGCGAGGAAGTACGCGGTCACGAGGCAGATCAGGAAGACAACGTTCACGATCTCGAGGAAGTCCTTGGCGCGCGCGTAGAGCTGGCCGAGATCGGATCGAACGTAAATCGTGCCGACGCGGTCGCCGTTGAGGCGGATCGGCAGGCGGACGACTACGTCGTGGCGGGAGAAGACGATTCCGTCCGGCCCGGCGCGCCGCGGGATGAGCTGCGAATCGGCGCCCGGGCGTGTGTATTCGGCGAAGAGAGAGCCATCCGTGCCGTAGACGGCCGCCGAAACGATGTGCGTCTGCGCGGCGAGGGAGCTCAGAGTGTCGCGCGCGGCGTGCGCGTCACCGAACGAGAGCGCCGCCGTCGAATTGGATCCGATCATGCCCGCGGTGGACGAGAGATCGACGGCAATCTGCCGCCGGAAGGCCATGACGTCGTATGCGGCCAGCATCAGGCAGGCGACGAAAATGGCGGCGCCGCAAGTGACGAGAACGATGACCGTGAGTTTTTGGCGAATCGAGAAATCGCGATGGGAGCGCATTTTAGTTCTTCCCGCTTTCCGTGCCGTGCACGATGGTGGCGAGCGCAAGGAGCTTGGAGCTGATGCGGAGGCCCGCGTTATCAGCGGCGCCCGGATTGATTGCGAATCGGATGCGGCTGTCCTGCAGGGTGAGTTCGATCGCGCCGCCTCCGGCAGCGAAACCTTGGAAATCGCCAACGACGAGGACGTTCGCGCCCCTGAGGCCCTGCAGAATTTCCGGAAGGCGCTCTTTTTCGGAGGCGCTCACGAAGACGATCTCGCAATGCCGCGCCGAGGCGATATCCTTGGCGCGCCGGACGACCACCGGGTGATCGGCCACCGTCTTGCCGCGCAAGGCGTCGTCGATTACGGAGCCAAAGGGGTCCGCCCCGAGAATGCAGATGGTGAACGGAGACTGCGGCCCGGAAAAAGCGGCCGGCGGCCAATCGATGAATTTCGCGAAGTTATAGACGAAGGCCGCTTTGAGCTGATACTCGCTGGGATTATCCTCCGCGGCTTGCACCGGGGCCGGAGACGCGATCAGAAAGAAAGCGAACAGAGCAAGGCCCGTCAGGTAGCGGAGCAGGCGTGCGCGCCGCGCGGCGCCGTAGGGTTGCACCCTGGGCGTTGCGATCGGTCGTTTGGTTTTCCTGTCGCGCATGCGTTTCACGATCCTCAGAATTTCCACGTGAACTTGATGTAGGCGCTGCGCTTGATCAGCGTGGTTTGGGCGCTGCCGGTGGCGTCCGAAAACTCGGCGTGCTCGCCCTTGGCCAGGTTTTGTCCGACGAGGCTGATCGATCCATCCTCGGTGAATTTCCATTCGAGCTGCGTGTCGACGCGGGTGTACGAGGGCTCGACCGGGTCCGTGAGGCGGCCGACGAAATACGCGGACGCGTCCCAGGTGAGGCCGTGAGGCAGCTCGACCCGCGAGCGAAGCTGTGCGGAATCGTCCGGGCTCGAGCCTTCGGCGGAGGGGACCGAGGTTGTGTCCTGGCTGCCGGGGAGGAGATGCATATGAATCTCCTCGAACGCGTAGCCCGGATTCAGCGTCCAGCGGCTGGTGACCTTCCACGTGCCGAAGACCTCGGCGCCGTGGGTCTCGCCGTACATCAAGTTTCGTTCGGTGCTGGCGACAACGAAGTGAGCGGGGGCCGGCGTTGCCTCGAAGAAAGTCGGGATGGGCTCATCCGTGATCTGGTGGTTGTAGTCGTTGTAGAAGGACGCGAAATCGATCGCGAGGTTCTTGCTGATCGTGTGGCGGTACCCCAGCTCGTAGGCAATCAGGGATTCATCGTCCACGCCGCCGTTGTCGACCAAGGAGATCAGGAAGGGCGTCGGATTGCCCGGAACGTAGAAGCTGCCGAAATTCGCCCTGAAGTTGTCGTCGAGTTCGGCAGGCGAGCGGACGGCATCGGAAACCGCGGCCCAAAGTGTCTGTCTTGCGGTCGGAGTCCACGCAACCCGCGCGCTGGGCATGAAGTTGAAGTCGGTGTAGTGGTTGTGCTCGAGCTTGGCGCCGGCCGTGAGATAGAGCTTGTCGGGAATGAGAGCGATTTCGTCCTGGACGAAGCCGCCGTAGACGCGAAGATTGAGGTCCTTGGGCACGAACGAAACGAACAAGGATCCGCGCGAATTGGAGTCGGAATCCAGGAAGGAGAGGCCCCACACGAAGTTGTTGCGGGCGCCCGCGGCAAAATGATGCGAGAAATCGATGTTCAGAGTGCCGCGGTCGTCTCCCAGTACGTCGTCGCGCTCGAAGCGTTCGTAGGACATTTGGAGTTCCGAGCCGGAGGTTGGCGAACTGGCGTGCGACCAAAGGCCCTGAATGAATCCGCCCGATCCGTCGATCAGCGGGTCCACCAGAACGATTCCCGGCGAGGTGACGCTGGGGAAATTCCAGGACGGATTGCCGAAGCGCATGGAATACACATCGCCCTCGAAGGTCAGATCGTCCTTCGGTGAAAAGGCTGTATCCGTCCGGAATCCGCCGCGAAGCATGTGCCAGCCATCGCCGCCGTCTGCCCCGGCGAGTCCGGGTTCGTGATCCTCCTCGAAATACTTGGTGAAGATGCGATAGTCGGTGTTGTGTCCCGCGGAGCCGCCGTATTGGGCGGTGCCGAAGCCTTGATCGACGTTGCCGCCGCCCGCCGTCACGAGAGCGCCCTTCGTCTCGGAAGCTTTCTTGGTGATGATGTTGATCACGCCGTTCACGGCGTTGGTCCCCCAGATCGAGCCGCCGGGGCCGCGGATCACCTCGATGCGCTCGATATCTTCCAGCGGAAGATCGAGAGTCTCCCAGTAGACGCCGCCGAAACTGGGTGTGTAGACGCTGCGGCCGTCGACCATGACGAAAAGCTCGTTGCCGAATCGCGCGTTGAATCCGCGCGCGGTAATGGCCCAGGCGTTCTGATCGATCTGCGCGACGTCCATGCCCGGGACCATGCGAAGAAGGTCCGCGATGTTGGTTGCGCCGGAGCGGCGAATGTCTTCCTGCGTGATGACGAAGATGGCTGTGGCCGTCCGCGAAACCTTTTGCTCGGTTCGGGAGACCGAGACGACCGTGACGTTCATCAGGTCTTCGAGGCTTTGATTGGTGAGGTCGACAGCTTTTTGCTGCGCTCCCGCCGGATCGGCGACCACCAAGAGAAGCGCGAAGAGCGCGACAAAGAGCCGCGGGCGTGGGGCGCACAGCGGCAGATTCCGCAGGGGCCCGGTCACATTTCTACCGCAAGTCGGTTCGCTCACCTTTTCACCTCAACGCCCAAGCCGGTTTCCGCCGGCTTTCCGACACACCTCGATAGGTGCATCATCGGCAAAAATTCACACTCCATGCGCAGCACGGAAGGAAAGAGGGGAGCAGACACGTCGCCAAACGCGTGAGAGTAACCGGCAGGCAACTCTTGTAAATTCAGCGGAGTGTGGGTGAACCATTTTGAAACGGGGGAGGCGCAGGAGGGCGAAGTGTTCCAGGCGAAGCAGGCTGTACCGGTGCGAAACGGGCGAAAATCGCCGCAGAGGGCCAAGGCCGCAAAAATCATCGGCTTGCTTCCGGGGAACATTTTCCGTATGGTGTGGACGACAAAATCCCGAGAGACACGATGAAACGCATACTTGTGATCGAAGACGACAAGGATATCGTCGAGCTGTTGAGGTACAACCTCGAGAAGGACGGTTTCCAGGTGACGACCAGTGCCGACGGCGGCACCGGGCTCGCGCAAATCCGAAAGGCGCCGCCGGATTTGCTGATTCTCGATCTGATGCTGCCGAAGGTTTCGGGCTTGGAAATATGCAAAGAGGTGCGCAAGGACGTGAGCCTGAATCGCCTGCCGATCCTGATTCTCACGGCGAAGGGCGAAGAGGCGGATCGCGTCGTCGGCCTCGAACTTGGCGCGGATGACTACGTAACGAAGCCGTTCAGCCCGCGGGAGCTTGTGGCGCGCGTGAAGGCGCTGCTGCGGCGCTCCGAGCCGGGCACGCCCTCGGAAAAAGCCATCGAAGTGGGGCCGCTGCACATCGATCCGGCGGCGTATCGCGTGACGCGCGGCGGACGTTCCGTGCCGATGAGCACGCTCGAATTCCGCCTGCTCTATTTTCTGGCGGCGCGCCCGAACCGCGTGTTTACGCGCGATCAGTTGCTCGACGGCGTGTGGGGCACCGAGCGATTCGTCACGCCGCGCAGCGTGGATGTCTACGTGCGCCGGCTGCGGGAAAAAATCGAGGCGGATCCGCAGCATCCCGCGTACATGAAGACGATCCGCGGCGCCGGATATCTCTTCGAAACCCGTGCGAGCTAGGCTTTTCTGGAAATTGGGGCTGAGCTATCTCGCCCTGCTGTTCGGTGTTTTCCTCGCCTTCGATTTTTACTCCTCGCACGTTCTCCGCCGTGACTACATTCGCGCCGCCACCCACACGCTCGAATCGTTGACGAGCCTGGCGCAGGCGCGCCCGCCGCGCGTGGACGATGCCGCGGCGCTGCGCGATTGGACCGCCTGGATCGCCTCGAGCGGCGCGCGCGTCACGGTCATCGACCGAAGCGGGCAAGTGCTGGCGGACTCGGCGCACGATCCCGACACGATGGAGAATCACGAAGGGCGGCCGGAGGTGCAGCAGGCGCTTGCCGCGGGCGAGGGCGAATCGGTCCGCCACAGCGACACGGTCGGCGTGGACATGGTGTATCGTGCGGTGCGCTACCAGCCGGCGTCGGGGCCGCCGGTCGTGATACGAATGGCGCTTCCGCTCGCGCAGATCGACGCGTCGGTGGCGGAACTGCGAAGGAGACTCCTGGGCGCGTCGCTGGTGATCCTGGCGATTGCCGCCGTCCTTTCGCTGGGTTGGTTCCGGATGTTCACGGCGCGGGTCGAGCGGCTGAAGCGATTTTCGCGGCGGCTGGCGGAGGGAGACTTTCGTCCGCTGCCTGGCGAGCGTCCGCACGACGAGCTTTCGGAACTTACCGACGCGCTGAATGAGACGGCTGCTTCGATGGACCGCAGCATCCGCTCGCTGAGCGGGGAGCGCAACCGCTCGAGCGCGATCCTGCGAAGCATGGTGGAGGGTGTCGCGGTCGTTGACGCGCAAGAGAGAATCGTTTTCTCGAACCGCGCGTTCTCGGAAATCCTGAATCTCGATGCGGCGGCGATCGAAGGCCGTCCGGTGATCGAAGTGGTGCGCAATTCCGGCTTGCTGGGCCTGATTCGCCGGGCGCTGAAGGGCGAAGAGGGGTTGCAAACGGACATCGCGATGGGGATCGTGCAGCAGCGCACGTTTGCGATTACGGCGACGCCGGTGCAGGCGCTCGAGACCAGCGTCGCGGGCGCCTCGATTGCGCCGCCCGTGCCGGAGAAGCCTTCGGGCGCGGTGGTGGTGCTGCACGACGTGACTGAGTTGCGTCGTCTCGAGCGCGTGCGGCAGGACTTTGTGGCCAACGTCTCGCACGAGTTCAAGACGCCGCTCACCGCGATCCAGGGATTCGCCGAGACGCTCCTGGCGGGAGCGATGGAGGATTCGCGGAGCAACCGGCGCTTTCTCGAGATCATCCGCGATCATGCGGTGCGGCTGGCGCAGCTCACCAACGACCTGCTCAAGCTGGCGAGGATCGAGGCAGGGAAGCTCGAGGTGGAATTCTTCCCCGTGCAGCTGATGGAAGTGATCGAGCGCTCCGCCGAGACCACGCTGCTGAAAGCCAGCCGCAAGCAGATCGCGCTCGAAGTGGACGTGCCGCCGGACCTGCCCATGGTGCGGGCCGATGCGGGGCTGTTGCGCGACGTGCTGCAAAACCTGGTCGACAACGCGATCCAGTACACGCCCGAGGGCGGGCGCATCCGGGTGAGCGCGGCGGTCGGCTCTCGCGAGGTGGTCTGCTGCGTGACGGACACCGGCATCGGGATTCCGCTGGCCGATCAGGAGCGGATCTTCGAGCGCTTCTACCGCGTGGACGCGGCGCGCTCGCGCGAAGCGGGAGGCACGGGACTCGGCCTCTCGATTGCCAAGCACATCGTGGAGGCGCACGGCGGCCGCCTGTGGGTGCAGAGCGAAGTGGGGCGAGGATCGAAGTTCTTCTTTTCCGTGCCGCTCGCAGTGTAGTCACCGCGCGGTGCGCAGTCTTCGAACGTTCACATCTCTTTTATCGTGTTGCAACGCCGTGTCCCGATCCTGCACAAGGGAATATAGGTTAGCCAGGGCTAAGGGGGGACACGTGACAACCGCAACCGCGAGCACGGAGAGTGTCTTTCAGGGCGTGCTGATGAATTACCTGGTTTCGCAG
>Ga0335074_10015489_pt1 | contig 10714 bp, 13 predicted proteins | sample Lox_Sample_23_FD_206715 | JGI IMG/M metagenome (GOLD analysis project Ga0335074, IMG submission 206715) | Soil microbial communities from Loxahatchee National Wildlife Refuge, Florida, United States - Lox_Sample_2.3 | ecosystem: Environmental > Terrestrial > Soil > Wetlands | place: USA...
GGATAGGTACCCGCCGGGGCGACCGAGTCGATGATGTCGTAACTGAAATTGAGCCACTCGATGTTGTCGGCGATATCCTGCGCGGGATACGTGGGGTTAGCGGCCGGATATCCGGGATAGTCGATTTGGCGGACGAGCTGCGGCTTCGCAGGATTCGTGGCAGCGTCAATGTAGTAAGTGACCATCCAGACTCGCGAGATGACCGTGGGAACCGCGGAAGCGTTGATGGAAGCGACCGTGCCGTTCGGGAGACCCGTCTGGTTCAACGACGCCGGATCTCCCGCGGAGAAGGTGAGCGTCTGGCCGGCAACGTTGGTCACGTATTCCAGAGCCGTTCCGTTGGCGTTGCTGAAGAGGATCAGGTCGCCTGCCTGGATCGGTGTGGGCGTGCCAGGCAGTGTGAAGCAACTGGCCGCGAGCACGACGGTAAGACCCGAGGCGGCGATGGTTCCCGAGCAGACGGGCGCGGCGGGCGCAGATTGCTTGACGGGATAGGCGTTGAGCGGGGGCGCGGCAACCCCCCCTGGGCCGGCGGCGCTCGAAACCAGCGAGTTGTCTGCGTAGAAAATCGTAATGGTGTCGGTAAAGCCGCCCGTAAGGATCGCGCCAGTCGTCGGGTTGACGGTGGTTGCGGCCTGTCCCTGCTGGTAGCCGGTGACGATGGCCGCAAAAGCGGTCGGATTGTTCGGGAAGGTGCCACCAGTCGGGCGTTTGATCGTCGAAATTCCCGCAGCCGTATTGGGGATCGAAATCCCTTGCTCCGGAATTCCTTCTCCCGCCTGCATCAGATCGCGGACGACGAAATGCATTCCGGCGCGCAGGTTCTCCTGGGTGTTGGCTTCCTGGGCGATCGAATTGGTCGTGTTTTGCGCCTGGTAGAGGGCGCCGACCGCGGCTCCGACCAAAATAGTCATCACGGCCATTGCCACGACAAGTTCGATGATTGAAAAACCGTCTTCGCGCTTCATTCGTCGCTCCTGGCGCTAGTCGAATGCGGAAATCAGGGTGTTGAGCGTGTAGCTCCGGGTAAACCGGCCGGTCGTGTAGGTGACGGTCACTTGTATGTTGTGCAGGTTCGCGTCGCCGGGGTAGTTGGTGATCGTGATCGTGCGCGTGAAATTGGCGAGCGGCTTCTTGATATCATCGGCCGTGCCCAATTTCCCGTCCGGTCCGGGATCGAGAAAATAGTCCGGAGCCGCCGCGACGTCGTTGACCGACCCGACCAATCCATCCGGGCCGGGCACAGTAAGAGCGAGAGACCCGGGCAAGAACAAACCGGAGGGATTGCCGGCGCTGAAATTCGAAACCTGCGGCCACGTGATCGAATTGGTGTATTTGGCGGTGAAAATCGCTTCAACGGCTTCCTCGGCCTTCTGCTGTGCGATGAAATCGTCCTGCGAACCCTGCATGTACGCGAGCGAATCCCCGAGCATGGCGGCCAGACCTAGAATGCCGACCGCCAACACGAGCAGCGCGATCATCGTTTCCAGCAGGGTGAATCCTTCCGCCGATTGCCTGGCTCTTTGCGTGGGCATTGCCGCCTTCTCCTTCAGAATTGGTGCCACGTTGTCCCGGCTCCGTTCCAACCGCGAACGCGCCCGGTGGTGCCCATGACCGTCACTGCCCTAGCGGTTGAGAGATTGCCGGGAACGCCAAGAAAAATCGATCCGTTGATCGGAAGGAACGTGGCGCCGTTCACGAGTTCTCCGTCACTCTGAAAGTACATTCCGGTCGGTGGGCCACCGCTCACGCCTCCGAAAACGATCGCACCGCCGTTTCCGTACCCATCCGGCGTATCGCCCTTGGTGGGAAAGACGGTGAATTGCATGGGAGTCTGTATAGGCACGGTGCTCAAGACGGGATTCACGCCGCCGGCCCCCGCGGTGAGAGTATTCATTTCCGTCATCTGCACTTCGTACTGACCGGCGACAATCGGGAAGGTGACCTGAACGTAACGGCGATTCGAAATCGCGTATTCGCGCGCCTGGCGCATCTGGTCGACCACCTCGCGCATGGCCGTGTCGGAGCGCGAATCGGTCAAGCTCGGTCCCATTTGGATGATGGCGATGGCCGTGACAATCATGATCACCAACATGGCGACCACCAACTCCACCAAGGAGGCTCCCCGATCCCCGCAACGCACGTTAATTGGCTTCGAGTTCTGTCTCACGCTTACACCCCATTCGCAGGCTAGGAATCACCGCTAGCCGCGTTTGTCTGTGCCTATTTGTGCATCTATCCGGCCAGGATGTTGTGTTTGCTAAGCGGCTAACTGGTAGGGAGTTAGAGGCTATGACGCGGATTGTCCACGACGAGTGCAGTCCTCTGAGGGGTAAAAACGTAACCGATCCAAACTCAACCTACAGGCTTTCTGGTATCATCGGCCACGCGTGATTTGTGCTTGGGCTCCTAGCTTTCTGATCACCACTATTGAGAACAGCCGTTGCTGCTCGCGAGCGGGCGGAATAGCATGTGCGCAAGCGAACAGCGGCAGGTCGCAGTTCAATGACGACGTCAACGCGCACTCGCGAAAATCGGCGCAGCCCGCGAACGGAAGTTTCGAAGGGGATATGGGTGTCGTGGCAGACAGCCGGCGCGAGCGCGAAGACCGTTTCGCGCGTGCGCGATCTCAGCACCGGCGGAGTGTTCGTTTCTACTCCAACGGCACCGCCCGTCGGAACCGCCGTGAAACTGCTGTTCTCCTTGCCTGAAGGCGAGGTCCGCGTCGAGGGGATCGTTCGCTACGCGGATTCGAAAAAAGGGATGGGCGTGGAATTCACGCGCATGGGCACGGCGGATGGCGCGCGCTTTCGCGAACTCCTGCGCCGCCTCAATTCCTGATTCAACTATTTCAGCGATTTGTTGAGAAACGCCACGCTGCGGGACCACGCATCCGCGGCCGCCTCGGGACGATAGCCCGTCGCATTCGTTGAATTCTCGAACGCATGGCCGGCGCCGTCGTAGATTTTCACGTCGACGCGCTTGCCGAGGCCGTTCATCGTCTTCTCAAACGCGTGCACGTCCGCCGGCGTGATGCCGCGATCGAGAGCGCCGAAATTGCCGAGTATCGGCGCGCCAATGAGCTGCAATTCTTGAGGATCGGTCGGCAGCGCGCCGTAGTTCACGACGCACGCGGCCAGCCGCGGCTCGTGAATCGCGAGTTGGAGCGAATATCCGCCGCCCATACACCATCCGATCGATCCGATGCGTCCGTGGTCCACGTCCTTGCGCGCGCTGAGGTAGTCGAAGCCGGCCTTCAAATCGGCCAGGGCCCGATCGTCCGGCAAGCCGCGCATCAATTCGTGGGCTTCCTCAGGATCACTCGTCACTTTCCCGCGATACAGGTCGACGGCCAGCGCGACGTATCCCTGCTCGGCAAGTTTTTCCGTTTCGCCCTTCACCCAGTCGGTGAGTCCCCACCATTCATGGATCACGACGAGCGCCGGGTAGTGCCCCGGCTTCTCGGGCGTGGCGAGAAATCCGCTCAAGGGCTCTTTGGCGCCGGGGATTTGGATCATCTCCGTTTTCGGAGCGTCTCCATGGACGGTCAGAACCGCCGCAGCAACGAGAGCGATCAACATGGCCACCACCAGTATTCTCAGCGCTTGTCTCATCGCTCCTCCACGCCCGCGAAAGCTTCGCCGCTATGCCGCGTGCTCGACTTGTACCGCTGTCCCATAGGCAATCACTTCGGTCACTCCCTGCATGACCTCGGTCGCGTCGTAGCGCACGCCGACCACGGCGTTTGCGCCGCGCTCGAGGGCGTGCTCCATCATGCGCTCGAGCGCCTGCTCGCGCGCCGCCTCGCACATCTCTTCGAACAGCGTGATGTTCCCGCCGACGAACGTCTGCAGCGATGCGCCCAGCGAGCCGAGAACGCTTCGGGACCGGACGGTGATGCCGCGAACGAGTCCGAGATTTCGCGCGATGCGGTAACCAGGCAGCTCGAACGCCGTCGTTACCATCGCCAGATTCACGCTTACGCCCATTCGCGCTCCTATCGTGCCGACGCGCTCTGCTGCACCGGCGCCTTCTGCCGCAAAATTCGGATGAACTCGCGCATCCAGGCGGGATGGTCGGGCCATGCGCGGGCCGAAACCATTTGCCCATCGACTACGGCCTCGGAATTCACGAATTCCGCCCCGCCCGCCTGCACGTCCGGCTCGAGCGCGGGATAGGCCGCCGTCCGCTTCCCTTTCAGGACGCCCGCGGCGAGCAGCACCAACGGAGCGTGGCAGAGCTGCGCGACCGGCTTCTCCTGCTGGAAGAAATGCTGGATGATCCGCTTGCAGTCGGCGTCGTTGCGAATGTATTCGGGCGCGCGGCCGCCGGGAATCACGACGGCCGCGTAGTCGGCCGGATTGACGTCCGCGAACGCGACGTCGGCGTCCCAACTGTATCCGGGCTTTTCGGTGTACGTGTCGTATCCCGGCTCGAAATCGTGAACCACGAAATGCAGTTTCTTTTTCTTGGGCGCGGCAATCTTCACGTCGTAGCCCTCTTCGCGCAATCGCTGATAGGGGTACATCACTTCGAGCGACTCGGCCGCGTCGCCAGTCAAAATCAGAATTTTCGGTGCTGCCATGATCCACCTCTCTTTTCGTTTAGGCGGGGAGGATATCACACCTCCCTCCGAGAGGTTGTGATGCGGCTGCTATACTCGCGGGTGCCAGCGCTGAAGGAGACGAACATGCCGGAACTCGCTCCAACCGTCACATCCATGCTCGCGGCTTATTACGAAGAAGTGCGCGACAAAATCCATGGCTGGATTGCGCCCATTTCAACGGAGCAGCTCTGGACCCGGCCGTATCCCTACGGCAACAGCATTGGCCACCTGCTCCTGCACATTACCGGGAACCTGAATCACTACATTGGCGCGCGCATCGCGGGCACCGGATACGTTCGTAACCGGCCGCTCGAGTTCAGCGACACGTCGCGGCGTTCCAAGGAACAGGTGCTCGCGGATTTCGATCGCGCCATCGAGATGGTCGCCGCGACGATTCGAAAGCAAACTTCCGAAAGCCTGGTCGCACCATACTCCGACCCGACCGAACCTCATTCCAACACGAATTTTGCAGCCTTCATGCGTATGGCCGCGCACGCGTATCACCACACCGGCCAGATCATCTATCTCGTGAAGGAGCTTACGAAGACGTCGTAGAAGAATTGAGCGGGAGTGATCCCTCCGCTGCTACCTCTGCCATGGATTTAGAAATTGCACTCGCGCGTTCTCGAAATCGCCTGCGTTGCGCGTGACGATAGTTAGATTGTGCTCAAGCGCTGTGGCCGCCAAGAGACCGTCGATCGTTGACAGTGACTTCCCCTCTCGCCTGGCCTCAGCCGCAAGCACTCCCCACCGGTCCGCGACTGCAGCGTCCACCACTAGTATCCGGCCCGCAAAACGCGCACGCAGCTCTACCTCGAGCCATGCTTCAAGCCCCGTTCTGCGTTTGCCCTGTGGCAGCCCCGCGATTCCTTTCCGAATTTCCCCGAGTGTAAGCACACTCAGGTACAGAAGCGTTTCGTCCGCGGATTCGATCCACACCATTACGCGAGGATCCGGCTCCTTCCGCACCAACTCGGAGATACAGTTCGTATCCAACAAATAGGCGCTCATAACTCGACGTCTTTGCTTTCATCGCGATCCCGCGTCCAATCGAGTTCGACTCCGACAAGAGGCGACTCTCGGAAGAACTGCACTAGACTCTTTGGTTGTTTCGCCTTGCCTACAAGCTGCTCATATTGCTCATCGGAAATGACGACGACGCCTTCTTTTCCCTGGCGCGTGACGAGCTGAGGTCCCTCCGTTCGGGCCTTTCGAAAAAGCTCGCTGAAACGGGCTTTCGCGGTTTGAATTTGCCACGACGACCGGTTTGTTCGCCGGCTCTCTATCGCCGGAAGCTCACCGCCTGGATGCTTCTTGCGGCCTTTGCTCATCGAAGCCATCTCCATGACTAGTCTGACTAGACACGACCATACTCCGCCACAACGCCTATCGTCAAGTTCTCTTCAGGAGCAACAAGAGGGGGGTGAGCAGCACAACGTCGGCCGCCACCCTCACCGCGTAGGACGAGATTCTTCGCCATTGCCAGCCAAGCACGCCGAGAGCCAGCGCGCTCAGCCCTTCGGCAAGCAAAATCGGCCGCGTGAGCGGAAACCACCCTCCGGCCGTCGCGCATAGCGCCAGTGCGCCCACCGCAAATCCGAATGCGGCCAAGTGCCGCCCGAGCAGGACAGTCGATTCGTGCGGGCGCTCCGCGTCGCGGCCGCGCAGCGTTACCCATTCCGAATATTCGATCAGCAGCGTGTTCATCCACAGGACGAGCAGAAACAGCAGAAACGGCAGCAGAAACCTGGCGTGGAGCCTTTGAATGTTCACGCCCACCGGCAGAAATGTTCCGATGCCAAAGAGAGTCGCGACGGCGATCTCTTTCGGAAACCATTTCTGCGCGCGGGTTCCGAGCAGATGCACGAGCGCGAAATACCCGCCTACGACGGCGGCCAGAAGCAGTCCGTCACGCCACAATTTGAAGCCGAGGTCGGCATACGACATCCAGGCGGTACCCAGCAGAACCGTGAGGAACGCGGGCAGGAAAGCGAGCCGGTGCGCTCGATAGAAGCGGTGGCGCGCCGCCTGCGGCGCACCCTGTTCCGTGCGATAGCTATCCAGAATCCGGTCCGCCACGTAGATCAGCCAGATCACCAGCGCCATCACAAGCGTCACCACCGGCGGCAGATGCACGCGCAAGGCTCTGGCGAAGAGCAATTGCCACAGAACGCCGACGAGCGGCGCATCCAGACTCAGCAGGTGAAGCCACCGCCAGCAATTCTTTCCGAGCTGCAGAACGGGTTTGGCCAGGAGGAACGGACTTTCGGCAGGCGCCGCCGGGTTGCGCGTCAGGCGATTGTGCCACTCGGCCGGTGCTGCCTCATTCGCCTTCATTTGCGTATCAACACACATCCTTTACAGGATATCGCATTTCGCGCGGCTGTTTGGCGGCGCGGGGCCGGTGCATGGGCAGCCCGGCCTTTCGCATATCCACTCTAATGATGACGACGGGGCCTGCGTAGTCTCCATAATAGAAATGCGGACCGGAAATGAGTTAGCGTGCGGCTGGTGTGCCTCCGGTTCAGTCCAATCAGCAGGACCGCCTAACAAGGCCCTTGCACTCCCGCTCGCAACGTGCCAGCCTGAGGACGAAGTGAGGGCCTCGAAATTTTGAGGTCGAAAGCCGGATGCCTGCATCCAATTCGACGGAGCCCTCGAGTTGGCATTGGCAGTCGCCGAACTCGTAGAAAGACCCAAAAGCCGGCATCCAATGCGAATCGGCCGCGCGTAAAGTATCAGGGAGTCCTGGTCGATTCTTTTATCCCATTTACTCCCGAGACGCTGGATTGCGACTCGCGGACTTCCGCGGAACAGGGTAGAATCCCCATTCCGAAGCTCGCCGCAAAGGAGCCATTCCGATGAGCGTTACTTCTGCCGCAGGGCCCTCCGCTGCCACAATCGACGACATCAAGGAAAAAGCACGCAGGCTTTCGATCCTTTCGATGATGTCCACCACCGCCGCCGGATCGGGACACCCGACGTCATGTCTCTCGGCCGCCGAGATGATGGCCGGGATCTTCTTCTACGCGATGAAGATCGATCCGAAGAATCCGAATTCGAATGACGGGGACCGCTTCGTGATGTCCAAGGGCCACGCCGCCCCAATCCTGTATGCGGCTTTGGCGGAAACGGGAGTTTTCCCCGAGTCGCGCGTGATGACACTGCGCGAATTCTCGAGCGAAATCGAAGGGCACCCCACACCGCGCATCCCGGGCGTCGACGCCGCCACCGGGTCGCTCGGCCAGGGACTCTCGGTCGGCGCGGGGCTGGCCATTGGAGCGCGCATGGACAAGAGCCCGACGCGCGTCTACGTGATGCTGGGCGACGGCGAGATGGCCGAGGGCCAGGTATGGGAAGCCGCAGAGTTCGCCGGGCACTACCAACTCGATAATCTGACCGTGTTCGCCGATGTGAACGCGCTCGGGCAGAGCGAACCCACCATGTATCAGCACGACATGGAAACCTATCGAAAGAAGTTCGAAGCGGAAGGATTCGCCGCCGAAGTTATCGACGGGCACGACGTCGCCGCGGTTCTGGCCGCTCTCGACCGTGCCAAGGCAACGAAAGGCAAGCCGCAAGCCATTCTTGCGCGCACGATCAAGGGCCACGGCATAAGCTTTGCGGCTGGCAAGGAACACTGGCACGGAAAGGCGTTTTCCAAGGACGAGTTGGCAATCGCGCTGAAGGAGATCGGCGAGACTATTAATGTTCCGCCCGACCCAGGCAAATCTTATGCCCGGGCTTCCCTGCCGACGCCTCCAGATTTTCCGGCACCCGCCGCACCGGACTACACGGATGGAAAGCCGGTTGCGACGCGCGAAGCCTACGGTTTTGCTCTCAAGCGGCTCGGAGCGGTGAATCCGCACATCGTGGCGCTTTCGGCGGACGTGAAGAACTCGACGTTCTCGGAAACCTTCCAGAAGGCGTTTCCCGATCACTTCATCCAAGGCTACATCGCTGAGCAGAATATGGTGAGCCTGGCGGTGGGGCTCGCGGCGCGCGGCAAGGTTCCGTTCGCCGATACGTTCGCCTGCTTCCTCTCGCGCGCGTACGATCAGGTTCGCATGGCGGCGATCAGCCGGAGCAACATCAATCTTTGCGGGTCGCACTGCGGCGTATCGATTGGGGAGGACGGACCGTCGCAGATGGCGCTCGAGGATCTTGCGATGTTTCGAGCGGTCCACAGCTCGGCGGTCTTTTACCCCAGCGACGCGGTATCCACGGAACGCCTGGCGGAAGTGATGGCGCGCCGCCCCGGAATCAATTACATGCGCACGTCGCGTCCCAAAACCCCGATTCTCTATTCGAAAGACGAGAAGTTCCCGGTGCCCGGCTTCAAGGTTGTCCGGCAGAACGCGCAAGACAAAGTGACGGTGATCGGCGCGGGCATCACGGTCCACGAGGCCGTGAAGGCCGCCGAAGAGCTAAAGGCGCAGGGCACGTTGATCCGGGTGATCGACCTCTATTGCGTAAAGCCGGTCGACGGCAAGGCGCTGGCGAGGGAAATTGGCGCGACCAACGGCAAGCTGATTACGGTCGAAGACCACTGGCCGGAAGGGGGCGTCGGCGAAGCGGTGCTCGCGGCACTCGCCCAGGCGGGAGCGGCCCCATCGAAGTCACGGTTGCTCGCGGTGACGGGCATGCCGCATTCCGGCAAGCCCGAGGAACTCGTGGACGCATTCGGAATCTCCGCCAAGCACATCGTGGCCGCTGTGCGAGAAATCGCGTGAGGCCCAAAACCGGGAGCCCAAAGACAGGAAAAATGAGTGGCCGCTGAGAAGATCGTGATGGTGGGCGTCATTCCGGATGTAGTGGCGCTCGATGCCGGCGACCAGGTGACGTGGTTCTCGAACGCGGGCAACCTCAAGATCGAATTCGATCCGCAGCGTTGCCCGTTCGCCTCAAACGTATTTCAGGCGCCGCCTGGCGTCCGGCTCTCGAGCGGGACTCCGCGGGCCGGCCTGAATCCGGGGTCCTACCGATACCGGCTTTTCCTCAACGATGTGGTCGTCGGGCATGGCGAAGTTCTGCTTCGCGGTAAGTAACTTACCGAGTTGAAGATGCGGTCAGTCGAGCCGGCTTCAGTCGCCGGCTAGGGCAGCGCGGTCGTGCAGATGCACCGGCCGCTCATCGGCGATGGAGTCGGCGAGCGTTCGACGCAGCGAAGCCAGCGTCGAGGCGGAAACGGCCCGAGAGCGCGCGACGCTAAGCTCGGCTGCCTTGCGCGGGAAGTCGCGGCGGCGATCCAGCCAAAGCCCGGATTCCTGCAGCAGATCTCCCGCCATCGCCGGATCGTCGCTCCGCTCGATGCTCCAGAAGCGCAGGCGCTCTTCGTTCTTCTGCAGAAGCTGCAGCGACTCTTCGAGCTTCTTCATCGCCGCGTTGAACGACGAGGCCAGGAAGTAGACCGGAAGGCTCCATCCGGACTGACCACCGAAGACGGCTCGGATCCGCACGTTATACTTGCCGTTCTGGTTCCTCTCGATGGCGCACAGATAATCGCTGGTACCGGCCGAACTCTTCATGGATGTCGTGCTCCTCACCTTTATACCTTCGGTTGGAATACCGGAAGCGGTCCGACGCGACTGGCGCCGGGAGCCCCTCGTCCCGGACACAACCTGGAGCCCGCGCGATTTCGGCTTCTTGATCGGCATAGAAACTCTCCTCAGAGAAAGGCTGCTTGCAAGGCCAAGAATGTTGCAGGTCGGGGGGGAGGGCTCCCGTCTTGCACTTCGCACCCCGCTGGCTTCGGGGTAGGCTCTGCGGAAGATCAATTCTAGCCGAGTTGAGGCAGAGGGGACAAGATGTACTTATCTTGTTTAATTACAGCTAATTGCGGACAATTTCAACTTAACTGGAAGGGTGTGTGATGCGGTTCACTACGTCGGCGTTGATCGTGAGCTTGCCTTCTTTTTGCAGGCGATCCACGAGCGCTGAGTGGAATGCTTCGAAGGCCGCATTCTGTTTGGTCTGTAGCAACTGCTGCTGGATGGTGTCCTGTTGCTTGGCGAGTTCGCTGAGATCCGGAGAATCATGTGAGGCTACGCGGTAGACGACCCAGTTGTCGCCGATTTTCGCGGCCGGACTCACCTGCCCGACCTGCAT
>Ga0335074_10015490_pt1 | contig 10714 bp, 12 predicted proteins | sample Lox_Sample_23_FD_206715 | JGI IMG/M metagenome (GOLD analysis project Ga0335074, IMG submission 206715) | Soil microbial communities from Loxahatchee National Wildlife Refuge, Florida, United States - Lox_Sample_2.3 | ecosystem: Environmental > Terrestrial > Soil > Wetlands | place: USA...
CGCCGCCACGATCTTCGGCCTGCTGCACCCCGCGAAGTTCCTCCTGCTCACCCAGGAACCCGCGCACGGCGTGCCTGCTTGCTATGCGGACCGGCTGGACGTCGTGACCGCGAAGCTCACCGCGGACCGGCCGGAATGGGCTTCTGTACGCGCGATGCTCATCCGTCCCGACGGCTACCTCGCCTGGGCGACCACCGCCGATGACGCGCCGCCGCTGGGAGCGTGGCTCGGCGCGTTAGCCCGCAGGGAGCGGGAGCGGCACGATCCCCGGGGCGGGCTGGCGCGCGCCGTATTCGTAGGCCGCGTGCCTGCTGGCCAGGGTGAGCTCGGGGTCGCCAGGACGGTGCATGGTCAGCTCGACGCTGGCCAGCGCGGCGTGGGTGACCGTGCGGACTCCCCCGCGCGGGTCGCTGTACGTCACGGCCGCGCGGTCATCCTCGTCGAGGGTCACTGACAGCCGGAGGCGGCCGCCCGCCGCGTACACGTCAGCAGCGAGATAGTCAGGGCCGGCGTCGACGCTGGACCGCCGCCCGAGCCCGCCGAGCGTGATCCGCTCGCTGCTCAGGCCGAGCGCGCCCATCGCGGTCCAGGGTGACAGCGCCGGGCCGACCTTGATCCTCGCGAGCACGAGTTCCAGCCACGCGTCCGGCGCGCCCTCGAAGCCGTCGGCGTGCAGCCAGATCCACGAATCGGCGTGTTCCGATCCCCAGTTGTGCCCGGCGGTCCCCCGCCACCCGGACACGCTGACCGCCCGGCCGTCGATCTCGAGCGTGCCCGTCATGTGGCCATCAGGGACGACGGCCTCGAGCTTGGTGCGCGGCAGCGGCGCGCGATACAGCACCGGCGGGCGCAGGGGCCGCAACGGCGGCTGCTCTCCGGTGAGCACCAGGTCCCAGCGCGCGCTGTGGTCTCCCATCGCCGCCTGCCCGCGGAACTGGCCGAGCCCGGCGACGGTCTGCGGTGGGAAGGCAGGCAGGACCTGCTTGATCACCGACGGCCGCGGGCCGAGATCACGGTCGACGACCGTGCACCACAGGGCGACCGACTCCGGTCCCTGGCGAGGGCGATGGCGGGTGTGGCGGATCCACAGCGCCCGGGGCGAAGCAGGGTCGCGCGCGCTGACAAACCACGACTCGTACCCACTCGCATTCACGCGTCCATCATGACTTCTGATGGACCCGATCGGCACTATCGCGCCGAGTGGGTACTCATCGGTAACGTTAGCGCCATGGCCGAGACGACATGGCTGGACGCCACCGCACAAGCCGATCTGGTCCGCCGCGGCGAGGTGACCCCCAAAGAGCTGGTGGAGGCCGCGATCGCGGCCATTGAAGCGGTCAACCCGCAGCTGGACGCCGTCATCAGGACCCGGTTCGACGCGGCGCGGCAGGAGGCCGAGGGCGACCTGCCCGACGGCCCGTTCCGCGGCGTGCCGACGTTGTACAAGGACCTGGGCTGCACGGTCGCCGGTGAGCCCGTGGCGTTCGGCCTCGGGCCGCTGCGCGAGATGGCCTGGCCGGTGACGTCCTACCTCGCCGACCAGTTCCGGGCGGCCGGCTTCATCCCGCTCGGCCGCACCAACGTGCCTGAGCTCGGCACCACGGTGACCACCGAGCCGCGCAGCTTCCCCCCGGCGCGCAACCCGTGGAACACCGGGCGTTCGACCGGCGGGTCGTCCGGTGGCGCGGCCGCCGCGGTGGCGGCGGGCCTGGTGCCGGTCGCGCACGCCAGCGATGGCGGCGGCTCGATCCGCATCCCGGCCAGCGAGTGCGGGCTTGTCGGGCTCAAGCCGACCCGCGGCCGCGTGAGCCAGGGCCCGCTGGTCGGGGAGGCGTGGGCCGGTGGCGTGATCGACGGGGCCGTAACGAGGACGGTGCGGGACGCGGCCGGCGTGCTCGACGTGATCAGCAACCGCATGCCGGGCGAGCCGTACTACGCACCGCCGCTGCCGCGCCCGCTGGCGCAGGAGGTTGGCGCCAGCCCGGGCCGGCTGCGGATCGGGCTGCTCGACCAGCCAGGCGCGGAGGGATTTCTCGACGATCCTGAGTGCCGCGCCGCAGTGGCCGGCGCAGCGCGGCTGCTTGAGTCGCTCGGCCACCACGTCGAGCAGTCCGCGCCCGCGGCCATGCACGACCAGGAATTGATCGGGCACTTCCAAACGATCATCGCGGCCGATACCGCAGGAACGATGCAGGCCTTCGAGATGCTGCTCGGCCGCCCGATCACTGATGACGAGATCGAGCCGCGCAATGCGCAATACCGGCGGGCCGGCCGGGCGCTGGACGCGGTGACCTACCTGGGCAGCCGGATGTGGTTCGGGATGTGGGCCCGGGGCATGGCGGCCTGGTGGGAAGACCACGACCTGCTGCTGACGCCGACCGTGGGCGCGCCACCGCCTGAGCTCGGCTGGTTCACCGCTGCCGGGCCGGAGCACGAAGGGGAACGGGTCATCGGCTTCATCCCCTACACCGCGCAGTTCAACATGACCGGCCAGCCGGCGATCAGCCTGCCGCTGCATTTCACTCCCGGCGGCCTGCCGGTCGGCGTGCAGCTCGTCGCCGCCTACGGGCGGGAGGACCTGCTCGTCCGCATCGCGAGCCAGCTCGAGGAGGCCGCCCCCTGGAGTGACCGGCACCCGCCAGTACACGCGTAAGCGGCGGGTCGGTCGCTCGCGAGGAATCAGTAAATGCCATTCCGGTGACTGAGGTTGACGAATGGTATGGGGGGACCTGCCAGAACGTGCATACTTGGCTGCACTAGTACGGGACGAAGGGGCGGGAACATGAATCGGATAGTAAAGGCGCTGATCGAGCGCCCGCAGGTAATTGAAGAGACGGCCGGTCGGGAGGATCCACGTTTCGGATGGTTGCTGGATGCACTGGGCGATGCCTTGCTCAGCGCTTCCGAACTGCTCCGCATTCAGGATGATCTTCAACTCCAGCGTTTGCGGGAAAGCTATCTGGCAACTATCACCGCCCCCGAGTGGAATCGGGCCATGAGCAAGACCGAGAATCGAACCGCCGCCAGCTCCGGGTGGTGGACCGTCATGGCCGCCGGCACCAGCGGCCGCTTCGGCCTCACCGCACCACAGGATGGCTCCGGGGTAGAACTAATCGCGTTGTTCACCGGTCGAGAGAAAGACACAAAGGTACTTGTCTATGATCCGGCGCTCGGTACGGTCAGCGAGATAACTGGCGGGCCGCACTGCGGGCTATCTAGCAACGGGCTCTGCTTCGAGGGCAGCTGTCACGGTTGCCTCCCATACGAGGTGTACGACAGGAAGAAGAACATCTCGGGCATCAAGTGCGAGTGCTCACACGAGGCCGGGTAACGATGGCTACGCCTACCATCACGGACTGGATTAGCGCCGTCGCCACGGCTGCGCTTGGCGTGCTGGGCGCCTTCATTACCGTCTGGCAATGGACGATGACTCGTTTCCGGCCAAAGCTCTCGCCGCAAATCGATGTCCAGCGTCAGGCTATCGCACTCTGGATTGTCAATAAGGGACGCGCGTCGGGGGTAATCGACCGGGTTCAGATCCTGCGCCCCGACGGGAAGATCGAAAGTCGGGCACAGTTCGAGGGCTTTCCTGGCAATGAATACCGGCCGCTCTCACTGCCTGCGATGTCTTCCATGCGGATCATCATCCAGGCTCCTCCAGGTGCCACCTTCGTTGAAGGTGTCCAGGTACTGGTCGGCGTGGGACTCGATGAACCCAAGATCGTCACTCCGGTGGAAGTCAAATCAGGACTTGGCCTCTCTGGCCTGAAGAGCGTTCTGCCGCCTGGTGTTTCCCGGATTCTGCAACGAGAAGGACAAGAGCTAGCGCAGTTGCCGTTGGCGGACAAGGGGTCACCCAGGAACGCGGAGCCACCACCCGGCAGGTGAGGCAGACGCCAGCGCGGGCTAGCGGGAGTGCGGCGTCAGTCCCCGTCAGGCTTCGGCGAGTGCCTTGATGCGCTCGAGGGTGACGGCCATGTTGCGCTCGAACTCGCGCATCCGCACGAACACGATCTTCTGTTCCTTGTCCGGCATCTGGTCGATCGCGGACGACAGGCCCGACCGGCCCGGCCCCAGCTGCACCCATTCAGACAGGTCGGTGCCACCGTCCTTCGGTTCCAGCCGGAAGCGCCACAGCGCGGCTGCGTCGACGGGGTCCCCCACCGCCCAGCCGAAGACCCGCTCCGGCTCGCACTCGACGACGTAGGAGGTGGCCTCCCACTCGCCCAGCGCGTCGTGCCTGCTGCGACCTGTAAACCGTGCGCCCGCGGCCGGCCCTGTCGCGCCGTCGAGCCATGTCGCGGACTGCAGCTCCGAGCTCATGGCCGGCATGAGCTCAATGTTGGAGACGAGTTCCCAGACCCGTGCGGGCGAGGCACTGATCCAGGTCCGCACCTCCACCGTAGGCTTGTCCGCGTAGCGCGCGCCCGTCCACTCCATGGCCCACCAGCCTCCTTCACCTTGCCAGGAGTTTACGCATGACGCTTTCGATCGGACTGTCGGTGAGTCCGCAGGATCCGCGCTGGCTGGAACTGGCCCGCGAAGCCGAACAGACCGGGGTTGACTCCATCTGGGTCCCCGAGTTCTGGGCCTACGACGCGTTCACGCCGCTCGCGGCGATCGCGGCCCGGACGGAGCGCGTGCGCCTCGCCACCGGTATCGCGCAGCTCGGGGCGCGGACCCCCGCCATGCTGGCCATGTCTGCCATGAGCCTGCAGAACATCTCCGGCGGCCGCTTCATCCTGGGGATCGGGACCAGCGGCCCGCAGGTGATGGAGGGGTGGCACGGCGTCGGGTTCTCCCGTCCGGTGCGCCGGACCAGGGAGACGATCGAGATCATCCGCATGATCACCGCGGGCGAACGCCTCACCTATTCCGGCGAGGTGTACCAGCTTCCGCTGCCGGACGGTGACGGCGTGGCGATCCGGTCCCGGGCGGAGCCAGCCTACGTTCCGATCTATATTGCTGCGCTCGGCCCCGCGAACCTCGCGCTCACCGGCGAGCTCGGCGACGGCTGGATCGGGAACTCGTTCTTCCCCGAGTCGTCCGAGGCGTTCTTCGGCCCGCTGGGGACGGCGGCGCGGCGGGCCGGGCGGTCGCTGTCGGACCTGGACCTGGTGGTCGCGGTGGGCGTGGAGTTCACCGAGGACGTCGAGGCGGCCGGGCGGCGGCACGCCGACGGGTACGCGTTCACGTTCGGCGCGATGGGATCGCGGGCCAGCAACTTCTACAACAACGCCTTCGCCAGGCAGGGCTTCGGCGAGGATGTAGCCGAGGTCCAGCGGCTGTGGGCCGAAGGCGAGCGGGAGGCGGCCGCCGCCCGGGTGCCGATCGAGATCGGGCTCGGCACCAACCTGATCGGGCCGCCCGACGTGGTCCGCGACCGGCTGCGGGCCTATCGCGACTGCGGCGTCAAGACCCTGCGGGTAAACCCGATCGGCCGTGACCTCCGGGAGTGCGTCGAGGGCCTCGGGCTGCTGCTCGATCTGGCGAACGACGTGAACGGCAAGACATTACGGCGCGATAGCAACATTTGTTGATACTGGTACGGATCTGGTGCGAGTGTCCTAGTGTCAGCGCCTGTAGGCGGTGATGACATGGATCGTGGGATAACGCTGCCAGCGGCGTCCCGCCGGGTCAGGGTCCTGCTGTCCGGCGCGCTCACGCTGGCCTTGGTGATCGGCGCGAGCTTCTACCTGACGCGCAGCGTGTTCTTCGCCAACCCGGCGGCCGTGCAGGCCATCGTCCCTCCGCGGCCCACGGCGGCGGCCGAATGCGGCGCCGCCACCGCCGGCGCCTGCGGGAACCCGGATTACGTTGCCGTCGCCGCGCCCCCGGCGGTGGTGACAGCCCTGCCGCGCGAGGCCGCGACCAGGAGGACGTCGCCGGCCGCATCGACCCATTCGGCGGCAGCACGACCTACCGCATCGGCCGCCGCCACCGCGTCGGCCAGCCCGTCCGCGTCGCAGAGCGGCACCGCGGCCGCGCAGGTGCTCGAGCTCATCAACCAGGCCCGCGCGTCAGCCGGACTGCCCGCGCTGACCGTCACCGCCGGCCTGGAAACCAGCTCGTCCCAGCACAACATGCGGATGGCCGACGGCTGCGGGCTCTCCCACCAGTGCCCGGGCGAGCCGCCGCTGGGTGACCGCGAGACCGCCGCCGGGGTCGACTGGACCTCCGCCGGGGAGAACATCGGCGACGGCGGTCCGGTGGACGACACTCCGGCGGCCATCGCCCAGATGGCGGTCGGCCTCACCCAGTCCATGCTCAACGAGCAGCCGCCCGACGACGGCCACCGGCTGAACATCCTGAGCAGCACGTTCACCCACATCGGGATCGCGGTCTACCGCGACGGCTCCGGCACCGTCTGGCTCACCCAGGACTTCTCCAACTAACGCCGGGGCGCCGCGCCCGCCACCCGGACTGCGGCCCGCTTCTTGCTGTTATCAGCCCGAGAGGCGCTAGTGGTGTAGTTGGCGGCCGCCTTCTTTAGCTTCTTCGCCGCCGCGAGCTTCGGGCGTGACGCTGAACGGCATCACCCTGTCCGGCCTTGCCTACGTCCAGAACAACACCGGCGCCGCCCCGATCACGGTCAGCGCCAACAAGATCAACGGGTCGCTGTACTGCACCGGCAACACCCCGGCGCCCGGCGACAACGGCGCCATCAACAAGGTGAGCGGCACCGCCACCGGCCAGTGCACCGCACTGGCCACCCGGTAACCGGTCAGCTATCTTTTCCACGCCGGCCGGCCCGGGCGCACCTGTCTGGGCCGGCCGGGAACCAAATGCATGTCAGGATGAGCCCGTGCGCGATGACAGAGAGCTAGACCTGATATTGCTCGGGGCGACCGGCTTTGTCGGGCGGCTCACGGCGCGGTATCTAGCCGAGCACGCGCCGCCTGGGCTGCGGATCGGCCTGGCTGGCCGGTCTGAGCGGCGGCTGGCCGAGGTCCGGTCCCGTCTGGGTGCCGCGGCGCAGGCGTGGCCGCTGCTCGCTGTCGACTCGACGGATGCGCAGGGCGCGCAGCGGCTTGCCAGGACGGCGGGCGTGATCACGACTACCGTCGGCCCGTACCGGAGGCTCGGCCTGCCGCTCGCCCAGGCGTGCGCCGAGGCCGGGACCGACTACGCGGACCTCACCGGCGAAACACTGTTCATCGCGGACACCATCGGCAGCTGCCACCAGACGGCGGTCCGCACCGGAGCCCGCATCGTGCACAGCTGCGGGTTTGACTCCGTCCCCTCCGATCTGGGGGTCTTGCTCGCCCACCAGGCGGCCACCGCCGACGGCGCGGGAGATCTCGAGGACACCACCCTGGTCGTGACGGCGATGCGGGGCGGCATCAGCGGCGGCACCCTGGCCTCCGCGCTCGGCCAGATCGACGACATGCGGGCCAGACCCGGCAATCGCCGGATCGTCACCGACCCGTACGCGCTGAGCCCGGACCGCGCCAGGGAACCCGCGCTCGGCGACGAACGCGACCTCTCCTGGGCACGCTACGATCCCGCTCTCGGGCAATGGACGGGACCGTTCGTGATGGCTAGCTTCAACACCCGGGTGGTCCGCCGCAGCAACGCCCTGCTGGGCTGGGCGTACGGCCGCCGGTTCCGGTACCGCGAGGTCACCGGCTTCGGCACCGGCAATGAAGGGCGCGGGCGGGCGGTGGTGATCACGGCCGGGCTCACGGCACTCCTGGCCGGGGTGGCGCTGCACCCGACCCGGGCGATACTCCGGCCGCTCCTGCCCAAGCCTGGCCAAGGACCCAGTGAGAGGGCGCAGCGGACCGGGTTCTTCCGGATCGAGGTGCATGCCCGCACCTCAAGCGGCGCCAGCTACCTGACCAAGGTCGGCGCCCGCGGCGACCCCGGGTACGCCGCCACCGCGGTGATGCTCGGGGAGAGCGCACTGTGCCTTTCGCTCGATCGCGACCGGCTGCCCAGTCAGGCTGGCGTTGTCACGCCCGCGACGGCGATGGGCACGGCCCTCGCCGACCGTCTCCGCGCGGCCGGCCAGACCTACGAGGCGCACCGGACCGACCCGGCCTAGATTGGGTGCCCATGGGGCGCGTCATCTTCATGTGCGGCCCGGCCGGATCGGGTAAGTCCACGGTCGCGCGGCAGCTCGAGCGGCAGGGCATGACCCGGCTGTCCTTCGATCAGGAGGCCTGGTCCCGCGGCATCACCACCATGCCGTTGCCGGACGACGTGCACCGCGACATCGAGCGCGTGCTGCGCGACCGCCTGGCGGATCTCGTGCGGGCCGGGTCAGACGTGGTCCTCGACTTCTCGTTCTGGTCCCGTCGCATGCGGGATGACTACCGGGAGTTCCTGAGACCGTTTGGCGTCGTTCCGGAAACGGTGTACCTGGCGACCGACCGCGCCACGGCGCTGCGGCGCATCGCCGCCCGGGCAACGGAAGACGGCGACGACTTCACGCTCAGCACCGAGCTCGCGGGCCTCTACTTCGATCATTTCGAGGTCCCCACGGCAGCGGAGGGACCGCTGACGGTCATCGACGCGCCCTAGTGCGGCTCCCGCACCTGATGGCTGCGGCCGCGGAACTCCGCGACGAGACGGTCACCCTCCATCACGGTGACGTCGTAGATGCCGCTGCGCCCGTACCGGGACCGCACGCGGGCCTCGGCGGTGAGGACATCGCCGCCGCGCGCCGGCGCGACGAAGACAATGTCGCACCCGGCGGCCACAGTGACCGGGCCCCAGCTGTTGCAGGCGCAGGCGAACGCGGTGTCCGCGAGGCTGAAGATCAGCCCGCCGTGACACATGCCGTGCCCGTTGACCATGTCGTCTCGCACCGTCATTCGGGTCCTGGCCCAGCCAGGCCCGTACTCGGTCAGCTCGATGCCCAGCATCCGCGACGCGGCGTCGGACGCCATCATCGTCTCGACAGGGCCGGACCGGTCAGCGGGCTCTGACATACGCTCTCCCCTCATGCCTGCGCGGGCGGTGCGGGGAAGCCGCCCACGGCGGTCTCGTAGGCCTGGGCGACGCGCAGGCACATGCCGTCGGCCAGCTGCGGGCCGACGATCATCAGGCCGACCGGCAGGCCGCCGGACAGCCCCGCGGGCACCGACGTCGCGGGGTGGCCGGTGACGTCGAACGGACAGGTGTTGGGCATGATCCCGGCGGTGTAGAACAGCACCTCGTCGGGATTGAACTCCCCCGAGGGGCTGTCAAACGCGACGAACGGCAGCGTGGGCATGACCAGCACGTCGACGTCCTCGAACGCGGCGTCGTAGGCGGCGGCCAGGTCGAGCGCGAGGTTCCTGGCCATCGCGTAGTACCGGTTCCCGTGCCGGTCGAGGTTGTACCGGCCGAGGATCGTGGTCATCTTGAGCGTGACGGACATCTCGGCGGCGTGTGCTGACCGGCCGCGGGAGAAGTGCTCGATGAGCTCGGGGTCGTACAGGCCGGGCACGTTCATGCCGTAGCCGTCGCCGTCCAGCATCTGGCGGAACGCTCCGTCGGTACCGATCACGCTCCACAGGTGCACCCCGTCCCGGTGCCACGGGATGCTGACCTGGCGCACGTCCGCGCCGGCGGCCGCCAGCGCGGCGATGGCGGCGCGGACGGTGTCGTCCACGCCCGGCTGGGACAGGCCGGGAATGCCGAAGCCCTCCTCGAGGACGCCGATCCGCAGCCCGGCCGCCCCGGTGTCCAGGTCTTGCAGGTAGCCGCCGGACGGCGGGTCGAACCGCTGGCGCGGGTCGAGGCCGTCCCGTCCCGCGAGCACGCCGAGCATCAGCGCGGCGTCGCGGGCGGTCCTGGCGATCGGGCCCAGGTGATCGATGGTGTTCTCGATCGGGAACGCGCCGGTGTACGGCACGAGGCCATGGGTGGGCTTGTGCCCGACCGTTCCGCAGAACGAGCTCGGGATCCTGATCGAGCCCGCCTGATCGCCGCCGAGGGCCATGTCCACCTCACCCGCGGCGACCAGGGCAGCGCTGCCGCTGGACGAGCCGCCCGCGGACTTCGCCCGGTTCCACGGATTGCGGACCGGCCCGGTGCGCGAGGTATGGCTGCCGCCGTCGAAGCACAGCTCCTCACAGACCGCCTTGCCGGCGATCGTCGCCCCGGCCGCGAGCAGCCTGGTAACCACGGTGGCGTCCCGGCGGGGAACGAAGCCCTCGACGGTGGCCGAGCCGTTCATCATCGGCACCCCGGCCACCGCGATGTTGTCCTTGACCGCGACGCGGCGCCCGGCCAGCGGGCCGTCGCCGACGCCCTTGATGTCGGTCGTGACGTACCAGGCGCCGAGTTCGTTGGCCGTGTCGGCAGGCCGCTGCCACTTCCTCGCGGGCGGCTCAGGCGCGCGCGCCTGACTCGCCTCGTAGAGTCGCTCGACCACCTCGTACGACGTCAGCGCGCCGGTGATCAGCTCGCGGTATTCCGCGACGTTCTCCGGACTCAGCCCGAGCCCGTACTGGCCGGCGATCGCGGCGATGTCGTCATCCGACGGGGGCGGGACGGGCACGGCGATCTCCCTCGACCAGTAGTGACCCTTGCGAGCAGTCACCCCATCATGCCCGAGGTGCCGCGGGTACCGGTTGGGGTGGAGAGGAAGGTGTGGACGTTTCGAATAATTTTGAGATTTTCTGAACGGAGCCGTGGCGCCTCCCGGGCCACCATTACTCCCGTGCGGCCAGGGCGGCCTCGCGGTGGTCGCGCATGGTCTGCATGCCGTCCTTGCCGGGCT
>Ga0335074_10015491_pt1 | contig 10714 bp, 12 predicted proteins | sample Lox_Sample_23_FD_206715 | JGI IMG/M metagenome (GOLD analysis project Ga0335074, IMG submission 206715) | Soil microbial communities from Loxahatchee National Wildlife Refuge, Florida, United States - Lox_Sample_2.3 | ecosystem: Environmental > Terrestrial > Soil > Wetlands | place: USA...
CTCCGGCTAGCGCCTGCGTGCCGCCGAATCGTTTCGTCAGTCCTTCGGCCTCGATAACGATGGCCACGGCTTGCCCCCATCTCTCGTGATATTTGCCGTAGCCATCGTCAGCGGCGGCGCTGACACGGCGCCGACGGCCCGCTGACAGGCGATAACGACGCGCTGACGGCGAGCTGACAACCTCGGAGTTTGCTCCGGTTAAGGGCGGCCGCGTTCTGATTGAGGGCGAGGCTGATCTTCGTCCTCACGGAGTGCTGTCCGGGGGCGGGGCACGGAGACCGCGGTGCACGGCCGCTCATGCAGGGGCGGCAGCGGCCGCACTAGGAGGGGCTGGTCCGCCGCAGTGGCGCCGTGGGTGGCAGCTCGAGCCCTGGACAGGGTCACGCCAAGCATGCCGCCTTGGTCGGGGTATGTGCGACGGGACACGATCAGGTCGCCGCAGATCAAAAATGCGGCGACGGCCGCGACGCCGGTCACCCCGAAGATCACCGGAAGCGTTGCGCCGCTACTCCGCAGCCCGCTCAGGCTTGGCCGCGCCAGGGCGATGGCGACGGGATAGATCGCGATGATGCCGGCACTCACAATGAGCGTCAGGGCAACCAGTTGCTGTTGGGTCAGCTGTGATGGCGACGGCAATAGCGCGGCACACGCCAGGGCCGCTAGCAAGCATATGCCGATGACTGTCGTCTCGGCGCGCCCGATCGCCAGCCCGGTTACCGTGACGACGGCAGGCAGGGCAAACAGCCCGAGGGTGGCGGTGCGGCGCCAGGACGGGCGCATGTCGATGGCCGAGAATGCGGCGCGGGCGAGCACCGTCAGTGCGGCCCAGAAGGCCCCGAGTCCGAGGGCTCTGGCACCGATTGTGTCCGGAACCCGGCCGATCAGGCCGGCTTGTGACCAGGACACGCAGATGACCACGCTGGCGACCGCGAGGAATGCGACCAGAATGTAGGCAATGACCCGGGCGGGGACCCGCTTGCCTGGTTTCCTCAGCACGCAGCTCCGCGCGGCGTCCGGTCCCAGACGCGACCGCGGGCTGACAACGATCAGCAGCACCGCAAGCACTGTGAAGGTGAGCGGAACGACCCACCATAGGCCAGCTTCGACCAGGCCGATCTGGAGCAGCGGGCCAGCGGCCATCCCGGCCGCCAGCGTGAGGGTGAGGCGGAGCAGATGGCGCTCCGGCGCACCGGGATCGATATCCAGCTCAAAGGCGGTAGCTGCAGAGTAGACCAAGGCGAAGCCGGCGCCGGTAAGCGCGCCAATGATCACCAGATCAGGAAAGAAGACGGCAGCGTGCCGGACAATGCCCAGAACCGTGGGGATCATCGCGCCTCGGCCGATCGCGCTCAGGGTCAGCCCCAGGCGAAACACACGACCCCGCGCAACCGCCCGTGATCCCCACGCCGCGAAGAGCGCCCCTAGCACTGCGGCGGCGAACACCGGTACGTACACTCCGCCGTACTCCGCAGCAGACAAATGGAAGTAGTGCCTGTTCAGCAGCAGCTGCACGGCCACGAAGAACGTGACGACAACCGCGCCCTGAAGGCCCACCGCGGCATAAACGACAGCCCGGCCTGGCGAGACTTCGCTGCCCAATGTCCGGCTCACAGGCTCGACACCCCCCGAGAATCGGCGTACTGAGCATGCCCGACAGTGAAGAGTTCACGGTCGGCCACTTCGCCCGTCAGCCCGCCGTGTCCTGCTGGCCAGGCCCGATGACTCTCGACAAGATCAGGCTAGGCCGGCGCCGGGCTGAGATTGCGACGCACCCAGGTACCCGGCGAACCGACGACCGGTTTGTTATGCCCTGTCCGTTCCGCTAACTGTCACTTCCCCGGCGTCAGCCACCCGCGTAGACGAGCAAGCCGCCGCGTGCGGCCGACACCGGGGCTTCGACCGGCCCCGGGAGCGTGACCTCCCATGCGCGGTGACCATCTGATATGCGGAAGGCGGCGAGCAACTCCGTGCCGTCCGGGCCGGCTGTTGGCGCGACCAGAAGGCGACCAGCCAGGAAGACTGGCGGGGGCGGGGAGGCCTCATAGGTCTGCCCAGGGCCGACGGCGAGCGGCTCGGTCAGCTCGGCGGTCCACCGGGTCCGTCCGGTCAGCGTGTGGCGCACCCTGATCTGGTACGTGCCGGCGGCCGGGCCGCTGGCAGGGCCGGGCGCGGTGACGATGATGCCGGCCGGGGTCGCTATGGCCTGGTCAGGCGAGGCGATCTGCCAGCGGACCCGGCCGGTGGCCGGGTCGAGTCCATCCAGCGATGTGCCAACGGATATCAGCCCAGGAGCGTAGACATCCAGCGACTCCAGCTGGCCCGGCGCGACCCGCCATTTCACGCGGCCGTCCGCCGCGCTGATGCCGAGTAGCACCCACGTCGGTTGCCCGCCTGCGGCATGCGGTACCTCTGCTGTCAGGTACACCAGCCTGGCGGACGCCTGCAGGAGCGCCTGAGTATCGATCACGGGCTTTAGCGCCTCGGTCCAGCGAACCTGACCGGTCCGGTCGTCATAGCTGGTCAGCGAGCTGTTCGCAGCACCAACGGTGCCGGCGAACAACACCGCGCCGCCACCCACAGCCACGGGCGGAACGGGCGGATCCGTGTCTGAGTCGACCGGACGCGTCCAGCGGACCCGCCCGCTGGTCAGGTCCACTACTTCAAGCTCGCTTACGCCGTCGCGGTCTACGGTTATGGCCATGCCCCCGTCGGCGGTCTGCGAGAACCCGCCCGCGTACTCGCCAACGCGCAGCGTCCACCGGGTCTGCCCGGTGGACGCGTCCAACCCGGTGAGCACCGGCAACGGCCGCATGTTGCGGCCGGGCTGGGTGAGCACAATGATCAGGTTCTGCCACCGCCACATGTCTGCAATGCCCTGGCCGAAAGCCCTGGACCACAGCCGGTGCCCGTCGGCCAGACGCAGCCCGTAAAGCTCACTACCCACGAGTGCTCCGGCTCGCCGCAGGATAAGGACATCACTCTGCGCGAAGACGGCGACCGCGCCGACCGCCAGCGGAGACAGGTTGCCAGATCCCCCGCCCCTGGCCAGCGGCACCTGCCAGCGCACCCGGCCCGCCGTCGTCACATCGAGGGCGTGCGCAGGCCTAGGTAGCGCCGGGCCGCAAAAACATACCGGGCGGCTGCTGCAGCCGGCCAAGCCGACGACAGCGCAAGCGCACGCAACAAGGACCAGGCAAACGCGGCGCGCCGACATCATGCGTCTTGGACGCATCCAGGTGGCGGCCGGGCCGCATCCAGCTAGTCACAAATCTGTCACGCCGTCCGCGATAGCTAACTGTCACTTCCCGCTGGGGCTAGCGCGACGGCCTCGACTTCGACAAGCTGGCCGGCGTAACCGAGCACGCTGACGCCGAGCAGCGTGCTCGGCGCGTCATGGGCTCCGAATGCCGAGTGCACCACCTCCCAGACGGCATGCAGATCGCGCACGTCGCTGGACGCGACGTAGACCGTGCTCTTGAGTACGTCGCCGAGGCCGGCGCCGGCCGCTGCCAGCGCGGTAACAAGGTTCGCCATCGCGTCCGCCGTCTGTCGTTCGTAGTCGCCTACGGCGGTGACCTTCCCGTTCTCATCGATCGGGCAAGCTCCGGCGGTGAAGATCAAGCTCCCGGGCGGCGCGACCGAGGCATACGCATAGGGAGCGCCGGGGTAGAGGCTTTCGCTGCGAACCAGACGAGCGGGCATGCGCGGGATCATGCCAACGGGAGCCGCCCCCGGCAACCCAATTCCAGCGCGTTGGCCTGGGATCAGCTGGTCCGAACTTGGACTAGTGCAGTCTATACTTCAAACTATGTCCATCGCCTCGACACCGGTACCACTGTCCGAAGCCAAGACACGTCTGTCGGAGCTAGCTAGGCGAGTCCGTCAGCAACACGAGCGGATCACCCTTACCCGCAATGGAGAGCCTGAGGCTGTCCTGCTCTCGGTCGATGACCTTGAGGGCTTGGAGATGACGCTGGAAATCCTCGGCGACGCGGCGGCGGTGGCGCGCATCTCCGAGAGCCTGGACGCGCTCGAACGTGGCGAGCCGGGTGCTGATATGGCCACCGTTCGCCAGGATCTGGCCCGCCGTCGAGCCACCGGCAGGTGACGACTGGACCTGGGCAGCGCTACGAAGTCCGGTTCCAGCCAGCCGCACGGCGAGCGATCGCCGAGCGACTTCCGGAGAGCGTCGCCGCCGCTGTCCTGGAGTTCTGCGAGGCTGCGCTTGCGGTCAACCCTCACCGCGTCGGCAAACCGCTGTTCGGTCCGCTGGCAGGTTGTCACGGTGCCCGGCGCGGCACCTATCGTATCGTCTACCGGATCGACGAGAGCGGCGGCGTTGTTCATGTTCTCGACGTCGATCACCGCTCGGAGATCTACCACCGCCAGCACGGTGATCAACATGGCTAGCCGGTGCTCCGCTCAGGCGCACGGCGGCGCTTTATCCTCTAGCCATGGTTGGGCCTGTGCACGTGATCGTTGACGGGGGCCTGGACGATGCCCTGGCGCTGGCGGTCCTCGTAGGCCTCAGCGTTCCCCTGACCCAGGTCATCGCGACCGAGGGCAGCGTCGACCTGGCAACCACCGCGCTAGCGACACAGCGCTTGATGGTCACCCTAGGCAGTGCGGACCCGGTACGACTCGGCAGCGATCGGGCCATGACCGCTGCCTATCCAGCCGGGCGAGACCCGTTCCATGGCGCCGACGCATTCGGCGGGCAGGCGGCGTTGCTTGCGCCCGCGAGCGCGCCTGATCAGCCCGCCGGAGACCTGGATGGCTCGGTCTTCTGCTCTGGCGCCCTGACCTGCGTGGCCCAGGCGATTCAGGGCGGCCGCCCCATCGACGAGGTCGTCTGGATGGGCGGAGCCGTCGCCGTCGGCGGAAACATGACCGCCTCTGCCGAGTTCAACGCCTGGATGGATCCAGACGCGGCCGACCACGTGCTCGCGAGCGGAGTCAGCATGAAGATGATTCCGCTTGACGTGACCGAGCAGTTCGAGTGGACGGCTAGCGAGATCCAGGCCTTGCGAGGCGCGGGCAGGATTGGGAGCCGCCTCGCTGATGCCATCCGCTACGTGCAGGAAAGAGACGGCGTTTTCGTCCCTCATGATGCCGTAGCCGCCATTGCGCTGACGTCGCCGGGATTGTTTGCCTGGACTCCTCGCCAGGTCCGGTGCGAAACGAAAGGCGAGTTCACGACTGGTGAGACAGTCGTCGACCGGCGGCCGGGGGGCAGTCCTGGGCACGTGCTTGTTGCCGGGGATGCTGACATCCTTGCGGTTTCCGCCCGGATTCTCAAAGCGGTCGCATCGATTGCGTAGCGGCGCGTGACCTACGTCCAGATTGCGCAGTCCACCTGGTCGCCGAACATTCCGGCTCGGCGGGCACGAGGCGCTGACTAGCCGAGCACTCTCGTGCGCCTCGTCTCCTCTAGGAGGGCGTTAGCCGACCTGCTTATCGGGGCGAGCACCGTGACGATGCCAGCGAACACGCCGGCAGCCCCGGCCATGACCAGCGCCAGCGCCACGAACGCGGCAGCCTCGGAGCGTGCCGTGACGGCCACTGCGATGGCGGCCACGCTGAGCACGAGGATCCCGATGGAGATCCAGATGATCAGGATTGCGTTGCGGAGCCGCCCGACACGCCTCATGATCAGCGGCTCCTCGTCACTGATCTGCGTCAGCCGCTCGCGGTCCATGGGCGGCACATTGTCCTCGTCAAGGATCTCGCCGTGCGGTCCGCGCAGGATGCCCAGGCGTTCCTGGTTCAGCGCGAAGATGCGGTCGCGGACTGCGGTACCGGCTGACAGCAGCCCGTTGGCGAACATCACGGACATGGTAATGAGCACCACGGGCGCGACCATGTCTGCGATGGCCGACACTGGCGAGAGGCTCACCCGCTGGTAATGCCCAAGGTTCAAGCCGGCAACACGGTCGGTTTGGATGCCTTGCGAGCGGCGAGCGGACGGCCGTCAGCTACGGTAGGCAACCGCTAGTCGTTATTTTTGCACCCTATCCAGATCGCGCAGTCCACCTGGTCGCTGAAACGCTCTGGCTCGGCCGGCAGCCGACGAGCGCCACCGCTGGCCACGCGCCGCGCGGTCCAGGCGACCGCTGCCGCGTCGAGTACGTCGTCAACGCCAACCTGCCGACCGGCCAGACCCAGATCACCGGCCAGCACGATGCCTTCCGCGGCCAGCAACTGGCGTCGCCTCGCCGCGCCGGACCATGTCGACTTGCTGTCGGCAAGCGGCGCGCCGGCCAGCTCGGCAAAGCACAGCTCAGGGTGAACTTCAACGACCGGGCACCGCGCCTGCGGCAGCCAGCGATCCACCTGCAAGATCTTCTCGCGCAAGTTGAACGCCTGACGGGAGATACCGCAGCCTGCGAGCTGCCGGTTCACCTCGCACGCCTGCTGGTAGTCCGCCGCCGCGACGGCGGCCCGGACCGGAGTCATGAATACCGACGCCCATCGCTGGCCTGCCGCCCTCCTCGCAAGCAGATCCGCTTGCCGTAGCCCGGCATCAGCGAGGCCAATCGGAATGTCAATGCCCACGACCGCCAGCGGCCCCGCTTCCCCCGCCAGCGCGATGAGCCCGGCGATCTCGGCATGGACGTAAGCCATAGCGCCTTCATCGGACAGCGTGATGCCAACCCAGCCCGCCCGGCATGCGTCCGCGCCGAGCACGCGGCTGGCCGGCCCGCGAGTCATGCTCTCAGCTGCCGGAACCGGACGACTTGCTGAGGGACCTGAACTTTGCCCGAGCCTCAGCGAGGCTCCTCGCGCTGCTGAAAACCGGGCTGCTAGCCGGCAGGAAGACGATCGGCGGCGGGCTGCCCGGCAACCGCAACCGCCGCCAGTACTTCTGGCCCTCGGGGGTGCGGTCCTTCAGGAACTGAGTCACTGTGCGGATGTGCGATCCGGTGGTTGTCCACGGGGCGGAGCAGCCGACGTAGTAGGCGAGGTACTGGTTGTAAAGCACGCAGGGCGGATGGACGCCGATCTCTTCCAGCTCCTCAGCCTGAGCCTGGAACTGGCGCCCGGCCGTGTTCTGAGCCACCTGGCTCTGCAGGATGACCCGCTGCGAGACAAGGCCGGCGAGCACGAACAAGGAGGCACCCACGGCGGCAAGCTTCCGCCAGCGAGACTCGGTGACCGCCCAGACGATCCCGTCCGCGACCAGGATGGCCATCAGGGCGTAGGTAGGCAGGAGGTAACGAGGCGCGCCAAACGGCACCAGGAAGGCGTAGAGCAGGAACACCCACAGCGCCGTGACCCCGGCCAGCATCGAGGACGCCTTTATCGCGCTGCGGTGCCAGCCGGCCCACAGGCCCAGAATCGCTATCGCGAGGAAGGCGAGCCACCAGGGCGTCTCTCCCGGCGCGGCCCAGCTGACGCAACCTGAGGTGTGGACGCAGTACCACGGGCCGTTGAGGTACCTCACCTCGGTGCCGAGCGCGAAATAAAGGTGCAAGGGCGGCGGCTCCTGCTGGGCGTACTTAATCCGCTCGGTCAGTCCGCCGAACCAGAGATAAGCCCCGGCAAGCCACTCCAGGAAACCGAGCGCGACCCCGACGGCCATCGCAGCCAGCACCCTGAGGTCCCGCCAGCCCCGCACCACGAGGCAGGCAAGAATGGCCGGCCCCATCAGGAACACCACGTTCTGCGGCCGCATCAAGGCGATGAGCAGGCTGGCCAGCGCGATGAGCGGCAGCACCACGCGGGGGCGCATCGTTCCGCTGACGGCATGCAGGAACAGCCCGGTGAGCGCCAGCAGGCCGATCGCGCCCCACCAGTCCGGGTAGAGCTGCACGCCGCTGTCCTGCGTGATAGACAGGCTCGCCAGGACCAGTTCGGCTAGGGCCAGCACCCACAGCGGCCGCAGGCCCCGCCAGCACAGCACGGCGAGGAACAGGCCGACAGCGGACAGGACGGACATCCAGACCCGGATCGCTGTCAGCGACATAGTGACCAAAGTCACAGGGGCTGCCAGGAGGCCCGTCCCCTGCCCGTGCACCGGCGGCAGCGACACGCCTGACGCGTGCACGCTGGTCCGCGCGATGTAGGTGATCTCGTCCGGCCCTAGTGGCATCCGCAGCAGCGCCGGGGTCAGCTCGGCAGCCAGGAACGCGACCGACACCAGGACTAGCCACAAGAGGCTGTCGGGGCCGGTCAGGCGCCGCTTGGGCTGGCCAGTTAGCGATGTCTGCGGGCCGCTTACCTCCACGTAATCCACGAACGGATGGTACGCGGCCCAGCAGGGCAGAAGCCGAACCACTCCGCGCTCCGGAGAGGGTGCGCTAGCGTCAGGTCATGGCACTGAAGTGGTACTCGGTCGTAGTAGATTGCCACGATCTCCACGCCCAGGCCCGCTGGTGGGCTGACGTGCTCGACTGGCAGCTGGCCTTTGAGGCTGATGACGAGGCGGCGATCGTACCTAAGCACGCCGAGGACAAGCAGATCTCGGCCGAGGAGTGGACAAAGGTCGGACCGGGGCTGGTCTTCGTCGAAGTCTCAGAAGGCAAAGCCGTAAAGAACCGGCTGCACATCGACCTCGCCCCGCACAGCACAGACGACCGGGACGCACTGATCGAATCATTGCTCGCTCGCGGAGCGACGAAAGCCGATGTCGGCCAGGACGACTCAAAGGCGTCGTGGACCGTACTCGCGGACCCGGAAGGCAACGAATTCTGCGTGCTCTCCGCACGAGACAGCTGACGCAGCCGCGATCGAGCGAGCCACGGTCTGGCCGTGGCATTGTGGGTCCGTGCAAAGCATTTATCAGGCGGCGGGCGGCAGCGACGGTCTGCTGCGCCTAGCTGAAGCCTGGCATCAGCGCGTGCTGGCTGACGAGATCGTCAGCCACGCGTTCAGCTCGGGCTTCCGTCCCGACCATTCCGAGCGGCTGGCGGCCTACTGGGCCGAGGCTCTCGGCGGTCCGGCCAGCTACTCAGGCCGCTACGGCGACGAGACTTCGGTAGTCAGGATCCACAGCGGCAACGGCGAGCACGCGGAGATGGATCAGCGGGCGATTACTTGCTTCGACCAGGCAATGGCCGACATCGGCCTCGACGCCGCCAGCCGGCTCGGGCAGGTGCTGCATGACTACTTCGTGTGGGCTACCACGACCACCATGGCGCGCTACCACGAGTCAGCGGACGATGTTCCCGAGGGCATGAGCATTCCCCAGTGGTCATGGGACGGGCCGCGGCGTTAAGCGCGTCGGCGGTCAGCCCCACTGGCCAGGCTTGTAGTCACCGGCCGGCTGCCGGGTGATGACGTTCAGCCGGTTGTAGGTGTTGATGAGGGCGATGAGCGCAACCAGCGCCGCGAGCTGCTCCTCGTCGTAGTGCTTGGCCGCATTCGCCCATGCCTCGTCGGTGACCCCGCCCGCGGCGTCGGCGATACGGGTGCCCTGCTCGGTGAGCTCCAGCGCAGCCCGCTCGGCCTCGGTGAACACCGTCGCTTCCCGCCACGCCGCGACGAGGTTGAGTCGCACCGCGGTCTCCCCGGCGTGCTCGGCGTCTTTGGTATGCATGTCGAGGCAGCCAGCGCAGCCGTTGATCTGGCTGGCGCGAATCTTCACGAGCTCCTGCGTGGCGGCTGGCAGGGCCGAGTCAGTCACGACAGCGCCTGCCGAGTTGATGTACTTGGCGAACTTCCCGGCGGTGGCGTTGCCGAAGTAGTTGAGACGGGCTTCCATGGTCATCTCCTTGCCGCTTCCTACGGGTCACAACTCATGACCCGGCACAGCGGCAAAACGTGACACTCAGCCGGCCTGTCCCCCGGCCAGGGTCGTGATCGCGGCACCGTAAAGCAGGCGCTTGTGCTCGGCCAGCGTCCTGCGGTCTTTCCCGGCGAGGCCAGCAGCGATCTTGACGGCCTCCGTCAGCACCTCATCCTCGGCGGCCACCTGCTGCACGATGCCAGTGGCCAGCGCGTCGGAGCCGCCATAGCGCCGGCCCGTGACCAGCGCCTCGTGTGCGGTCCGGCCTGCCAGTTTCGCCGTGAGCAGGCTTACGTACTCGGCCGTGAGCGGGAGTCCGAGGTCGGCCTCCGGCATGCACCAGTAGCCGCGATCGGCTCGCATGACCGCGAAGTCGTGAGCGGCGGTCAGCAGTGCGCCAGCACCGAACGCGTGACCGTTCACCGCCGCGACCGTGATCGCCGGGAAGCCGAGCACGCGGCCAAGCAGCCGGTAGATGGCATGCAGGTAACCGCCGGCCTGGTCAGGCACCGTGGCAAGCCAGTCCAGATCCATCCCGTTGCTGTAGAACTTCCCCTCGCCGGTCGTCACGAGCGCGCAGGCGCCCTCGGTTGCCTCGACCCGGTCAAGCGCCTCGTTCACCTCGGCCAGCCACTGCGGGCCGAACCTGTTCTCGCCGCTGCGCATCCGCAGCACGAAGACGCTGCCGTCCTGGTCCAGCTCGATCACCGCGGTCTCCCGTCTGTCAGGCGGGCTTGTATTGGCTGTCAAAGTAGGCCAGGACCTGCTCGACCGCCAGCCGCGCTGTCGCGATGCACGCCGGGATGCCCACGCCGTCATAAGCCGCGCCACAGACGGCGAGCCCTGGCTGACTTGCGATCCCTGCCCTGATCCTGGCCACCCGGTCCAGGTGGCCCACGCTGTACTGCGGCAGGCCGCCGCCCCACCGGCTGACCCGCACGTCTGCCGGGCTGCCGCGGACGCCGGTGGCATCGGCAAGGTCAGCGG
>Ga0335074_10015494_pt1 | contig 10712 bp, 8 predicted proteins | sample Lox_Sample_23_FD_206715 | JGI IMG/M metagenome (GOLD analysis project Ga0335074, IMG submission 206715) | Soil microbial communities from Loxahatchee National Wildlife Refuge, Florida, United States - Lox_Sample_2.3 | ecosystem: Environmental > Terrestrial > Soil > Wetlands | place: USA: Florida...
AGATTGCCTATCTCCAGCAACGCCATGAAACGGATTCTCCGTTATCCCGCTGCCATCTTCATCCCGCCGCGATCATCGGAACCGCCGCCAGCGCAGCCAGCAGCCCGATGACCTTCCAGAAACTGAAATGTTCCTTCAACACGATTCTCGCCAGCATCACCGTCACCGCGGGATAAAGCGAGCTAATCACTACCGCTTCATCCAACCGCCCGTGTTGATTCGCATAAACAAAGAGAGAGCTGGCAATGATGTCAAAGAAACCAGCAATCATGCCCAGTCCGATACGGGGTCGATCCATGGCCAGAGGAGCGCGGGTCGCCAACACCGCGATCGTGGTCGTCGTCAACGATCCCATACGTGAAATCGTCGCAATCCACACCGACGACCCGCTGGCCTGATGCACGCACAGGTAGAATCCGGCAAATCCCACTCCCGCCAGCGCCGCCATTGCGACGCCTTTGGGCCGCTCACTATCCAACTCCGCCGAATTCTCCGGCTCGGCTTCCGGGCGCGTGATCAGCCAGATCGCCACGATGGCCAACAGGAACCCACCAGCCGTCCAGCGGCTTGGCGCGCCCTCAATGCCGATGTCGGTCAATGTTGGGATTGCCGCGCCGATGAGTGCCGAAATCGGCGCCGTCAGGCCCATCTGTCCCGACGCCAGTGCTCGATAGAAAATGGCGAGTGCAAAACCTCCAATTGCTCCCGCAGCGTAAGCCCAGAAAGCGCTCGCCCGGGTAGGAAATTCGTCCCTTAGGATCAGCGCTACCGATAGCATCAGCAGCAGCGCGCAAACATGCGAGAACGCTGTCAGAACGAAGGCATTGGCCCGTCGCGAACCTAGTCCTCCCGCGAAGTCCGACGTTCCCCACAAGAACACTGCCCCCACGCTGCATGCGGCGGGCGCAAATGGTGCTGAAAGTGCCACGTTCCGACGAGATTAGCACGTCAGCCCGACGCGCCCGTACCACCCGACCATGCTAGAATTTGATCAAGTTACGACCGAACTCCCGGATTCTGAGGCCTTCAGGTGATCGAACTCGCGCCATCCATTCTTTCGGCTGATTTCGCCCGCTTGGGCGAGCAGGTAAGTACCGCCGCCGAAGGCGGAGCTGCCGTGGTCCACGTCGATATTATGGATGGGCATTTTGTTCCCAATCTCACTATTGGCCCTCCGGTGGTGAAGTCGCTACGCCGTGCGACTTCGTTACCTCTCGATTGTCACTTGATGATCGAAAATCCCGACGAATTCATCCCCGCTTTTGCCGAGGCGGGAGCCGATTGGATTTCCGTACATCAGGAGGCCGTGCGCCATCTCAACCGCACCCTTCATCACATAAAGGACCACGGTTGCCGCGCCGGCGTCGTGATTAATCCAGCCACTCCGGTAGCAACCCTTTCCGAGGTGCTCGATATCGTCGACTATGTTCTTATCATGTCGGTAAATCCGGGCTTCGGCGGACAGAAGTTTATCTCGTCTACCCTGCACAAAATGCGAGCTTTGGCTGAAATCCGCAGCCGCAGCGGGTTGTCCTTCCGCATCGAGGTCGACGGCGGTGTCGCGTTGGACACTGTCGCCGACGTTGTACGTGCGGGCGCAGAAATTCTGGTGGCGGGCAACGCCGTGTTTGGGAAAGGTGATCCAAAGAAGAACGCGGAAGCTCTTTTGCAAGCCGCCCAGGAAGCGGCCATGCAGAAGGTGTAATATCTCTGATTGCTCAATTTCAGCCACCACTACCAGGCAGGCACGGAGTCGAATGCAAGTCAAAGATTAACCATCGGCAGTTTCAGGGGTCTTATGTTACGTCGAATCACATCCGTAGCCATTGCGGGGCTGGTGCTGTTTACCGCCGCATGCACAAATAAGAAGGCGGTTAATCCACTCGCCAATCTGGGATCCAAGCAGCCTGACAAGGTCTTATTCGATAAGGCCATGGATGCCATGCACCACAACCGGTTCGACGTGGCCCGCCTGCAGCTCCAGACCCTCATCAACACCTACCCCGATTCCGAATTTGTGGCCCGCGCCAAGCTGGCCGAAGGCGACTCCTGGTACGCCGAAGGTGGCACCGCAGCTCTGGCCCAGGCTGAACAGGTCTACGACGATTTCGAGACCTTCTTCCCCAACATGCCGGAAGCAGCCGAAGCCCAGTTGAAGATCGCAAATATTCACTATCAGCAGATGGAAAAGGCCGATCGCGACTTCACCCACGCCAAGCGCGCTGAGGATGAATATCGCAAGATGATCATGACCTATCCCGACAGCAAGCTCGTCCCCGAGGCGAAGCTGCGCTTGCTGGAAGTGCAGGAAGTGCTTGCCGAACGCGAATTTCAGATTGGCCGCTTTTACTATCTGCGCGATTCCTATCCCGCTTCGATTGCCCGCTTGAAGTCGCTCGTCCAAAAATATCCCTTGTACAGCCGCGCCGATGAAGCGCTCTATCTGCTCGGCCAGGACTATGAAGGCCAAATCGCTCGCTTGAAAAATTCCCCGACGTGCGACGTGCATGGATTGCCTCGTGGCTGCATGACCGAGGCCCAAAAGACGAACGCCACTCCTTACATCAAGGAATTCACCAAAGGCGCCAGCGAGGCCTATAGCGAGATCCTCACCCGTTATCCCGTCATGGACCGCGCCGACGACGCCAAGAAGCGGCTGGAAGCGTTGCACCAGCCCGTCCCACGCCCGACGAAAGCCGCTCTCGCGCAAAACAAAGCGGAAGAGGATAGCCGTCACGGCCCCACTGCTGCTGAGCGCCTGATGGCCCTCATTAAGAAAGGTCCAGACGTCAGCTCGGCTTCCAAAGTTGGCAATCCCAGTCTGCAGGATCCCAACCCGGTCAGCGCATCGGATGTTGTCCGCAGCGAAGCCATGGGAGCTTTTGGCCCAGCCAGAAATGACAAACTCGGCGTCGAGATCGTGAAGCCGGAACAACCGGCTCCCGAAGCCGCTGCAAATCCCGACGCCACTCCGACTAATCCGTTTGCCCGTCCCAGTTCGGCAGCGAACAATGCACCGGCAACCACCGATCCCAACGAGCTGAAGCCCAACGTTCCGGACGCGAATGCCCTGCAGCCCAACAGCCCAGACGCGGCGCTGCCTCCGCCTCCGCAGGTCAATGAACTCGCACCGGGAGGATCTTCGAACGCGGCCGCTACTCAGGCCGCCGCCTCGACTCCAGCCACCGATCAGGAGATTTCGAGCAGTAGAAAGAAGAAGAAGAAAGGCCTGAAGAAAATCATCCCGTTCTAGCCAGGTTTTCCCACGAGTCGTTGTCTGGTCGGCTTGCCGCGACGCGGAACATGCCCATGGTCACCGATGGACCGAGAGGATCTTTCTTTACGATCTTCGCGGAATTGCCGCTCTGGGCGATCAAGGAGTTTGTTCTCTAGAGACAATCGTCCTCAAACTTCTAAACCTTCTCCGGTAGGTGTTGTCCACTAGTAACCAGTTACTTCCCTTCCGGATCATTGACTTACGTTGAGGGGCAGGTTACCTTCGCGGTATCTCCCCACAGAGGCAATTTTGGCCAGGAAGATACTGCTCGCCGATGACAGCGTCACCGCCCAGAATATGGGGCGGAAAATTCTCGCGGATGCGGGCTACGAAGTCACCACCGTCAATAATGGCTCCGCCGCTCTCAAAAAGATCGGCGAAACCCGCCCCGATCTCATCGTGCTCGATGTTTACATGCCCGGTTACAGCGGGCTGGAAGTCTGCCAGCGCCTTAAGGAAACTCAGGAAACATCTCGCATTCCTGTGCTCCTGACCGTCGGCAAGCTTGAGCCGTTCAAGCCGGAAGAGGCGAAGCGGGTCCGCGCTGACTCCTTTATCGTCAAGCCTTTCGAAGCCAGCGAGCTCCTCAGCGCGCTGACCAAGCTGGAAGACAAGATCGTTCCCCGCGCGGAAACCTCCAAGCCCGGCCGTTTCGCCCGCAGTATTGCCGCCATTGAAGAGGGACGCTACGAGCGGGCCGAGTCGTCGGAGGAAGAATCCGGATGGAAGAACCGCATCGCCTTCCCGTCCCGTAAGAAAGAATCGGCTCCGGATGCTGACGCCGCCAGCGATCCCGCCATCTACAACGCAGTTAACAAGGACTTGCGGACGGTTGTCGATCACTCTCAATCCGATGCTGATCCGCAATCCAGGGCGAATGCCCAAGTCGATGTAGGTGCCCTGGCCGCACACGGGTTGCCGACCGATGTCACTCCCGAAGAGATCGCCGCCCTCGCCGCTGCCGCTGCTCAGGTCAAAAAAAGCGTCGCGGAAAAGAACGCCGACAGTTCCCCTTCATCGCCAGCCGCAGAACTTGTCAACGCTGCGGTCGCTTCCGCGCCCGTTCCTCAACCAGATTCATCGGTTTACACTCAAAGCGGCTCGCAGGCGCAGCCTGACCAAATCTCACAAGATTCGGCCACACTTCAAACGACGGCCTCAACCAGTGCGGCTCCATCCGAACCCTTTCAACCAGCTTCGACCGCAAAGCCAGCGGAAACCGAACAACAAAAAGCCCAAACTGCAGCTGAGACTCCAGAAGAATTCCCGTACGCGCCTTCGGCAGAAATGCGTTCGGAAGAGCCGGTGACCATGGCCGCCGCTGCGGCCGTCGGCGTCCCTCCTTCCCGCTGGACTGCAGTTGCTGTCGCTCTCGCTCCCGAAGAATCTTCGCTCTCTCTGGAAGCGGAGATGCAGGCTTATGCTGCACCGCCCACCGTGGCTGTACAAGACGCTCCGCCTCAGCTTGCTGCGGAAACGACGGCAACAGCTGTCGCCGAACCCGCGCCCGAGGTTCTCTCAACTCCCATCTCCGAACTGACACAGACGTTCTCTGAAATTGCTGATGCCGCCCATACCGCGGTAACTGCCGCAGTCGGTGAACTTGAAACCGCTGCATCCACCTTCGAGCAGACACCGAATCAGTCCGAGGCCATCCCTGCCGAGGAATCCTCAACTTCCTCGGACTTTGCCTCGAAGCAGCTCGAAACCAACTCTGTCGAGACGTCTCTCGCTGAGAACCAACCAACGTCTCAGACTCAACCGGCGCCCGACTCCAGCTGCCAGGGCCAGCCCGATGCCGTTGCCGGGGAATTTCCCCCTGCCGCAGCAGAACAACAACCCATAGCCTCTGAAACAGAAATCGCGCTGTCCGCGCCACAAGATCTTGCGAATGAAATTCCAGTTCACCAGAACGCGAATGATGCAGGTTCTACCGGCGTTTCCAGCGAAGCGCCTGCCGCGCCTGCTCCAGGAGGATTGGCGGAAATGGCGAAAAAGGAATCAGAAATCGCAGCAAACACGGCGGCTGCCTGGGCGAGTTGGCGGCGCATCCGTGAATCAGGAGACCCACATTCCGACGACACGCCGGATTCGCGCGATGCTGCCGCCATGGCCGTCGCCGCGGGTGCAGAAAAATCTCCCGAGGACGCTTCCCAGTCCTCCGAACCCGAATCCGCGGAAATTGCCAGCATTGTCGACAGCGTTCTTGCCGATCTGCGGCCCAAAATCGTGGAAGAGATCTCCCGCAAATTGGGCAAGAAAAAATAGCTGCCTTTCCGGGACAATTTCATCACTCCTCACCTGAGATTCTACGTCCGCAGTATTGCACCTCTCTGCTCAGTTCAGTACCATTCGACCATCAGACCCAGTTAGGCTTTGCGCGCCCGGGCGTGAATAATGACGGAGCAAATCGTCTCGCACTATCGCATTCTTGAAAAGCTCGGTGCGGGCGGCATGGGGGTTGTCTACAAGGCTGAGGATATGCGTCTCGGCCGCTTGGTCGCCCTCAAATTTCTCCCCGAAGGTTCCACTCGCGATGCCCGTGCCCTGGAACGTTTCAAGCGCGAAGCCCGCACCGCCTCTGCCCTCGATCATCCCAACATCTGCACCATCTACGAGATCGACGAGGACAACGGCCATCCTTTCATCGCCATGCAATTGCTGCAGGGCCAGACTCTGCGCGAGCGTATCGGCGACCATTCTGTTCCTCTCGCCAGCTTGCTCGACTGGGCGTTGCAGATGACCGACGCCCTCGAGGCAGCCCACGCTAAAGGCATCGTGCATCGCGACATCAAGCCTGCCAATGTGTTCATCACTGAACGCGGACAAGCCAAGATTCTCGATTTCGGTCTCGCCAAGCTGACCGCCACCGATCTCTCCAGCTCTTCTGAGGTCACTCTCTCCGCCACCGGTCCCCTCACGCATACTGGCGCCGCCATCGGCACCGTTGCCTACATGTCGCCCGAGCAGGCTCGCGGAGAGACCGTCGACGCCCGCACCGATCTGTTCTCCTTCGGTGTCTTGTTATATGAGATGGCTTCCGGCCGCCAGGCATTCGCCGGACCCACGTGGGCCGTGACGGTTCACGCCATCCTCGGCCAGGCCCCGGTTTCGCTCAAAGAATCCGTTCCCGGTTCGCCGCAGCGCTTGCAGGAAATCATCGACAAGTGCCTGATGAAAAACCGCGATCTCCGCTATCAGACCGCGAGCGAGATTCATCACGACTTGCTCCAGCTCAAGAAAGATTTCGAAGCCGGTAAGAAACTCCGCACCACCCAAACCGCCGCGACCTGGACTCCGCAGCGAAAAATTCGCATCGCGCTGGGCGCCGTTCTTCTGCTGCTGATCATCGCCGCCGCGATCTGGGGTCCGCGCGCTCTTCACCGCTTCACCGCTTTGTCTTTAACTTCGTCCACCCCCGCGTCCATCATTCCCGAACGCAAGAGCATCGCCGTTTTGCCCGTCACGTCGAGCGGCGGAGATCCCAAGCTCACCGCGTTCGGCAAAGGATTGCTCGAAGATGTCGCGGCCAAGCTTTCGCAATTGAGCGCCAACCACGAAATCGAAATCGTCCCCGCGCGCACCCTCGAAGACAAGAAGGTTTCCACGCTCGCTGACGCGAAGAAGGAATTCGGTGTCAGCCTCGGCCTTACTGTTTCGCTCGAGCAGGCGAACGATCTTGTGCGCGCGGCCTACAGTTTGACCGATGCTAAGACCGGCAAAAATCTCGCCGGCGATACCATCACCGCCCCGGTTTCGGACTTGTTCACCATCGAAGACAAGCTCACCAGCGATGTCGCCACGGCCTTGGCCATTCCTTTGCGCAGCGAAGAAAAACAGGCGCTGGGCGCGCACGCGACCAGTTCTCCCGAGGCGTACCAATTCTACGTGCAGGGACTTGGCTATCTCGAGGATCCGCTTAAGACAGAGAACCTGACCAGCGCCGAAATCGTGTTGAAACAAGCGCTGAAGATCGATCCGAATTTCGGCCAGGCCGAAGCCGCGCTGGGACAGACATACTGGCTGAAGTACCAGAACGCGGGCAAGCAGAAGCAGCGGATCGCCGAAGCGCAAAAGGCCTGCAACAAGGCCATCGAACTGGCCAACGCCGGCGCCCAAGGCCACATGTGCCTGGGCATGCTCGACGATGGCACCGGCCAATACGACAAAGCCGCCGAGCAGTTTCAGCAGGCGGTTGAGCTCGATCCTACCAATGACGTCGCCTACCGGAACCTGGCGTTGACTTACCAGCACCTGAATCAGCCTGACAAGGCAGAAGAGACTTATAAGCGGTTGATCGCAATGCGGCCGCAGGACTGGCACGCGTATCACTCCCTGAGTGTTTTTTACTGGACTCGCGCGGACTACGCTAAGGCCGTCGCGATGTCTACAAAGGCCACGGATTTGGATCCGGACAGCTATCTCGCTTTCAACGGACTAGGCGCCGCCCTCATCGTTCTCGGGAAGGATGACGACGCGGTGAAAGCGTTTGAGAAGTCAATCGCTCTGCGACCAAGCTACACTGCGTATTCCAACCTTGCCGTGGCTCAATTTCGCTTGCACCATTTTCCAGATTCGATCCGCGACTACCAGGAAGCTTTAAAGCTCGATGCCAGCGACTACGTAACCTGGGGTAATCTTGGCGATTCTCAATATTATGGCGGCAATCCGGCCGCTGCCGCCGAGTCTTATCGCAAGGCCATTTCCCTGGCCGAACCGCAGCTTAAGGTAAATCCCCGCGATCCCGGCATTCTCGGCGACTTAGCCAGCTATCACGCCATGTTAGGGCATAAGGATCAGGCACTTGGCTATCTGGACAAATCGCTCGAGCTCGGCCGCGGCGATAAAGAGTTGCTTTTGAATGCCGCCGTGGTGTACAACCAGTTGCGCGAAACGGGGCCAGCCTTGGAGTTTCTGGGGAAAGCATTAGCCGCAGGCTACTCGCGTTCGGTGGTTGCCACAGGCGCGCCCTTCGACAACCTCCACGACAACCCTCGTTATCAGGCCCTGATGCATCAGGACCAGACGCACCAGAATTAGTCTGACATTACTTCCAGGAGGAATTTCTTATGGCTCCCAATGACACTGTTTATGCGTGGATTAGTTTGGAGAACGGATCGAATGTAAACCCGAATGGAGGAAGCCTGACAAAGGGGCAGCCCTTCTATTGGGCAAATAAGGCTAGCGTGTCGGTCAGCCTGACTGGCTGCGACGGATTCTGCACCGCGAGCAGCTATGATGTCCCTGCGCCTCCAAGCGGACAAACCTATGGCCTGAAGGAAGCCACGCTGCTGTCTGCGCCTACGAACTGGAACTTCTCCCAGAATCCTAACCAGTGGAATGTGCCCGGACAGCCAAAAATCCAGAATCCGCCGATGCCTATGCCTGAAGTAGCTTAATAGCGTCGTTCGCGTGAACTTGTAGCGGCAAGGCCAGCAATAAGCGTGTCGATACTCACCTGCACTCCACTCTGCAAGCGGACACTCAAGACAGGAAGGAGACGCAATGCCCAACACGCCAAATATCAACATCCAGAACGGTGACGTTGACGGGACTCTCGAACTTGGCAAGCCCTTCTACTGGTACAACCCGACCAGCGTCGCCCTCAAGATCGAGAGTTGCGGCACGTGGTGCACATCCGACAGCTACAGCTTGCCCGCTGGTCCGAGTTATACCCTAGCCCAGATACAGGACGATCCGAATACATACGGATTGGGATGGCTGGATTCTGCCGCTTGGCAAGGCACCGGCCAGCCGCACGTCACCAGCTCGACTCCTGGATCCGGGGCTAACACGCCGAACATCAACATTCAAACCGGTATGGTCACGGGCTCCCTTCAGTCCGGACAGACCTTTTACTGGTACAACCCCACGCAGGGGCATGTTGACCTGAACGCTTGCGGCGTTTGGGCTGCGGACGACGACTACGGCCTCGATTCCGGCTACACTGCGGCCGCAATGCGGGTGAATCCCTACGAAGGTACCTTTGGCTGGACCGAGGATCCCAACCAGTGGAACGCGCCGGGATTGCCGCACATCCTGAATCCGCCCACCCCGACTCCGCTCGAGAGAGATAAACAGAAGGAAGTCGCCTAGCAGTATCCTTCGCAGCGATTTAGGTGCCCCACTTCTGACCGCCTTTGCCAGAAGTGGGGATTTTGGAAGCAGAGCACTCCCGGGAAGGGCAGAGTTTACTCGTGCCAAGACCTCGCCACAAATAAAGAAACGCGGCTCTAGCCGCTAAGGGCCATTACGCCGCCGTTTTACTCGTCGACAAAGCTCCGATCTGTTCGAACATTCCCAGCCGATCCCAGTTGTCCCATCCCACGACAACCTTCCCGTCCTTGCACTGGGCAATCGAAGTCCCAGTTACCACTATCGGCTTGCCTGACGGCGGCCCGAAGCCTTGCCCATCATGCGTGCCACGCGCAGTCCAGCGCACCGCGACCTTGTCACCCTCGCCGAACGCGTCTTCCACGGTGACTTTGAGATCGGGGAAAGCGGCGCGGATCTGATGCGCGAACTGCACAAACTGATTCGGCCCGCGCAATGGCTCGGCAGCGTGCCCGTGCACGATTCCATCCGCCGAGAAAATTTCGTAGATCGTATCGTCCCGCTTTTCATTCCAAACTTCGTGAAACCAGCGCTTCATCAGTGAGATATTTTCAGAAACGGACATATTCGCTCCTTCTCGATGAGTTTCGGGCCCACGACAATTTACCCCTCAAGAACTGCCTACACAACTGTCATTCTGAGCGGTCGGGTTGCTGAGCGCGGTCAGGTGCTCGTTCGGCGTCGGGTGCCCCACTTCTGGCGGCTTTTGCCAGAGGTGGGGATTTCCCATGCCCTCCAATCCAAAGCCACAGCGGCCGCCTTTCTTTGCCATTGTGAGCGACGCGTGAGCGCGAGCGGACGCAAGTCGAAGAATCCCTACCCCAACGCACTCCGTTTGACCCCTCTTTTCTCGCGCCTGTAAGATCAAGAATCGCTCAGCATTCATTATCCGCGACAAAAGATCGCGCTTCATTACGTCTGATTGCTGACCGCGGACCACCTTTTATGTCGCACGAACTGCCCAAATCCTACGAACCCGGTGCGATTGAAACTCGCTGGGCCGACTTTTGGCTTAAAGAACAGCTCTTCTCCGTTCCCACTCCGCCGCCGGGCGAAAAACATCCTGTCTTCACTCTCCTTCTGCCGCCGCCCAACGTAACCGGCCGTCTCCACATGGGACACATGCTCAACCAAACGCAGATGGACATCATTGTGCGCTGGCATCGCATGCGCGGCTTCATTACCCTCTGGCTCCCGGGAACCGATCACGCCGGCATCGCCACCCAGATGATGGTCGAGAAGCAACTCGAAGCCGAAGGCGTCAAGCGCCGCGAACTCGGCCGCGAAAAATTCATCGAGCGCGTCTGGGATTGGAAAAAGC
>Ga0335074_10015495_pt1 | contig 10712 bp, 11 predicted proteins | sample Lox_Sample_23_FD_206715 | JGI IMG/M metagenome (GOLD analysis project Ga0335074, IMG submission 206715) | Soil microbial communities from Loxahatchee National Wildlife Refuge, Florida, United States - Lox_Sample_2.3 | ecosystem: Environmental > Terrestrial > Soil > Wetlands | place: USA...
CCGACAATGGCGGCGAAATGAGCGCGCCGTTTTCGGCACTGCTGTCGAGCCTGCGCACGCCGACGCCGAAGGGTGCCGCGCTTCTCTCCGACCTGGGTCCGGTGACTCCGATCGTAGTATATACCGGCCCGACGCGCACACCGGCGCAGATTGCCAAGCTCGACGCCATCGAGGAGGCCGCTCCCCATCACAAGCACAAGAAGAAGGTGGCCAAGGCGCCGGCTGCGAAGGCGGCGGACGAGAAGACTACCGACGAAAAGGCCGTTGACGGCAAGGCGACGTACCACAGCGCGGAGAAAGCCAAATCCCACCATCACGCCTGGACGCCGACGTCGTCCTCCACGCTCGCGGCCAGCCCGCCGCTCGGATTGCAGCCGAAATCGACGAACGACGCGCCGAAGAAGAAGCGGGTCAAGCCCAACGCGGCAGATGAACCGGCTCCGGCGGCGCAGTGACGTTGCGTCGTCATTCGTCTCAACCAAAGGCAAGATAGCCGGCGTAGCTGGCGATCAGGACGACAACCGCACCTGAGAGGATCAACTCCGCGCGGACGCTTTTGGCCGAGTGCGTCTGTGGATCGTCAAGCAGCCGCGTCGTGCGAACGAAGCGGGACGTGGCCAAAATGATCAGCGCGATGCCGCCGAACATGAGCGCCAAGCCGTCATAATGCCCAAGCGGCCCGGACAGCTTTTCCAGTTGTACGCGATGCGGCGCTTCGCCGACCAGCGAGCTTGCTATGGTCAGAATGAAGAAATTGAACTTCTCGATCACAAAGCCGAACGCAGTCACGGCGATTCCGGTGCGCACCCAAGCGAGAAACGTTCGTTCGTTGGCGGCGTGATCGCTGTAATCGTGAATCATGAAACCCTCGCAGATCGTCCGAAAGTCTCCAGGGCCCATTTCGGCACCGGTTGGGCAACAATATCGGCGCCGATTACGCGGCCATCGGGCACGTTTACTACTGTGGTGCTGTTGCCGCGGCAGTGACCGCTTTCAGCATCACGCTCAGCGCTTTGACCGTCGCTTGAGCTTCGGCCGGCAGTGAGTGGCGTTTCGCGAACCAGGCCGGATCATTGTAGGAAAGCCAGGTTTTGCCGGCCGCATCTTGCCAGACCAGCGCCTTCAACGGCAGATCGATTCCGATCGTCTGAACCGATTGCATGAGTGGGGTGCCGCCTTTGGCATTGCCGAAAATCAGGAGGTCGGTCGGCCGCAGCGACAGTCCGGCCGCCGTGGCGCCTGCCGAATGATCGACGCGGGCGAACACGGTCATCCCCTTGGCTTTAACCCCCGTCTCGAGTCTCGCCATCGTATCCTTCGGCCCGAAGCTGCTCGGTATCGTTAACAACCCGTCGGCGGCCATCGCATGCGCTCCTCACAACGAAGTCACCGCGATCGGTGTGAAGTTGTTTTCCGCGATGCGCAGTCATCTTGCGAAAGCGGCTTCGCGGGGACCCGATATCCGCTACCTATACTACAGTAGGCGTTCGGCGTGTTCATCAGACTATCCGCCGACACGGTTCTTGGTCTAGAACGGCGAGACGAAAGATCGAGATCATGAAGCGCGCGCACGAAGTCAGGGCCGCCGGCCGTTGGGATGAGACGAGCGCCGTCGATTCCATCACGCTCGACGCGCATGAGCGCCATCGCCGCCGCGTCGTCATGAGCGGCGAACGCGGTACCAAGTTTCTCCTCGATCTGCCGCAAGCAACCACCTTGCACGACGGCGACGGCCTCGTGCTCGACGACGGCGCCATGGTGCGGATTGTCGGCCGGCCGGAACGGCTGATTGAGGTCGTCGCGGCCGATACGCATGCGCTGGCGCGGCTCGCCTGGCACATCGGCAATCGCCACGTCGACGTGGAAATCGTCGGCGACCGGCTGCGCATCCGCCGCGACCATGTGATCGAGGAGATGCTGCGCGGGCTCGGTGCGCGCCTTTCGCCGGTTGATGCGCCGTTCAATCCCGAGCATGGCGCCTACGATCACCACCACGGCCAAGGACATGTCCATGAGCACGCCTACGAGCGCGGTCATGAGCACGGTCACGAACATGGTCGTCACCGTCACGACCACGACGATGGCTAAAGCGCTGCTCCGCTCGTCCCCGCGCAAGCGGGGACCCAGAAATAGTAAAAGCTCTCTGGATTCCCGCTTGCGCGGGAATAAGCGCATGGAATTGGCCGCGCTGTATCGCCTCATGGCTTGGTTGTCTCCAGCTTATCCGGTCGGCGCCTTTTCCTATTCGAGCGGCATCGAGTGGGCGGTCGAGGCGGGCGACATCAAGAATGCCGAGACGCTGCGGGAATGGCTCGCGGTGATGCTCGGCGAAGGTAGCGCCTTCTGCGACGCAGTGTTCTTCGTGTGCGCTCACCGCGCGACCGCTGCCAAAGATGACGCGGCGTTGCGCGCCGTCGCCGAACTCGCCGCGGCGTTCGTGCCGTCGAAGGAGCGCTTACTGGAGACGACGGCGCAAGGCCGCGCCTTTCTCGACACCACGCGCTCCACGTGGCCCTGCGCGGCGCTCCAGCGCTTCAATGTTGCGTGGGACGGCCCGGTGGCGCTACCGGTCGCGGTCGGCGTCGCCTGTGCCGGTCACCGCATTGCGCGCGACACCGCGCTCCACGCCTTTCTGCACGCGCTCACGGCCAATTGGATTTCGGCCGGCGTGCGGCTTATTCCGCTCGGCCAGACCGACGGCCAGCGCGTGCTTGCCGCGCTCGAGCCGGATGTCGGCGCTGCCGCCGCGCGGGCGCTCAAGACGCCTCTCGAAGGAGTCGGCAGCGCCGCCTTTCGCGCCGACCTCGCCAGCATGTGGCACGAAACGCAATATACGCGATTGTTCCGCTCCTGACCGCAACCCACCCGATTGTCCGCGAGCACTGACAAAAGGCCACAGACCCGCATCATTTTGCCGACGGCATAGGCGACCACGCTACAACACTGCGCCGCGATCCGGTGGTACAGTGGCGTTGGCAGGGAGATGCGTTTACGCAATGGTTTTTCGGCGACCCAAACACTGGAAAGTCATCGCAACATGTCTGGCGGCGCTCGGCATGATGTGCGGCATAGTCGCCTATTCGCCGATATTGTATCGGATGTTCTGCGCTGCGACCGGTTACGGCGGGACGACACAAAGGGTGCTTGCCGACTCCGCGGCCGTCTCGCAGCAGACCGTGACGGTCGAGTTCGATTCCAATGTGGCGCCGGGCCTGCCGTGGCGCTTCGAGCCGCTACAGCGGTCGGTGACGGTGCATCTCGGCGCGCAGACGCTCGTGTACTTCAGCGCTGAAAATACCAGCAACGAAGCCATGGTCGCTCACGCCACATTCAACGTAACGCCGCCGGCGAGCGGCATTTATTTCAACAAGATCCAATGCTTTTGCTTCAACGAGGAGAGGCTGGACGCGCATCAGGAGGTCAAAATGCCGGTCGTGTTCTATGTCGACCCGGCTTTCGGCAAAGATCCGGAAATGCGCGACGTCTCCACGATCACGCTCGGCTACACGTTTTTCCGCTCGGCGCGGCCGGCAAATGCCAAGGACTTGTCGCGCTTTCTGGTGGATGCCCCGCCGGACGCCGCGCATGGCCAAGCGCTGTTTGCGGAACGCTGCACCGCCTGTCACGCTCTCGACCATAACAAACTTGGCCCCATGCTCGGCGGCGTGGCCGGCCGCCGGGCCGGCTCCGCGCTCGGCTACAATTATTCCGCGGCGCTCAAAAGCGCCGGGCTGATCTGGTCGGCTGATAATCTCGAGCGCTGGCTCGCCAATCCGCGCAGGTTTATTCCCGGCGCCAAGATGCCGATCCGCGTTCTCGACGCTCCTTCGCGCAAGGACCTCATTGCTTATCTGCAAAAGGAGAGTCGGCAGCACGATAACCAGGTCAAAGCGGTTGTCGGCCGGTCCGGGTCCTAGCGGCGCCGTTTTCCGATGATTCGACTTTCCTCGGCGCATACGCCGCGCGCAAAAATCTCCTGATGGTGAGGCCTTGCACCACGATTGTGAAAATAACAACGGCGTAAGTGACGACAAGAAGATCGATGCGCCATGGCGAGGCCGGCAGCGTCAGGGCAAGAGCGATCGAGATGCCGCCGCGCAGCCCGGCCCATGTCAGTACCGCCGTGTCGCGCGCCTTATCGCGTAGGCTTTCGCGGGTCAGCAGCAGCGGCAAGGCGACACTAATCATCCGCGCAGCGACGGCGAGCGGCACGGCGAAGGCGATCGGCAGTAGCTCCATGGGCTTGATGATCAGGCCCAGAAGCTGCAGTCCGATAAGCAGGAACAGCATGCTGTTCAAAAGCTGATCGAGGAGCGACCAGAAGCCGATGACCGCCACTCGCGAGTCTGCAGCCATGCCGAAACGTCTTGACGGTGACGCCATACAGAGACCGGCGGTGACTACGGCGATCGGGCCCGACAATTCTAAAACGTTGGCGAAACGGTAACTGCCCAATACCAGCGCCAGCGAGATGAGAAGTTGCAAGCCTTCATCCTTGACACGACGGATGAGCAGCGCGGCGGTCCATCCGGCGAAGAATCCGAGCGCGCCGCCGCCCGCGATGTCGCGCACCAAGGCAGCCAGCACATGGCCGTGTCCGAGCACGACGGTGTTGCCTTGGGTTACTCCGAGCGCCAGCAAGAACAGCACTACGCCGGCGCCGTCATTGAACAGACTTTCGCCGACGATGGCGGCGCGCAGACCGGACGGCAGAGCCAACCGCTGCAACAGGCCTTCAATCACCACAGCATCGGTGGGAGCCAGGATAGCGCCGAGGACGATACACCAGGCAAGAGGGACGACCGTTCCGATCACGGCAAAAACCGCCCACATCGCGGTCCCGAAAATCAACGTGGAAAGGATCACGCTCACGGTCGCAAGCAGCAGGATGACCCAGCGGCGCCGGCTCAGCTCTTTGACATCGACGTGCAGGCTGCCCGCAAACAGCAGCAGCGCAAGCACTCCATCAAGGAAGAAACGCGGAAGATTCGCCGTGGCAAACGTTCCACGAAACCAGCGCATCACATGCAAATGGAAGACGTGATCGCTGCAGACGATAACGGCCGACAACGCCAGCGAGCCGAGAAGCATGCCGATTGCTGGCGGCAGCTTGACCCACAGGTGATTGATGCACCCGATCAGAACCGCCAGTCCGAGCAGGATAGCAAAGAGGTCCGCCGGTTCCATCCTGCTCATTGCCGTCGCCCAATAGGTCTTGCTGGTGGTTCGATGCCGACTCTTCGCACCCGCGATGGTGTCGGCATCGACCACAAAAGTATTGAGTTTGCCAGTAATCCGCGCTGGCGCTTGAATATCGAGCATCAGAGACGGACATCAGCTTGGCGAAGTTGTGGGGCTTTGCCTAGCCGCCCGACAACCATTAAGTTGTGCGCAATTGGAGCTCCGGTATGTCCACGTCCCACGGTCCCTTGCGCGTCGGTGTCGGCGGTCCAGTCGGCTCGGGCAAGACGGCGCTGATGGATGCGTTGTGCAAGCGGCTGCGTGACCGCTTCGAGATTGCCGCGATCACCAACGACATCTATACCAAATGGGATGCGGAATATCTGGTGCGTTCCGGCGCGCTGGTGTCCGAGCGCATCGCGGGCGTCGAGACCGGCGGCTGCCCGCATACGGCGATCCGCGAGGACGCTTCCGCCAATCTCGCCGCCATCGCCGAAATGCGGCAGAAATTCCCCGGCCTCGATCTGGTGCTCATCGAATCGGGCGGCGACAATCTCGCCGCGACGTTCTCGCCGGAGCTTGCCGATCTCACCATCTACGTCATCGACGTCGCCGCCGGCGACAAGATCCCCTCCAAGGGCGGTCCGGGCATTACTCGCTCGGATCTTTTGGTAATCAACAAGATCGATCTTGCACCCCATGTCGGCGCCTCGCTGGACGTGATGGAGCGCGAGAGTAAGCGCATGCGCGGCACGCGGCCATTCGTGTTCACCAATCTGCGCGCCGGTAACGGCGTCGCCGAGATCGCGGGCTTTATCGAGGAGAAGGGCGGGTTGGGGGTGGCGTAACTCGCCGCTTGCGGGGGAGGGGCATAGGCGGCTTTCGGCCGCCGTACTTTACGCAAGGAACGCCGACGCGAAGCGTCGATTATGGCGAAGCGCGATGGCAGGGGCGCCTTTTCCGGATCGCTTCGCCCGCCATCTCCCCCCGTTTCGCGCGGCAGGAAAAATTACACTCGTCCGGTATATTTCCTTGCCGCTTCGAGGTGGCCGAAGCTCTGCACCGGCGCGCACATCAAAAAGCGATAACCTTCCTTGACGATGCGCTCGGCATTGCCCGCTTCGACGTGCGGGTGGCCGACCACGACGTTGCGTTTCTTGCAGGTGTCGACCACGCGTTTCATCCATTCCAGCACGGTCTTGTGCTCGTATTGCCGCGGGTAGCCCAATTCCTGCGACAGGTCGCCTTCGCCGATCAGGATGGCGCCGACGCCGGGTACTTCTTTGAGCATATCGTCGAGGTTCTCGATGCCTCGCGTATCCTCGATTTGCAGGATGCAGAAAATCTCGCCCTGCGGATTGAGCGGCCAGACGTCGGCCTTCTGGTAATATTCCTGTTGGGTGAGCCCCCAATAGCGTGCGGCCGTGGTCGGGCCATCGCCGCGGATGCCGGCGGGATGATAAAACGACGCATCGCTCAATCGCGGATAGCGGCAGGCGCCGACCGCATTGGCTGCTTCCTCGACGGTCGAAATGTGCGGGAACACGATGCCATAGCAGCCCATATCGAGCGCCTGCTTGGCGTGCCATTGCGCCATCTCGACGCCGTTGACCGGCACCCGCGCCATCGGCGTTACGCCCGGCACCACCGACGCGGCCTTGGCGATCTGCGCGCGATTGAGCATGTATTGCAGGCAATCGCGCAATTGCCGGCCGTCCCACGGCTGATGCTCCATCTCGAACACGCAGCCGTCGAATTTCGACGTCGCCATCGCCACGGCGCTGGTGATCTCAGCCGGCGCGAAGCAGGTCAACGCATGCTGGCCTGCTTCAAGCGCGCGGATGATGCCGTTGAGCCGCGGAAGGTCCGCCATTTTCCGTCTCCCATGGTGCGAACGGCATCCTATATGAGTGCGCCTGCGGTTTGACAATGCCGCCGCGCACCGTAGCATCGGACTCAAGAGCGACGACCAAAGAGCGACTTTGTCATGATCATCGATTGCCACGGCCACTATACTACCGAACCCAAGGACTTGATGCGCTTCCGCAAGGAACAGACCGCGGCAGCCAACGCCAAGGACAAGGCGGCGATGCCGTCGCGCGCCTCGCTCAAAATGTCCGACGACGAAATCCGCGACAGCATCGAAGCCAATCAGCTCAAGCTGCAGCGCGAGCGCGGCACCAATCTCACCATCTTCTCGCCGCGCGCCTCCGGCATGGGCCATCACATCGGCGACGAAAGCGTCAGCCTGGAATGGTCGCAGATTTGCAATGATCTGATCGCCCGCGTCGTATCGCTGTTCCCGCAGAATTTCATCGGTGTGTGCCAATTGCCGCAATCGCCCGGCGTGCCGCCAAAGCACGCGGTCGGCGAGCTCGAGCGTTGCATCAAAGAACTTGGCTTCATCGGCTGCAACCTCAACCCCGACCCGTCCGGCGGCTATTTCAACTCGCCGCCGCTCACCGACAAATGGTGGTACCCGTTCTTCGAGAAGATGGTCGACCTCGACGTGCCGGCGATGATCCACGTGTCGGGCTGCTGCAATCCGGCGATGCACACCACCGGTTCGTATTATCTCAACGCCGACACCATGGCGTTCATGCAGCTCATCCTCTCCGATCTGTTCAAGGATTTTCCAACGCTCAAGCTGATCATCCCACATGGCGGCGGCGCGGTACCGTTCCATTGGGGCCGCTTCCGCGGACTTGCGCTCAACAACGGCCGGCCAGAAATGGTCGAGATCATAAAAAATAACATCTTCTTCGATACTTGCGTCTATCATCAGCCAGGCATCAATCTGCTGACCGAAGTGGTGCCGGTCGACAATATTCTGTTCGCATCGGAAATGGTCGGCGCCGTCAAAGGTGTCGACCCGAAGACCGGATTTAATTTCGACGACACCAAGCGTTACGTCGACAACGCGCCGAAGTTGAGCGAGGCCGACCGGCAGAAGATTTTCGAAGGCAATGCCCGGCGGGTCTTCAGTCGGCTCAAGACCAAGGCGCCGGCGCAAGCGGCAGTGTAGGATTTCCACATTGGCGAAGCCGCGACGCAAGCTCAAGGGACCCAGGTCCCAACTCGTCAGGTTCGGCCACCGTGAGATCGAGACGCTGGGCTTGAGCCAGGGCTTCTGGACCGATCTCTATCACCGGTCGATGACCATCTACTGGCCGGTGTTTTTTGGCAGCGCGGCGCTGCTGTTCATCCTCCTCAATGTGATATTCGGCTTTCTTTATTGGCTTGGCAAAGAGCCCATCGCCAATGTCGCGCCCGACCTGCCGCTTTCGCTGTTTTATTTTTCCATCGAGACGATGGCGACGGTCGGCTACGGCGACATGCATCCACAGACCAATTACGGCCATCTCGTCGCCACCGTCGAAATTTTCACCGGCATGTGCTTTTTGGCGGTGATGACCGGGCTGATCTTCGCCCGCTTCTCGCGGCCGCGGGCTCGCTTCGTCTTCGCCAACCATCCTGTGGTATCGACGCACGACGGCCGATCTACGCTGATGATCCGCGCGGCCAACGCCCGCCACAACACCATTTCGCGGGCCAACGCGCGGCTCTGGCTCATTCGCGCCGAACTCACCGCCGAAGGCGATCAGTTGCGCCGCTTTTACCAATTGAAGCTCGACCGCGCCGAACACCCGATGTTCGTGTTGAGTTGGATGCTTTTTCACGCCATCGACAAGGACAGCCCGCTGTACGGAGCGACCGCCGACGATCTGGCCAAAGGCGACGCTTTGCTGGTGCTCAACGTCGGCGGGCTTGACGATGCTTCCGCGCAACAGCTTTACGCCCGGCGCATATATTCGTGGCACGATATCCGTTGGGGCCATCGTTATCGAGATATCACCAGCATTTCGCCGCAGGGCCGCTTCCTGCTCGACTACACGAAATTCCACGACGTGGTGTCGGACGAGTAATGACCCCGGTATCAAGAATGTGCCTTCTTGTCGGCGGCGCCGGCGTCTCCATGTGTCGAGCGAAAGCCTTGCCGCGGCGTAGTTCGGCTAATATGGCGAGGCTGAACGGCGCGCAGGAAAGGTCAATCGAAGGTTGGCACCATGTCCATTCGGCCCGTCAAACGCATCGTTTCGTCCAAACCTACGATCGAGGGCGCCGGCGTGCATCTGCGCCGCGCTTTCGGCTTCGGCGACACTACCGAGTTCGATCCATTTCTGCTGCTCGACGATTTCCGCAACGACCGGCCGAACGAATATCGCGCCGGATTTCCATGGCATCCGCATCGCGGCATTGAGACCATCACCTACGTGCTGGCCGGCAACGTCGAGCACGGCGACAGCCTGGGCAATCGTGGCAATCTTGGCGCCGGCGACGTGCAATGGATGACGGCCGGCCGCGGCATCCTGCATCAGGAAATGCCGCAGGGCGACGCGCAGGGCCGCATGCACGGCTTCCAGCTCTGGGCCAATCTGCCGTCGTCACAGAAGATGACGGCGCCGCGCTATCAGGACATCAAGGCCGGCGAAATTCCGGAGGTAGTCGACGACGACGGCACACGCGTGCGCATCGTCTGCGGCGACTTCTGGGGCAAGCGCGGCCCGGTCGAGGGCGTCGCCGCTGACCCGCGCTATCTCGATGTCTGGGTGCCGCCGGGAAAGCGCCAGACGCTTCCCGTCGAGCTCGAGCGGCACGCGTTCGCCTATGTGTTCGAGGGCTCCGGCAGCTTCCGCGGCGCGTCGCAACCGTTCGGCGTGCTGACCGAGAAAACCGACGGCGATAACGAAATCCTCCTCCGCGAGCAGACCGGCAATCGTTCGCTCGTTCTGTTCGACTCAGGCGACGAGGTCACTGTGCAGGCTGGCGACGAAGGCATCCGCTTTCTGCTGGTGTCCGGCAAGCCGATCGAGGAGCCGGTCGCCTGGTACGGCCCGATCGTGATGAACACGCAGACCGAGCTGCAGCAAGCGATTTCCGAGCTGCGCGGTGGGACTTTTATCCGGTAATACTCCGTCACCCACCTTGGGATGACGGAGTATTTGATGAGCACGACAGTCCTCATTCTCGACGGCCACGCCGAGACCTATCGCGACCATCTGCGGGCGGAATTTCCCGCCCTGCAAATCGTCCTCGCCCGCAACTTGTCTGAGCTGCCGCAAGATCTTTCCGAGATCGATGTGCTGATTTCGTTCGGCATCGAGTTGAATGACGATTTTTACCGACGCGCAACCGGGCTGAAATGGATTCAATGCCTGGCGACCGGCGTCGACCAGATTTTGCGCTGGCCGTCGCTGCGGCGCGAGACACTACTCACCAGCGGCCGCGGCATCCACGGTGCGCCGATGCGAGAGACCGTCGTCTATCTGATGATGGGTGTGAGCCGCGGCGTCGCGCGCCTGGTCGAAGCCCAGAAGGCCCATGTCTGGGACCGGCGCTTCTATAGTCTTTTCATGGGCAAGACCGCCGTCATCGCCGGCGTCGGCGTCGTCGGCACGGCGATCGCGCAATTGCTCAAGGCGTTCGGCATGCACGTCGTGGGCCTAAGCCGCGCGCCGCGAGCGGTCCAA
>Ga0335074_10015497_pt1 | contig 10712 bp, 10 predicted proteins | sample Lox_Sample_23_FD_206715 | JGI IMG/M metagenome (GOLD analysis project Ga0335074, IMG submission 206715) | Soil microbial communities from Loxahatchee National Wildlife Refuge, Florida, United States - Lox_Sample_2.3 | ecosystem: Environmental > Terrestrial > Soil > Wetlands | place: USA...
CCCACCACATCCGTCAGCATGAACAGAAAATCGTAGTGATCGTAGTGATGCGACGCGAACAGCTTCTGCGCCTGGATCGCCAGATTCTTGTGCGCCTGGATCTCCTCCGGCGTCATCTCCAGATCCTTCGGCTCATCGGCCACCACGTCCAGGTAAACCGGATTGTCCGGCCCCGTCGAGAGATCCACGCGCTTGAAATACTCGCCCGCAATCAGCGGCGAATCCACCAGCTTGTTCAGCGCCGTGTCCTTGAAGTGAACCGTGCCGCCCTCCTGCGATGCGGTCTCAAGTCCCGTGGCGTATTTCCACTCCGCCGGCAGCTCGACCGTCGGCGCAAATTCGATGTCCCGCGAGAAATGCCCCGCCGGATACAGCACCACCGTGTTCCACGAGAGATCCAGCAGCTGATGCGAAATCGTCACCCGCCCATCCTGCGGCCGGATCGGCGACAGATAATCGAAGTCGACATCGAGCGAAGTCACGCCCTTCGCCACGTCGATGTGGAACGCGTAAACGTCCACGCGATCGCGCAGCCATGGGATCGTCTTGCCATCCGCCTTCACGAACAAACCCGCCACCGCCTGAATCGGCCCCGTCGGCGAATGATTCCCCGGAATCCACTGCGGATACAGCAGCGTCAGTTCGCCCGCCTTCACCGGAATCGTCTCGTGCACGTGCGCCACACGATCCGTGGTGTCCGTCAGGTTCACCGTCAGCGCGATCGTTCCCGGATACGGCGTATCCACCGGCGCAATGATCGGCGGCGGCATCGGTACGGGTTGCGGCCCCGGCGAATCCTGGGCCAATCCGGTTGCAGTGAGGGCAAGAACAGCAGCAGAAAGGCAGAAAAACCGCGTCGTCAGCACGTTCCGAACATCCTCCAGCGCATCGGCGTTGCGAAGAATTCTACAGGACCCGAAAGGGACAGAATCGCGCAGGTGTCGCACCCACAAAAAACTCCCGCCAAATCCGAAACAGCGCCCCTATCGGCTAAACGCTATCCGCTGTACGCTTCTTCCGTGCCTTCCCGTCGCCACTTTCTCCAATCCACCGTGGCCGCCTCCGTCGCCGCCACGTTTCCGTCATATCCTTCGGCCATGATGGCTTCGCATCGAAAGAATCGCATCCACCAGTCGGTCTGCCGCTGGTGCTACCAAGAAATCTCCGTCGACACGCTCTGCCAGTGGGCCGTCCAGCTCGGCCTTAGCGGTGTCGACCTCCTCGAAGTCGACGAGTACGAAATTCCCCGCCGCTACGGCCTCATCTGTACCATGGGCTACGCCGGCGGCGGCACCATCCCCGACGCCCTCAATCGCGTCGAAAACCACGCCGCCATCGAAGCCGCCTTCCGCAAGAACATTCCCCTCGCCGCCAAAGCCGGCGTCCCCAACGTCATTACCTTTTCCGGCAACCGCCGCGGCATGTCCGACGACGAAGGCGCGCGCAACACCATCGCCGGCCTCAACCTTCTCAAGCCGATTGCGGAAGACAACGGCGTCACCATTTGCCTCGAATTGCTCAACAGCAAGGTGAACCATCCCGACTATATGGCCGACCACACCGCCTGGGGCGCGCGCGTCATGCACGAGGTCAACTCCCCGCGCGTGAAACTGCTCTACGACATCTATCACATGCAGATTATGGAAGGGGACCTGATCGACACCATCCGCCAGAACATCGGTGTCATCGGCCACTTCCACACCGGCGGCGTCCCCGGCCGCCACGAACTCGACGCCACCCAGGAAATCCAGTACGCCGCCGTCATGCACGCCATCGCCGATCTCCGCTTCCAGGGCTACGTCGCCCACGAGTTCCTCCCGACCCGCGATCCGCTCAGCAGCCTCCGCCAGGCCGTCGATCTTTGCGATGTTTAGCCTCCTCTTTCACCATCTGCCATAAAGCGCCAACGCTCCCGCCAGGCAACCGCCGCGCGAGGCCTGCATCGCATTCACCGCGGGTACAAACCGTCGCCAGCCGTCTCCCCACGGGCACGAAGCACGCCGCGTTCCCTCGCTCTCTGCGCTCAGGGTTCCGATCCCATTTTCAAGGTACCGACACTCATGGCTTCTCCCCAGAGAAACTTTCCAGCCCCGGAACGCCGGCCAGCCCCCGAGCTCCGGCTGCAGGACCGCCGCCCTGTAACTCCCCGCCTCTCCCAGGCCAAACGCGACCTGATCCTCGCACTCATCACCGCTGCCATTCTCGGCCTGTGGTTTGTCGGCTGGGGCTGGGGCAACTCCGGCGGATGGCTCTGGGGTGCCCGCGAGATGCCGGCCGCCAGCGATGGACAGCTCAATGGTCCCGGCGTGGCCATCCTCACCGTCGCCGATAAGCAGGAATACATCGGCCAGCCCTTCCAGGTTCAGAATGTGCCCATCGATCGCCGCGCAGGGGATCGGATTGTGTGGATCGGCCAATGGCACGACTCCCTGCCCATGATGCTCCTGCTCAATTCCGGCACCACTGCAGGAATCAGCAAAGCGCAGCCCGGCCAGCTCCTCGACGTTACCGGAACCATCGTCAAGGCTCCGGCAACGGCGGTTGCAAAACAGCAATGGCAGCTGGGGGATGAGGATCTGGAGCAGTTGGCGCAGCAAGGCGTCTACATCCAGGCCAAGCAGGTGCGAGTTGTAAAGCGCTAGCCGCGACGATGGCCTGTTAACACGATTGAGGTGGCGAGCGTTCCGAAGCGAGAATCGGGCCCGCATTTCAGCCGACGCTCAGCTCCACCGCCCTGGCCGCCTTCTCCCGCTCGAAGAACCGCTCCATGAACTTCGTGTCGAATTCCCCGCGCTGGAACTCTTCGTCGCGGAAGATCCGCTGGTGCAGCGGAATCGTCGTGTGAATCCCCTCGACGATAAACATCTCCAGCGCCCGCCGCATCCGCGCCATCGCCTCCTCGCGATCCACGCCATGCGCGATCACCTTCGCGATCAGCGAATCGTAGTACGGGGGCACCACCCCTTCGGAATACTGCGCCGTATCCACGCGAATCCCGTTGAACCCCGGCACGTTGAACGCCGTAATCTTCCCCGCCGACGGCGTGAATTTCTCCGGATGCTCCGCATTCACGCGGCACTCGATCGCGTGCCCGCGCATCGGCACCGGCTCACGCACCACGCTCCCCAGCCGCTCCCCCATCGCGATCAGCAGCTGCGCCTTCACCAGATCGATCCCCGTGATCATCTCCGTCACCGGGTGCTCCACCTGGATGCGCGTGTTCATCTCGATGAAGTAAAGCTTTCCATCCTCGTCCATCAGGAACTCGATCGTCCCCGCATTCTGGTAGCCGACCGCTTCCATGCACCGCTTCAGCGTCTTCGCAATCTCCTCGCGCATCTTCGGTGTTACCTGCAGCGACGGCGCTTCCTCAATCAGCTTCTGGTGCCGCCTCTGGATCGAACACTCGCGCTCGCCCAGCGACATCGCCGCGCCATGCTCATCGGCCAGAATCTGGAATTCGATGTGCCGCGGCCGCTCGATAAATTTCTCCATATACAGGTCGCCGTTGCCGAAGGCGTTCGCCGCCTCGCTCTGCGCCGCCTGATACAGCCCGGGGAGTTCCTCCGGCGTGCGCACCACCCGCATCCCCCGTCCGCCTCCGCCAGCTGAGGCCTTCAGGATCACCGGATAGCCGACCGTCTTCGCCCACTCGAGGCCCTCGCTCTCGCTCTGAATCACGCCTTCCGACCCAGGCAGAATCGGCACCTTGGCCCTCTTCATCGCCTGACGCGCTTTTTCCTTCTCGCCCATCAGCCGCGTCACCTCCGGCGGCGGCCCGATAAACTTGATGTTCGACGCCCGGCACACCTCGGCAAAGTTCGCGTTCTCGCTCAGCAGCCCGTACCCCGGATGAATCGCGTCCACGTCCGCGATCTCCGCCGCGCTGATCACCGCCGGCACGTTCAGGTAGCTCTCCGCCGAGCGCGGCGGCCCGATGCAGATCGCCTCATCGGCAAAGCGCGCGTGCAGCGAGTGGCGATCCGCGTCGCTGTAAATGGCCACCGTCCGCAGCCCCATTTCCTTGCAGGCGCAGATCACACGCAGCGCAATTTCGCCGCGATTCGCGATGAGAACTTTACGCATGGTTATCGGGGGCGCACCGCAAACAGCTGCTGCCCGTATTCCACCGGCTGCCCGTTCTGCACAAGCCGTTTCACAATTTCGCCGGCTACGTCGCTTTCAATCTCGTTCATCAGCTTCATCGCTTCCACGATGCAGATCACCTGACCCACCTCCACCTGATCGCCGATTTTCACAAAGGCGGGCGATCCCGGCGACGGCGACTCATAAAACGTCCCCACAATCGGCGACTTCACCACGTGCAGCGCAGCTTCCTCATCCGCGGCTGCCTGGGCGGCCTCCGCGCTCGCCGCGGCTGCCGCTGCGTGCGCCGATGGCAGCACCGCCGGCACTGCTGCCGCTGCCGATGACGCCGCCGCCTGTGATCCCAGCGCCCGCGCCAGCCCTGCCAGATCCGCTCCGCCGCCTTCTGGCGCAAACTTGATGCGAATCTTCAGCTCCCCGCGGTCCAGCTCGAACTCCCCGATCTTGTTGTCCTTCAGGAACTCGATCAGTTCCTTCAGCTCTCGTAATTCTTCCGCTTTCATCGTTGGCTCTCGCGCGGCTCCCCGAAAAATTCCTACAGTTCAATCCAGCTTTTGGTCACCGGCGTCAGATTCCGGCTCCCGCTCTTCGTCACCGCGACCATATCTTCGATGCGGATGCCGAACTTCCCCGGCAAATAAACGCCCGGTTCGATCGTGACCACCATGCCCGCTTCCAGCCGCATTTCCTGACCTGCTGCCAGCCGCGGCTGCTCATGAATCTCAATGCCTACGCCATGCCCGGTCGAGTGGGTGAAGTACTTGCCCCACCCGGCCTTCTCCAGAACCTCCCGTGCCGCTTTGTCCACGGCGCCGCACGTTACGCCCGCCTTCACCGCGGCCGCCGCGGCCTCCTGCGCCTCCAGCACCGCATCGTACGCGGCCCGCTCCTCGCCGTTCGCGCGCCCCAGGTGCACAGTGCGCGTCATATCGGAGCAATAACCATTGAGGATAACACCGAAGTCCAGCGTTACGAATCCCTTGCGCGGCATCTTCGCCGCCGTCGCCCGTCCGTGCGGAAGCGCCGACCGTGCTCCCGACGCCACAATCGTTTCGAACGACATGCCTTCGGCACCCAGCCCGCGCGCCAGAAACTCCAGTTCGGCGGCGAAACGCACTTCGCTCATCCCGCTCTCGATGCGCGGCATCATCTCTTCGAAAAGCCTGCATCCCAGATCCGCCGCTTTCGTCAGCAGCGCCAGCTCGCCTTCGTCCTTTACCATCCGCAGTGCCGAAATCAGCGGCTTCTTCAGCGCCACAAAAAATCCCCGCCGCTTCCCCGCGCTCACTCCGGAGCGCATCAGCTCCAGCGCCGCCACCGAAGTGTGTTCCGGATCGAACCCGACCTGCTCGAACCGGGCCTGCCCCGCTTGCTTCTCGAGCAGCGCGCAGCATTCTCGCAGCGCCGACTTCTCCGCAATCTTCACCCGCGCCCCACGCGTCTCTTCCCGCGCCTGCGCCGTATAACGCCCATCGGTGAACAGCACCGCCTGCTTCGCCGTCACCGCCAGCGCCGCATTCGATCCCGTAAACCCGCACAGCCACCGCACGTCCGGCAGATGCGTCACCAGCAGCGCATCCATGCGGCCCTCCGCCATCGCGCGCCGCACCCCGCGCCATCGTCGTCCGTAAGCACCCTGCCCCTTGCGCATCACGTTCGATACTAAATTCTCCCCGTACTCTTTCCGAAGATGCAGCACCACCACGAGGAACCGCGTCGGCTACTAGTGTTGTGTTTCCCATATCCCCCCGTGTAACGCCCTCCACTCCTGAACGCTGACGCTGTGCGCTGAACGCTGTTCTTCGGTACCTGAACGCTGAACGCTATACGCTGTACGCTGAACGCTGTTCCTCGGCGTATACTCGCTCCGCACTCTCAGGAGACTCACACCATGCAAGCTCCCCGCAGTCTTCGTTCTGTCTCGTCCTTTGTCTTCGCCGTCCTCGTGGCTCTGCCGCTCGCCGCCTCCGCCCAGATTCCCGGCACCATCCTCCATGCGCCCGAAGCCGGCAAGCTTCTCCCCGATGCCGTCTACTACGCCGGGAAAACCGCCAACACCCAGCTGCGTAACTCCGCCGGCATCCACTATTCCGACAATCGCTATGTCCTGGCTGTCCTCGTCGACACCTCCGGTTATTCCACCTCCATCCAGGAAAAATACCAGGGCTATCTCCTCACCGAGGTCCCGCTTTCCATCGGCGATCACTCGCTCCTTCCCGGCGCCTACGGCATCGGCTTTGTCGGCGATCACTTCGTTGTGACCGACATCGGCGGCCATGACCTGCTGACATCCATGGCCACGCACGACGACCAGATGCAGCGCCCCCTGCCCCTCCAGATCCTCGGCCCCTGGCCGCTCCAGCGGGATTCCCACGTCTCCTCTGGCGCCTGGCGCCTCTGCTTTGGCCGCAATTGTGTCGATTTTCATCGCGGCCAATAGCTGACCGTGAGACGATTTGGCCTCTTCATCCATCTAACTTACAGGCGTTAGCCGTCAGGCTCCCGGCATGGCTTCATCCGAACGAGCCGTGCTCGTCTTAGTGGAGAACGGTGCGCTCGTCTGGAAGAGGAATCATGAAAAAACTAACTCAGTCCCTCGCTGTTCTCGTCGCGGCGCTCATCGTCGCCGTCCCCTTTGCCTTCTCTCAGAACGAAAATGAAGGGCAGGGCAGCGTCGTCGTCACCGTCCTCGGCAAAAAAGATAATGCTTCCGCCCCCGCCGTTGCGGAGCAGAACATCCAGGTCGAAGTCAACGGCAAAAAAGGCCAGATCAATACCTGGCAGGCCTTCCACGGCCCCCAGGCCGCCATTGAACTCGTCCTGCTCATCGATGAAGATGCGCGCACCAGCCTGGGTCGCGAAATGGGCGAAATCACCCACTTCATCCAGAACTTGCCTCCCAATGTCAGCATCACCCTCGGCTACATGGAACACGGCCAGGCTGTCCTCTCCGGCCCCTTCACCACCGACCGTGCAGCCGCGGCAAAGGAGCTCCAGCTGCCCGCCGGCATCCCCGGTTTCGACGCCAGTCCCTATTTCTGTCTCTCCGACCTGGCCAAACGCTGGCCTTCCAACGACGCCGCTCGCCGCGAAGTCGTCATGATCACCGACGGTGTCGACTACTATGAGCGCCGCTACGATCCCGAGGATCCCTATGTCCAGGCGGCCATCGCCGACGCCGCCCGCGCCCACCTCGTCGTCTACTCTATCTACTGGGTCAACCGCGGACGCCTCGATGCCACCTGGTACGAGAACGCCGCCGGTCAGAATCTCCTCGCCCAGGTCGACGACGCCACCGGCGGCATCAGTTACTGGGAGGGCATGGGCAATCCCGTCACCCTCCAGCCCTACTTTGAAGACCTGCTGCACCGCTTCGACAACCAGTACGAGCTGGGCTTCGCCGGCCCTCTGCGTGGTAAACCCGAATTGGCGTCCATGAAGATCAAAATCAACACCCCCAACGTCAAAGTCACTGCCCCCAAAGAGGCCTGGATCACGCCCGCCGGCGCCCCAACCCCATAGCTGATCGAATCGCCCCGCAAAATCAAAAGGCGCATCCTCACGATGCGCCTTCGTTTTTCCCGCAATCCGTCTTCTCAGGCCCCCGCCACCAGCTGCTGCTTCACTGGCAGGCTCTCCACGTCGTCTGACTCGGTTCCGTCGTTCAGCCCGCCATACCGCCGCTCCCGGCGCTGATAATCTTCGATCGCCTCCAGCATATGGATGCCACGGAAATCCGGCCACAGCCGGTCCGTCACATAAATCTCCGTGTACGCGATCTGCCACAGCAGAAAATTCGATACCCGCATCTCCCCCGATGTCCGGATCAGCAAATCCGGATCCGGCATGTGCGCCGTATACAAATGCCGGTGAATATCCTCCTCTGTCACCTGATCCAGCCGCAGCCCCTTCCGCTGCACCTCCGCCGCCAGCCCGCGGAAGGCATCGACCAGTTCTGAGCGCGCCCCATAATTCAGCGCCAGCGTCAGCGTCGTTCCTGTGTTGTGCCGGGTCGCATCCGCCGCCCACTGCATCCGTTCGCGCACTTCCTCCGGCAGATCCTCTGTCCGCCCAACATACCGGATACGCACGTTGTTATCGTTCATGCGCTGCACGTTGTTCGTCAGATAGCTCTTCAGCAGCCGCATCAGGAAATTCACTTCCGCCTTCGGCCGCTTCAGGTTGTTCTCCAGCGAAAACGCGTACAGCGTCAGCCACGGCAGCCCGATGCGCGACGCGGTCTCCACCACATACTGCACCGCTTCCGCGCCCTGCTGATGTCCGAAGAAACGCTTCAGACTCCGCTTGCCCGCCCAGCGGCCGTTTCCGTCCATAATGATCGCCACGTGCTGCGGCAGACGCGCCGCATCCAGACGGCGATACACCGTGCCCTCGTCAACAGGCAGTTCATGAACTCGGCTGGAGTTGAGTAACAACGGTTCCTTTCGAGTGGCTCCCTCGGGCCCCGGCTCAACGGGCATCAAGACTCAGCGCAGCGTGGCTGGCGCATCGCGCGCCCCGCCGTCGCCGCGCAACTCGGGAGCGGCTCCCTCTTTGCCGAATTATACAGACCGGGGGACGCGCGGCACCGGGTCGCCACCGCCCCATGAACAGAAAGTAATCTGGGTGTCGAGTGCTACGCGGACCGCCGCCGGCCCGTCGCCATCTCCCGCACCTGGCTGATGAACATCGAGCGCTGAAAAGCATCCAGCTGCGCCACCATCGGCGCGATCTCCGCCAGAAACGGGTCCGCCAGCACCGCTGCCGTCTCCCGCGCTCTCCGGCTCTGCCCATCGTGCAGCAGATCGCAGACCCCCACTTCCAGCGCCGACGCCAGCCGCTGCAGCGACGACAGCGTCGGCACCGCCTTGCCGTTCTCGATCTTCGAAATATAGGTCCGCGGCACCTGCATCCGCCCCGCCAGCTGCCGCTGGCTCAGGCAACGATCGTGGCGCACTTCGCGCACCGCCCGCGCCACGTTGATGCCTTCGCTCTCCTGCACCCCCGGTGCGTCCGTACTCACCAGCTGAGGAGAAAGCGTCTCCGGTTCATCGATCTCCAGGGCCGCATGGCAGCGCCTGCACACCGAGTTCGAGGGGCGAAACTGTACCAGCTTACAGCGAGCGCAACGAAGTACCTCTCGGGCCTCAACAGTTGCTAATGTAGTCGCCATAGATTGTGCGGAACGCCAGAGCGAGCGGTCCGGGCTGATCTCGGCTTGTCGCATCGCGTCCCGCCGAGATCGACCTTTGACCTACATTGCCTGGTAGGTATCCTTTTTGTCAAGCGAAAACTGTAAACCATCCGGTAAATTTCAGGTGATTGCCTGGAAAAACCGAAAAGGAAAATGAGCATGCCCCAGTCCTCTTTCACTCGCGAACGTGCGTGGTCCCTGCTCAACGAGCACACCCAGTCCCCCAGCCTCATCAAACACGCCCTCGCCGTTGAGAGCTGCGTCCGCTCCTACGCCGAGCGCCGCGCCCATGCTGCCGGCCTCGCCGGCGACGATCGCGACGCACTTCTTGAAACCTGGTCCGCCACCGCGCTCCTCCACGACTTCGACTACGAGAAGCATCCCTCCCTCGATGAACATCCCTTCGTCGGCATCGCCATCCTTGCCGAACAGGGCTGGCCTGAGGAGATGCGCATCGCCATCCTCGGCCACGCCGACTACTCCGGCGTCCCGCGCGAATCCGATCTCGCCAAAGCCCTCTTCGCCTGCGACGAGCTCGCCGGCTTCCTCACCGCCTGCTCGCTCGTCAAGCCCACCAAATCCATCCACGATGTCGATGTCGCCGGCGTGAAGAAAAAGATGAAGGACAAAGCCTTCGCCCGCGGCGTCAATCGCGACGACATCGTCAAGGGAGCCGCCGAACTCGAAATTCCCCTCGACGACCACATCGCCAACTGCATCGCCGCTATGCAAGCCAACGCAGAAACCCTCGGCCTCCAGGGCCTGCCACCGTCCATCAGCGATGCTCGGTAATGAATAAGCGCTTCTTCGCTGACCGCTTCCTGGCCGACCGCCCTTTCGCTGACCGGCCCTTCGCTGACCGTTTTTTGGCTGACCGCTTCTTAGCTGACCGCTTCTTCGCTGACCGCTTTCTAGCTGTTCCCTGTTCCCTGTTCCCTGTTCCCTGTCCCCTGCACCCTGTACCCTGTACCCTGTCCCCTGGTCATGCTCTGGCTCCGCGGACTCATCTTCACTATCCTCGGCCCCGGCGTCGTCGCCTTCTACGTCCCCCAGACGCTGCGCCGCGGCCCCGCGCCCGGCGGCTGGTGGTCCCTCGGCTGGATCCTCTTCGCCCTCGGCGCCCTCATCTATCTCCGCTGCCTCCTCGACTTCCTCCGCGCCGGCGGCACACCCTCCATCTTCTTCGCCCGGCCTGTCCGCGCGCTCATGGGTGAAGAACCGCAGCAGGTCGTCCGCAGCGGCCTCTATCGCTACACCCGCAATCCCATGTATCTCGGCGTCCTCACCGCCATCGCCGGCCAGGCCATCGTCTATCGCTCGCGCGGCATCGCCGTCTACCTCGCCATCGCCATGGTCTTCTTCCACTGTGTCGTCGTCTTCCTCGAAGAGCCCCATCTCGCCCGCGTCCGCG
>Ga0335074_10015498_pt1 | contig 10712 bp, 11 predicted proteins | sample Lox_Sample_23_FD_206715 | JGI IMG/M metagenome (GOLD analysis project Ga0335074, IMG submission 206715) | Soil microbial communities from Loxahatchee National Wildlife Refuge, Florida, United States - Lox_Sample_2.3 | ecosystem: Environmental > Terrestrial > Soil > Wetlands | place: USA...
GCCGACATAGATCCCTCCTGGCTGGCTTGGCTGAGTTACGTGCTGATGTTCGGCATGATGTTCGGTGACGTCGGCGAGGGTGTCGCATTGCTCACCGCCGCGTGCCTGCTGCGCTCGGGCTGGCCTGGCTGGGCGCGCCGCTTCCGGCAGGCCTGGCCGTTCGTTGGCGGCGCTGGCCTCGCCGCCACCATCTTCGGCGTGCTGTACGGGGAATGCTTCGGACCCACCGGGATCGTGCCCGTCGTCTGGCTCGATCCGCTCAGCCGTCCGCTCACCCTGCTGGCGGCGGCAATCGGCGTCGGCGTGGCCCTGCTCGCCGGCGCGTACATACTCGGCGCGATCAACCGCTGGCGGGAAGGCGGCTGGCCGTCCGTGCTCTACGCGCCATCAGGCATCGCCGGGATCGCGGTATTCCTGGGCGTCGGCACCGCGGCGGGCGGCTGGTACGTCCATCGCGGTCCGATGCTCGCCGCAGGCGGAGTCCTCGCGACGGCCGGCCTGGTGCTGGCGACGGTCGGCTTCCTCGCGGACGCGGGCGGCGGCGCGGCCGGCACGGTGCAGGCGTCGGTGGAACTATTCGACCTCGTTGTCCGGCTGGGCTCGAACGTGGTCTCGTTCACCCGGCTCGCCGCGTTCGGCCTCACCCACGTGGCGCTCGGCCTGCTCGTGTGGGAAGCGACGCGGGCGCTGTGGCGGCACGGCGGGGGGTTCACGGTGGTCGCCGTCGCGGTATTCGCGGCGGGAACCGCGCTGGCGTTCAGCCTGGAGGCGCTGGTCGCCGCGATCCAGGCCCTGCGCCTGGAGTACTACGAGCTATTCTCCCGCCTCTTCGTCACGCAGGGCCGACCGTTCGCCCCGTGGCAGGTATCTGTCGTGCGGAACGAGGCCGTTGTGAAGGGGGAGATCACGTGATTCTGATATGGGTGGCCGGGCTGCCGCTGATCGCCGGGGCCGTCGCCGCGACACGCGCGGCGGCGCGGCGAGGCCGGCCCGGGATGATCTTGCTGGCCACACTTGGTGTGGTGCTCATGGGCGGCGCTGTCGTGCTGGTCGCTGCCGCGATCACGGCCGGCCCCGCGGCGGCAGCGGCTGGTGCCGGCGCCGCGGCCGGCGTCAAGGCCGCAGCCGCGACGACCGCGGCGGCGGGAAGTAACACCGGGGCCCTGATCGGGGCCTCCATCGCCGTCGCGGGGTCGACCATCGGCGCGGGCGTCGCCGTGGCCTACGTCGGCGCCGCTGCGCTCGCCGCCATGAGCGAACGACCGGAGATCTTCGGCCGTGCCATGGTCATCGTCGGCCTCGCCGAGGGAATCGCGATTTACGGCCTGATTATCGGGGTCCTGCTGATCGGAAAGGCGTGACCGTGATGTCGCGCGCCGCTGTCATAGGAGAAGGCGTCCGTGTCCAGGGCTTCGCGCTCGCGGGCGCGGTCGTGCGCATCGCGGAAGACCAGGATGAGGCGGTCGCGGCGTGGCGCTCGCTGCCGCCCGACATCGTGGTCATCGTGCTGACCGGCCGTGCGGCGGCCTGGCTCGGGGAGACGCCGCAGCCGCGCCGCGATGCCCTGCTGGTAGTGATGCCGGTATGACCACGACCACGGAGGCGGCGGCGCTCGCTCCCGTCCGCGCGCACATGCGCAGCGACGCCAGTGCCGCGGCGGAGCGCATCCTTGCCGTTGCGCGTGACCAGGCGGAGGCGATGCTCGTCCAGGCGCGGAGCAGCGCCGAGCGCGTCGTCGAGCAGGCCGCCGCGGAGGGCCGTGCGGCGGCCGCCCCGCTCGCTGACGCTGAGATGGCCCAGGGCCGCGAGCGGGCCGGGCTGGCCGTGCTTACAGCCCGCCGGGAGGCGTACGACGAACTGCGCCGCAGGGTGCGTGCTGCCGCTCGCGGCCTGCCCGGTACGACCGGCTACGACCAGCTCGCCATTCGGCTCGCTGATATGGTGGGCCGCGCGGCCGGCCCTGGCGCGACGGTCACCGTCCCACCCGCCGGGGGCGCCGTGGCGCGATCCGGGCAGGTAGTCGTGGACTGCTCACTGCCAAGGCTAGCCGACCTGGCCGTGGAGGCGCTGGGGGACCGCGTACGGGAGCTGTGGACCCCGTGACCGCTACGGACAGCAGCCAGCCGCGGATAGCCCGGGTAAACGGGCCGCTGGTCGAGGTCGCCGGGCTCACCGAGGTGGCGATGTACGACATCATCGAACTCGGCGAGAGCCGGCTTCCCGGGGAGACGGTCGCCATCCGGGGCGACGTGACCACGGTCCAGGCGTACGAGTACACCGGCGGCCTTGCGCCAGGTCACCCGGCCAGGTCCCTGGGTGAGCCGCTCTCCGCCCGCCTCGGTCCGCACTTGCTCGGCGGTATATTCGACGGGCTGCTGCGCCCGCTCACCGGGGCCCCCGCCTGGCTCGAGCCTGGTCATCCATTCACTCTCGCCGCCGGCCACGACGAGTTCGGCTTCACGCCTCAGGTCTCGGCGGGCGATGCGGCGGCAGAAGGCGCGTGCCTGGGATCCGTGGCTGTCGCGGGCGGGATCGCCTACCGGGTCGTGCTGCCCCCAGGGATGAGCGGCGTGGTGGAGCGAGTGCGCCCGACTGGGCGCGCGCCCGGCGACGCGGTGGTCGCCACCATCTCGGGCATCGACGTGCGGCTGACGTCGGCGTGGCCGGTCCGGCGCCGCAGGCCGTACCGCGAGCGGCTGGCCGGCAGCTCGCCACTGCTCACCGGGCAACGCGTGGTGGACGTGCTGTTCCCGGTCCTGAAGGGGGGGAGTTGCGCGGTGCCGGGCGGATTCGGCACAGGCAAGACCATACTGCTCCAGCAGATCACGAAGTGGTGCGACGCCGACGTGATCGTCTACGTTGGCTGCGGCGAGCGCGGCAACGAACTGGCCGACATGCTGAGCGAGCTTGCCGGTCTCACTGATCCACGTACCGGGGGAAAGCTCTCGGATCGCACCGTGGTCATCGCGAACACGTCCAACATGCCTGTGATGGCGCGGGAGGCGAGCATCTACAGCGCCGCCACGGTGGCCGAGTACTTCAGGGACATGGGCCTGGACGTCGTGGTGGTCGCTGACTCCACCTCGCGCTGGGCAGAGGCGCTGCGCGAGTTCGCGTCCCGCAACGGCGAGCTTCCCGCCGAGGAGGGATATCCGGCGAGCCTTGCCTCGGCCCTGGCCGCGTTCTATGAACGGGCGGGGCGCGTCGTCACTGTTGGCGGGCTCGAAGGCTCGGTCACGATCATCGGGGCCGTCTCCCCGGCCGGCGGCGACATGACAGAGCCGGTCACCACCTACACCCAACGTTTCGTCCGTAGCTTGTGGTCGCTGGATCGGGACCTCGCCTACGCGCGCCACTATCCCGCCATCTCATGGTCCGGATCGTTCTGCCGCGACGACACCGCTGTCGCCGCATGGTACGCGGGCACAGGCGATCCGGGCTGGGCGGATCGCAGGAGTCACCTGGCCGGATTGCTGGCTGAGGCGGACCGGCTTAGCTCGCTCGCCGAGCTGATGGGCGCGGCCGCGTTGCCTCCCCGTGAGCGCGCCACGATCCTGGCGGGGCGACTCATCAGAGAGGGCGTCTTGCAGCAGAGCGCGCTCAGTTCCGTGGACGCTTCCTGCGATCCCTCCAGAGCGGCGGCGCTGACCAGCGCGGTGCTGGCGGTGGCGGGGCGCTGCCTGGACATGGCCGACGCGGGCGTCCCGGGGGCCACGCTGGAGGCCCAGGACTTTTCACCGATCTTGCGGGCCCGCGAGGAGGCGGCCACGCCGGAGGCGGTCGCCGTCAGGAAGCGGGCCATGCTCGCCCGCCTTGGCGGGCTGGCTCAGGCGCCAGGCCCGTCGGCCGAGGCGACTGAGCCTGCCGGTGAGGCCGGTGACCAAGACCATGAAAGGGCTGGTCAGGATGGTCACTTGGGTGCGGCGTGAGTACACCGGAATAACCGAGCTTCGCGGACCGCTGCTCGTTGTCCGCGGCGTAGCCGAGGTGGGCTGGGACGAGTTCGCGACGATCCGGATGGGGACCGGTGAGCTACGGCATGGGCTGGTGCTCGAGGTCGACCGCGACCTGGCCGTGGTGCAGGTGCTTGAGGGGACCGGCGGAATACAGCCCAGCACGGCGGGCGTCGCGTTCAGCGGGAGCCCGCTGAGGGTCCCGGTGGGCGAGGGCTGGCTCGGCCGCGTGTGCAACGGGCGGGGTGAGCCGGCCGACGGGGGGCCGCCCGTCACCGGCGAGGTCAGCATGCCCGTGGCCGGCTCCCCGATCAACCCGGTTCTGCGTGAGCCGCCCGCCGAGCCAGTGCTGACCGGGATCTCGGTGATCGATGCGCTGACAACCCTGGTGCGCGGCCAGAAGCTGCCTGTCTTCTCTGTGGCAGGCCTACCTCATCTCGAACTGGCCGCGCAGCTTGCCGCACAGGCGTCGGCGGGGGGCGCGCCGTTCAACGTTGTCTTCGCGGCGATGGGACTTACCCATGCCGACGCCGCGGCCGTCCGTGCCGTACTGGCGGAGCGCTCCGCGGCCCGCGAGCTCGTGCTGCTGCTTAACCTTGCAGACGCGCCAGTGATTGAGCGGATCCTGACGCCGCGGATCGCGCTTACCGTCGCCGAACAGCTGGCGTTCACGCTCGGCCGCCACGTGCTCGTGGTCATGGCCGACATGACCAGCTACTGCGAAGCGCTGCGAGAAGTGTCAGCCGCGCGCGGCGAGGTTCCCGCTCGCAGGGCCTACCCGGGCTACCTCTACAGCGACCTCGCCTCCTTGTACGAGCGGTGCGGGCGGATCCGCGGCATGCCCGGCTCAGTCACGCTGATCCCGGTACTGACCATGCCGGCCGGAGACATCACCCACCCGGTGCCTGACCTCACCGGCTACATCACAGAGGGCCAGGTGGTGCTGTCGCCTGATCTGCACGCGCGAGGTGTCTACCCGCCGGTTGACGCGCTGGCCTCGCTTTCTCGGCTCATGCGGCACGGCACCGGTCACGGCCGCACCACGGACGACCACATGGACGTGGCCGCGCAGATCCTGGCCGCGCTCGCCTCCGCCCGGCGGGCCGGAGAGCTGGCCGAGCTGATCGGAACTGCCGCCCTGGGCACGCTGGACCGGCAGTATCTGGCGCTCCAGGCGGCTTTCGAGAGCCAGCTGGTGAATCAGGGCCGCGCCGAGAACCGCAGCCTTGAGGCGACCCTGGACCGGGCATGGCAGGTACTGGCGGCGCTGCCGCGCCGCGAGTTGACCATGGTGCCGGACCGGTTCCTTGACGCGCACTACCTTGGCGGGGAAGCTTAATGACCGGCCGGGGATTCGCCGTACCGCCGGGCCGCGCAGGGCGGCTGTGGCTACAGCGCCGCCTGCGGGTCGCGCGGCGAGGTGCGGAGCTGCTTGACAGGAAGCTCCTGATCCTCCAGGCCAAGCTGGACGGGCTGCGGGCTGCCGCTGAGCGGGCCGCGGCGGAATGGGAGCGGTGCAGCGCCGAAGCCGAGCGATGGCTGCTCCGGGCTTCGCTACTCGGTGGTGAGCGCGCAGTCAGGCTGGGCGCCGATGGTCAGTTTGCGAGCGTGGCCATCTCCTATGCCTCCACGATGGGAGTACGCCATCCCGCCGGCGCCACATGCGTCACCCCGCCGCCCGCCACCTGGGACGGGCCTGCCATGGCCGGAACGCGGCACGCCCACCGCGCGGCGCTCATCGCGGCGGTCCGCTACGCGGCCGCCGCCGAGGCGCTCCGCGCCATCGACGCCGAGGCCAGCACCACCCGGTACCAGCTGCGGGCGATCAGGGACCGCTGGATTCCCCGGCTCGAGCAGGCGCTGACCGAGGTGACCCTCGCCATCGAGGAGCAAGAACTCGCCGACGCGGTCCGGCTGCGCCTGGCAGCCGGGACCAACGTCTGGCCGTTGGCCTCTACCGCGGATCAGCCGACTGGGCCCAGCCTGGGGTTATAGGGGGTGACCGAGATGGCACGGGAAGACACCTACCTCAATGCGATGCTTCGCCACCTTGGCGCCGCGTACTACGAGTCGCTGCACGGCAGGGCCACCCAGTCGGATGTGACCCGGGCCCTCGACACGGTTGAGGAACACTTGGGAGAGCAGGCACCCGAGCCCGCTGCAGCGGCCGAGGACACGGGCGTTCCCGGGCCGGGTGACAGGCAGCATCACGTTCCCCGCCGGGCGCACAGGGTCAAGGACGTGATGACAACCTCCGTGGTGACCGTCGACCGCACCACCCCGTTCAAGGAGATCGCACGCCTGCTGAGCGAGCATGGGCTCAGTGGCCTGCCAGTCCTGGTCATGGGGCGCCGGGTAGGCGGCGTGGTCACCGAGTCTGACCTGCTAGCCGCGCAGGAGAAAACGGTCCGGGCTGCTGACGCTCTCCGCCGGCGGCTACGCCCCGGAGCGCGGGAGCACCTGACGCTCACCGCCGGCGAGCTGATGACCTCGCCCGCGGTCACGATCGGCCAGGACGCGACGCTTGCCGCGGCGGCGCGGCTCATGAACGCCCGCCATGTCAGGAGGCTGCCGGTGGTCAGCGATGACGGCGTGCTGGTCGGCATCGTCAGCCGCCGGGACCTGCTACGTGCGTTCCTGCGTCCGGACACCGAGATCGCCGCGGACGCCCGCCAGGTCCTCAGGGAATTCTCGCTCGGCGATTTCACTAGTGTGGCGGTGCATGGTGGTGTCGTGACGATCACCGGCGCCGTCCAGCCCGCGCCCGGCCAGGACCGGGACGTCATCTCGGTAGCCATCCGGCTGATACGGAACATCGAAGGAGTCGTGGACGTGGAGAACCGGCTCGGCGACGCCGGGTCAGACGTGTTACGCGAAGGCGTGGCTCATGGGCGAGAACGCATGCGACGACGTGTTCGACTGGGCTGCACGAGATCCGCGGCGCGTCACGTTCGCGCGCAAGGCCGAGGGTGCGTGGCAGCCGGTGACAGCGGAGCAGTTCGGGCGGCGAGTGGCCGCCGTCGCGGCCGGCCTGATCGCCCAGGCCATCCGCCCCGGTGACCGGGTTTGCCTGATGGCGGCGGCGAGCCTGGATTGGATGATCTGCGACTTCGCCATCTGGGCGGCCGGAGCCGTCACGGTACCGGTCTACGAAACGTCGTCGGCTGAGCAGATCGCCTGGCAGCTAGCCGACTCCGGCGCAGTCGCGGCGTTCGCGGGGAACGTAAAGTACGCCGAGGCGATCCGGCGTGCGCGGCCGGCGACGGTGGAAGCGATATGGCAGCTGGACGACGGCGGTCTCGACGAGCTCGCCAGGGCCGGGCAGCAGGTCACGGCAGGTGAAGTCGCTCGGAGGCGGGGCGCGGTGACGGCCGGGACGCTCGCGACCATCGTGTACACCTCGGGGACAACGGGCCGCCCGAAAGGCTGCATGATCACCCACGGCAACCTGACGGAGGCGGTGCGGTCGGTCCTCAGCGCGCCCGGCGTCCGGGATCGTGTGCTGGCTGGCGACGCCTCGAGCCTGTTCTTTCTTCCGCTGTCCCATGTGCTGGCGCGTATCGTCTCCTTGTGCCTGGTGCGCGCTGGGAAGCGCATCGGGTTCCTGGCCGGCCCTAGCGGCTTGACGGCGGCACTCCCTGTCTTCCGACCCACGATCCTGCTCACGGTCCCTCGCGTGCTGGAGAAGGTTGTCGACGCGGCCCGTGGGCGGGCCGAGGCCCAGGGGCGTCGGCAGCTGTTCGAGGCGGCCGAGGCTACCGCGATCGCATGGAACCGGGCGGGCGATCGGGCGGGCGTGAGCCTGCGGCTACGGCACGCGCTGTACCAGCGGGTGGTCTACGCGCGGCTGCACGCGGCGCTAGGCGGGCAGGCCAGGTGGCTCATCAGCGGTGGCGCGCCGCTGAGCGAGGATCTCGCGCACTTTCTGAACGGCGCGGGTTTCACCGTCATGGAAGGCTGGGGACTGACCGAGACCACAGGCGCGGTGACGTTGAACCCGCCCGGCGCGCAGCGGATCGGCTCTGTCGGGCTGCCACTGCCCGGCTGCGCGGTCCGGGCCGTGGCCGATGGCGAGATCGAGGTGCAGGGCCCCAACGTCTTCCAGGGGTACTGGCGGGATCCGGCGGCCACCGCGGAGGCATTCGACGGCCGGTGGCTGCGTACCGGAGACCTCGGGCGGCTTGACGAGGATGGATACGTCTACCTCACCGGCCGGAAGAAGGAGCTCATCGTCACCGCGTCCGGCAAGAACGTGGCGCCCTCCGCCCTCGAGGACAAGGTGCGGGAGCACTGGCTGATCGGCGAGTGCGTCGTTGTCGGTGACCGGCGTCCCTATATCGCCGCCCTGGTCACTCTAGACGCCGACGCCTTTGCCCGGTGGAAGCAGCGGCACGGCAAGCCAGCCACGGTTACCGCAGGCCAGCTCCGCGAGGACACGGACCTGTGCGAGGCGGTTCAGGAGGCCATCGGCCGTGCCAACCTTACGGTTTCCCACGCCGAGGCCATCAAGAGGTTCCGAATACTTGACGGCACGTTCGCCGTCGGTGCGGAGCTGACTCCCACGCAGAAGGTCCGCAGGGACTTCGTACTGGACAAGTACGCTGGCGATATCGACGCCCTCTACGCCTGACCACGTCCGGCCGGGTAGTCGTCGATGTCGTGCATGCCCGCCAGCCCTCGCACCAGGCCAGCCGCCGGAACGCCCGCGTGTCGATCAGGTTCACCGCGGCGTTTCCGGTGGCTCTGTCGGCCGTTCTGGCTACGACGCGCCGGCCTGCCTGCTGGCAGGCAGCTGGACGTGCTCGACCACGGTGTCGGAGGAGGGGAAGAACGAGCTTTCGTGCCCGTCGCTCCACCGCACCACGTACGGCGGGGCGCCAGCCTCGCCGTGTACTTCGGTGATCACGCCCCGTCGATCGGCGTCACCGACGTGCTGTCCCTTGACGATCAGCTCGTCACCGACTCGTGCCTTCATCACCAGCCCCTCCTGTCATCAGAGATTCCCTATTTTCCGGCGGCCTGGCCCTGAGGCTCTGATGCCGCCACTCGCCCGGCCCGGACACCGGCCGGCCACCGCGAACCGCTTCCCAGTTCCGCGCCGCGCGCTCGAGCCGGATCCGGAGCCGGTCGCAGGCGTGCTCTACGGCCGCGCGCATTGTCTCGCCCGCCGCCTGCGCCCGGATCAGCCGCCCGTTCAAGTCGACATTCGCTTGCGCGATCGCCGGGCGCTGCACCGCCGGATCCGGACTCATGATCAGCTTGACCCGGGCGAACAGCACCGGCTCTGAGGCCGTCCGCAGCAGCGAGCTGACCCGGCGCACGGCGAGATCGACCGCGCCTTCGGGCACCGCTCCCCGTGTCTGCACCTGCACCTGCACTGTCGGCGTATCAGCCATGACCACAATCGCTCCCTTCACCGCCGTGGGCCGTTGTCCCGGCCCTATGCGGAGGCCGCCTCGCTCGCGGCTGGCTCAAGCAATTCCCGCAGGTCGGCGGGCAGCAGCCGGAAGGCTTCCGCCACCACTCCCGCGGACATGTGGCGCTTTGCCACGGCAGAGACAATCCGGGCGGCCTTGGCCACATCGGAGTCGCGTATCCGGGCTTCATGGGCGAACCGGGTGACGTACGCGGGACGGTCGTACTTCTGCGGGACCCGGCCGGGGTTCCAGCCGTCGAAGAACACTCCCCGAAGCAGTTCAGGCAGCTGCGCGGCGAAATGCGCGGCAACCTCGACACTGAGGCGGTCCCGCAGGCAATGCAGCCAGGCACGCAGCACTCGGTAGGCCAGGCGCCGGTCGCTGGTACCGAAGCCGGCGTCGATATCGACCAGCCATGCGCTGGCCTTGTCGATGCTGCGGTCCAGGTTCTCCACTCCAGTCAACGACATAACAACCCCCTCTCACCCCTTACGTACCCCGAGGTTCACGAGCCCCTTAGAGACGAAGGTCCCGCATGATGCAGGCGTCCGTCGGGCGAGCACCACGCCGGCGAGGGCGCTGTAATTCAGGCCAGGCCGGCTACGAAGGGTCCTCTCTCCCGCCGCGCAAGGGCCAACGTCACGCATGCCCCGGGTCCAGCTCGCCTACGGTGATGAGCGTGGAGGTAGAGAAGAGGTGCACGATGGTGAGCCAGGCAGAGATCGAGAAACTGGCCAGGGTAAAGGCCGCGGAACCTGTGGTGCTGTCGCTGTACCTGAGCGTGCCGCGGGATCCGGCGGAGCTGCGCGAGCTGGCCGTCAGGGCAGGTGGCTTGATCGCGAGGGCCGCAGGCGGACCTGGTGACGGTCGCCTCAAGCGGATAAGGGGTGCCGATCACGGTGCGGTGCTGTCGGCGGCTGTGGCGCATGGCCGCGACTGGCTCGGTCACACAGTGGCGATCTTCGCGTGCGCCGATCTGGGCCTGTTCGAGGTGCTGCCGCTGAGCAGGGAGGTCCAGGAACGGGCGGTGCTCGCGGCCAGGCCGCATATCCGGCCGCTGCTGGCAGAGCTGCAGCGGCGCCCCGCCTACCACGTCGCGGTGGTCGACAAGCGGCACGCTTGGGTGCTCGCCGTCACGGACGACGAGATCCGGGCGGTTGCCGGGGCTGACGCGGCGACTGTTGCCAGCCAGGGCTTCGGCGGCTGGTACGGGCTGGACACGTACCACGTCCAGCACCGGATCACCGAACTGGCCCGGCATCACTACCGGCAGGTGGCGGCCCTCCTGGAGCATCTCATGCGAGACGGCCAGCCCGAGCCGCTGGTCATCGGCGGACACGAG
>Ga0335074_10015499_pt1 | contig 10711 bp, 10 predicted proteins | sample Lox_Sample_23_FD_206715 | JGI IMG/M metagenome (GOLD analysis project Ga0335074, IMG submission 206715) | Soil microbial communities from Loxahatchee National Wildlife Refuge, Florida, United States - Lox_Sample_2.3 | ecosystem: Environmental > Terrestrial > Soil > Wetlands | place: USA...
CGGCAAGCCGTTCCTCCGCGAGGGCCAGACCGCCGATCTGACGCTCGTCACGACAAAGACCTTTTCAAAGGGAATCGTCAAGCTCACCTACGAACCGCGACGCTGACCTTCCGGTATTCGCGCCGCCGACGGTGAACGCTGCCGCGCACGCTCGCGCAGGTCGCGCTTGAGCACCTTTCCTCCCGCGTTGCGCGGCAGCGTTTCGACGAAGACCACCTCGCGCGGCGCCTTGAAGTTGGCCAGCCGCTCCCGGCAGTGCGCGATCACATCCGCCGCGCTCAGGCTCGCGCCCGCCCGCATGACCAGGTAGGCCAGCCCGACGTCGCCCAGCCGCTCGTCCGGCTGTCCCACGACCGCGCAGTCGAGCACCGAATCGAGCCGCATGATCACGTTCTCGACCTCGGCCGGGTACACGTTGAAGCCTCCGACCGTGAACATGTCCTTCAGCCGGTCGGTGATCGTCAGGTACCCGCGCTCGTCGAGGTGGCCGATGTCACCTGTGTGCAGCCATCCGTCGGGCTCGATGGCGGCGCGGGTGGCCTCTGGGTCATCGAGATATCCCACCATCACGTTCGGGCCCCGCAGCAGGACCTCGCCGTCATCGCCGGGACCAAGTTCCCGCCCGTCGGCGCCGGCGATCCGGATCTCGAAGTCCGCGGCCGCGCAGCCGCACGTGCCCGAGATCGTCTCCGCGTCGTCCCCGGGCAGGCACATGGTCGCCACCACCGCCTCGGTGAGCCCGTATGCCGTCAGGATCGTCTCGATGGCCAGTTCGGTCCGCATTCGCTCGATCAGCGCGACCGGGACCATCGCGGCCCCGGTCACCACTAGCCGGAGCGAGGAGAGGTCATGCCGGCTACGCCCGGGGTGCGCGAGGAGCTCCTGAAAAATCGTGGGCGGGCCCGGGAGCATCGTCACCCGTTCCCGTTCGATCTGATCGAGCACCCGGTCGATGCCGAACGTCAACTGGGGCACGATCGTGGCTCCGCACAGCAGCGCCACCACCCAGCCCGCCTTGTAGCCGAACGTGTGGAAGAACGGCGCGATGATCATGTACACGTCGCGCTCGGTGACCTGGCCCCGCTCGGCCCACGCGGCGGCGACAGCGATCGTCTGCCGGTGCGTTGACACCGCGCCCTTCGGCGCGCCCGTCGTTCCGGACGTGAAGATGATGTCGGCGACGTCGTCGGCCCGCACCTGCGCGGCCCGCGCGCGGGCGGACTCCTCGCTGGTTTCGCGCGCCCGGGCGAGCAGGTGGCCCCAGCTCACCACGCCGGGCCCAGGCGCCGGCTCGCCGCGATCCGCCTCGCCAGCGTCTCCGCCCTCGGCCGGCACCCGGACCGCGAGCGACAGCCGGTCAAGCCCGCCCACCGGGCCCGCCGTCGAGACACCCGGCACGGCCTGCCCGAGCGCCGCCAGGTAGTCCTGCCCGAGAAACCGGTCCGGGAGGAAGAGGACGCGGGCGCCCGTGCGCCGCAGCACGTCGGCGGCCTCGTAGCCGGTGTAGCGCGTGTTCATCGGGACCAGGCTCGCACCCGCGCTCTGCGCGCCCAGCGCCGCGACCAGCCAGTGCGCCGTGTTCGGCAGCCAGACGGCGACCCGGTCACCGGCTTGGACGCCGGACGCCATGAGCGCCCGGGCCATCGCGCGTACCTGCTCGGCCAGTTCGGCATACGACAACCGCCGGGGTCCGTCGATCACCGCGAGGCCGTCGCCGTACCGCTTCGAGGACTCCTCCAGAAGCGCACACAGCGTCAGCGGAGAGTTGATCACGGCGGCCGCCTCGCCCTCGGGAATCAAGCAAGTGCTTGGTAGCCTACGCCAGCGGCGTGGGCGCTATGCTGGAAACGAACACACCAAGCAAGCGCTTGATCGATACTCGGCGTGGGCGGGTGCGCCCGGAAATGCCAGGCGCCCGGGCCAGCCCGCAGGCGGGGCGAGTGGCGGCAGCGCCCGCCGCCCGGAGCTGGGAGGGCAGCCCGCCCGGAGCGGAAGGAGATCCCTCTGACGTGGAGGAGCTAGCCGGGCGGGTGGCTCTCGTGACCGGCGGGGCACGGGGTCGTCCGCCAGCCGGACGTGATCAGCTCAGCGGGGTACCCCGGTCCACTGTGCCCGCGGCGGACAGCACGTACCACAGGCCCATGTCGTCTGCCTGCCCGGTGGCCTCGCCCGGTGCCGTGTCCCCCTGCCACAGGTACAGGGGCCAGCCGTCGTAGGTCTCCTGCAGCGTCCCGTTGCTGCGCCTGACGGTGCCGACAAGCGCCTTGTCGATGCCAGGCCCCGCGTCCGGCCTGGCGACGCCCCGCGGCAGCACCAGCGGTGGCCACTGTTGTGCACAGAAGCCGTAGCAGCGCGACGCGCCGCGGCGGTCGGGAGCGTACATGTACAGCGTGAACCCCTTGCCGTCGGTGACGATCTTGCCGAGGCCAGGGATGGCGCGGGCCTGGAGCTCGTACTGCGGGGCAGCCTGGGATGCCTGGCCGCCGCAGCTGACCGCGGCCATAGCGAGAGCAATCAGGGCCATGGCCGGTCCTGTGCGGCGCAGCCAGCGTCGGGGTCGGCGAGTGTTGCCGAGCATCTGGGACACCGTCAGCCGCGGTTTGGGAAGATCCGCGGGAAAAATCGTAACGCGTTGGGCCGGGCAAGGGTGTACATATCGTCGTCGCTTGCCGCTTCGAAACCTTGGTAGCCGAGTGCCTTGCTCATGGCATCTACCCTTATGGCCCGGGGACCTCGACGGCTGGCCGGGACGTGCGGCCGTTCGCCACGCTCTCGGACAGGGCCGCCTCGGCGGCGGCGAGCTTGAGGAACGCCACGGCGCGCTCAAAGGTCTCCCCCACGGTGTGCCGAGCGAGCTGGGCCTCGTAGGACCGGAAGCGCGTCATCTCCCAGGCCTGCCCGCGCGCCGGCAGCGACGCCACCTCCGGCTCGGGCACCGTCTTCCACACCCACGCCATCACGCACCCCCCGCTGGCCTCCGCTTCGCCCGCATGGCCGCCGGCCGGCTGAATGAAGTCGACGGGATCGAGGTACTGGCCCATCCGGTTGCGCACGAAGCGCAGCCCGCTCAGTGCCGCCTCGATCTGGCCACGCTCGGGCTGCGCCTGACCCGCCAGCACGGCGTCATAGGTGTCGGGGTGGTACCGCACCAGCGTGGCGTCGACGATCGTGACCCACCACACCGCCTCGCTGATCGCCGCGAACGCACGGGGCCAGTCCCGGCCGGTGACCGCGGCGAGCCGCCCCGTGGCGTCCTGCATCGCGGTAATCGACCAGTCGAGCGCGCTCGCACCGGCCGCGGAATCCCTGGCGTTTTCGCGATTCCACGCCACCCGGCAGCGAGCCGAGCAGAACCGGGCGTGCTCACGCCGCGGCGCGAACACGGCGCCGCACTGTTCGCAGGTCCGGGTGTCGACCATCGCGCCATGTTACGCGTAACGGCCGAGGTCCCCAAACACCGGCTGCCCGCAGGCGCCGTCATGGGCCTCTGCCACGGTGACGGATTCGAAGGACGCCACCTCGACCCCACCCGCGGCTCGCCCGCGGTGCGCCGTGCCAGCACGGGAGCCGTCTCAGGGTCGGGCTCGACGCAGGTCACGTCCAGGCCGGCGAGACAGGCCCGGGCCGATCGGGCGGGCGGCGGGGCGGGGCGCGGGTCAGGCCCTGTTGTCGGCGGGAAGCAAGGCGTATGCGAACACTCGCCGACGGCGGCCTTCCCCGGGGGCGTTGACCATCCGGGGCTGCAGCATCCGCGCCAGGTCACGCAGCAGGTCAGCGAGCTCGGCGTCATCCAGCCACAGGGCCGCCATCGAGTAGCCCACGCGGTCCCGCAACAGGTCGACGTCCCCGCCCGCCAGGTAGCGATCAAAGTCGCCGAGCAACCCGGCGGTGAAGGCCATGAACGCCTGGCGCTGGTCCTCGGCGGTCATCGTGGCCAGCTCGTCCGGCTGGGCCGCCGCGGGCAGCCGCAGCGTGTAGGTCCGTTCCAGCGCGCCCCGCACCTTCCGCTCGGACACGACCTGCAGCACGCCTGCCCTGACCAGGCGGGCCACGTGCCGGTACAGGCTGGCCGGGGGGATGTCGGACAGCTCCGAGCTGAGCTGCGCGGTCGTCAGCGAGCGCTCGCCGAGGAACGCCTGCGCGATCCGCAGCCTGACCGGATGCAGCAGCAGATCGGCGGAGTCGGCCACGCCCGCACTTTATCTCACTTATGCGAAAATTCCCAATAACGAGAATTACGGAACGGGCCCGCGCCCGGGTACAGCAGCGCGAGCGCGTCCGCCCGGGTGCGGTAGCGGTGAGCCGCGCAGCGCGGTGCACGCCCACGCGATATAGGCGTTCTCGTGCCGGGGCGGCTCGCCGACATCACCCGCCCGGATTCAGGTCGCGAACCGCTGCGCCAGCCCGGAAGCGGCCAGCATCTCGGTCGCATACCGGTAACCGGCCTCGATGAGCGGGGCGGCGCCCTTGAAGTCGAGCGCGCCGAGCCCTTCCACCGGCGGGGTGAGCAGCAGGTCGACGCGGTCGCCGTCGAACGCCGCACGCCGCTGGCGCACCTGGCTGAGGCTGGGCGAACGGGTCAGGATGTAGCCGATGCCCGGCACCGGGGGTGCGGAGGAGAACGGATTCAGCCGGCGCCCGAGCACCCGCCAGCCGGACAGGCCGGGCGCGAACGGTGCGAACGTCATCGGTTCCACCTCGGGGGTCAGGTCGACCGCGATGACGCGGCCGCCCCCAACCCTGCCGCGCATGACGTCGACCGGTACGTTGTTCAGCGTCGCGCCGTCGACGAGCAGGTCGCCGTCCGCATACACCGGCGGGAAGATCCCCGGCAGGGACAGGCTGGCCCGGACCGCTGGCGACAGCGGCCCGCGGTCGTGGATGACCTCCTCGGCCCGGGTGAGGCTGGCCGAGACGCAGAAGAAGGGCCGCGGCAGGTCCTCGATCGGTACGGTGCCGAGCCGCTCGGCGAGCAGCCGGTCCACCCGGTGCCCGGAGGACACCGAGACCAGGGGCAGCGTGAGCGTGACCAGCCGGCCGATGTCGTGAGTAAGCGCCCTGGCCCGGGCCGCCTCGTCGAGATCCAGCGCGTACAGCGCCCCCACGATGGCCCCGATGCTGGTGCCGCCCACCACGTCGACCGGCACCCCGGCCTCCTCGAGGGCGCGGATCACGCCCAGGTGCGCCAGCCCCCGCGGGCCACCGCCGCCGAGCACCAGCCCGCATCCGGTACCGGTGATCATCCTCGCTAGCCGCGCGGCATCGGCGGGCTGGCCGTCGCGCAGGTGGTGGTGATCGGCCAGCGTGCGGCCGGCCAGCCACCTCGCGGTCCCCGAGGGCTGGGCGGCGTGCAGCAGAGCGAGTTCGCAGCGCAGCGACGGCGCGGCCAGCGCCCGCTCTGCCACCGGGCCGGGAGCCGGGTCGCCGCCCGCCGACGCGGCCAGCAGCACCACGTCAGCCTGGCTCAGGCAGAGCCTGCTCCACGCCGTGTCCGCCGGTTCCGCCTGGTAGATCACGTAGTCGTGGTCGCGCTCCACGGCGTGCAGCCAGCCGGCCAGCTCACCGCGCCCGGAGTCGGCGGGCCCCCGCTGCGCCGCACCCGGCCCCAGCTCCCGGTCAATGGCGTCTGCATCCACGCGGCGCACCCGGCCGGTCTGCGCCAGCTGCCGCGCCAGCAGGCCGCCGACGGTGGCGGCCGGGCGCGGATCCTGGCCCGCGGCGGCCACGGCGATGGCGCGGACGGCGGGCGGCAGCGCGCGCTCGGTGAGCAGCCGGTCCCGGGTGAGCAGCCAGTCGGCGAGCAGCCGCATCATCCCCGACATCAGCGCATGGCTCCGCTCGGCCAGCTCCTGGAACACCGGAGCCCGCAGTAGCTGCAGGTCGCTGTCCCGGACCGCGTGCACGGTCGCCGTGCGTGGCCGGTCGGTGAGCAGCGCGATCTCCCCCACAATCGCGCCCCGGCCCAGGTCCTGCACGGCGCGCTCGGCGCCGTCGGCAGCCACCGTGACCCGTAGTCGGCCACTGACCACCAGGTACAGGCCGTCCCCGGCGTCACCCTGGCGGAAGACCACCTCGCCTGCGGGCACGTGCACCGGCTCGAGGCCGCTGGCGAGCTCCAGCCGGGTGGCGGCATCGAGCGAAGCAAAGAACGGGATGTCCGCCAGGAACGCCTGCAGTTCCGGCAGGTCCCTGGTGCCGGCCATCAGGAAGCCGGGAAGTACTGGCGATCCGCGAGCACCCGAACCCGAACAGGACCTCAGCGGCGCAGGCCGGATCGCTCTTCATGAGCTCATCGACGAAGTGCCGGCGAAGCACCAGCACCTGCCCGTCGGATGCCGCGGTCACCGACGCGGAGCGGCGCCCCGAGGTGCCGAAGAAGCCGATCTCCCCGATCAGGTCCCCGCGGCCGACCACCCGCAGCCGGCGATCGCCGTCGTGCACGTCGAACGCCCCGTCAAGGATGACGAAGATCTCCCGCTGCGTCAGGTCCTTCTCGGTCAGCAGCTGGCCCGCGGGGACGTCCATCAGGAAGCCCTTCTCGGTCAGCTTGCGGACCGTGTCGTCGCTGAGCGCATCGAGCATCGACGGATGCTCGCCGGCCGCCTGGCGCAGCCGGTCGACGCGTTCCCATACGGCCGCCGCGTCGAACCTCACCGGTGCCGAGTCGGCGTCCAGCAGGCTGGACCAGCGCTCGATGTCCATGGCCGCGCGCTTGCCCGGCCCGTAGCAGACGTCCGCGAACGGCTCGATGAACGAGCCGACCTGCTCCAGGTAGCCGCGGTCGCTGGGGATCAGCACCAGCGGCACCTCGAGGCCGTCGGGCGTGGGCACGAGCCGCCCCGCGTATGTGCGGAAGCCGAGCAGCCGGTAGTGGCGCACCAGGCCGGTGGCACAGTTGGCGAACGCGGCATCCACGCCGAGCTCCGCCGCGCACAGCTGGTAGACGGCGCACGCCAGCGACACCAGGCCGAGCTGCCCGCGGTGACCAGGCTCGATCATCAGCCGCCCGATCTCAGCGGTGTACATACCGTTCAGGCCCGCGAACCGTTCCATCGAGAACGTCTGCCAGTCCTTGGCCGGCACCTGCCCCGGTCCCCAGTGGCGGATCCGGATCGTGCCGGTGAGCCGGCCGTCGGCGTCGCTGGTGCACAGCAGCGTCGTGTACGGCTTGTCGTCCTCGCCGTCGTGCAGCACCTGGCGGTCGTGGTCGGCGTTGCCGAGCTTGCGGCCGAGCTCCGCGGCGTACACCGAGTACCGGAAGGAGAACACGGCTTCGCGCTCGGCCTCGGTCTCGGCGACGTACACCGGCTCGAGCGCGTCGATGAGTTCCGGCGCCGCGGCGCGCAGCTCGGCCGACGGTGCCAGAACCCGGCTCATGCCTTGGCCCCGGGCCGCTGTGACCCGGCCCGGCGCCGGGAGGACTCCAGCAGGATCTTGACCCGGACCAGCGCGACCATGCGCGCGGCCTCGCTGGCGACCCGGCGGCTGCGCGGCATCACCAGGTCCGGTATCGCCACCTTGACGCGCTTGCGCACGGGCCGCCCGGCCACGAAGTCCAGCACCATCCACGCGGCCAGCACGCCGAACTGGTCCGCCGCCGGCGCGAGCTGCGGCGGCGAACCGGCCTGGCCGCGGATCATCGCCTCGGTGTAGCTGACCAGCTCCCGCGGCACGTCGAGCGGATCCACCAGGCGCGACAGGAAGTCCAGCGCGCCCATGTCGGCCGGCTGGCCATCGAGGCGCCCGTCGAGTGGCCGGGTACGGCCGTCGCGGTAGTCGAACGCGTACACCAGCTGGGTGCCGCCGAGGTCAAGGCCGGAGATGACCAGCCGCCGCTGCCGCCAGGCCTCGTCGTGCAGGGCGCGCTTGGCTGCGATCCCGGCCGGCTCGGTCACGTCAACGCCGTCGATCACGACGTCGGTGGTGCCCACGAGCCAGTCAACGTTGTCCTCGGTCACGCCGTCGGGCTCGAGCAGCACCTCGACGTCTGGGTTGATCGCACGCGCGCGGGTGGCCTGCACCGCGCCCTTGTTGCGGCCGATGTCGGCGAGCTCCGCGGCCTGGCGGTTGAGGTTGTTGATCTCGTAGTGGTCCGGCTCGCAGATGACGAAGCGCTCCACGCCGAGCCTGACCAGCGGCACGACCGTCGCCCCGCCGATGCTGCCGCAGCCCGCGACGAGGATCCTGGCCGCGCGCAGCGCGCCCTGCTCCTCGCGGCTCAGCGACGGCTGGTTGCGCCGGGTCATCTCCCGGTAGTGCTCGGTCTCGGGGCGCGGGTCGGCCGGCCTGCGCCGCAGGCTCTTACGCCCGGGTTCGCGCGTCGGCGCCCCGAGCCGGAAAAAGGCGATCGGCACGGTGTCTGGCGCGGCGCCGAACGCGGCCAGCAGCCCGCTGCGAACCTCGGCGATGCCGGCGCGCCAGTCGGCTGGCACCGAACCCGACACCGGGCCCGGGTGGGACAGGCCGACCTCGATCACCGCGCTGTGCAGGGCCATGGCCAGCCCGGTATCGGCGACGTCGAGCGCGATCTCCTCGAAGCAGGCACCGCCACGCAGGAACGTCTCCGCGTCAAGCGCGTCGGCGTGCAGCAGGCACAGCGCGGGGGCGCTGCGCAGCGGCCCCTCGTCGCTGTCGCGGACGATCATCTCGGCCACGTGCAGCGGCACCGCGGCGGTGAGCACGCGCGGATGCGTGGCGACGGCGGCGAACCGCGCCGCGATCGCCGGCGTGAAGAACAGCTCGAGATCCAGGCCGTCCCGCTCCCTGGCGGCGGCCTGGGGACTGAACCGCATCAGCGAGTGCAGCTCGGCCTGGGTGGGCCCGTGCATCAGCTTCATGACCCCGGCGCGCCCGGCAATCCCGGCCATCCGGCCGATCCCGGCGCGGTCGGTCAGCACCGAGAGCGTGAACCCGGCCCGCTTCGCCGTGGCCTGGAGGCCGCGGACGACGTCCCGCGGGACTGGATCGGGCCGGTACGGCGAGCGGTTCATCGCCCGCCGACGCAGCGCGAGCAGCCGGATCTTATCGGCCTCGGCCGGCGGCTGCTGTCCGGGCAGCAGCGTGACGTCGGCAGTCACGCCGTCGGCCGGCCGCCAGCGGACCTCGGCCCCGAAGCCGAACGCCGCCGCGCCCACGCACAGGTTGGTGACGACCGCGCCGCACGCCAGGTCGCTCTCGCGGCCCTGCGGATCGAACTCCCGCAGCACCTGGCGGGACCGGTCGCGCGAGACGCGGAAGGTCAGGCCGTCGGACTCGATCCGCCAGCCCTGAGCGTTGTGCGGCGAGGGCGCTCGCCATGCGTAGTAGAGCAGCCGGTCACGCAGCTCGGGACCTAGTGTGGCCGGCCCGCTCCGGGCCTCAGACACTCCTGCGGGGCGGCGGCACGGCGGCCGCGCTCCCGGCAGCAACTCCGTTCCCCATGAAGTTCCCCCCTCCCGGTGGGATCTTAATCCGGGAGCGCCTGGGATAGCACCGGTCTGTGATTATTCCGGCCGGCCTGCGCGCGGCCGTCTTCATGCGGCCGTCACGCCCAGCACATCCGCTCTGCAGCGGGCCTGGCTTTGCTGGGCTGAATGACCGGCCTGTACGCGCTCGACATCGGCTCACCGGTCTCCTACGTCGTCGCTGTGCTGCTGCCGGCGCTGGATGCGCTGCTCCCGTGGCTGCCGAGCGAGACCGTGGTGATCGCGCTCGGGGCCGTGACCGCCGGCAGCACGGACCCCAGGATCGGGCTCCTCGTGCTGCTGGCTGCCATCGGCGCCTTCCTCGGCGACAACGCCGCTTACCTGGTCGGCAGGCGGTTCGGGCCGGCCGTGGACCGGCGGCTGTTCGCCGGGGAGAAGGGTGCCCACCGGCGCGCCTGGGCACAGCGCTCCCTGGACCGCTTCGGCATGCTCGTCATCGTCGCGTGCCGGTTCATCCCGGGCGGCCGCACGGCGGTCACGCTCACCTGTGGCCTCGTCCGCTACCCCCGGCGAAGGTTCGTCCCCGCGACGGCCGTGGCGGCGATCGTGTGGGCCAGCTACGCGTTCTTCCTCGGCCGGCTGGGCGGCAAGGTCTTCGAGGACCGGCCGTGGGTCGGCCTGCTGCTCGCGCTCGGGCTCGGGCTGGCGGTCAGCCTGTTGATCGAGGCGGGCCGGCGGGTCTGGCGATGGCGTTCCTCGGCCCGCGACCGGGGCAGGCGGCCGCTCCTCAGCGCGGATGGGGGGAGGCGGAGATGACCGTGGTCGACGTGCTGGTGTTCGGGCCGTGGCTCATCTTCGGGGCAGGCCTGGCGGTGATCGGCTATCGCCTGGCCAGGCGCCACGGCACGGCCCGCCAGCACCGCGATCACAGCCGGTGACCGGCGGCCCGGCCCAGCCGGCCGCAGCGTCACACCGCGGGCTGTCAGCGCGAGGCCACCGGGGCAGCGGGCCAACTCCATCCGGCGACCACAGCTAGCCCATCGGGCCTTCAACCCGCCCGGATTCCATGATTCATGGGGACGACGACGAAAGGCGTGTGAGTGGCCATGGCAGCGACCGTGCTGCTGGTTGAAGACGAGCGAAAACTGCGGGAGCTCATCCGGACCTACCTGGAGCGGGGCGGGCTGACGGTGCTGTCGACCGGTTCCGGCGCCGAGGCCATCAGCCTGGCCGCCTCGGCAGCACCAGACCTCGTGATTCTCGATCTGGGCCTGCCTGACGTGCCGGGCGAGACCGTCGCCACCGAA